>JAEEGL016253623.1_pt1 | contig 12428 bp, 12 predicted proteins | sample 9134231 | NCBI WGS metagenome assembly JAEEGL01 (sample SAMN16246548, study PRJNA631951) | gut metagenome | biome: gut microbiome; feature: rumen; material: fiber-attached | host: Bos | place: Iran: Karaj | collected 2018-10 | reverse complement strand
TGATAGGCCTTATTGGAATGCGCAGAAATAATACTGGTCAGATCACGAAGGCTGTCACGGTTGCTCAGCTGCCCGAACATCATGACGAGCAACTGGTTCCAGCATGTGAAATGCTTCACGTATTTGTTCCCTTCGTATTTCATTACAATTCTATCAAAAATTCTCTGTGGCAAGAACTCTATGAGCTGAGCAAAGATATATTTTCCGGTGTTCATCGATTGACTGATTTGCTTTTGAATTGCAAAAGTAGTCAATTCAAATCGTCACCGTCAATTTTCTGCTCTAAAACTCTATATTTAAGTAATTTACAAACATCTCCGCTATTTTTTAGTGGACACTAGTGGTTTGCTATATTTTGTAACATTTAAAATATTTATTATGCTATGAGTTTTTTTCTATCCAACTATAAAAATTATCCATAGTGAATTCATTTCTCTTTCGTGGGAACATCTCCTCTCTACTTTTTATAGCAGTTGCAATATTCTTATTTAAACCATTTAAAAGAATCACTTGACCATCGTTGAAGATTTTTCTCAATTCCGAATCCAGATTATTGGTTAAGAGGAAACAACCAAGGTTATAAGCCTCCGTATCCCTTAAAGTTATTCCTGATGCACCTGGTTGAAGGATATTTAGAACACACTTTGTATTTCTAATCTTTTCAAACACCTCTGGATAAGGTATCCAATCTTTGTATTCTATTCCTTTGAATTGAGTAGTTGTTTTGCCCACAACTATAAATTCACAATTCAAACCTAACTTAATGCATTTTTTGAATACTGAAATAATTTCCTCTCCCCTCCCTTTTTCTTGTCCAATAAACAAAACATCAATTTTCCTCTCTAAGAATGGTATAACATTCTCTATATCCAAATTATAAACCATACTTGGATGAAGAGATAGATTGTATTTCTCTGAATCTAAAGAATTATAAGTGCAAATTAGATCGACTGTATTTTTGAGACTTTGCAAATCAAGTGTTTTGGGATAGATTTCCACTCTATCTCCTAATATTAGGACAAGTCTACTTCTATAATGTGTATGTAAATATTCTATAAAATCTTCACCATAATCGATTATAATTGAAGGTGGTATTAGGAAACAAATATTTCCATTATAAGATTTGCATCTTTGCGGCACAAGGTACTTAAACCATATTTTTTTAAAGGGTAACCTTACTTTTTTATTTATTTTAGAATGGTGTAATCTGTACAGAAACCATAAAACATTTGAGCCCAATAAACTCTTAATATCATCAACATAAACTACGTCTGCGTTATGTCGATCACGCTTTAATATATAGTTGTAATGGGCAGCAAAACTTCTATAATCAACAAATAACATTATTTAATTTTCAATGTCGTAAAACAATTATCTTTCGCTTTTTCCATATAAAGGATATTCTTTCCCCTCACTTTCTCTACACGTCTGTTGATAGTTTTAAATCCCGCTTTTTCATATGCTTTTATTGCAGGTACATTATCCTCAAAGACAGATAACCATATTCGCTTTAGACCAAGCTCTTGAAAGCCAATTCGAACCATTTCTTTTGTTACGGTTGTTGCTAAATGCTTACCTCTAAAGGACCCATCTCCAATAAAAATGCCAAATTCCCCTTCTTGTGACAGCCGATCAATACCCTTTAGGAAAGTAGTACCTACGTCTTTTGTGACTAGCCCATCAACTACTTCTATTATATATTGCGCACATAAACCAGTTTCCACTTTAGAGTGGAACCAGTTTATGTGCATTTCTGCGGTCAAATCATCTTGAGTAAAGAGATTCTTTCTTACATCTTCTGAATTTCTCCACTTTACGATGTTTGATGTATCTTGCAGGGTTATTTTTCTTAGTGATACGTTCATTTTACGTAGTTATTTACCACATCAATAATCTGCAGGACCTCCTCATTTGTAAGCCACATATGCAAAGGAAGTGTGATGAGATGTTCACTCATCTCATGTGCCTTGGGACAAGTGCCCTTAGCATAAGTGTACATGCTATACTCTGTGTTATCACGATAATGAACGCCACCATAGATATCATGTTCAGCTAATGCTCCCAGTAGACCCTCACGGTCTGGTACAACCAGCTCATAAATATGGAATGAACACTCGTCAGTATTTGGCGCCTTAATAATCTTCAATTTAGGATTATTCTCGAATGCCTTGTCATACATGGCAACAATCTCACGACGACGTGCATTGTCTCGGTCGAGATACTTTAATTGTACAAGACCAATAGCTGCCATAATGGCATTACCATTATATTTGTAACCCACATAGTCAACATCATACTTCCAAGCATACGTGCCTTTGTTGGAACGAGCATAGGTATCCTTGTTAATACCCAACCAAGCTAACTGGCGTGCCAGTTTATCATCCTCTGCATTGGGGAAACAAATCATACCACTATCACCTGTTGGAAGATTTTTCACTGCCTGGAATGAATAAACAGTCACATCAACACCGTCCCATGTACCAGGGCAAACTCCCTTAACGCGGGTTCCTGACATATGAGCTGCATCGAGAATCAATTTCAGATTGTGCTTCTTACAAATCTCAACAATCTTAGCCAACTGGCCAACACGGCCACCATAGCCTACAAAAATGACAGCACGGGTCTTATCGTTAATTTTCTTCTCTACATCAATAGGGTCGAGGCAAAGATAGTCATCAACATCAGCAAAAGTAGCGTGCATATTCTCATAGAGAATTGCATGGTTAGTAGAAACAAATGTGATAGGAGTGGTAATGATTTCATCACCATCCTGCCAGCCATTACGCATTTTCAAAATCTTAACGGCAAGGTGAAGACCTACAGTGTTGGAATTGATATAGTAAGCATTTGGATGGCCTGTATACTCCTTCCATGCTTCTTCAAACTGTACGGTCTTAAAGCCCATGCCTGTCCAGCCTTTTTCAAGGCACTCTCTTACTGCTTCGAGACACTCATCAATCTCGAACTTTGGTTTTAAAACTTGAATTGCCATATTTATATTTATTATAAAAATTATTTATCATCAGGATTATAAATACAGAGTCTATACACATCGGTATATTTACCATCAATAATTGCCTCTGATTTAAGGACTGACTCTATAGCGAAACCCGCCCCCTTCAGCACCTCCATGTTCTCACTAACATTATAGATGACGTAAGAATATACCTTGTGCATTCCAAATTCATTGAATGCCTTATCCAAGAGTAGCTTTACAGCCATCGACTGTCCTTCTGCCTCCCATTCAATATCGCTGCTAGTAAAGACGCAGAGTTCACAACGCTTATTTTCTTTATCTATATCTTTCAAATAAACTGTCGCAATAGGGTATGTAACCAAACCTGTCTCTTCTTCAATGCGCTCTACCATGTACTGTTTATATTTTCCAGTAAGCACATTCTCTTTAAAGAACTTTTTGTTTGACTCTTCAGTAATCGGAGCCTTTGTCATACAATGCTTGCGCACTTTTTCGGAATTGCGCCACTTGACGATGAAAGCGCCATCGTCTTCTGTAATTGGTCTCAAATAAAGTCTCATATTCTTAATCTTTTAATTATTATTCATTCTTTCCATGCATTTCTTCAAAGATTCTGTCCAGTAAGGAATTTCAATATCAAACGCATCTTTGATTTTTGCTTTATCAAGTACAGAATATGAAGGTCTAGTAACGGGTGAAGGAAATTCATTACTTAAACAAGGTCTAATTTTACAGGTGGTATTACCTGCCATTTCCGCAATCTTTAAAGCAAAGTCAAACCAGCTGCATACCCCTTCGTTTGAATAATGATATATCCCCTGTTTATCAAACTTTCGTCCTTCAATAATACTATAAATGGTTTCTGCAAGGTCACCAGCATAAGTAGGTGTTCCAACTTGGTCGAAGACAACTTTAAGCTCTGCACGGGTAGCGGTAAGATTCATCATAGTCTTGACGAAGTTCTTACCAAATTCACTGTAAAGCCAGGCTGTCCGAATAATAAGATAGTTACACTCTGATTCAATAATTTTGCGCTCACCGTGTGATTTTGTCAAACCATAAACACTTGTTGGTGATGCCGCCTCATCTTCTTTATATGGAGTTCTACTATTTCCACCACCAAAAACATAATCCGTACTGATATGGATTAGTGCGCCCTCTACTTGCTTAATAGCATCTGCAAGGTAACCAACAGCTATTGCATTTAGTCGTTCCGCTGTCTGGTAATCACTTTCAGCTCTATCAACATTTGTGTATGCAGCACAATTGACAATGAGCTTAATATCATTCTCCTTTACCCAGTTCTGAACAGCGTCCTTATCAGTTATGTCCAGACGAATAGTTTCTACGCCTTCTTGGTCAGTAATATCAGAAAAGAAGTAGTGATCTTTACTGTTTTGGGATACCACTCTCATTTCGTTTCCTAACTGACCATTGGCTCCTGTAACAAGTATATTCATTTCTTGAATCGTTTATCGGTTATAGGTTAGCGGTTAGCGATACAAATCCACATCGACAGAGAAAGGGCTATTGAAGTCCTTCAACAAAGCATGTTTAGTGTCCTTATCACTCAGATTAGCTTTTTCTGTTGGGATGCGCCAATCAATGCCAAGGCTATCATCAAGAATGCTAATGCCGCCATCAGCTTTAGGGTGGTAGAACTCATCGCACTTGTACTGGAATACTGCCGTTTCACTCAGTACAGCAAAACCATGAGCGAATCCACGGGGGACAAAGAACTGGCGGTGATTATCCTCGGTCAATTCAACAGCCACATGCTTGCCGTATGTTGGGCTACCTTTACGGATATCAACAGCTACATCCAAAACTGCACCTTTCACGCAACGAACAAGTTTGCTCTGGGTGTAAGGGGGCCTCTGAAAGTGCAGCCCACGCATAACGCCATACGCGGACATGCTTTCATTGTCTTGCACGAAGTTTATTGTATGACCCAATATAGGAGCCACCTTCTCATCAAACTCTCTCTGAGAGAATGATTCAAAGAAATAACCTCGTTTATCACCAAATACCTTTGGTTCTATTATCAATACGCCATCTATGGCTGTTTTTATAACTTCCATTTATTTATACGTGCTGTAATGTTCCACTATTAATATCTTCCTTCATCTCATCAATAACCTTCAGCAGGTACTGGCCATACTGATTCTTCAGCATTGGCTTTGCCAATTCTCGCATTTTTTCCTCTGAGATCCAGCCGTTGCGGTAAGCAATACCTTCCAGACATGCCACTTTAAGACCCTGTCTCTTCTCTATGACTTCTACAAAGGTTGAAGCCTCTGCTAGTGAGTCGTGCGTTCCAGTGTCTAGCCAAGCGAAACCACGGCCAAAGACTTGTACTTTTAGTTCTCCATCTTTCAGGAACTCCTGGTTCACCGTGGTGATTTCCAGTTCACCACGAGCTGAGGGTTTGATATGCTTTGCAACATCCACCACCTTGTTAGGGTAGAAATAGAGACCTACTACAGCATAATTACTCTTGGGCTCCTTGGGCTTTTCTTCAATACTTAGGCAGTTGCCCTGCTTATCAAATTCCGCAACGCCATAGCGCTCTGGATCAATGACCCAATAGCCAAATACAGTAGCCTTCTGGTTCTTTTCAGCATCTTCTACTGCCTTACGAAGCAAAGAAGTAAAACCTGCTCCGTAAAAGATATTATCACCCAACACAAGGCAAGCACTGTCATCACCAATGAATTTCTCACCAATGATGAAAGCCTGTGCCAGCCCATCTGGTGAAGGCTGTTCAGCATACTCAAAGTGGACACCATAGTCAGAGCCATCACCTAACAGGCGCATGAAACCAGGGAGGTCATATGGTGTAGAGATGATGAGAATATCCCTTATACCTGCAAGCATTAATGCGCTGATGGGATAATATACCATAGGCTTGTCATAAATCGGGAGCAATTGTTTGCTCACACCCTTCGTAATGGGGTAAAGGCGAGTTCCAGATCCGCCTGCTAATACTATTCCTTTCATAAATTCATGTTGTTCATTTATGACTTTTGTCGACTTGGCAAAATGAAAATACATTTTCTTTTGCGCTCGCTGCTCCAAAAGTTGATAAATTTGTTAATTCTTAAAAAGTGGGGCAAGATTATCAGGTTATTGAACCTTTTATTTTATGAGAGACCCTGACAAGAGCCTGCCCCTATGGTTGGGGCTTAAGGCTGTGCGGAAGACCTTTCTGCCCCATCGCGGCATAAAAATGGTTCAGGGTTCACGATTCATGGTGAATGGTTGTTCCTTTCCACTTGTTAAGAGCCAATCAGAATGCGCGTGAGTTCTGATGGCTTAGAGCCGCCAATTATTCTACTCTATATCCTTGACGATATTTACTCTCTTCTTTCCTTGGTAATACAGAAAGTCGGGTAAACTTCCTGTCTGAAATACGTTTTTGAAGTTCTGCCTCATACTTATCCAAATCGGCCTTCCTGTATTTTCTTTCTTCTGGTAAGAAAGCATAGATGGTTCCTTCATAGCCTTTGGAACACTCATCAATACCGGCTTCCACCAAAGCTTGAAAATCATCATAGTTCTTAAAACGGTATTCAAAGACCTCTTTGAACTTCTTATCAATAATATAAAGGTTGTTCAAGATATTATTGATGACTTCCAAGACCATCATCACATGCTCACGGTCTGGCCTCTCTATCTGATGCGCTGATTCGTTACCCATAAACCTTGCCTCGTGCAGTCGCTCGCAATCAGCTGCTGTGATGATACCCTTGTCACGAAGCTTGTTTATTTTAGTGACAAGTTTTCCTGTATCAATACCCTTCTGAAGACATAAAGCCTCTACCGTTGCTCGAAAACCGATGGCTGCCAACAGTAGGTTTCCATTATTCAGAGAATCGACTGATTCATTATAAACATTCTTCACCAAGGATGGTATATCCCATGAGTACAACGGTTCTATACTATTCTCCTTGATCGGATATGAGATGTGTTCTGTAACAAGTTCCTCATACCCTTCTTGGTTATATTGCACATTGCTTTCATCCTCCACCTCTTTATCAAAAGAGACGTTGTCGCACCCACAACACCTCACCACCCTCAATGTCTCCCGATAGAAGTAGTCTTCATCTGGAGACACATTTACACCTTCACCAAGAATTACGTGGTGCGTCCTGTGCTTGCATTCGGAGCAATAGCAATCTATTGTTTTATGATCCATTATCGTCACACGCCAAATGTTGCAGTCACACTACTCTTCAAGCCATCTTTATATCCACTGCAATTCACTGTAATGGTATGGTACTCCCCCTGATAGCCGTCAATATATTCAATATTTTCCGGTGTCTGGTTCTTGTATATTAAAGCAGATTCTACAGTTTGCAAGACTTCACTATCAAACTCAGCAATAGCATAAACCAATTGCCTTGAAGCGCTCATCTTTTGGTTTTTCTTCCATTTATCGTGATCCTTTGGTTTATGTCCATTCACAATCCTTTCTTTAAAACCATTGGCAGCAAGCCCTATATAAAGGGGTTTGCTATTCTGGAAAGTATTGTTTACCAGCTTTTTGTCACAGGCATAACAACAATATATTCCATTGGTATTTGGCAAATCGTCAAGATGGTCTTCATCATACCAACGTTGTTGAAAGGTTAAATTGATTGTTTTTGCCAATTGCTGCATGGTTAGGCTGGTCTTCTTATAAATATACACATATAAAGAATCATCTTGACCACTCATAATATCAGGGTCAACATCAAAGCCTGCCTTGGCCAGCTGCCTCATCAAATCACGTGTACAGTCTTTATCACTACACTTGGTGCTACCCAAGAGTTTCAAAGCACCATGCTCTTGCCTCCTTCTTTCGGGATTATTTGTCATTCCGCAAAAATAATCCGAAAGCCTACCTCCGCTTGTTTCTGCTCGCTGTATAAAGTCCTTGACTCTTTCTTCGACTGTCATACTCATATAGTATATTTTTTTAAATTGAATTATCAATGTTACTCATAACCACAAAATTATTCCCATTGTAAACACTACAATATAATGACCCTGTTCCAACAATAATCATCATCAAGAAAGGTACTGCAAGTAAAGCACTGTTATAATTACTTATGATTGAAGATATATCGGTTGGCGATGGTGTTGGATTTGGTTCAGGGTGGGTGTGCCACTCTCCAACATATACTCGCGTATGCTTTGATTCCTCGTAATCCTTTCTTATGAAATCGTTGGCCTTTTGAGCATCTCTCTCGCACCCGCATTTGGAATTGTTCGCAACGCATGGAGGAGACACCTTACTTATTCTGAATGTCTTTTCATCAATTTGCGAACCCATAAGAACCCCACACTGCTCGTTGCCATTGTGTTGCGAATAGTTCTTCAATTGTTCTATAACCTTTGGTTTGATTTCAACAAGGTATTCACTTGCGTTTATATCGTTAGTCCCCGAAGGCTGTTCTTTTTTAAGCCAGCGGCTTCTGATACTAACCGAATTCCTTTTTGTGCGGCAATTTCTATGTTTCCTATCCATTGGAAGACCTTTGATTTTGCAGGTGTAGTCAACAATTCATCTATTTTGGGGAACATGGCAGAGAGATACAACGTCACATCATTAGCTGAATAAAGAGCATATTGACCATGACAACCGACATCACTTTTTGTAAGTTTATCGCCTTCTTCATATTCTACTCTGTCAATCAGATTAAAACGCATAAACCCATCCTGAACCTGTTCCCTAAGCGCGTTTAGACCTTCCTTGTCGGAAGGGTTCACATACACCATTATTCCCGATGCACCATAAGGTTCAAGCCAAAGTATAAAGGCAGGCGTTTGTATTATCACTTCGCACATTTTCTGCAGCAGCCACTTCTCTGACATTACATCTCCTGTACATACAAATAGCGCAGTGGCACTGTTCAACTCTTCAGTAGGTATAGTCTCAATGCTTTCACGGAGTGCTATTACTTTCCTGTCTGGCCGGTAATCCGTAAGGTAATGTGCAACGGCATGTGCCTTGCTTTGATCTAAGTAATTGAAGCCAAGAAGATGGCGACCCAAATTGTCAATAGTCAGATTTTCGGGGTCTATCAGTGCAAACTGAGCATTGTTATATCCGTTCAGATAATAACACAGATTACTGCCTACGCTTCCTAAACCTGCTATGACATAATTCCTTTTTTCCATCAACTCTCCCGCTGTTCGCTTTGCTATTCGGTTCTCATCATAAACACTCGCATATAACCTTACAAAATTTCTGTTGGCATAATCATATTTTGTTATAATATCAAAAGCTTTCAGTATTCCACTTCTAAAACCAGGTTTGTTGACTTGAAGTTTGGGTATAGAGACTCCACCTATTTTGTTTTGTAATCCTATCGAAAATAGAAAAAGCCCCTTTTTATTAGTATTGAGATATTTGATGAATGTCTCCCTGTCCGCCTTATCCGTGATGTAGCCACTAAGCTGCTTGCCAGTAATAGAACACGGAGGCCTTAGGGGTACAATCAATGAGTGTATATATAATGCTGTTTCCTTCCGGGCTTTGGAGTGTATGTAAATGTTTTGTCTGATGTGTTCTTCTGTTTCCTCATCGCCACAAATAACAGTCTGGTCGAAATACTTGTCTTCGGTGCCATAATAAGCTACCTGATAGGTATATGCTGTCAGTTTCCGCGTTTCTTCCGGCATTCTGCCAAACAGAAAACAATGTAACTCTGGTTCCTCTTCTTTATCGTATTGCTCTATCCAATAACTACTTATTTCTTGGGCGTATTCAGATGCATTATCCTGGTTTGCATATCGCTCCACCCACCTGCGGGTCTTACTGATATTGTCTCGAATCAAGCCACATACATTGTCTGCATCAAATACAATCCCATCCTCATAAAGGCACAATTTGCGGCGTTTGTAGGATATGTGAGGCAGGTATTTGAAACGGTCATCAGGGACAATCACAAAGGGCATCTGATAAGGAAACTCTCGGGGATAAGCGATAAACACCTCTATATCCTCAACCTTTTTTGAGACGGTAGCCTGTATAATGAGTCGCCATACTGGCACGTTGGACTTCCTCTTCTCGCCTTGGACGGGCAGGTAGTCTACTTTCTCTATCTCATATTCACGAGATAATTCGTCAAAGCACCCGTCTAAAAGTGTAGCAAGGTCAGGCATACTGACTATTCCCTCTGATTTTGCCTGCAAAGGCTTTTTGCTGGGCATCTTCGTCAACGTCCTGCGCTGAGGAACAGCTGAAACGGTCACCAAAATATTTTTGCCACTTTTCGCACCCTTCCTTCTGATTCTTTGATTCCACAGCTCGAACTGCATCTTCCTTGAAGGATTTCAAACGTGAAAGGAATGTATGCTTCTTGGTCTCGGAATAATGTTCAAAGAGGTCTTCGTTAGGTGATACGGGGCGTTTGCACTTAAAATGGCCCTCCTTGCTCAACTCATCATGTATTGATACCAAAGTATCTTTCATAATCACATCCCAACGACTTGCGTCGTTCTCGGTATAATGGTTGGCTGCGAGTATGGTTAGGATGAACCCACAAGGCAAGTCCACGCTCTTGTCGTATTTCATCCAATCGCGCCACGCCTTAAGGAAACGTACAATCTCACGAAGGTATCGCTTGTTTGAGCACTGTTCTTCAAACCATTTGTTGAACTCCTGAGCATCCTGTTTGGTCCAAGGTTTCTTCTTGTGAGCTAACTGGGGATGCTCGTCACCATCCACCTTGAAATATATCGGAAGATCTATGTGGTGGCCATCAGCATAGTTGACACGCACACATGCATTCTTATCATTGGGTTTTTGGTCAGTGTGTCCATCAACAGCAGCATAGATTTTGTCGTGATACCACTGGATCTCGTGCTTGTCATTCTCAGACTCTCCAATGAAATAAACACCATCATCCAAGTCGTATGCAGCCAAACCGTCGTCATCAACAATTGGGTTCAGTATAGTGCCCACAGCAAAAGAACCTTGGCTGTAGAACTTAGGCTGTATCTCATCTTCAAGATTGTTCTTGAAATAATTGCGAATCCTTTCACGAAGAGCTTTACGATTTCCCTTCAGTTTCTCTATCCTGCTGTCATTCGCCTTGATGGCATCATGAAATGCCACAAATTGTTCGTGATTATTTGCCATATTATTGCCCTTTCTTTTTCTTTTCAAGTGTCCATTCGCCAGTACAGTTACGGTCGTTCCAGTATGTACCGGCTATCTTTGTCAAATCATCGTAATCAATATCCAGTTTCGTGGTTCCGTAGTGGATATTCAATCCTCCTTCTTCCCCTCTTTCTGCCTTGTTCCTATATTCAAGTTTTGGGTCATTTTGGTAAGAATACACAAGAACCGTCTGGTCTATCGTATCGTTGTGTACAAACACTCCATCGAAAGAGTGACTCTGGCTCTTCTCAAAATACCCATGTACGTGAATTTCAAGGAATGTCTGGGTGATTTTCAATTCAAAGTCGTATTCAGTATCTTCGAAACTAGATTTCCCATGACCCTTCCAAGAACCGTTTAAGTCAGGAGTATGGAGTTTCCGACCAATGAAAGGGGTACGCCATAATAAATGGTTGAAAAGAAATGCCAGCAAGCCAACGCTTGTTACAGTATACCCTATATCTCCTGCAAGAGTCTCCAATTCCCAAGGGTTTCCTGTAGGATAGGAACGTATAACAAAATGAATAACCAAAAATATGATTATTGCAGCCCATACTATCCATCCGACAAATGTCTTATAGTTCTTCTGCATAACGTTTATCTGTTTATAGCTCCACTTTATTTATACCCAATCCAAGAAATCCCTTAGGGTGGCGCTTACGCGCCGTAGCGCTCCACCTTCTCGCCCTTCAAGGCTCGCACAATGCGGTCGCAGGCCTTGCCGTCTCCATAAGGATTCACGGCCTTACTCATCTTCTCGTATGCTACTGCATCATCAAGCAGGGTGCTGACCTCATTCACAATGAGGTCGTGATTGGTGCCAACCAGATGTACAGTACCGCTCTTCAATGCTTCGGGACGTTCAGTCGTGTCACGCATAACTAGAACGGGCTTTCCAAGGCCTGGAGCCTCTTCCTGAATGCCACCAGAGTCGGTGAGAACAACAGTTGATTTCTCCATGAGATAAACAAACTCCAGATACTGGAGAGGTTCAATGAAGAAGAAATTCGGATACCGGTTCACGGTTAAGGGTTCATGGTTCACGGTTTCTTTCTTCTTTAGCACTTCTTCACCGAAAACCTCTGCAATGGGCTTGCGCACATTGGGGTTGAGGTGCATAGGATATACAAAGTCCACATCGGGATACTTCTCGCTAAGATCCTTCATGGCTGTTACCATAGAGATGAAGCCATCTCCAAAGTTCTCGCGTCTATGACCGGTGATGAGAACGAGCTTTCTTGATAGCTGATGGCTGATGGCTGATGGCTGAAGTCTTGTGACATCGTAGCCTGCGGCTCT
>JAEEGL013974903.1_pt1 | contig 12428 bp, 6 predicted proteins | sample 9134231 | NCBI WGS metagenome assembly JAEEGL01 (sample SAMN16246548, study PRJNA631951) | gut metagenome | biome: gut microbiome; feature: rumen; material: fiber-attached | host: Bos | place: Iran: Karaj | collected 2018-10 | reverse complement strand
TATCAAGTGTTTCGGATTTATGGGCTTGCGGGCGGTCATGCCCGCCCCTACAATCAAATTGAAAGCTTTTCCGCTTTCAGAAATGTTTGCTTCTTTTCTGTCATTCCTTTATTAAACATCTCGACAAACTGAAATTTCCATATCAATCAGAAAAATGAACAACGAACTGTATCTGTACGCCGATTTCACAAAACCGATCAAACCGATCCGTCCGCTGCACGGCTTCAACAACGCCGCGCGGCAAACGGACTACGGCCCGGTGCTGCCGGGCTTTCTGGCGCTGCGCCCGCCCGTGGTGCGCCTGCACGACACCGCCTACCCCTACGGCGGCGGCCATTACGTGGACGTGAACAATATTTTCCCCGATTTTACAGCGGACCCGGACGATGAATCCGCCTACGATTTCACCCTCACCGATCTCTACATTGAGCCCCTCGTGCAGAGCGGCATCCAGATCATGTACCGCCTCGGCTGCACCATAGAGCACGCGCCGAAAAAGTACAACGTGCTGCCCCCCGCCGATTTCCACAAATGGGCTGAAGTATGCGAACACATCGTGCGCCACTATAACCGCGGCTGGGCGAACGGGCATTTCTGGGATATCCGCTATTGGGAGATCTGGAACGAGCCGGACGGCCTCGACCTGCACATTGAACCCAACGGCCCGCCCAACTGGCAGGGCACGGCGGCGCAGTATTACGAGCTGTACCGCGTTACCGCGAACCACTTAAAAGAGCACCACCCCGAAATCCTCGTGGGCGGCTATTCGAGCTGCTATGTTTTAGGCAAATTCGAAAACGGCGGCTGGCACGAGGGCGACGCCCGCTTTTTCACCGATTTTCTCAGCTTTATCTCCTCCCCCTCAACGAGTGCGCCGCTGGATTTCTTTACCTGGCACGGGTATCTCGGCAATCGGGGCGTCAAAAAGATCGACCGCGAATATGCCTTTGTGAACGACACGCTCAACGCCTTCGGCTTCACCAAAACCCTGCGCATCGACGCGGAATGGAACTGCTGCGTGTGCGACGTGGATACCCCCGATTACCGCACGCAGTTCTATATCAACATGCGTAACGAAAAGGGCGCGAGCCACATGGCGGCGGCGCTCTGCGAGATGCAGCGCTGCGGCGTGGATATGGCGATGTTTTACGACGCGCAGCTCTGGAAGGAATACGGCCCGCTGTTCCGCGTGCCCTCGCTGGAGCCCACCCCCGCGTACAGGGCGTTCCGGCTTTTTTCGCATCTGTACGACCTCGGCACCGAATACGAGTGCACGCAGGCCGGGGATATCTATTCCCTCGCCGCGGGCGACGGCCGAAGGGCCTGCGTGGCGCTCGCGAACGTCGGCAAAACCGAACAGACCGTAACGCTCAGCGTGCGGGGCGCGCGAAACAGAAAGCTTGCGTGCTCATTCAAGGTCATAGAACGATTCACAGAAGGCGACGCGGATATCCTGCTTTTACGGCTCCCGGCATACGGTTTCGGTACCGCGGCATTTCAATGAGGATCGCTTTGGCGTTTTTGTAAAAACCGATAAAAAACCAGACAGAATTTCTTTTAAAATAATTAAAACATCAAAAATTTTAATATTTTTTCTTTTTTTGTTGACATATATATACTTCTATATATATAATAAATTGTGGAATGGCAGCATTCCGCAATTATTGTTTTTTGTATTTTTACTGAATTTCGACCGAATCGGCCCCGTATTAATCGAGGGCGATCCGTTTTTCAGAAAAAGACACGAAGGCCCGTGCCTCGGGCCCCGCCGGAGCGGCGGGATATTGATCTTCGCGCGGAAAGGATCGATGCAACATGACGAAAAACAGAAACAATCGCGGCAGAGGTTTCAGACCGGGCATAAAGCTGCTTTGTTTTCTTCTGCTTCTTACGCTGGTATTCCAATCGGCGATACCGGCGTTTACGGTGTTGGCGGCTGAGCCTGACGACACGACCACGCTCACCACGGTGTGCCGCGGCGAGGACGGCAAGAGCTACCGCGTTACCGCAAGCTACGGCGCCGACGCAGGCATCCCGGCCGACGCAGTGCTGACGGTCGTTTCGCTCTCCGCAACGGATGGCGATAACGAAAGCTACATATCTCAGGCGGAACAGGCGCTGCGCTGCTCGATCGACCGCGAAACGGAGATCCAGCTGTTCGATATTTCCATCGTCAGCGCCGACGATCCTTCCGTCGAGTATCAGCCGGCGGAGGGCGCCTCCGTTGAAATGAAAGTACGTGTGGCCGCCGCGCCTGAAACCGAGATCGGCGTGATCCATTTCGGCGAAGAAACCGAACAGGTGGACAGTTCCGTTGAAGGAAGGAACGTCAGCTTTGAAGCGGCGGGCTTTTCCGTATACGCGCTCGTCAGCATCTCCGCCCGTGACGAGATCGTTCACGACGTTTCCGGTTTCGACGACGAGCCGGTCTATCTCTCAGCCGCGAACAAGAATTCCACCTACTATTTTAAAGGGACGATCGCGCAAGACGGCAGCAAAACGCTTATTGCGAAGACCGCCGCCAATGATACGACCGGCGCGGCCGCCTATTCTTTTGAAAAGGTTGAGGGAACGGAAGACCGGTTCTATATGTATCTGACCGGTGAAAATGACAATGTCAAGTATCTGAAATTCACAAGAGACACGAACGTGGATTTCGTGGATCTCAAATCCGACGCCACGGTGATCACCGTGGTTCCCTGCGGCAGCAGTTATCCCAATCAATTCTTTTTGACGTATACAGACAACGGAATCACTCATTACCTGAACGCCAAAGGCAGTTTCAACGGCAAAGGCTTTGCCGGTTCCACAGACGGGGACAGCGCCGGCAGCCGCATTTCCGCGTATTACGTTCTGCCCACCGATAACGACGTGCTGGGGCTGGACGGCAAAACGTACGGCATCGCATGGCTGAACAACCGGAATACCGCCATCGCGATGACCGCGCAGGCAAAGAGTTCCACCGCTCTGAAAGCCGACTCCATGCCCGTCAGGGCCAACCCGCTGGATCAGTCGGAGGACGTGATGATCAAGGTGGACGGAAATGTCGCGCTGTATTCCTTCCACGTCGTCGGCCGCAACCAGTATTACATCAGCACCGACGTGGGCGGCGCTACCAAGTACCTGAACGCTCGGGGCGGCGCCCTGACGCTGGTGGATCAGCCCACCGAGTATTCCGTCTTTGTACCAACGCTTGGCACGGGCGCCAACGCCGGCAGGATCAAATTTGTCGGCAAAACCTCCGGGCAGGCGATCAGTCTGCCGGGCGGTAACGCGTCGAACGGATTTACCGCCAAAAACGCCAATACAACGAATGAATATTTCTATTTCGCGGACCCCAGAGATCTTGCGGACGACGACATTGTTTCGTACACTGCCGTCAAGGTAAGCGTATCCGACACAGCCAGGGTCAGGAACGGCTCGCAGGTCATCGTCTATACGCGTATCTGGAACGATACGTCCAAGGAATATGAATTCTACGCCATCAATCACGACGGTTCACTGAAACGCATCTTCGATGAAGGCGATACGATCCGCTGGGCCGGTACGCAGGTCAACACGCTGCTGTGGGAATTCACGGAGTATTATTACTGGCTGACCCGCATCCCGAACTATTATTACGAGCTGCAGAACACCTATTCCGGCAAATACATCGCTCCGCAGTATCATTCCGGACAGGTGCTTTCCAACCGTAAGATCGGCATCAACCTCAACGGCAGAAGATATAACGAGTATTATACTACCATTCTTGCCTGGGATGACTACCGCTATGATTATGCCGGTCTCAAAGCGGACGGCTTCAACATTTCCGCTGTGCCGATGACAAAGGCGCAGGACTTCTATTTCGCGATCATGGATACGCCCGTTCCCGAAGAGTTTTCCACGGTCGAAACGGTGGACAACAACGATTACGGGATCAAGATGCACCTGACCGATTATAACAATGCATTGGTTGGGAACAAAGACCGCGACAAGCTGCAGACGGACGTGCTTGGCAGCGACACCACGAAGTTTACCGGCAGTTCCAAACCGTTGCTGGATCTTGTTTCCACCGACCTGAAAGAGAACGGGTATCCCACCGCGACGCATACCGGAAGATCCCTGATCGAACTGTTCCCCACCGACGCGGAAGAGGTCAACCACCTGTTTCTGAAGAGCACCTACGAAGAAACCGGTTATTTTGAATACGACTGTACCAAAAACTTCGCGACCAAGCTGAACAACGGCGATTTCCGCCTGTACAATCAGCTCGGCACCGTCGAGGTCTCCACCAACAGCCAGGGCCACGGCTTCTTTATGCCCTACAACGATATCACACCGAACAGGATCAGCCAGTACACCAACCAGACGAACGTGGTCAATGAAGCGCTTGCCACCGACGATCCCCGGCTGGGTGAAACACTGTATTCGATTCCGTCTAACGAAGCGGATTACTACTTCGGCCTGGAGATGGAGGCCAGCTTTATTCAGAGTGAAAGCGGCCTTGACGCGTGGGGTCACGACATCATCTTCGAGTTCGCGGGCGACGACGACACGTGGCTGTTCGTGGACGGCGAGCTGGTGCTGGATCTGGGCGGCATCCACTCCGCCGTGACCGGTTCCATCAACTTCAGCACCGGCGTCGTGAAGGTCCCCGATGCAAACGGTAACATGTATACGACGACGCTGCACGATATTTTTGAGCAAAACTTCCGCGGGCGCAACCCAAACGCATCGGAGGAAGACGTGCAGGATTATCTGGACGGCATTTTCGTCTACGACGGGGAAAAATACGTATTCAAGGATTACAGTACCCACACGATGAAAATGCTCTACATGGAGCGCGGCAGAGGCGCTTCCAACCTGCACATGCGCTTTAACCTGACCACCGCCGTTCCCGGACAGCTTCTGATCAGCAAATCCGTCAGCGGCACCGACAAGCAGGACTACGTCAGCGCCAAGTTCCCGTATCAGATATACTATTACGATGATAATTACGCTGCTTTCCGAACCGTCAGCCGTACCACGGTCGTCAACGGGGACTCGACCCGTTATGATTATACCGGCGCGAAAAGCGTCTATTACAGGGGTTCTGTCATCCCGGTGGAATACGCTCCAAGTTATACTGCCGGAAGCGGGGACACCTATGAAAACGTCTTCTTCCTGAAGCCCGGCGAAGAGGCGGAGGTACAGTTCCCCGGCGACGGGATCCGGTATTATGTAAAAGAGTGCGGCGTCGATCATAACATCTACGACGTCGTATCCGTCAACGGCACGCCGGTCGAGGGAGTTCTGCGTACCAACGATTCGTATGATTATTCGTCCCCGGAGGACGTGATCGAAGAGCGGAAGGTCGTCAAATTCGACAACCACGTTTCCCCCTCAGCGCTGCGGATCCTCTCCATTACCAAGAATCTGTTTGACGTCAATAACGTCCAGCTTCATTACGCGGACGATCCGACCGGTTTCCGCTTCCGTATCTACATCGGCGAAGGCGAGGATCAGGACGGGTTTGGCTATTACCGTATGGATACGTACTACGTAAAAGACGGCAACAATCAGTATTGCCGGTTCAACTATGAGACCCAGCGTTTTGAATCGGTCGGCGTTTCCGATTTTTCCCTTCTGACGGAAGAGCAAAAATCCTATTGCACATTCACAACCTCTCCCTCCGGCGCGATCGACAAGATCCCCGCCGATTTCACGGTGGAGATCCGCGACCTGCTGGTGGACACCAAGTTCATGGTGCTCGAGAAGAAATCCGATATCCCGAAGGGCTATGACCTGATCGGGTATGAGCGCAAAGCCGGGTCTTATCTCGCCGAAGGCGACTCGGTCAATGCCGGTATCGTCAGAGACAACTCGAATCCCCACGTCATCGTGAAAAACCACCGCGGCTGGGGACTGACCGTGGAAAAGGTCTGGTCGGACCAGAACTTCATGACCTCCCACGACAACATCTATTTCGCCGTGTATTACAACGACGAGCCGATCACGGGCACCGTCCGCAGGATGAAAACGGAAGCCCGCGCCGTATACGACGACGAAACGGATGAGTTGATCGGTTATGATTACGAATCCTCGCTGTACTACTACTTCCCCACGCTCATCTCCGGCGCGTTGTTCGCCGATTATACGATCAAAGAAGTGGCTCTGACCAACCCGCAGGTGGACGCCGACGGCTACGTTACAAGTTACGATTCGATCACGCCGCTCGGCGGGACGGAGCAGCTGATCAACGGCGGCGTCGTCGCACAGACGAACCAACGCGCCACGTATTCCTATCACGTCACTTATGACGTCGGCACGCCCACAGGACCCAACAACAACGTCCGGACGGACGTCGTCACCAATACCCGTCCCGGTATCAAGATCGTCAAGGCAGACGGAGCCGGCAATCCTCTGGCGGACGCCGTCTTCACGCTGAAGGACGCGAACGGGAACGACATCATGAACGCGTATTATTACAGCGACGCGCAGGGCCTTGTCACCTACGCGTATCCGGAGCAGGACGTGACGTATACCCTGACGGAAGTGGAAACGCCGGACGGTTATTCCGCGCTGATCGACGCGATCACCTTCACACAGTCCGGTACGGAGCTTACCGTTACCGGCGGCGACGCGGACTCCGTCACGGTCTCGCAGCCGGACGAGGACGGGACGATCACCGTCGCCATCAAAAACTTCCAGACGGAATTTTCCGCGGTCAAGATCGACGAAGAGACCGACGAAGCCCTTCCGAACGCGCATTTCGCTCTGTACCGTCAGGTGATCGGCAGCAACGGCGCCAGAAAGGACTATTACCCGCTGGCCGGTTATTCGGATCTGGTGACCGACGCCAACGGCGTGATCCCCGGCATCGATACTACGCTGCCTCCCAATACCTATTACCTTACGGAAACAAAAGCCCCCCGCGGTTATATCACGCTTGAGCACGATATCTGCTTTACCGTCAGCAAGGACGGAACGATCTCGATGGAGGACGCGGCGGACTGCGCTGTGCTCTCGCAGACGTTGGACAGCGGGAACAAACGGATCTACACACTTACGATTTCCGACAGCCGGACCTTTAAAACCGTCGCGCTGGATCCGCAGATGCTGATCGCGGACTTCGGTCTGGACATCAATTACAACGTCAAATCCAACAACTATCGCGCGGCCAACGCCGAATATTCCTATATCGGTATCTGCGACATGTTCAGCTACAACTCGTTCGGAACGCAGTCTGCGCCGAAGCAGGAGCATATGCTGGCAGAAGTCGATACGGCATATAAGGGCAAATTCGGCACGCTGACGCTGACAGCTGACGGCAACGCGAATTACAGGATCGACACGATGGCCTTTACCGGCGAGGATGAATTCTGCCTGGTGGCCCACGTGACAAGTATCGGCAATGAGGCGGCGGACATTTACGTCTACGAAAAGCTGACCTACATGCCCGCCACTACCGTGTATTACGAGGACGACTTCCCGACCGGGGAGAAGGGATATTACGACGGCGTGGAATCAACCTCCACCGGGCACGATTTCGGCAAGTGGACGACGGTCTCCTCCGGTGATCCCGCCGCGGAACAGGCCGCCGATCTGGCGAAGTCCGACAGCGCCAATATCTTCGGCTTCGATCCCAATTATTCCGCGTTCGCAACCTTCTCAAACAACAGCGCGCACAAGGTTTCCGTGGGCACGGTCAACAATCCCAAAAAGGGCGGCGCGTGGCCCTATATGGAGTTTGACTTTGCGGGCACGGGCTTCGATCTCATCAGCGTTACCGGCTGCGATACCGGCGTATTCGCCGTAACGGTCTACCCCTACGAAACCAACGACAACGGCGAAACCGTTCTGAGCAATCAGCCCGAAAAGAGCCAGGTCGTGGATACCTATTACGGCTACGAATACGGCAGGCTGTTCCTTGCCGCCGACGGCAGCGCTACGCTGGAAGATACCGGCAAGCCGCTCTACAAAGCCACCGAAGAGCTCATCAGCGAAGCCTCCCCCGCCAATCTGCTGACGGCAAGCGGCAAATTCTTCACCATCAAAAAGGTTTATTACGATCCCATCGGCGATCTCACCGAAACGCCGCATTATTACGACAGCAAAGGCGCGGTCACCGCAACACCCTATTACGTCAATATCGACGACGCTTCAGACGTGCGCGCCGAAGTACCCAGAGATGAGGAAAGCCGGTATCAGCCGAACTACGCCTACGCCGTTGCCGAGGGCTGGCTGCTGAACAAAAACGCGACGGACTCCATCTACCAGATCCCCGTGCTCAAGATCCGCAATCTGGAATACGGCAGATACCGCGCCCACGTCGAGCCCCGGTTCTCTTCGTTCTACGGGCATTATAACAGCATCGACTATAATAATACCCGCGTCGATTATTTCGACCTCTATGTAGACGCCATCCGCGTGTACGATCCCGCGGGCGTCAGCAATAACGGCACTCTCACCTCTAAGGTGATCCAGGAAGCATACCTCTATTCGAACGAGGCCTACCAGAAATTCACCACGCTCAAGAGCGTGATCGTGGGCTCCGACGCCCTCAGTCTCGACGCGTCCACGCCCGGCATGGTGGTTGTTGACAGCAACGTGCCGCTCACCACCGAGCGCATCAACGATTACGCCCAGTTCGGCCCGAACAGCGAGCTGTATCTGAGCAAGGGAATGAGCGTTGCGTTCCAGATCTGCGCCACCGAGATCCCGGCGGATCTGCAGATGATGATGAAGAAGATCAGCAGCGCGGATCCCACGATGCTGATCACGTACGTCGATAAAAACGGCGCCGTTTACAGAAATACCGTCGATATCAGCAGCACCACAGATCTTAGCTATTCGATCATAAACCTGATCGGCAAAAACAACATTACGTGGCAGAAGCTGAAATCGAAAGACGCGTTCTACGCATCCGGGCTGTTCATCCTCTCGAACACAAGCAGTTCCAACAGCGTGATCTCGGTAACGAACCTTAAGTGGACGTTCAAGAACGTGGGCGGCAGCTATATGATACCTGACGGCAGCTACTGGGTATCCGCTACACCGAAGAACGTGAGCGCCGTGCGCAGCGTTATGTCGTTCATGGCAAAGGATCTGTCTCTGCCGGAAGAAAAGGAAGCCGCGGCCTCTTACGAGAACGGAGTCGTCACCCTCACGGTGACCACGGGCGACACGGTGGATACGCTGGTGATCAAAGACAGCGAGGGCAATCTGATCGACGAGAGCCTGCTCGATATCACCTTTGAAGATATCGACGGCGCCCGCAGGCAGTGGACGGTAACGCTGGAAGATGAAAACGACGAGTATTACACCTTCCTCGTGTACGCACAGTCCGACGGTTATGCAACGGGCGAACCGATCCGCGTTTCCGTTTACGACGTCCGGCAGGAGCCCGAAACGCCCACTGATCCCACCGAGCCCGAAACGCCCACCGATCCCACTGAGCCTTCCGGCGACGGTCCCTCCGGGGACGATCCTTCCGGCGGTTCCGGCGGCGGAACGGGAACAAACAGAGGTTCCTTCCTGCAGCAGCTGCGCAAGATGGTGCTCAGCTTCATCGAACTGCTCAAGAAGATCCTGGCATTTTTCAACATCAACTTTTAACGCCCCTGCGGGCTCAAAAATCTGAGGAAAGAACAGGGACAGAAATGGCAAAGAATTACATCAAACCTTTTGTAATATTTGAAAAGCTCACCACGAGCAATCCCACGTCCGCCGGCTGTTCGCTGAACGTGGATTTCGCCGAGTTCAGCTGCCCGATCACGATCCCGGAATGGGGAGAAACGATCTTCACCAATACCAACGCAGACTGCGACTGGTCGAACGACGATTTCTATATCTGCTACCACGTTCCCACCGCAGGGAGCAACGTATTCGGTTCCTGAATACAGCGCAAAAAAAGCATGAAGCCGACGTTTTCCGAAATTCGGAAAGCGTCGGCTTTTTTGCAGTTAATTTCAGTTTATCGAGCTGTTCGCTTGCGCGAACGGGATGGTGCGCCATGCGGCGCGGGAGAGTGCTCGTTCTGCTCGCGGGAGGGTGTTCGCTTTGCTCACGGGAGAGAGATTGCTTCGCAATCGGGAAGAATTGATTTTCCCCAAAATGGCTGTATATATAGGGAAGCCTATTCCTGATAAATTGAACTTTCCCGCGCCGCGAGGCGCATATCCCGTGCCGTAGGCACACCCTCCCGTGCAGGAAGGCACACCCTCCCGTGCAGGAAGGCACACTCTCCCGCGCCGCAGGCGCATTCTCCCGCAGTTTATCGCCCCTGCGATAAACTGCAATTTATCAGTCCACGTTCACTCCCTTTACCAGCAGCTTCCTGCCGATCACGTACAGCACAGCGGTCATCACGGCATAGCCGCAGGCAGCGATGCCGAGCAGCAGTTTCAGTTCTTCCGGCAGCGGGCCGGTCAATGTCGCGGTATCGGCGCTCAGAAACGCGGCGATATTGCCGTTGGCCAGGTAAAAGGCAGCTTCCACAGCCATCAGCACCGCGGATACGCCGTACCATACGGCAATGGCATACAGCACGCTGAAAAAGATCTTCTTCGTGTTGCTCCTGTGCCCCAGCACGATGCCGAGATACGTGCAGGCCACCATGGCGAGCAGCTCCAGCGCCAGCGTGAGACCCATCAGCACGTAAACCCCGCCGGAATCCTTCCACGTCGCTTTCAGCATTTCAGCTGTGCTGCCGTTCAGAAACACGATGGCCGCACCTGCGCCTACAACCAAAAGCGTCAGCAGGTTCATCGCCATGCCGCACAGCACCTTGGCGTCGTACACCGTGCCGCGCTGCGCGGGGATCGTATGGGTAAAATAGCTCTGACGGCCGTAAACGGTGCGCACGAAGGCCGCCGCGCAACGGAAGAAGGTGAGAAACATCGCGCCGATCATCACGATGATCGTTAAGGTAGATACGAACTTATCAACGATCAGCCAGAGCATCGTTTGTTTGTCATTATAGATCCCGTTTGAAAGTCTCGCGGCCGCCGCGCATACCAGCACCGCCAGCAGCGCCCAGGCTACGGCCTTCTCCACTCTTATAAAATCATATTTCATCAGTTTCTTCAGCATTTGAACATCCTCCTGAATATCTGGTCCACGCTGCCGCCCTCACGGGTGCGCAGTTCGTCCGCCGGGCTCTGCAGTACAAGCCTGCCGTTATCGATAAAAAGCACGTCGTCCAGTATGCGTTCGATATCCGCGATCAGGTGGGTAGAGAGCAGAACGCTCGCGCCCTCGCAGAAATTATTCAGTATCGTATCCAGAATATAGTCCCGCGTGGCGGGGTCCACGCCGCCCAGCGGCTCGTCTAAAATATACAGTTTTGCCGCGCGGCTCATCACAAGGATCAGCTGCAGCTTTTCCTGCATGCCCTTGCTCATCTTCGCAAGGTACAGATCCTCTTTCAGCTGCAGATCCTTCAGCAGCTCATACGCCTTATCGGCGCTGAAATCCGTGTAAAAATCCGCAAACATCTTTACCGTGGCGCTCACCTTCATGCCGGGGTCGAGATAGGTGTGCTCCGGCAAAAAGGAAATGCGCGCCTTGCTTTCGGGCCCGACGGGCCTGCCTTCAAACAAGATCTCGCCCTTTGTGGGCGTAAGCAGGTCGTTCATCAGCTTTATGAGCGTTGTCTTGCCCGCGCCGTTTTTGCCCAGCAGCCCAACGATGCGCCCGGGCTCCAGCGTGAGTGTTACGTTATCCAGAACCGTTACGTTCTGAAAGGTTTTCGTTACGTTTCTGCATTCAAGCAGTGCCATTTTTGTCACCTCCGAGGTCAATAAGCAGTTGTACTGCGTCCGCGCGGGAAAGGCCCATGCCTTCCATCTCCGCCAAAAAAGCCTTCGCTTTATCCAGCGCAAGCCCGCGCTTTACGTCCGCGATCTTCGCGGGGGCCTTTGTTACGAATTTGCCGTTGGTGCGCTCGGTGTAGATGAGGCCCTCATCCTCCACCTGCTGCAGCGCCCTCTGCATCGTGTTGGGGTTCACCTGCGCCTTGATCGCCAGCTCCCGCACCGAGGGCAGCCGCGCGCCGGGCGGGTACTCCCCCGAAACGATGGCGGTGCGGAGCGTTTCCACCAGCTGTACGTAGATCGGCCGGTCGTTATCGAATATAAATTCCATATCGCTCAGTTTCTCACCTCACTGTATTAATTTACTAATACAATAATACACTATGCGTTTTGATTTGTCAAGTGTTTTTTTAAATTACAGTTTATCGGGCGGTTATCCGAAGACGGGACATACTGTCGTACCGATTCACGCGCCGGATTTGAAGATGTTTTCGGTTTATTCGTAGGGGCGGGCATGACCGCCCGCAAGCCCATAATTACGCAAATGTTCTTTTAAAGAGGGAAAAAGGCCTATACGCTTACATATGGCGATTCTTAATATATGGTTTTTGCGGGCGGTCATGCCCGCCCCTACAATCAAATCGAAGGCTTTTC
>JAEEGL013614328.1_pt1 | contig 12428 bp, 8 predicted proteins | sample 9134231 | NCBI WGS metagenome assembly JAEEGL01 (sample SAMN16246548, study PRJNA631951) | gut metagenome | biome: gut microbiome; feature: rumen; material: fiber-attached | host: Bos | place: Iran: Karaj | collected 2018-10 | reverse complement strand
GCGCGGCAGCCCGGAGGCGCCTCGGTGGCCGGTTCGCCCAGGGGAGCATCGTTCCTGAGCGGGTCGCTTCCGTTCGCATAGAGGTAGCCGTCCTCGATCATCTCGGTTCCGCCGACATGCAGGCTCGAGACGACCAGCTGCTGGTGATTCTTGTAGCCGCTGTTCCCGGTAAAGACGATTTCGAAGCGGAAATAGGTGTAATCTCCCTCGACTACGGTATCCAGTGCCGTTACGTTCACCTCAATGTTGGGGAAAATGCGTGTCGTATACCAGTCTTCGGACACATTGGCCTGATAGGCGCTTTCAGCTCCAGTGCCGATGGAATAGCAAAGATTTTCAACGTCGTAATACCACTGGCGCATCACCGGGGCGTAATAGGCGTCCGAGGCGGTCCGTTCGAACGCCTTTTCGAGCTGCGAGGCCATCGCCGCGGTATTCGAGGTGATCGTGATTCCGATCTCCTTGCCGGTCAGAAGACTGTAGTTGGTGATCGTCGTGGGGGAGCTGATCGTTTCGATGAGCGCCGACGGGGTCGAGCCGCTGGTGTAGGTCTGCGAGGTGACGGTCAGTTCCGGAACTTCGCCGGCGAACGCATCCCCCAGGTAGGTGATATCAAACTCGGTCTCGGAAAAGGGAGTGACTTCAATCTCCGAAAAATCGGAGCCGAGGGAACGCAGGGCGGCCTGGATGTTCCGGGCGTTTGCCGTCGGGGTTTGAGTGGTGTCGATCTCGAATGTGCACTCGTTTCCGTTCAGGCTGAGAGTGACCGTGCCGGTAATGTTGGTCGCCGAGGCAATGTTGTATTTGCCGGTATTGGGATCATACTCAGTGGAATTCGGATCTTTCGGTGTCGATGCGTAGAACGACAGGCGCTGAACCGCCGCCGAACCGTAGAGAAGCTCGAACGAGGCACCCTTGCCGATCTGCGATGTTTCGACGGCGATGGTGACGACCTGTGTTTCGTCGGTCAGGTAGCGCGCGTAGACGTTCAGGTCTTCGCCGATACTCTTGCCTGTGACCGGGTCAGTCAGTTTATCGGCCGCCGTCCACGCCGCGACCACGTCGTTCGAGGCGTTCACATCGGCGGCCACCTCGCCGCGGATGTCCTGCCACTGGGTATTCACCAGCACATCGTTGACCGAACCGATCGTCAGACTCAGGAGATGCCGTTCTTCCAGGGGATCGAGCGCCAGATGACGTTTTTTCATCTTCAGCTGGGCGATTTTCTTTTCGCGCGCGGCAAAATACTTTTTCAGAACCGTTTCGCGAGTTTTTACCGTCATGTCCCAAAGCTTGTTGATACCTGTCAGCGACATTCTACTGTTTCCTCTGGTTGCTCATCTGTTGATGGGATTGCGCTGCGCGGATCGGAAATCGCCCCCGCGAGACGCCGGGTTTCCCCATTTTGCCTGACCGGCACGGTCGGGGATCTCGGGCGAGAGTATCCCCATCCGGAGATAGAGAGACTCCTTCGTCAGTTTATCGGTTAAACTATAGGGGGCAGTTTTTTGTTTTTCGGAAAAAACGGCAAATTGACTCACGCCCGGTTCTTTAATTCCTGCGAAAGAATCTCCATAGACCGAGTTTACCTGCTTTTCCTGTTTTTAGTGGGGTTTTTAAGCCTGTTTTCAGCGGGGGCGCGAAAATTTTTCGGATTCGGTCCGGCCTTTTTGACCGCGAAACCGTTCCCGTTGTACCGAATGAAGGGATGAGGTGAAGTTTCGCGGCATTTACGGTGAGGACGGTTATAGCGGCCTGCTTTGTGTTCCGGTTTTGATTTCGTCCGGGGATGGGGACAAAAAGGCCTTTTCCGATACCGTCCTGCTTTTTTGATTTTCGCGTTGGCTAAATGCCAAGGAAGAGGACTGTGCCGCGGCAGGATCACAGGAGATCAGTGTGGACCGTCATGGATCGGGCGATCGGACAATTTGAACAGCCGGAACCACGGTGCTTTTTTCTATCCGCCGAAAGGGGACATGGGGAGGAGAAGGCAGTGAGAAGACGTTTGCCCGGATCGGCTATGGCTTTGGGGAGATACGGCGCCTCGAAATTCCGTTGCGGTCAGCCCCCTGGGAACAGGGCAATTCCCATGAAAAAAGCGGTTTCAAGGCAAAGCCTCGAAACCGCTTAAAATGGGCGTACATGGACTCGAACCATGGACCTCGTCCTTATCAGGGACGCGCTCTAACCAAACTGAGCTATACGCCCGGCCCAAAGGATACGTTCCTTATTTTAATGGAATTTCGCCCCCCGACAAGGGGGGCTCTGCCCGTTTGGGGATTCTTCCCGGTTCCCGCCTCTTTGATCATGCCGGGAAATCGGGAAAGTTACTCCTCCGCCTTCTTTTTGGTTGTCTTTTTGGCGGGTGTTTTTTTAGCGGCAACGGTCTTTTTCGCCGTTGTCTTCTTCGCCGCGGCCGTCTTTTTGGCTGGTGCCTTTTTGGCCGCAGTACGGCGCGGCCGGGTGACTTTTCCCTTAGCGGCGCGCTTTTCCAAAAGGTCGAGCGCGATTTCAAAAGTCAGCTCTTCCTGCGCCATGTCGCGCGGCAGCGAGGCGTTGGTCGTCCCGTCGGTAACGTAAGGCCCGTACCGCCCATCCATAAGCTGTACGGGACTGCCGGTGACCGGCGAGTCGCCGAACGTCTTGAGGGGCGCCGATTTTTTGGCAGTCTCACGGCTGCGGGCGAATTTCGGTTTCGCCAGCAGGTCAAGCGCCTCCTGCAACGTGATCGAAATCGGCGAATAGTCAGCTCCGAGCGACCGCGTTTCCGAACCGCACTTGACGTACGGTCCGAACCGGCCGTTGTTCGCGACGATCTCTTCACCGCTTTCCGGGTGAACCCCCAGTGTGCGCGGAAGGCCCAAAAGACCGAGCGCCTCATCGAGGGTAAGGGTTGCAGGGGTCATCCCCTTCAGAAGCGAGGCATTCTGCGGCTTTTCGCCGTCTTCGGCGTCTCCGCGCTGAACGTAGGGACCGAACCGGCCGACTTTCACGTAAATCTTCTTGCCCGATTCAGGATCGATCCCGAGCGGTTCCTCTTTCTGCGAAGCGTTTCGGAAGAGTTCTTCCGCCTTTTCGAGCGTCAGTTCGTCGGGAGGGAGCATATCGGGGATTCCCGTCTGGTTTTCCCCCTGCTGGAGGAAGGGGCCGTAGCGGCCCACCCGGACGTAGACCGGTTCACCCGGCGTCCCGTCGGGATTGGTCGGCGTACCGATCAGAATCTGGCTGATATCGCGTGCGCTGATTTCGCTGACCTTGCTTTCGGTCAGCGTCTTCAGACCGGGATGCGCTCCGGGACCGGTTCCTCCGAAATAAAACGTTTTCAGGTACTCGATGCAGTCGAGTTCACCCCGGCTGATCTCGTCCAGCTGGCTTTCCATTTCGGCGGTGAAATCGTAGTCGACCAGTTCCGGGAAATGGGATTCGAGGAGCTGGCAGACCACGAATGCGGTCCATGTGGGGATGAGGGGCGGGGTTTTTCCTCCCCCCTTCTTCTTGAAGACGTACTGCCGGTTCATGATCGTGTCGATGATCGCGGTAAAGGTCGACGGCCGGCCGATCCCCCGCCGTTCAAGCTCCTTGATGAGCGCCGATTCCGTATAGCGGGGTTTGGGCATCGTCGTGTGCTGCTGAGGCAGGAGCTCGTCGACGGCGAGCGTCTGGCCGACGGCAAGATTGGGCAGGATCTTTTCCTGGTCGTCGAGCTCGTAGGACGGATCGTCGTGCCCTTCGACATAGGCGCGGAGGAATCCGGGGAAGGTTATCGTCTTTCCACTGGTCGAGAAGCGCGCGTCGTCGACATCGACAGTGATCTCTTTGGTGAATCCCTGCGCGTTTTTCATCTGGCTGGCGACCGTCCGTTTCCAGATCAGGTCGTAGAGGAGGTATTCGTCGTTCCGGAGCCGGCCGCGCAGCTGGGAAGGTTCGGCGAAATTGCTCCCCGCCGGACGGATGGCTTCGTGCGCTTCCTGCGCGTTCTTGACCTTCGTGTGATGGTAGCGGGGGGTGTCGGGAAGGTATTCCTGACCGTAATGCGAGGCGATGATCCGGCGCGTGGCGGCGAGCGCTTCATTCGAAAGGTTGGTCGAGTCGGTACGCATGTAGGTGATATACCCGTTTTCGTAAAGACTCTGCGCGGTGCTCATCGTCATCTTCGACGAAAAGCCGAATTTTCGCCCGGCCTCCTGCTGGAGCGTGCTTGTGGTAAACGGCGCCGCAGGATTCTGCGAGTAGGGGGACTCGGTGACTCCGCTCACGCGCGCCTCCTTCCCCGCCAGCCGGGCGGCGAGGGCGCTGACATCCGATTCGTTCATCTGGATGAACTTCTCGGGTTTGATGAGCTTTCCGGTGTCCGGATTGAAATCTTTCCCGCTGGGGATGCTCCGTTCGCCGACTGAGACGAGCTGTGCGGTCAGCCCCTGATCCGCCTCCGGATGGAATTTTCCCTGGAGCGACCAGTATTCGGCGCTGCGGAACGCGATCCGTTCCCGTTCCCGTTCGACGATGATTCGGACCGCAACGCTCTGCACGCGTCCGGCCGAAAGGTTATTGTGGAGCTGGTACCAGAGGAGGGGCGAGATTTCATAGCCGAAAAGCCGGTCGATGATCCGCCGCGTTTCCTGCGCCTTGACGAGATCTTCGTCAATTTGGCGGGGGGCCTTCAGTGACGCTTTGACCGCCTCTTCGGTGATTTCGTTGAAGACGAGCCGATAGACCGGTACCCGCGGCTTTAAGACTTCGCGCAGATGCCAGCTGATCGCCTCCCCTTCGCGGTCTTCATCGGTCGCCAGGTAGACGGCGCTCGCCGTTTTGATGAGCGATTTGAGTTTTTTGACCTGTTTGACCTTGTCGGCAGGGATGATGTAAATGGGATCGAAATTGTGATCGACGTTAACGCCCAGCCTCGCCCACGGCTCCTTCTTGTATTCGGCGGGAAGGTCTTTCGTCCCTTTCGGCAGGTCGCGGATATGCCCGACACTCGCTTCGGTGGTGAAACCGGGGCCGAGAAAATGACCGACGGTTTTGACCTTGTTGGGGGATTCGACGATGACCAGCGCGTTGTTGTTTACGGTTGCCATACCTGAACTCTTGGTTGAATGAACTGAAACGTAACCCGGCCTTCCGACCGCTTTCTTCCCCATAACATAACGCCCATCAGGAATAAGGTCAAGAAGACTTTTCATTTCCCCCCTGTTTCAAAGAGGGGTGAATCCCCGTTGATACGAATCGAAAAAACCGTTATAATCCGCCCGTTGCGGGAGTCGGATTCTTCCCCAGCGCGTATGCGGATTTCCCCCGCGTCAGTCTTTCCGCGTCTTGGCGCCGCTCTTTTCACCGAGCGCCGATGCTGCGGTTTTTTCACTATCGCGCCTGCCGCCCTCCCTGTTGTGACCGCGCGGCGCACCGTTTTGGATAAGGTTTTTAAGGATATCACTGATGGCCAGACACAATCCTTTCCGGATTTTCAGAAAAAATCAGACCGCCTGGCTGGCCGGTCTGACCCTCTTCACCATGTTTTCGTTTATTGCGCTCGGCTCGATGTTCCAGTGTCTGCAGGTCGGGTCCCGTACCGCTCAGGGCGGGGTTTTCGCCAAGACGAAAACGCTCGGAAACTACGATTACGCCGCGATGCTCATGCAGCAGGATGAGGTGAACCGCCTCTATACCTTCCTGCAGACAGCGGCAAGCGCAATGGCCGAAGACCAGCTTCTGGCCACACAGGGGAACCTGATTTTCACATTCGAGGGGCCCGCCGACAAGCCGGAAGAGCGGATGCCGGTCATTCTCGATCAGCTGATGCTCCTCCTGGGCGAACTTTCGAACACCTTAAACGGCGAGAATTCCGAAAATCTGGTGAACCGCTGGCTCATCGTTCAGAGCGGACGGAAAGAAGGGCTCGCGCCGACCGAAAACAACGTCCGCGACTACCTGACATCCCTCTTCAACGGCAAACTGAACTCCCGTCATCTCGCGCAGGGGCTGGCGTCAGCCGGCCTGCGTCAGGACGGACTGGTTCTTCTTCTGCAGAATCAGCTTGTTTACGATTGGATGATCCGGCGTGCCGACGGCGGGTGGCGGAACGATCCGATCACCGCGATGACAGCAATGCCGACCGGACACGGCACTCTGGCCGCCGTTCCGGGTGAAGAGGCCGCAGTCGGCGAACGGCTCTACCGCACGCTCAAGGCTGAAGTTGCGGCATTTCCGGTTGAGAACTACTTCGATCAGATCCCCGATCCGACCAAAGAAGAGGCCCGCGCCTATTTTGAAATGTACAAGAATGTTCCCTGGTCCGCGACTTCGGACCGGCCCGGTTTCTTTATGCCGACGAAAACCTCTTTTGAGGTTGTTTCGGCGGAACTGACCGACGAGCTCCTCGACGCGGTGACCGATGAAGAGATTGCCGCCTATTACGAAGAGCATCTCGAAGACTTTGCCCGGCCGGCGGCCAATGCCGCGCCGCCGGCTTCCCCCGCGCCCGGAATTGAGGGCGCCGATGAGTTCGCTCTGCCGGAAGACCTTGAATCGACCGATGTCGCCGCGCCTGCCGAAGAAGCTCCGGCCGATGCGGCGCCTGCCGAAGAAGCCCCGGCTGATGCGGCGCCTGCCGAAGAAGCCCCGGCTGATGCGGCGCCTGCCGAAGAAGCCCCGGCTGAGGCCCCTGCCGAAGGGGGCGAGACCTCTTCGCTCGCCGACGGGTCGGTTTACCGCCTGGTTGCCTACGAAGAGGGGAATGCCGAGGCCGCCGAGGCTCCGGCTGAAGTCCCCGCTGCGGATGCGCCCGCAGATGTTCCGGCCGAGGCCGCCGCCGGGGAAGCTCCCGCGGAAGAATCCCCTGCCGCAGAATCTGCCTCGGAAACTCCGGCTGAGGCGGAAGCGCCCGCCGAAGAGACTGCTGCCGAGGAAACTCCGGCTGAGAAGGCTCCTGCCGAGGAGACGGCTGACGGGGAGCTGACCCTTGACGAGACTCCGGCCGAAGAATCGGCGTATTACCCGCTCGATGAGGTCAAAGAGGGAATCCGCCGCCAGATCGCGACCGACAAGCTGATCAAACAGCTCGAAGAGATCCAGACGCAGATGGAAGAGTACGCCAGACGGCTTGCCAACAAGCGGGCGAACGTCTCGACCGGAAATATTGAGCTTGTCGAGGTCAACCTCCCCGAACTGGCCGAAGCGAAAGGGTTCGTCTATTACCAGACCTCGATCGCCGACGAAGAGGGAAATCCGGTTCCCGCACTCCTCGATCTGAACGAAGCCGCCTCGGCGCGCGCCCTTCCGATTCAGGTTCTCTATGAGATCTACAATTCTTCGGTGATGGACTATTCGCCGCAGATCACTCCCGTTTTCGACAACAAGGTTCACCTCTACTGGGTGACCGAGTCGAAGAGCGAGCATACCCCCGAATACGACGAGGTCGAAGGTCTGGTCGTTGCGACGTGGAAGAAGGAAAAGGCGATCGGTCTGGCCGAAAAGGACGCCGCCGCGCTGAAAGCCCGCGCCGAGTCCGAAGGAAAGACGCTTGAACAGCTCGCTCAGGATGACGGCGAGGCGGCGAAGTACACCTTCGTCAAGACCGAGCCGTTCACGCAGTATGAACTCCCCCGTTCGTTCCGAAGCCCCTCGCTCTCTCTGAGCGAGGTGCGCGAAGAAGGGGTCGCCGAAGGGGAATCCTTCATTGACAACAAGGCGCTGACGGCCGTCGGCGACAGTTTCTTCGATGCCGTATACGCCCTGCCGGACAGCGGGATCGGCGTCTGCTTCAACGCTCCGAAAGACCGCGCGCTCGCCGTGCAGATCATCGAACGCGCCGATGACGCTTCTGTTCTCGAAAAGATGGGCGAAGGGGGCGGAATCGACCCGAACGCGGTTCAGACAATGCGCCTGATCCAGAACCTGAAGTTCCAGGACGACTGGCTTGAACAGCTCAAAGCGGACGCGGGATTCCAGTGGGTGACCGTTCCCGGACGGGTTCGCTAGTCCGTGCGCGTTCCGTGCGGAACACCGATAAAAGGGGCGGCGCCGGCCGCCCCTTTTTTTATTTTTACGCCGAAAGATTGATTTTTCGCGCTCTCCGATTATGATAGGGGGAAGGAAAGGTCGAAGGTATGCGGGAATCAGAGGAAGACTGGGATGTTCCCCTTTCGCCGCTGGCGATCGGCTATATGTGGAGTACGCGGATCATCACCCTTTCGGTGGAGATGGGGCTGATCGTCCTGGCGTTCTACTGGCTCGACCGGAAGCTGAGTACCGCTCCCCTTTTCATCATCATCGGTTCCCTTTTGGCCGTCACGTTCTTTATCGTCCAGATTACGGCGATGACGAAAAAACCGATCGGCCGTTCCGACCGCGAGTAGACCGGGCGGTTTGCCCATTAAAAATTGCACGTTATGCCGACCCCCAGCGAACCCTCTTCCGACACGCCGCGCCGAACGATCCTGAACGATGCCAAGACCATTCGGGACTCTTTCCGTGGGAATGCCGCCGAAAAGTTCCCGGCTCATCCTCCCCGATTCCCGCTGTTCAAGGCGCTCGTTCTTTTCTGGGGCTATGCCCTGGCGGTGTACAGCGGAGCGGTGGCGCTTTTTAACGCGCTGTATCAGCCGTACCCCCTTTGTGCGGGGATCGCCGCGGCTCTGGCTGTTTTTGCTGCGGGGAACGGTTCAATCCTTTGCGCGTTTTACGCGAAAAAACGGTTCAGCGCCCTGGTTGAAATGCTCCTTTCCGGCGCGGTTCGGACAGGGATTCCCCTCGCAGTAGCCCTTGTTTTTTATTTCTCAGTTGATAAAATGACATCTAAACCGGCTATCTTAACCTTAGCCGCGCTCTATGTACTGACCCTCGCTTTTGAAGTCTGGGTCACGCTTCCCGGCTCCTCGGCCGGTACCGGTGACGGAGAAAACCTCACTCAGGACGAAAGAACATAAAATGGACGGCAAATTGATCGATCCCGCCGAAGTCGGCGCGCACGTTTCCGACTCGAATTCCTTTCATCTTCCCGAATTTCTCGGCGGTCACATCGAATTGCCCAGCATTCATATCTGCGGGGACTTCTATCTCCAGATCACCAAGTTCATGGTGATCGAACTTGCCGCGGCGCTGATTCTGATCGCCCTCTTTGTCCCTCTGGCGTATAAGATCAAGTCAGGGAAACCGGTTCGCGGCCGGTTCTGGAACCTTCTGGAAGTCTTCCTCCTCTATCTGCGCGACAGCGTCATCTACCCCTCGATCGGCAAGAAAAACGCCAAGCCCTACGTTCCGTTCCTATGGACGATCTTCTTTTTCATCCTTCTGTGCAACCTGGGGGGGATGCTCCCCTGGTGCGGTTCGCCGACCGGTTCGCTGGCGGTGACGGCGGTTCTGGCCGGCGTCACCTACTGCGTGGTAATCGGCGGGGGGATGGTGAAGCAGGGCGTGTTTAAATATTGGGCTCATCAGGTTCCGAAGATGGACCTTCCCGGCCCGTTGGCGATCTTCCTCAAGCCGATGATTTTTGCCATCGAGGTGATCGGGAACCTGATCAAGCATCTGGTCCTGGCGATACGTCTTCTGGCGAACATGTTCGCAGGGCACGTTGTTCTGGCCGTATTTCTGGCGTTCATCTCGGGCACGGCATCCGTTCTGTGGCTCTGGCCCTTTGTGACGGCCGGCAGTCTCGGAATGAGTCTGGCTCTCAGCTGTCTGGAACTCTTCGTGGCGTTCCTGCAGGCGTATATCTTTACCTTCCTCGCCGCGCTTTTCATCGGAATGGCGCAGCATCAGCACTGAAAAAACCGCGCGGACGTCCCGCGCTCAAAAGATAGGTTTTTCTGGAAAGTACCGTTTCATTTTTCCAACCATATTTTTAAGGAGAGTTCCGTGAACAAATTCTTCAAAGTCTTTGCCGTCGCGTCCCTGTTCGCCCTCGTTCTGGCTCCTATGGCCGCGTTTGCCCAGGAAGCCGCCGCCGAAACCGCCGCCAAGGCCGGTTCGATCCTTGACCTCAACGGTCTGGCCGCCGGTCTGGCGATTGTCGGCGCCGCGTTCGGCATCAGCCGGATCGGTGCTTCGGCTGTCGAAAGCATGGCCCGCCAGCCCGAAGCTTCGGGTTCGATCAACAGCGCGATGATCGTTTCCGCCGCTCTTATCGAAGGGGCGACGTTCTTCGCTTTGATCATCTGCCTGCTCGGTATCCTTGGTTAGAAAACAGTTGGGGTTGAAAAGATGCGCAACATACTTCGTCTGACCGCTTCGTTTCCGAAGCGACTGACCGTTGCCGCGTTTTCCCTCGTTGCTCTCCTTTCGAGTACCGCCGTGCTGATGGCCGAAGAGGAAGCCGAAGGGGGGAGTCTCAATCCGCTGCAGTCGTGGCGGACTGACCTTGCCCTCTGGACTTTGGTTGTCTTCCTTCTGCTGCTGGCGGTTCTCTGGAAGTTTGCTTTCGGACCGATTGCCAAAGCTCTCGATTCCCGTGAGCAGGCGATGCTTGACAAGATCAACAACGCCGAGAGAGCGAACGCCGACGCCAAAGAACTCCTGAACCAATATCAGCAGAAGCTGACCGATTCGGAACAGGAGGTTCGTCAGATACTTGCAGATGCCAAAGAGCAGGCAAACCGTATCAGCGAGGGGATTGTGGCTTCGGCCAAGGCTGCCGCGGAAGAGGAGCATCAGAAGGCTCTGAAAGAAATCGCGGCGGCAAGCGATAATGCCCAGGCAGAACTCGCGGCCAAGAGCGCCGAACTGGCGACAAGTCTTGCCGGGAAGATCCTGAAACAGCGGATCAAGCCCGAAGACCACGCCGGTCTGATTCAAGGCGCTCTGAACGAATTTTCCAAGGACTAAACTTTCACTTCCATAAGCCTGATCGAGACTGAACGCGGCGCGTTTTTCGAACCGCCTCTTCGGGCTCGGCACGGTAACCAATTTTTGAGATGCAAGAGAATCGAACCGAACAAGATGCCGCGTTCGCGGCCGAGTTCAATGCCGACGTCTCGCGCGAGAAAATCGCCGAGGTTTACGCCAAGGCTTTGGCCGGCGCGTGCGACGCGATGCATGCCGATTTCGATACGGTACTCTCGGAGTATTCTTCCCTCTTTTCCGACGTGTTCGCCGCCTGGCCGAAACTGGAAGATATTTTCAGCTCGGCGATCATTCCCGCCGGTGAAAAGAGCCGTGTTCTGGAAGAGATCCTCAAATCTTCGAGCGAAACGTTTCGGAATTTTCTCAAAACGGTCAACCGCCGCGGCCGACTTGACCTGCTTCGGGACATTTACCGGCAGTCCGTTCTCCTTTCGCAGAAGCGCCGGGGGCATGTCGCGGTTCAGATCACGACGGCCGTCCCGCTCGATGACGACACGCGGGAAAAGCTGATTGCCGAACTCCGCGAACTGGTTCACGGCGAACCGGATATCCGGATCTGTGTCGATCCCGAAACGATCGGCGGAATCATTGTGCGCGTCGGAGACACCCTCTTCGACGCTTCCATTGCAACCCAACTGAAAAACGTGCGCCAACAGATGATTGACAGGAGCGCCCATGAAATTCAAAGCAGACGAAATAGCTTCAGTAATACAGAAGGAAATTGAACAGTTTGAGACCCATATTGACGTGCGCCAGGTCGGCCGTGTCATTGAAGTGGGTGACGGTATCGCTCAGGTTTACGGGCTGACCGGCGTGATGTCGGGCGAAATGCTCGAGTTCCCCGGCGGTGTCCGCGGGCTGGCGTTTAACCTCGAAGAGAACAGCGTCGGCGTCATCATCCTCGGCGATTACCTGAACATTCAGGAAGGGGACGAAGTCCGCACCACCGGCGAACTTCTCCGAGTGCCGGTTGGGGACGCGGTTCTCGGCCGCGTGATCGACCCGCTCGGCAATCCCCTCGACGGGAAAGGCCCGATCGCGGCGACGGAGTTCCGTCCGGTCGAAGAGAAGGCTCCCGGCGTTGCCGACCGCCAGCCGGTCCGCGAATCGCTCCAGACCGGGATCAAGGCGATCGACTCGATGACCCCGATCGGGCGCGGCCAGCGCGAGCTGATCATCGGCGACCGAAAAACGGGGAAAACCCAAATCGGGATCGATACGATCATCAACCAGAAAGGGAAAGACGTAAAGTGCTTCTACGTGGCGGTCGGTCAGAAAGACTCGACTGTTGCCGGAATCATCGACACGCTGAAACAGCACGGCGCGATGGAATACACCACCGTGATCGTCGCCGGCGCCAGTTCGCCAGCCCCGCTTCAGTATATCGCGCCTTACGCGGGCACCTCGATGGCCGAATACTTCATGTACAGAGGCCAGCACGCCCTGATCGTTTACGACGACCTTTCGAAACAGGCGGTCGCCTACCGCGAACTCTCCCTTCTGATGCGCCGTCCTCCCGGGCGTGAGGCGTATCCGGGCGACGTCTTCTACTGCCACAGCCGTCTGCTCGAGCGTTCGGCGAAACTTTC
>JAEEGL010515404.1_pt1 | contig 12428 bp, 5 predicted proteins | sample 9134231 | NCBI WGS metagenome assembly JAEEGL01 (sample SAMN16246548, study PRJNA631951) | gut metagenome | biome: gut microbiome; feature: rumen; material: fiber-attached | host: Bos | place: Iran: Karaj | collected 2018-10 | reverse complement strand
CTTTTGGACGTCAAATTCATAATCCAGGATATTCTCGTAGGTCAGAGGATCCATGTCATTAACGACGACGATATCCATATCCATGCCGTTTATCGTAATGGTGACTGCGCTTTTTTCATGAGTCAGCTTGCTGTTTATATCCTGATATATCTGAACCACGTTAAGTCCCAGACTCATTGCGGCATTCTTGTCTATGGTTAAGTGCAGCACTTTGTCCGCATCTTCTTCGCCGTTTGTTATATTGTCATATCCGTCGATCGTGCCTACCGTGTCACATATGTCCCTGGTTATCCTTTTTAATTCGTCAATATCCGGACCGTACACGTTAATGGATAATCCGGATCCGCCTGTCAGCTGGTCCATCTCTGAGGCCATGGTCTCGAGTTTAAAGTCCACATCTATGTCACTTACCGCGGCCTCGATATCCGACATGATCCTCTTTATTTCATCTTCACCGGCATTTTCGTTCTCAGTCATCATTAAGAATGACATCGTCCTGAAACTGTCGGGCGAAGAAGCAAGCTGGGATACCATCAGCGACTCGTCACCGCCTGCGATTACACCTATCGATCCGATTCCCTCTATGTTAAGAAGCCTGTCAATGACCTTGTCCGTCTGCTCATATGCTTCATCCCTGGTCACGTCTTCGGGGAACTCAATCGTAGCCTGCATCTGGTTCATCGTCATGTCTGGGATGACTACTATACCCATTCTGATCACAAGGAATCCGGAAAAGACAAGTAAGAGAAGAGCGGCAAGGAGAGGTACGAATTTACGCTTTAAGCAGAATGAAAGAGCCTTTTCGTACCCGACCATCACCTTATCAAATATCGGATGTTCTTTTTGCTTTGCGTTACGCAGAAGAGTCGAACCTGCTGCGGGAACGACAGTAAGCGCGATCAGAAGCGATGCCATCAGGCAAAAGACAATGGTGAGGCACATCGGCATCAGCAGGTCGTTTACGAGGCCCGAAGTGTATATCATCGGCAAAAATACGCAGACTGTCGTAAGAGTGGAAGCCGTGATCGCTCCTGCAACCTGTTTGGCGCCCTGAACTGCCGCTCGCGGTCCCTCGATACCCCTGTTCCTTAATCTGTATATATTCTCAATGACCACTATGGAGTTATCCACAAGCATGCCTATGCCCAGGGCCAGGCCTGAAAGAGACAGCATGTTTAAGGATATATTGGAAAAGTACATACAGCTTAAGGCGGTAAGCACGCTGACGGGTATGCTTATCGCAACTACCAAAGTGGGTTTTACGTCTTTTAGGAAGATCGCGAGTATGATGATCGCAAGCGCAGCGCCCAATGCCATTGACTGAAGAACGCTCTTTACGATCAGATCTATATAATCACCCATGTCCACGAGCGTGGTGACTGTGATGCCGGGGTGCATGGATTTCAGTTCTTCGGAAGCATTTATGATGGTCTTGCTGACGTCATTGGTTCCCGCGGTACTGCTCTTAAAGATTGAGAGTATGACTGCAGGCTCGCTTCCGAGTCTTACATAACTGTCTTTGGAGTTATCGATCACGGTGATGTCCGCAACATCGCCCAGGCGTACATCGCCGACCTTGTTTATGTTGGTGAGCACTATGTTCTCAAGTTCGGAAACATCCTCATAGTTCTGGCCTACTTTGACGAGCCATGAATTGTCATACTCATCATCTATGTATCCTGCAGGCATCTCAAAGTTCTGGGCGTATATAAGTCCTGTCAGGGCTTCAAGTGTGACCAGGGCATCGGCATTTGCGCTCTTTTTTGCTTCTTCTTTCTGCTTTTCGTAGCTTTTGACCGCATCGTTATAATCATCCCATCCGTCTTTTAACTGGTCCTCACCGTCCGATATGGACTTCCAGCCTTCGGATATCTGTTCTTCACCGTCAGATATCTGTTCCCAGCCCGAATCTATCTGCTTTTGTGCGGAATCGAGCTGGTCTTTGGCTGCATCGAGCTGCGTCTGGGCCGAATCAAGCTGTGCTTTGCCTATCTGAAGCTGCGCATCTGCGCTTCCTATGGTCTGGGCGGCATCGAGTTTGGCCTTTTCAAGCTCTTTGTATGCACTCTCGACCTGACCTTCCATCTGGTTTATTGCATCCGTAAGCCCCGCGACCTTGGCGGCCGAAGCACTTTTTTGTGCTTCGAGTTCAGCTTTTTTTGCAGTAAGGTCGGCTTTCTGGGCGTTTAGAGCATCTTTTTGTGCAACCAAAGCTGTAAGTTCTGCCAGCTGGTTGCTCAGTTCCTCTTTCCTGGCAATAAGCCCGGCTTTGACGGTTTCATCGGTCTCGGCTTCTATCTGCTGTTCGAGAGCCTGGATGGTTTGTGTAAGCGTCGGTATCGCTTCTTCTGCCGCGGGGATCCGGTCAAGTATGCCGTTTATCTTGGACAGCCCCGAATCTATCTGAGATATTGCACTGTTTAATGCGGTAAGTTCGCTTGAAGCAAGACTCTGCTCTGTCTTTAAGGAAGCAAGAGACGCAGAAGCCTGGTCAAGCTGGTAACTTAAGTCGGAGAGCTGGCTGTTTGCTTCGTTTTTCTTGTTGTTCAGTTCGGTCTCGCCGTTTGCAAGTTCGGCCCTGCTGTTATTTAAGTCGTTTTTGTTCTTGTCGAGTTCGGCCTTGGAGTCGTTTAATTCCTGCTGCGAATCGGCAAGTTCCTGTTTGGATTTATCTATTTCCTGTTTGGATTCTACGAGTTTTTCTTTGTTATCCTGAATCGTCTCTTCCGAATCAATAAGCTGCTGCTCAGCTTTGTCAAGCTGCTCAACGGCGCTTGCAAACGCATCGTCTACGGTCGCGAGGATCTTGTCGTTTAATTTATCGACTTTATCTTCATTGAGTTCCACGCATACACTCTTGTCGACCAGACCGAGAGTGGTCACGCTCGCAACACCCGCCTGCTTCTCGTAGTAAGGGGTGACGTCATCGCGGACAAACTGTGACAGCTCGTCCATTTCCATGCCTTCCATGCTGACAGCCAGATATACCGATGCCATCATGTCGGTGCTCAATTCTATGATCGAAGGGGTTCCCGCATCATCGGGAAGATAGGGTTCAAGAGTATTTAAAGCGCTCGAAACTTTGACCATGGCGCTGTCGAGATCCGTATCATCGGTAAATTCGAGCTGGACCATTCCATAGTTTTCACTGCAAATGCTGTATATGTTTTTGATACCTGTGATCGTTCCGAGCGTGCTTTCCATAGGCTCACATATCTCAGCCTCTATCTTCTCCGAACTCGCACCCGGATAGGTGGTCAGGACCATGAGATAGGGCAGGGATATGTCAGGCAGAAGATCAAGCTGCATGTTGATCAGACTGACTATACCGAGCACAACGGCTACTATGACGCCGACTAAGACTGTGAACGGTTTTTTTACGCTGAATTCAGACATATGTCTATTCTACTTGCGATTTAACGTTATATCAACGCGTCAAATCATTAATTTTTTATAAAAGAAACTGAGGATTTACGGGATATGCGCTTTCAAAAGTCTCATACATCCGGTCGATGATCGTATCGTTGAAGTACGCGCGGCGGTTATATAAGGAAATAACGGATGCATAATCATCGGCTGTCAGCCCTTTATCTGCAGATGCGCTGATCACGAGAAAAACGAAGATCATGGACAGGTGTATGAAACCTGTCCTTATGTGTTTTACAAAACTGTAGTCCTCGAAACACTTAAGAAAATACTGGTACAGATAGTAGGCATAGTAAGCCGCGAGGATATGGGCCGCCTCGGGATAGGTTGACATAAAACTGGAATATGTCTTTTCCCATTCATTCTGGATCGAGATCTTAAGATAGTATTTACCGAAGTACAGCCCAAAAAGCCTGTAGAGTTTGGGCAGGATCTTCTTTAGCCTTCTGCTGTATACGGGTGTATTCATCAGACTGCGGATATGGTCTGCCCGAAGCGGGAAGACGGAGATATGTGCGGCTTCATCCCGTGAATCCGGATCTGCCCCATGCCCGTCAGGGGTGGGATCTGCACTAAACGGCGTCGTTCTTAAGAAATCCTCTTTTCCCTTAAGAAAAGCGGACTGAGCCTTAAGAGCATAGTCGTCTATCCGGTCAAGGACAGATATCAGCTCATCATAGTCTTTTACCGCAAGAAGAGCGCTTATCATGGAACTTCTTGTATCGGTCAGGTCTTTGAGATAACCTGCATCGTCATTCGTAAACGTCATCTCACAGTCGGGTTCGCCCTTTTTGTCGACAAGGTGCATGTCGTCCATATGCTCAAGGAAGAGTTTGGCGCCCGCGATGCATGAAAGATCTATGTATCTTTCCTCAAACGCGCCGTAATTGCGGTAGTACCTCGGATACGTCCTGCATGTTTCGGGCAGAAAATCATGCCCGCGCTTTAGCTGGAGTTCGCACAGTCCGGACTTCTCATGAAAAGGGCATTTTCCGCAGGAAGAGTTAAAGACAGGCGTGGAATGAGTGCTCATGGCTCCCATAAGACGCATCTTAAGTAAGCCTTTTTCCGCTGAAAACCTCTCTATGTCAGAAGCATCGAGCGGGATCAGCCATCCTTCGCAGCAGGTGCCCGGACAGGTCCCTCCCATGCACTTAAATTCTTCAAAAAAAGAAATCTCTTTTATTTCCATAAATAATAGTTTAACATATTACTAGTTTGTGTTAAGGAGCAGAAAGATTGATGAAAGCAGTTTTACGCAAGATAACATGCGTTATACTTACAACGGTAATGATGATGTCAATCCCTCTGACGGCTTATGCAGCCGAGGATACATCGGCGGAGAGCACGGCCGAAGCTGATGCTCAGGCTGCCGGATCCGTACAGCCTCCTGCAGAGTTCCGCGCGGTATGGTTTTCTTTCAGGGACTGGCAGACCTATCTTAAAGGCAAGAATGAAGCCGACTTTACTTCCGCATTCAATTCCGTATGTCAGAAAGTCAAAGACAACGGCTTAAATACGATCATAATCCATGTACGATCCCACAACGATGCCGTTTATCCTTCATCATGCTATCCTTGGAGCGATCAGATGACGGGCGGAAATCCCGGATACGATCCTCTGTCGATCATCACAACCAAAGCGCATGAAAACGGACTTCAGGTCCATGCATGGATCAATCCTTACGGTTACAGGAACGGCAAATACTGCGGAGATAAATCCCTTGCGACTGCAGACAACATAATCGCAGGCATTAAAGAGATACTCGGAACATACCCTGTGGACGGCATCCATTTCGACGATTATTTCCCGCCGATCGGTGCATCCACACACAATGCTCTTTTGAAAAGGGCCTATGACACCACGCACGCATACGGCAAAGTGTTCGGTGTAAGCCCCGGCGGCAATATAGACAATAACAGGAATGCCGGTATCGATATAGACACATGGCTGTCCACACCCGGATACATCGATTACATCTGCCCTCAGATCTACTGGAGCAACAAATACGGCAAAAACGGCGATGTGACCATGTTCTCGGACCGTCTCGATGCCTGGAGAGGTCTTAACAAGGCCGGCATCAAAATGTATATAGGCCTTGCCGCATACAGAGTTGGAGAAAGCTCGAAGTCAGACAAAGGCTGGTCTGCTCAGAATAACAACCTTTCGTCACAGGTTACCGAACTCCGGAACAAGGGCTGCGCAGGGTATGTGCTCTTTTCCTATTCATCCATAGCAGGAAGCACATGCGCAAATGAAATGAAGAACTTAAAGGCGATAAATAACTGACCGTACGGATCATTAATATAAAACGGGAGAAAAAACCATGCTAGAAGATGAGAATTATGAGATAGAACTGCCATCCGTCGAGGATATGGGCGAAGTCAGGGATGATATAGAATTCCTTGAAAAAGAACTCATGAAGACGGTCGGCATAGACCAGAACCTGTATCTGGAATATGACGTCAAAAGAGGACTCCGCGATTCCGCGGGCAAGGGTGTGCTCACCGGACTTACCGAGATATCCGATGTCGTTGCTTTTGACCTTGAAAACGGCTATAAGATCCCTGCCGACGGTACGCTTTACTATCAGGGCGTAAATGTGCAGGATATCGTAAACGGCATGAAAGGACGCAAGTTCGGCTTTGAGGAGACGAGCTACCTTCTGATGTTCGGACATCTCCCGAATGACGCGGAGATGAAGCGTTACCTGAATGTGGCTGACGAGCTTCAGGAATTGAGCAACCGTTTCATCCGCGACGTCGTTATGAAGGCTTCAAACGGTAATATCATGAACGCGCTCCAAAGATGCGTGCTCACACTGTATACCTATGATGCGGCTCCCGATGATATCACTCCGTCCAACGTCTTAAGACAGAGCCTGGAACTCATCAACAAACTGCCGCTCATCGCTGTTTATGCATATCATTCGTATCTGCATTTCCGCAGGAACGAGACTCTGATGATCAGAAACCCCCAGAAAGGACGCTCGATGGCGGAGAACATCCTCTATATGCTGCGTCCCGACGGATCGTTCACCGAACTTGAAGCCAGAGTCCTTGATATAGCGCTCATACTTCATGCAGAGCACGGCGGCGGTAACAATTCGACGTTTACGACACATGTTGTCACATCATCAGGCACCGACACCTATTCATCCATTGCGGCGTCTATCGGATCCTTAAAGGGTCCCCGTCACGGCGGCGCCAACATCAAAGTCCAGAACATGTTCAAGGATATCAAGGAGCATGTGAAAAACTGGGATGACAAGGATGCTTTAAGTTCTTATCTTAGTGATATTCTGGATAAAAAGACATTTGACAGGGCAGGCCTCATCTACGGTATGGGACATGCGGTTTATTCACTGTCGGATCCGAGGGAAGTCATCCTTAAGAAGTATGCCAGGAGCCTTGCAGAGGAAAAAGGCATGATGGATGAGTTTACTCTGTATGAGAATGTTGAGACCATTGCAGGCGAGATGATCATGGAAAGACGCAGGCTTAACAAGAACGTCTGCCCGAATGTGGACTTTTATTCAGGATTCGTATATTCGATGCTTGATATTCCCGAAGAACTCTTCACTCCGATCTTTGCGATCGCGCGTATGCCCGGCTGGTGTGCGCACAGGCTCGAAGAACTCATGAACACCTCGAAGATAATCCGTCCCGCATATAAGTATGTGGGGCACCATGTGGATTATGTTCCTGTTGACAAGAGATAATTCTGAAACGCACAGCTCCGACGAAAACAGATTCACAAGCAGGTAGTTTGAGCCCGTCGTTACTAAGCGAGGTTTTTCACGAGCGTAGTAACGTGACGAGGCGAAACTAGCGAAAGCGTGCCTGCGGTGAACTGTTTTACGGCGGAGCTGCTTTGTTGTGTTATCGACAGTTAGAACAGTTGCTGCCTGCGGGAGTTGAGGGCTTTGAGAAGAATGAGCCCGAGGATACCGCAGGAGATGATCTCGCCGGCACCAACGGTTAACATAAAATAGGGAATCGATCCCTCAAACTTATAAACATATGCAAGCACAAAAGGTATGATCAGTGTGTTTGCAACTATCGGCGGCACGGGCGCAAGGTACTGTGCCGTTTTATTGTGCTTAAGTTTATTGCTGATGAAGTATGTGCCCAGAGCACCGAGCAAAGTTGCGATCGATCCGAATACCGTATCAAGAGGCATGCATCCCGTGATGATGTTGCTTAAGATGCATCCCGCGAACAGTCCCGGTATTGCTACGGGGGTGAAGAAGGGAAGGATGGTTAAAGCTTCGGAAAATCTTACCTGGATCGCATAGTTTGCCAGACCGAAGGCATTGGCGATGAGCGTCAGAACAACATAGAGGGCTGCGATCATTGCCCCCATGGTTACGGACTTTGCTTTTGTATTCATTTTGTCTCCTCTCTTGTACCGCAATGAAACGGTTACAATGCACCTGTAGTTTTGTTTAATGTCAGGAAGGTTCCGAACTGACAGATATGCGCACTTTTTATGCGCAAACCTTAATTATTATATAGTTTTTTCTTGTTATGTCAATTCATTTTTTGGTGAAAACAACGGCGTCTTAATGGTGCTTTTTACTTGTGAGTTTGGGGATTTGTGGTAATATATAGTGTGGGGTAAAAAGGAAAGATAATATGAACTTTTTCAGCATACTTACATTATTCGGCGGACTGGCTATGTTCCTTTACGGAATGAGAGTTATGGGCGATGGACTTAAGGCAAGTTCATCCGGTGCTCTCAAATCCATTATGGAGAAAGCCACCAATAATTTTTTTAAGGCATTTCTCCTCGGTGTTGCCGTAACAGCCATTATACAGTCGTCCACAGCAACGATAGTCATCACATCAGGTCTTGTTGCCGCCGGCATCATTTCACTCAGACAGTCGCTCGGAATAGTTATCGGAGCCAATGTCGGTACTACAGTTACCGGACAGATAATCAGACTTCTTGATATAGATTCCTCATCTACCGGATGGCTTCAGCTGTTTAAGCCGTCAACACTTGCACCGATCGCGCTTATCATCGGTATACTGATGATAATGGGATTCTCTTTTAAGAATTCCAAGAGTATCGGAAATATAGCGATCGGTTTCGGTATTCTTTTTTCCGGACTTCTCAATATGACCAATTCCGTGGACATGCTGGTCCAGTCGGGCAAGATGGAGCGTCTGTTTACCAGCTTCGGCGGAAACCCTGTACTCGGATATTTATCCGGTGCGGGTGTTGCTTTTGTTCTGCAGAGTTCTTCCGCTACCATCGGTATCCTGCAGGCTTTTTCCACTTCCGGAGCGCTTAAATTCAACGCAGTATATTCGATAATCGTCGGCGTATATCTCGGCGACTGCGTTACGACGGCTATAGTGTGTTCGATAGGCGCCAAGCCCGATGCCAAACGCGTCGGCGCCGTCGACATCATGTTCAATATCTCCAAGACCATCCTTGTATTCTTAATACTTCCGATCTTGAGAAAGATCGGATTACTGGACAATATCTGGAACATGACCGCTACCTCCGGCGTGATCGCAAATACCCACTCTGTCATCAATATATGCAGTGCTTTTCTGCTGATCGGCCTTGTTCCGGTATATGAGAAACTGAGCAAGAAGATAATCAAAGACGAAACCGAGGCGGCAAGCAACAAATACGCTGAACTGCTGGAATCCTTAAACCCGGCATTCTTCAACACACCGGCGCTTGCGCTGCAGGGCTGTTTCAGCGTGTTGGATGTGATGTATAAGTCATCACGCGAGAATATCGAAAAAGCAATGGGCCTCCTGGATAATTATGATGAGAATGTGTGGAACGAGATAAGCGAGGAAGAGATCAACATAGACATGCTCGCAGACCGGGTGAGCAATTATCTCGTTCAGCTTTCTCCGCATGTATCACTCGATGCGCATGTTTCCACAATGGATCAGTATTACAAGCTTGTAACGGAGTTTGAGAGACTCGGTGACCATGCGATGAACATCGGTGAGGCGGCAAATAATCTTCACGTAAACAATCTCGCATTTTCACATAAAGCGCAGAATGAGCTCGGGGTCATGACAGACCTTATCGAGAATATACTCGTTAAAACACAGACTGCTTTTGAAAACCATGATGTTGAAGCAGCCAAACATATCGAACCTCTCGAAGAGGTTGTGGATGATATGGTCGAAGCGCTCCGAGACAGACATTTGGAGAGACTCAGGAACGGCAAGTGCAGCATCGATGTCGGAGTTATATTCATGAACCTTCTGGTTGATATCGAGAGGATTTCGGATGTCTGCTCCAATGTCGGTGTATCCGTTGTAGCGCGCATTACTCCCCATCTTATGGGCGAATCCCACGAGTACATTTTCCACCTGCATTCGGGTGATGACCAGGCATTTAACCAGGAATACAGGGATGCCCATATTAAGTACTTTGAACAGCTTGACGATGCTTCGTTTAAGCGTAAGAAAGCTGACAAAGCAGAGGGTGAAGAGACAACTGATAAAGCCCAGAAGGCGGCCAAGAGCGCCAAGACCGACAAGGCTGCAAAGAGTACGAAGACTGACAAGAGCGCTAAATCCGATAAGAGTGCAAAATCAGACAAGAATGCGAAGACTGACAAGCGTACCAAGCAGGACGTAAAGGCCAAGCCGGGCAAGAACGATAAGACGGATAAGAAAGCCAAATCAGACAAAACAGGCAAAAGCAGCAAGTAAATACGATGGCCTGTGACTGATCATAATACATAAAATACTGACAAAGAGGGAATAACATGAGCTTAGTTGAAAAGATATTCGGTACACATTCGGAGCGTGAGTTTAAGCGCATAGAACCCGTACTCGACGAGATCGAAAGATATCGGAATATCATGCAGTCGCTTACCGATGTTCAGCTTCGAGACAAGACGGCTGAATTTAAGGAGCGCCTCAGCCGTGGAGAGACACTTGAGGATATCCTGCCCGAAGCATATGCAACAGTCAGGGAAGCTGCCAAGAGAGTTCTTGATATGGAGCACTTCAGGGTACAGCTTGCCGGCGGTATCATCCTGCATCAGGGCCGTATAGCCGAGATGCGTACCGGTGAAGGTAAGACGCTGGTTTCCACATGTCCCGCATATCTTAATGCGCTTGAGGGCAAAGGCGTACACATCGTAACGGTCAATGATTATCTGGCCAAGCGTGATGCCGAGTGGATGGGACAGGTTCATGAATTTTTGGGCTTAAGCGTCGGCGTAGTCTTAAACGGAATGAACTCCGAAGAAAGAAGAGCGGCCTATGCGTGTGACATAACATATGTTACGAATAACGAACTCGGCTTCGATTATCTGCGCGACAACATGGTCATTTACAAGGAACAGCTCGTGCTGCGCGGACTTCACTATGCGATCATCGACGAGGTCGACTCGGTTCTGATCGACGAAGCGAGAACCCCTCTGATCATATCCGGCCAGTCAGGCAAATCCACCAAGCTCTACGAAGCATGTGATATCCTGGCCCGCCAGATGAAGCGCGGCGAGGATATGGAAGAGATGACCAAGATGGATGCCATCATGGGTATCGTCAAGGAAGAGACCGGAGACTTCATCGTCAATGAAAAGGACAAAGTCGTAAACCTCACCCAGCAGGGTGTTGAGAAGGTCGAGAGATTCTTCCAGATAGACAACTATGCGGATCCCGAGAACCTTGAGATCCAGCACAACGTGATACTTGCGCTGCGCGCCCACAACCTGATGTTCAGGGATCAGGACTACGTGGTCAAAGACGACCAGGTTCTCATAGTTGATGAATTTACCGGACGTATCATGCCCGGCCGCCGTTATTCGGACGGTCTCCATCAGGCTATAGAAGCCAAGGAACATGTCAAGGTTAAGCGCGAGTCCAAGACTCTTGCAACAATCACATTCCAGAACTTCTTTAATAAATTTGAGAAAAAGGCCGGTATGACCGGTACTGCTCTTACCGAGGAAAAAGAGTTCCGTGACATCTATTACATGGACGTTGTTGAGATCCCTACCAACAAGCCCGTTGCGCGTATCGATCATCAGGACAGCGTATATAAGACCAGAAAAGAGAAACTTGAAGCCGTGGTCAATGCGGTTGTGGAAGCTCATAACAAGCAGCAGCCTGTTCTCGTGGGTACGATCAATATCGATGCTTCGGAGGAACTGTCCAAACTGCTCAGCAAGCGCGGAATAGAACACAAAGTCTTAAATGCGAAGTTCCATGAACTCGAGGCTGAGATCGTTGCGGATGCAGGTGTTCACGGAGCAGTTACGATCGCAACCAACATGGCAGGCCGTGGTACCGATATCAAGCTCGATGAGATATCAAGACGTGTCGGCGGACTCAATATCATAGGTACCGAGCGCCATGAATCAAGACGTATAGACAATCAGTTAAGAGGTCGTGCCGGACGTCAGGGCGATCCCGGTGAATCCAGATTCTATCTGTCCCTTGAAGACGATCTGATGAGACTCTTCGGATCTGAGAAGATGATAAGCATGTTCAATGCCCTGGGAATCCCCGAAGGCCAGGAGATCCAGCATTCATCACTGACCAAAGCAATAGAAGGCGCACAGCGCAAGATCGAGTCCAACAACTTCGGAATACGTAAGAACCTCCTTGAATACGACCAGGTCAATAACGAGCAGCGTGAGATCGTATATGAAGAGCGCCGCAAGGTTCTCGACGGAGAGAGCATGCGTGATGTCATATACAAGTACATCATTGATATAGTTGAAAACAGCATCGATACCGCGATCAGCGATGATTCCGATACCGGCAGCTGGGAACTTCAGGAACTCAATCAGCTGCTCCTTCCCATAGTTCCTCTCGCACCGCTGACACCCGAGCGCATACAGGGTATCAGATCCAAGAACGAACTTAAGCAGAAGCTCAAGGAAGAGGCAGTTAAGCTGTACGAGGCCAAGGAAGCTGAATTCCCTGAGCCCGAGGCTATCAGAGAGATAGAGCGCGTCATCCTCCTTAAGGTCATCGACCGCAAGTGGATGGATCATATCGATG
>JAEEGL010208881.1_pt1 | contig 12428 bp, 8 predicted proteins | sample 9134231 | NCBI WGS metagenome assembly JAEEGL01 (sample SAMN16246548, study PRJNA631951) | gut metagenome | biome: gut microbiome; feature: rumen; material: fiber-attached | host: Bos | place: Iran: Karaj | collected 2018-10 | reverse complement strand
TTTTTTGGCTGTAAACATTTCAGCAAATGCAATGAATTTCTTAAGGCAAATGGCCTTGAGCCCATTGATTGGCAGATTGAAGATATTTAAGTTTAGACATTTTTAACTAAGAAATCAGCATCTTTTTTGTTAGCATAGGCAAATTGTCACTTGCGTTGCGCAACGTTAGCATGTTAAAGTGTTATTTATAATTATGCAACGAGGAGGATATCATGAAGAAACCTTTTGTCACGAAAACTCAGGTAGAAGAGATTGTTAAGAAATATCCCACACCCTTTCATATCTATGATGAGAAGGGGATTATTGATAATGCCAAGGCTGTTTATGATGCATTTTCATGGAATAAGGGGTTTAAGGAGTACTTTGCTGTAAAGGCTACTCCGAATCCGGTTCTTATGGAACTTTTACAGGGACTGGGCTGCGGTTTTGACTGCTCTTCAAAGACAGAACTTATGCTTAGCAGTGCTGTTGGTGCATCCGGAGCGGACATCATGTTTTCCTCCAATGACACTCCTGCAGAGGAGTTTGCTTATGCTGATAAGCTTGGAGCAATAATTAATCTTGATGATTTTACTCACATCGATTTTCTTGAAGAGACAATAGGAAAGATTCCCGAGACAATTTCCTGCAGATACAATCCTGGCGGAGTGTTCAAAATGAGTAATGGCATTATGGATAACCCCGGTGATTCAAAATATGGAATGACAAAGGATCAGCTCTTTGAAGCCTTTAAGATACTTAAGAGTAAGGGAGCAAAAAAATTCGGTATTCATGCTTTCCTTGCAAGTAATACAGTTACAAATGAGTATTATCCGACTCTTGCAGGACAGCTCTTTGAACTTGCTGTGGAGCTGGAAAAAGAGACCGGTGCAGACATTGCTTTCATTAATCTTTCAGGTGGTGTTGGAATTCCCTATAAGCCCGATGAAATTGGAAATGATATAGCGCAGATCGGACAGGGTGTTCATGAGCAGTTTGACAAGATTCTTGTTCCTGCGGGAATGGGAGATGTGGCCATCTTTACTGAAATGGGCAGATTTATGATGGCGCCTTACGGAGCACTTGTAACCCAGGTTATTCATGAGAAGCACATTTATAAGGAATACATTGGCGTTGATGCCTGTGCTGTCAATCTTATGAGACCGGCTATGTACGGTGCATACCATCACATCACAGTACTGGGAAAAGAGGATTGCCCGTTAGATCATACTTATGATGTGACAGGTTCTCTTTGTGAGAATAATGATAAATTTGCAATAGAGAGAAAGCTTCCCAAGATTGATATGGGAGATTATCTTTTTATTCATGATACCGGTGCGCATGGTTACGCAATGGGATATAATTATAACGGAAAGCTTAAGAGCGCAGAGCTGCTTCTTAAGGAGGACGGAAGTGTACAGCTTATAAGAAGAGCTGAGACACCTAAGGATTATTTCGCAACCTTTGACTGTCTTCCTATCGCTGATAAGCTTTCTAAAATAATTGAAGAGTAAGCAGTAGTTATTCTATCAAATACCTACCTGCTCTTAAGGATTGCTCTCATGAAGGAAAATTCTAGGAACAGACTTTTTTCTGCACTGGCAGCGTACGCCAGCTGTTTTGCCATACAACTGATAACAGGGATTACTGTCAGAAACCCTCTGACAGTAGTCTTTTTTGTACTGTTTTTTGCACAGTGGAGAAGCCTTGGAAAAGAAAAAATCCTGCCAAAGCCATTATCTATGACAGGGCTTGCAGGAGAGGGGATTTCACTTGCAGTAGCAGGTTTTATTTCTTATGCCATGTATCCAAAGCTGCAGGGCTACTTTGACAGCAGACTGTTTCAGCTTTTTGGCCTGGCTATCGTATTTATAGGAACATTTTTCCTTATTCTTCTAATATATTTTATTCTGATAAAAAGAATAAAAGCTACAAATTTTTCTGCAGTTTTAAAGGATGAAAAAAGTTTAGAAGAAAAAGCTGATGAAATAAAAACTGCTGATAGAACAAGACAGAGAATTACCGGCAAAAAGCTTTGGCTTATCAGCTTTATTGTGATCACACTTTGCTATCTTCCTTATTTTCTCTACGAATTTCCGGGAATAATGACCGCGGACTCACTTGTTCAGTATGAGCAGGTTATTGGCGCAAGACCCTTATTTAATCATCATCCGCTTATTCACACCATGCTCATAAAGCTGTTTTATGAGATTGGACTTTTGTTTACGACTGATAAAGTTGTGGCCATCAGTGTTTATACTGTATTTCAGATGCTATTCGTAGCTATATGTGGCGCAGCAGCATTTATAAGAGTTGACAGGCTGCTTGGTGAAAAATATCCATATGCGAAATGGCTTTCACTTGCTTTTTATGCTCTGATCCCTTTCAATGCAGTCTTCGCCGTTACGATATGGAAGGATCCGCCATTTGCTGCACTGACAGTTCTTTTTATCTGCCTTATCATGGACAGGGAAAAGTGGAAGAATACAGATTATCTGCTGTTTACTGTCCTTGGAATTTTGTTCTGCCTTTTCAGGTCAAATGCCTGGTATGCGTTTATTATCTTTTCAATAGTATTTGTGATCGGATCCCAAAAAGACCGGTTAAAAACCGCACTAGCTGCCGGCATAGTGATTATTACAGTTGTTTTGGTAAAAGGTCCATTTTTTAGTGCGCTTGATATTGAAGGGCCTGATTTTACAGAGTCGCTTTCAGTGCCACTTTCTCAGGTTGCTGCAGTTTTAGTAAATGACAGGGAGGTTTCTTCGGACGACCTTGCGCTTATAGACAAGGTCATTGACAGAACCTATATTCATGAGCTTTATGCACCTGATTTTGCTGATAACATTAAAGAGCTTGTCAGGGCAGGACATCCTGAGGTGATTGAAAATAACAAGTCTGAGTATTTCAGGCTGTGGTGGAGACTATTGCTCAAATATCCGGATGACTATGTCAAGGCCTGGTTTGATCTTGTGGGAGGATACATATATCCTGATGTGGACTATAAGGTCGGGAATATTGACGGAATTATGGGCAATGAGCTTGGACTTAGTTCAAGGCCTCTTATTGGTGGTAAGGTGATCGTAAAAACAAAGGAGATACTAATAAAGCTTGGTTCATTCCTTCCTCTTTATGGAATGTTCTGGAGCATCGGTACCTATAGCTGGTTACTTATTATATGTATCTTTTACATGTTTTTCTCCAAGGAGAAACCTTACTACATGCTGCTTCTTTTACTTCTGATTCTTACACTACTTATTGCTGCTCCTGTGGTTGATTTCAGATATGGCTATGGCATAGTTTTTTCAGCACCTGTTTGGATCGCTCATACAATAAGCAAAAGGAAAAATGCCGGAGAGGACAATGCAAACGCAGATTGATGAATTTTCTATGTATTTGAAGGAGGTTAAGAAAACCTCAGATAATACAATAATTGCATACAGGCGAGACCTTAAACGAATGGCTGACTACATGGCAGAGCGCGGAGTTGAGGATGCATCTCTGGTGACGATTGATAATCTCTCAGACTATGCAAACAGCCTGAGGGAAGAGTACTTTTCCCCGGCTTCTGTGACCAGACATTATACCTCAATCAAAGCGTTTTTCAGATATCTTGTGGAAAATGGGAATATACAGGATAATCCATCAAATTCACTAAAGTCGCCCAGGCTTGAAAAGACTGTTCCCAGAATTCTTTCTCCGGTTGAGATTGAGACGCTTTTATCTCAGAATTTTAAGAATGACCCGAAAGGTAAAAGAGACAGGGCAATTCTGGAGCTTATGTATGCCACCGGACTTAAGGTCTCGGAGATCACGAGCCTTATGCTGTCAAATGTTGACCTTAGTATCAGCTGTTTGAGACTGGGAAACGAAGATAACAGAAGACTTATTCCTTATGGCAGAAAGGCGAGAGAAGCTCTTTCTGATTATCTGACGGATGCAAGAAATGAACTCCTTGCTGATAATGAGGAAGAGGGGTATGTTTTTCTTAATTACAACGGAAAAGCAATGAGCCGACAGGGACTTTGGAAGCTTATAAAGACCTATGTGAGAAAGGCAGGGATTAAACAGGATATAACACCCTTTACCTTGAGGCATTCCTTTGCTGCGCATCTTGTAGAAAGCGGAGCAGATCTTGATTCAGTGCAGGAGATGATGGGCTTTTCTGACAGTCATACAGTTACTAAATATCTTTCAAGAAAGCAAAAGAGTAAGGATCCCTTTGAATGGGCACGCCTTAGAAATTAAAAAAGCTACAGCCATATCAATAATCAATATTGGCTGTAGCTTTTATCATTTTATTAAACCAAATCTGCCATATCGAGAAGAAGTCTCTCTGTGTCATCCCAGCCAAGACATGGATCTGTTATGGATTTACCGTAGATGCCTTCGCCAATTTTCTGGGAGCCTTCCTCGATGTAGCTCTCAATCATAACACCCTTAACAAGCTTTCTGATATCAGTATCAAGCTGTCTTGAATGAAGAACTTCCTTGACGATACGAATCTGTTCTTTGAACTGCTTGTTTGAATTATTGTGATTTGCATCAATAATAGCAGCAGGATTAACAATCTCTCTCTGGTTATATAAAGCAAGAAGGAGACGAAGATCCTCGTAGTGGTAGTTTGGTATTGACTGGCCGTGCTTGTTGCTGGAACCACGAAGTACGCAGTGAGCAAGCTTGTTTCCGTTGGTCTTTACTTCATAGCCTCTGTAGATAAATGAATGAGACTGCTGAGCTGCGTAAACGGAGTTGAGCATTACGCTGAAGGTTCCGCTAGTAGGGTTCTTCATTCCTGCAGGGGTATCAAAGCCACTGGCGGTCATACGATGCTGCTGGTCCTCAACAGAGCGGGCGCCGATAGCCACATAGGAAAGAATATCTGAAACATAGCCCCAGTTATCAGGATAGAGCATCTCATCGGCTGCAGTAAGTCCTGACTCAGCGATTGCCTTAAGCTGCATATGTCTCATGGCAACAATACCTGCGCGGAAATCTGTCTTTCCCTCGGGATCAGGCTGAGAGGTCATTCCCTTGTAGCCCTCACCTGTTGTTCTGGGCTTGTTGGTGTAGATTCTGGGAATAATAATCAGTTTGTCCTTGACCTTCTCGTTTACTTTTCCGAGACGTGTGACATAGTCGACAACTGCATCCTCGTTGTCTGCAGAGCAGGGGCCTACAACTACAAGGAATTTGTCGCTCTTACCTGTAAAAACGTCTGCAATCATATCGTCGCGCTCTTTTTTTACAGCAGCGAGTTTATCGGTTAAAGGAAACTCATCCCTGATCTCGTCAGGGGTTGGGAGCTTCTGAATGTATTCGAATGACATGGTATTACCTCCAAAATAAAATCACTTTAATACTATAGCAAGTTGAATTGCAAAAGTAAACAATCCAATTGCACAAAAATACTGCTTTATTATATCAGTATTTACTTGATATTGCCTTATATTCTTCAGGTGAAATATGAAAAAGTTCAGCCACTTTCAAATTCAGTGTTTCGAGCAGCTTATCATCAGAAGATTTTGACAACATCCGTGAAAGGTCTGCTAATTCTTTCATTTTTTCTTCGCTACAGAAGGGAATAGGAAGAGCTTCCAGCTTCGCTCTTAAAACCTTCATATTTCTGCAGGTTTTCCTGTAGTAAAAGCCAATGCAGGAGGAGTTTAGAACTCCCATTATGTAATATGGACTGTAGCCCCTTGCGTCTGGAATTATGATATTTGCACTGTTAAGAGTAAAATAGCCGGTCTCGTCAATGGCGACAATTGGTTCTTTTGCGATGAATTTGTAAACCAGCTTGGGCTTTTGCCTGTAAAAATGCTCCGGAGCAACCTGCTGAAGAGCATTCGGCTTAAATGAAATAAAGCTTGACGGAGCCTTTAAGCAGAACTTACTGATATCTGTTCCTTTTATTACGCCTTCAAGTCCCTCTTTATTTTTACTTGAAAGAAGAGAGTTATTACCTCCTGAAACAATTCCAAGGGCGAACTTTGCATTGGCCTTAAGAGTAAAATGACCGGTGCTTTCCATCTTTTGGATTATCCTGAAGGAGTCCTCGTCGGCTAGGATGTGGAAGGAGTCGCTGCTTATCCGTGAGGACGGCGCATAAAAGGAAGCAGTCTTTATAAGCTCTTTTTTCTTTTTGTTATAAAATTCAACTTTTATGGTTCCGGAACTTCGCTCAGAAGAGGTGGTTAGTATTATGCATGGGCACTGGACCTTATCAAATATCTCACCGAGGTATGAAAGAGTTGCAAGTTCACCGGTTTTAAGAATAAACTCCCTTATCCCGGTATGAGTCTTTGATTCAAGTATACTTTCCGGGACAAGAAAGCTGACACTTTTTGAAAGAGAGAGAGCCTTTTCAAGAAAAAGTGAAAAAGACTCGGGTCTTCCGGATCCCTTGGCTGAAAAGAAGTTCTTTCGCAGATAATCAGACATCTGAGAAGAGAATTCATAGCCCCAGGGAGGATTTCCAATAGTTATGTCAAAGCTTTCCGATACGTCCTTTGACAGAAAGTCGCAGCAGGAGATATTCCTTTTGATTGCTTCTATGGTATTGAGCTCAGTAACCTTGTGTTTTATGGCCAGATTGATTCTGGCGATTCTGATTGCTACAGGGTCGATGTCAAAGCCGAAGATGTCCTGAGGCGAAATATCTGCCGGAAGCCTTATAAGGAAGTTTCCGGAGCCACAAGCCGGGTCGCAGATTGTCTGACCTTTGGAGTGATCCTGTAATGAACTGTTACAGATCAGATCAACAGCAAAAAACGGAGTATAGTAAGCTCCGCTTGCCTTTTTTGCCTTAAGGCTTCGAAGAGACAGGTAGAGAAAGCCAAGAGTATCCTCAAGGGGAATGATCTCAGGTTCATAAGAATAGACTGCTTTGTTCGAAACTGCAGGCTCTTTCGAATAGTCTTCTGTAAGAGCGGTTATAACTCTTGAAGACAGACCTCTTTTTTTCATAAGAAGAGTCTCGTAATAGAAAAGAATATCTTCAAGACTTTCATTACACAAAGAAGCTTCATTAACTATTGCTTTCACAATCTCGAAATTCGGAGATGAGGAGTCAATATAGGATTTGGGAAGATAGTTGGAATCATGGAGCCTTTTATTTCGTCTGCTTCTAAGCATCCTTTTTTCTTCGAGTAAAAGCTCACAATTTTTAATTGTTTCAGGGGTGAAAACATAGGAACTGCCTTGTCTGATGGCGTCTATTTTGCCAAGTCTTATCCAGTTTTTCAGAGTTGCCCGGCTGATTCCAAGAGTTTCAGCAGCAGCTTTAAAGCTCAATATGCTGTTATCCTTAACACTTTCTGCTGTCACCCAAAAAATCCCCAATCAATAGAATGTCTGAAACATATACAGATAAGGTATATTATCTTAATTAGCTAAGGAAATGTAAATAACAAAAAATGACATCGGATTTTGTGCATTTATTCCAAAAGAAAAGAGGATAAATAAATTTTTGTCAAACTTGCGCAATATTTGAGAAAAACAATGAAACAAATGTGTAGAGAAGAGCTTTGGCAGCCTATATTATTGATGTTGGATTAAAACATTAACTTGTTGGAGGGTTACAAAATCTATGGACAAATTAATCTATGCAGTTTATTTCATCCTTCCGGTGGTACTTTTGTTTGGGGCATCAGTATCCGGAAGAGGTAAGTGGAACGATGAGTTCCTTTCATTGGAGCAGAGCAAATATCTTCAGGGCTTTTTGGCTCTTTGCATCATGCTTCATCACGTAGGACAGAAGACCTGCGCTTCCTGGCTTCATCCTGCTACCAGGATTCAGAAGGGGCTCGGCTTCTTTGTTCCTCTTGGATTCATGTTTGTTGCTGTATTCTTATTCTTTAACGGCTATGGCGTTTACAAGAGCTTTCATTCAAAGGAAAACTATTTAAAGGGCTTCTTTGGAAGAAGAGTTCTTCCCGTTATTCTTGCACTCTATACCACAACAATAATCTTCTTTGTTGCAAGACTTATCATTGGCCAGAAGATGAAGGGCATGGATGTTGTTTTATATCTCACCAGCATCAAGCTCTGCAATCCTAATACCTGGTATGTTATTGTTCTTCCTTTCTTCTATATGTTCTTCTATGTGGCATTCAAGTTCATCAAGAACGATGGAGCAGCTCTTGCAGTTGTTACAGCCCTTGTTGTAGGCTATATTCTTCTTGGAACAACAATCAACCACAATGACTACTGGATCAGAGGAGAGTGGTGGTATAACTGTGTTATCCTTTTCCCTGTTGGAATGTTCTTTGCAAAGTTTGAAAAGGAACTCATCGCTTTCTTTAAAAAGACCTATCTTGTTCTTATGCCTGTATGTGTAGCAGCTGTTTATCCTGTATATCTCTGGTCAAGAAAGGTATGCAATGACTTTGGCTACTACGGAGAGAACTGGGGTGCTCCTGACACAGTACTTCGCAGAAGAGTAAGTGTTCTTTCAGAGTCAGCTATCTGTGTATTATTTGTGCTTGCAATCCTTCTTCTTGGTATGAAGGTTAAGATTGGTAACAAGTTCCTTAAGTTTATGGGCAGCATTACACTCGAGTTTTATCTTATCCATGGTCTTTACGTTGAACTTTGCGCATACAACTTTGATGGAGGAGTTAAGTCTCCATTCCGCATTCACAACCTGCTTCTGTATGTACTTGTGGTATTTGCTCTTGGCGTTCCATCAGCAGTTCTTCTTAAGAAGCTCCACAACATAATCCTCAGAAAGGATAAAAAGGAAGTAGCAAACGCAAAAGCAGCTTGAAAATAAAAAAGTCCGAGGCTTTGGTCCTCGGACTTTTTTTGCCTTTTTTCACGCGGATGTTGTATCATAAAAATAACTTTTAATTAGGGGAGTTTTGGGAGTTTTGAATTTGAAAATGTTTTTTAATACGAAGATTAGAGTTTTTTTTGCGATACAATCCGCACTTTCTCTGACACTTTTAACAGCCTGCAGCAGTGTTCCCGAGGAGGTGGAAGCTGTGGAGGAAGTGGTATTTGAAGCAGCTGATTATAATGATCTGGTTTTTGAAACGCAAGAGCCTGAGGAATATGTTCCACCTGAGATAGAAAGAGCTTTACCACAGGATGTGGGAATTCATGACGAATGCATTGCACTGATTGAAGATATTATCACTTCAGATATAGCTAATGGTTTTACCAGCGCGCAGCTTTCAATAATAAAGGACGATAAGCTTGTTTATGAGAACGCCTGGGGTAAGTTATGTACCTATGAAAAGGATGGCAGCATAAAGGAGGACAGCCCCCTTGTAACAACAGATACTTTGTACGATCTTGCGTCAGTTAGCAAGATGCTTGGAGTTAATTATGCTCTGCAAAAGCTTGTTACAGAGGGAAAGCTTGTCATTTCAGAAAAAATTGTTGATATATTAGGTTCTGAGTTCTCTGAGGATACAATAGATATCCAATACGTAAAAGGAAGCGGAGCAAGCCTTGAAACTCAGAAAAAATGGAAGGCTGAACTGACTGTAAGGGAGCTTTTGCAGCATCAGGGCGGTTTTCCCGCTGATCCAAGATATTCAAATCCCCATGTGGATCAGGCCAGTCAGGAATATGATCCGGAATATGAAAATGTGCTTTTTTCCTCCTATGAGGCAAATGAAAAAGCTAAAGCTCTAACCTATGAGGCCATCTGCAAGACGCCTCTTCTTTATGAACCGGGGACCAAAACCGTCTATTCTGACGTTGATTATATGATCCTTGGACTTGTGGTGGAAAAGATATCCGGAGTTACTTTGGATGAATATATAAAAGAGAATTTCTGCACACCCCTGGGACTTACCCATGTGACTTATAACCCTCTTGAAAACGGCTTTACAAAAGATGACTGTGCAGCTACTGAGCTGAACGGAAATACCAGAGACGGTTATATTGTCTATGACGGCGTAAGAACAGAAACCCTTCAGGGAGAGGTTCATGATGAGAAAGCATACTACTGTATGGGTGGTGTTTCCGGTCATGCGGGACTTTTTTCCAATGCCACTGATCTGGCAAGACTAGCTAATGTGATGCTCACAGGAAAATGTGGAGATACTCAGGTTTTTTCAAAGGAAGTCATCGGGCTTTTTACTGATCCGGTCGCTGACAATATTCAAAAATGGGGTCTTGGCTGGTGGCGACAGGGTAATCTTGAGAGAACAAGTTATTTTGGGACCAAAGCTTCCTCAGAAACCTTTGGTCATCAGGGCTGGACAGGAACACTGGTAATGATAGACCCTGAAAAGAATCTCGTAATAGCTTTTCTCACCAACAAGATAAATTCTCCCGTTACCAATAAAAAGAGCAATCCCAATAAGTTTAACGGTAACTGGTATACTACCGCAAAGCTTGGGTTTGTTGCGGAGATTCTTTATGTTGGAATGGATGAGGATGTGGACGTAAGAGAAGATCTGATCCATATCTGTGAGAGCCTTATCGAGGATGGACAGAAGCAGATCAAAAAGAGTATGAGTGAAGACCATCCTGCAAGGAAAAACCTTTACAGTAAAAAACAGGTGCTTTCGAATCTACTAGGTGAAGAATAACAGATGATAGACAAGCTTACAGCAAAAGCTAAGGTAAAAAAACAGAATAAGAAGAAACAGAATAAAAAGAAACCCTACGGCGGAATCAGCAATATTTCCCAATATCTTCTTGAGCAATACGGGCAGAAGGGCGTTCTGGTAAAAAGAGGCCGGCCCATTGTCATGAATCATCAGTCTATGGAAATAATAAGCGGAAGACGGACAAGAAACTGCTCTGTGGTGGCGGTTACCAGAATTCTGGACTACTATAGAAGAGTGAAACATATAAATGAGATTCCGGAAGATATCAGGGAAACATATAAAGTAGTCGAAGAGATAGCTGAAAGCTACGGATATACAGATAAATTTGGAACCTTTCCACTCTTTATCTCGGGCATAACAAAGGAAGCTTTTAAGAAGTATGGCGTTAAGGCCAAATGCAAAGGCGTGTATGTATGGAGCTTTGAAAAGCAGGTTATGCAGGAAGTGGCTGCAGGCAGACCGGTTATCATGAACATTGCCAGGGGCTTTTATAAAGATCACACCATTGTTGTTGCCGGATACAGCATCTGGAAGGTTGGAGATAAGCTCTATCCAATGATAAGGGTAATCGATGGCTGGAAGAGCGGCTATCACTATATTGACTATGAGGCCTTTGCCAGAGATATTTCACAGTCGATTTTCGGTTCCTTTAATACAATTGAAATAATGAGGGAATAAATTGAAAAAGATAATTCCTATTGTGGCAATTGCCTGCCTTATCATCGCAGGCATATTCGCTGCGGTATATCTGAATAAAAAGCCGGAACCTGTAGGAAACCCGTCCAGACGTGACGGAGAGACTATGGTACAGGGGGACGGGGGTGGTGGTCCATCGTCTGCGGCAGACTCACCAGACGGAGTTGTCGGCCCATCAGGAGACGATATTCAGGACCCATCAGACGCATCTTCTGCAAACATTAAACCTGAAAAAAATGAAATTGATGTGGAACAGATAACCTCGGAAACAAATGAGCCTGTATCCGGTGAAGTTGAAGCTGTCAGTACTCTGATCCTGACGGAAGCAATCAGGATCGATGAAGGGGATAAGGACAGTTTTTATAGCAATGAGGATTTCTCCGAGGTAGAGCCTGTTGACCAAAGCAGCTTTTCAGCCAAGGAACTTCCTTCAAAATATGATTCAAGAAACGTTAACGGTAAAAGCCGTATTACCCGGCTCGAGGATCAGGGGTATTCCTATCTTTGCTGGTGCTACGCAGCTCTTGCAGCAGTTGAAGGAGATATTCTTTCTCATCACGAGGATATTGACTATAAATCGATGAATCTTTCTGAGAAGCATCTTGCTTACTACAATATGCATAGATGTAAAGGCTCGTTGCAGGGACTTATCGATGATGATTACAGAGAACTGATCAATTTAGAAAACGATGAAAATGCCTGGATCTTTGATTATGACACCAACTATATTTCTATGGGTGGTGTTTCGAATTACTGTCTGAGCCTTCTTACAGCCTGGAAGGGACCTGTCACTGAAAAAGATGATGACGACTTTAATAGCATCTATGGAGAGAAATTCATTTTTAAGGACAACAGCAACGCTCCATCAGATGCTTATAACAGTGAATATCATGTGCAGAACGTAATAGAAATTCCGGCGTCTTTTGAAAACAGCGATATGATAAAACAGCTGGTGATGGAGCATGGCGCTGTTACAGCTTCAGTAAATGTAGATGACAAGTACTGGAAAGGACATAATAAGAGCCTCTATTCCGGATTTGGAGGAGAAGAGGTTCCGACTGCAGATCATGAGGTGGCAATAATTGGATGGGATGATACCTACAGTGCTTCTAATTTTAATTCTAAACCACCGGGAGATGGTGCGTTTATCTGCAGAAACAGCTGGGGGCCAACCTCCGGAGA
>JAEEGL010022114.1_pt1 | contig 12428 bp, 7 predicted proteins | sample 9134231 | NCBI WGS metagenome assembly JAEEGL01 (sample SAMN16246548, study PRJNA631951) | gut metagenome | biome: gut microbiome; feature: rumen; material: fiber-attached | host: Bos | place: Iran: Karaj | collected 2018-10 | reverse complement strand
TTGCCGGAATGCAGCCTCTTATGCCTTATCTGCTGGGAGAGAAGCATCCCAAGGGAACAAGGCTCTGCAATATACAGGGTTGCGTGCGTACCAACGATATAGATTCCGTGGGCGATAAGAGCCACCTTACATTCTTCGAGATGATGGGAAGCTGGAGCCTTGGAGATTACTTCAAGGAGGAGCGTTGTAAATGGAGCTTTGAGCTTCTTACACAGGTGTTCGGATTTGATGCCGATCATCTTGCGGCAACGGTTTTCGCGGGTGACGAGAATGCTCCCAGGGATGAAGAGGGTGCCAGGTTCCGTGAGCTTTCGGGATTTAAGAAAGAGAATATTTACTACCTTCCCGCCGAGGATAACTGGTGGGGACTTGAATACGGACCCTGCGGACCCGATTCGGAGATGTTCTTTATAGATGATACTAAGGCTCCCTGCGGACCGGACTGCAAGCCCGGATGCCACTGCGGCAGATACACCGAAGTGGGAAACGATGTGTTCATGCAGTACGAAAAGCATCACGACGGACATCTCACTCCTCTTAAGCAGAAAAACGTTGATACCGGCTGGGGACTTGAGAGAAACTTTGCATTCTTAAACGGCATTGACGATGTGTATAAGACAGAGCTTTTTGCTTCTGTTATAGCAAGGCTCGAGGAGCTCAGTGGATTCAAGTATGATGCCGAAGATAAGAATACCCGCTCCATGAGGATCGTGGCAGATCACTTAAGAACCGGCGTTATGCTTATCGGAGACGAGGCTAAGCTTCTTCCCGACAATACCGGAGCAGGCTACATCTTAAGAAGACTTATCCGCCGTGCGGTAAGGCACGGAAGGAGCCTTGGATTAAATGCCGAGCAGCTTGTATCCGTTGCAAGCATCTATATTGACGATATCTACAGCGAGGGATATCCACTTCTTGTAAAGAACAAGGATTATATTCTCGGCGAACTCAAAAAGGAGATCAACCGTTTTGAGAGTACTCTTGAAAACGGTATGAAGGAATTCAGAAAGATCCTTGATGCCAAGAAGACTTCGGGATCAAAGCAGATCGAAGGCAAAGAGGCATTCCGCCTTTATGATACATTCGGTTTCCCCTATGAAGTTACTCTTGAGATGGCGGAGGAAGAAGGCTTTTCCGTTGATGAGGAAGGCTTCAAGGATGCCATGGCAAAGCAGAAAGAGCTTGCCAGAAGTAACCAGAATTTCTCTGCTAATCTATCAATTTCAGCAGGAGTGTTTGATAAGCTGGATGAAAGCATTAAGTGTGAATTCCTGGGATATGATGCCCTGGGATGCGACGGAAAGGTGCTTGCTCTTGCAAATGCCGATTCACTTGTAAGCGAGCTTTCGTCAGGCGAGCAGGGAAGCATTATCACCGACAGGACCACCTTCTACGGAACAATGGGCGGTCAGGTAGGAGATATAGGTGAGATACTCGGTAAAGACGGCTCCAAATTTGAAGTGACCGAGACCATCCATGTGGCGGGAGGAAGAACCGCGCACATCGGAAAAGTCGTAAGCGGAAGCTTTAAGAACGGGGACGGCGTATCTTTGAATGTTGATTCGGCAAACAGGGCAAAGACCTGCAGGAATCACTCCGCAACACACCTTCTTCAGAGCGCATTAAGAGAAGTGCTTGGCGATCATGTATCACAGGCAGGATCCTATCAGGATCCCGACAGGACAAGATTTGACTTCTCCCATTCCCAGGCCATGACAAGGGATGAGATAAAGAGGGTTGAAGCTATCGTAAATGCCAAGATTGCCGAGAATCTTGCCGTCACAACAAATGTTATGAGTATAGATGAGGCAAAGAAGAGCGGAGCTACCGCACTCTTTGGAGAAAAGTACGGAGAGTCCGTAAGAGTCGTCAGCATGGGCGACTTTTCAAAGGAACTCTGCGGAGGTACCCACGTATCGTCCACCGGCGAGATCATGAGTTTCAAGATCCTTTCCGAGAGCGGTGTTGCAGCCGGAACCAGAAGGATCGAAGCTTTGACCGGTACAAATGTGACCGATTACTACTCAAAGCTTGAAAATGAGCTTGAGGAGGCAGCGAAGCTTGTAAAAGCCACACCGGCCACTCTTGTTGACAAGCTCGAGAAAATGAATGCGGAGATCAAAGAGCTTAAGAGTGAGAATGAATCCCTTAAGTCCAAAGCCGCAAAGGAAGCTCTCGGCGATGTAATGGATAAAGTGATCGAGGTCAAAGGCGTTAAGCTCCTTGCCACGGATTTAGCCGGAGTTGATATGAATGGCCTGAGAGACCTGGGAGACCAGCTCAAGGCCAAGATCGGTGAAGGAGTTGTGGTTCTTTTTTCGGAAGCCGACGGCAAAGTGAACATGGTTGCAATGGCTACCGACGGCGCGGTTTCCAAGGGAGCACACGCAGGAAATCTTATAAAGGGAATCGCCGCTCTTGTAGGAGGCGGCGGAGGAGGACGTCCCAATATGGCACAAGCCGGAGGTAAAAACCCCGCAGGCATTCCCGCTGCTGTAGCTGAAGCTGCAAAAGTGCTTGAGGGACAGGTATAAATTAATATCAGGGAGGCAAACAGGTATGGAGTACAAGATTCTTTATAACGGTGTTTCGAATAACAGACGCGGTCTTGCTGACGCTAAGAAACTGGAGGAAAAGCTCACAGACTGCAAGCTCGAATATGTGGATGTACGTAAGATAGACAGTTATGATTCGTATATGCAGAGCCTTGGCAGTGATGAAAGAGTCATCCTTTGCGGGGGAGACGGCACCCTCAACTATTATGTAAACCATACCACCGATGCCACCAAAGATATTCCTCTTGATTACTATGCTACCGGAACCGGAAATGATTTCATCAGAGATATAGGCGTCGAACAGGGCGAGATCGTTAAGGATATCAACAGATTCTTTAAGAATCTTCCCGAGGTCATCATTAACGGTAACAGGTCAAAATTCATAAATGGTATCGGATACGGAATCGACGGTTACTGCTGTGAAGTGGGTGATGAACAGAGAGCCAAGTCCGATAAGCCTGTCAATTATACCGGAATAGCCATCAAGGGCATCCTTTTCCACTTTAAGCCCGTAAATGCCACGGTATGTATAGACGGCAACGAGTTTACTGTCAATAAGGCGTGGCTTGTTCCCACCATGAAGGGAAGATTCTATGGAGGAGGAATGATGGCCTGCCCCGATCAGGATAGACTGGCTGAGGATAAAAAGGTTTCCATCATGACCTACAAGACCGGTTCCGCACTTACCGCGCTTATTGTATTTCCCAATATCTTTAAAGGAGCGCATGTCAAAAAAGAGAAGGTTGTTAAGATCTATACCGGCAATAATGTAAAAGTAAAGTTCGATAGGCCCTGCGCTCTTCAGATCGACGGAGAGACTGTCAGAAACTTGACCGAATATGAGGTGGTTACAGGTTAAGAACATGTAATGATTTTATATCATAACCACTTGTACTTGTGCATTGCTTGAACAAACAGTCTATATTTGGTATTATATATAGGTTAAATATTCTTAACAGGAAGGATTGTATTTATGTCAGGACATTCAAAATTTGCAAACATTAAACACAAAAAGGAAAAAAACGATGCTGCAAAAGGCAAGATCTTTACCATTATCGGAAGAGAGATAGCCGTAGCGGTTAAAGAGGGCGGACCCGATCCCAATAACAATTTCAAGCTCGCTACCGTAATAGCAAAAGCTAAAGCAAACAACATGCCCAACGATACCATTGACAGAGGTATCAAGAAGGCTGCGGGCGAAGGAAGCGGCGTGAATTACGAGTACGTTACCTATGAGGGATACGGCCCGGGCGGAACTGCTATTATCGTTGATGCCCTTACCGATAACAAAAACCGTACCGCAGCCAACGTTAGAAGCGCATTCACAAAGGGCGGCGGAAATGTCGGAACTCAGGGCTGCGTATCATATATGTTTGACAAAAAAGGTCAGATCATCATCGATAAGGAAGAATGTGAGATGTCAGAAGATGATGTGATGATGCTTGCGCTTGATTCCGGAGCCGAGGATTTTGCGGCAGAGGATGACAGCTATGAAGTGCTCACCGAGCCCAAGGAAGAGACTCTTGAAGCAGTAAGAAAAGCTCTTGAGGAAGCCAAGATTCCAATGGTGAGTGCCGAGATCACAATGATACCTCAGAATTACGTTGAGCTTACCGACGAAGAGGCGATAAAAGGTCTCCAGAAGACTCTTGATATGCTCGATGACGATGATGATGTACAGGCTGTATATCACAATTGGGATGAGTGATAAAAGTTAAGGATCATTTAGGAGAGGGTATGGACAGATTAGGGATCGTAGTTCCTTGCTACAATGAAGAAGAAGTATTTCCTATATCGGAGCCTGCGCTCAGAGGAGTGCTTGATGACCTTGTCGCAAAAGGAAAGATAGCAGCTGACAGCTTTGTGATGTTTGTAAATGACGGAAGCAAAGATGCCACGTGGGATCTTATAGAGGAAGCGCACCGGCAGCATCCGGTACAGGTATATGGGGTGAAACTTGCCGGTAACGTAGGACACCAGTTTGCTCTTACTGCGGGCCTTATCACAGCAAAGGATCTGTGCGATGTCACTGTTTCCATAGATGCCGATCTGCAGGATGATGTCAAAGTTATAGAAGAGATGATCGATAAGTATCACGAGGGATGCGATATCGTTTACGGTGTCCGTTCCGACAGAAAGACCGATTCTTTCTTTAAACGGACTTCAGCTCAGGCTTTTTATAAACTGATGGCTTCCATGGGCGTAAAAACAGTATACAATCACGCAGATTTCAGATTGATGAGCAGGCGTGCGGTGGAGCAGTTCTCTCATTATGAAGAGACCAATCTATTTCTCAGGGGTATAGTCCCCACACTCGGATACAAAACGGATTGTGTTTATTATCAAAGGCTTGAAAGGGCTGCAGGCGTTTCAAAATATCCTTTAAGCAAGATGCTGGCTCTGGCATTTAACGGTATTTCATCATTCAGCATCAAGCCCATCAATATGATACTTGGTATCGGTTTTGCAATGATCTTTGTTGCAATAGCTGCGGCTATTTATGCGATCGTATCTTATTGCCTGGGTAATGTAGCTCCGGGCTGGACTTCACTGATACTGTCCATATGGTTCATAGGAGGTCTGCAGCTTCTGGCCATCGGGCTTGTGGGACAATATATCGGTAAAGTGTATATCGAAGTAAAACACAGACCAAGATATAATATAGAGAAGGTGCTTTCGGATGGAACTGAAGAAAACTAAATTCGGCAATATGATCTGGATTATCTACGGAGTATTGACCCTCTTGTTTTCTGCACTCATTTTTACCCGTATGTCCGATTATTTCCATATCGATCAGGGCATAGGATTACTGCTGACCGTATTATTTACTCTTATAATGTCAGGCATATGTTTTGCGGCTTTTTCGGCCAAAATGCATTTGGAAGATAAACCGTCCAAAGGAACCTCTTCAGATAAAAGCGTGAAAGCATTTTCGTATTTTATGTTTGTTTTCCTGCTGCTTCTGGGTGTTTTTTGCAGATTCTTTATTTACAATGAAAACGCAGGTTCATTCGCCTCTGCCATTGGATCTTTCAGATCTGACATGATCCTTCAGGTGGCATTGGGAGCCTGTGCGTTTTATCTTTTAAGGCGTCTTTCCGGTTACACTGCAGCTCTGATAGCTGAGGCGGTGATCATGTTTTCACCGACATTTACCGGAATGAATCCGAACCTGGCATTTAATGAATATCTTATTATTCTTTTGTTTGCGCTTCTTGTTGTATTCACGACCGATCTGATGGTTTTGAAGGAAAAAGAGTTCATTCCTGCTATTTTTGGAGGCTTTGTTTTCGGTTTCCTTCTTTCATACGATATATCAGCATTGGCATTAGTACCCGTTCTGGTTCTTTACTATGCCATAAGACCTCATTATTTCGCCAAGAAGATCACACTGCTTCTTTACATAGTGCTTATATTTATCGGGTTTTCGGCAGGATCATTTGTGATAAGTCTGTTGGGAGGATCCGATTTCATATCAACTCTTAGAGATACCGTTTACGAGAGGTTCAGTTTCAGAACCGGTCCCGCTGTTAATTTTTCGCATTCCGCAGACATTGTCACCGGTGCGGTTGTTTCAATTCTTCTAATGGTCGGAATACCCGCCGGATACCTGAAGAAAAACGGAAGAAAAGAGATCATTCTTGTTATAACCTGCTTTTCGCTGCTCATGATGTGTCTTTTCGGACTTCATACAAATGAAGCTGCTATAGGATCGGCTGCGTTTTTCCTCTTTGTAGCACTCGCGGCTGTATCATTTTCAAATACTTTTGTAAAAGAGAAAAAGGCTGACACCGACGAAAAGACAGAAAAGAGTGATGGCGGGCTCATCGAAGAAGAGATATCCGATGAAGAGGAATCTGTAAAGCCGGAAGCAGAAAATGAAGAAGTACAGGCAGTAGAAAAAGAGTCAGTGACTGAAGAAGTAAAGACAGAAGAAGTAAAGACAGAAGAAGTAAAGACAGAAGAAGTAAAGACGGAAGAAGCAAAGACGGAAGAAGCAAAGACAGAAGAAGTAAAGACAGAAGAAGTAAAGATTGAAGATGATAAAACTGAAGATATAAAAGAAGTAAGTACGGCTGAAGATAAAACAGTCCCGGAACCGGAGTTTAAACCGGGAACACCGCTGGAAAACCCGCTTCCGATGCCCAAGAAGCACGAGACAGGCAGCCGGGCAGAGTATGATTATTACGTATCCGAAAACGCGGATTACGATATTTAGAATGTGAGATCTATTTAAATGGCACAGACAAACCCTTCACGCAGAAGCAGTAACTCTTCGGGAAGAAGACCGGGCGAACGTCCTTCAAACCATGAAAGACAGCCCCGCAGAGAGACTCCCATAGAGGAAGCGCTTCGTGATGAAAAAGAAAGAGAAATGCAATCGGAAATAGGAACCATCATTTTTGTTGCTGTGATGCTTCTCCTTTTCCTTTGCAATTTCGGTATAATTGGTGCATTCGGAAAAGCTGTGAGCGGCTTTATGTTTGGCGTATGGGGATTTATGGCATACGTGTTTCCTCCACTCGCTGTTGTTGCATTGTTTTTTTATAAGGCCAATAAAGGTAATCGCAACGCAACGAAAAAACTGATCTCCTCCACAGCACTTTATTTCCTGATATCCATTATCTGCGACATGATCAGCAAAACCGGAGTCGGTATGGAAAGCTACAGCTTTGTAGAACTTTTCAGGCTCGGAAAAGGCGGCAGATGCGGCGGAGGGCTTATTTCGGGAAGTATTGCATACTTTATTAAGGCGTGGCTGGGAAACGTCGGCCTTGTCTTAATTCTGATCTTAGGCATACTGATCTGTCTTATTGTTCTTACCGAGAGATCATTTATTGAGCTCATCAAGAACAGAGGCTCCGAACTCATCGGAAAGGGAAAGTCATTTTATGAGGAGCGCGAAGAGAGAAGAAGATCAAAGCAGATTGCAGCTAATGATCCTGCAAGGCTTCCAAACCTCCATGATAAATTAAAAGGAAACACCAATACTGAGTTAACCGACAACAGATCCGAAGAGTATTACGGCGATGATCGGGAAGATGTAAAGAAAGAAATTGCCGAACTTCCTCCTGTTCCGGTGGCCAACAACGAGCCCGAATATAAACCTACCATAAGGGAGGCAATGCGGGAAAGATGGAATGCCACAAAAGAAAAGCGAGAAGAAGAAAAGAGATTTAACCGTGAGGCAAAAGAGAATGATTCTATCCTGAAAGTTGCTGAGCCTCACGAAGAACGACCTGCTTACGATCAATACAGTGAAAGGCAGGATGTCCACGAGATATCCGGAAACAATCAGTATACGCAGCTCTCCGGTTATGATGACAGCTACACCGACTCTGAAAAAGGGTCGGATGATAACACTTATATCGAAGAATCCGGCATAATGAATGCCCGTCTTCAGAGGGGCGATACAATTGTTGATATGTACGGAAGGCCTGTATTTAACTTTACTAAACAGGATGTACGTTCCGAACACAATATTGAATTAAAAGAGCAGTACGAACCAATGGAAGGCACAGGTGATGATCAGCCCTATGACGATTTTTCACCCAGACCTGCCTATGAAGAAGGCTACGCCCGGGAACAGTACAGAAGTGACCTATATTCGGATGATCAGTATCGTCAAGCCGATACATACTCGCAGGCTGAGAGTGCATACGAGAGTAAGGACACAGATGAACACCCTGTAAATAAAGTGATAACCAGAGTTCCCGAAAGAACAAGACCTCGTGCGGTTGCTCCGGAAGCAGCTGCTCCCGCAGCACCTGAAAGGCAGGCAAACAGTGAGCCTGCTTACAGAAATGCGGCATATAAGATACCTCCGATATCTTATCTCAAAGCTGCCAAGGCCGGAAAGGGCTCATCAAGAGAGGAACTGGAAGAGACAAAGAGAAATCTGCAGGATACACTTCACTATTTCGGCGTTAATGTTGAAATGACCGACGCCGTAAGGGGTCCTTCCGTTACCAGATATGAGATGACTCTCGAGCCAGGGACAAAAGTATCCAAGATACTTGGCCTCGCGGATGATATAAAGCTCGCGCTTGCTTCGGCTGATATAAGGATAGAAGCTCCGATACCGGGCAAATCCGCAGTCGGAATAGAGGTTCCGAATAAAGAAAACTCAATGGTTTCTTTAAGGGAACTGATAGACAGTAAGGAATTCAAAGAGTCGGATTCGTCACTCAGCTTTGCGGTTGGTAAAAACATCGGCGGTGATGTGATCATTTCCGATATCGGAAAGATGCCCCACGTGCTTATTGCGGGAGCTACCGGTTCAGGTAAATCGGTCTGCATCAACACGCTGATCATGAGCATCATTTACAAGTCTTCTCCGGAAGAAGTGCAGATGATAATGATAGACCCCAAAGTGGTGGAGCTTTCGGTATATAACGGAATACCGCATCTTATGCTTCCCGTAGTGACCGATCCCAAAAAGGCAGCGGCAGCGCTGGCATGGGGCGTTAAGGAGATGGACCTTCGCTACAAGAAGTTTGCTGAGTTGGGCGTAAGAGATCTTAAAGGATATAACGAAAAGATTTCCATAATGTCCGATCCTGAACTAAAGGAAATGTCGACAGGAGATCTTTCCCATTTCAAGCTTCCCAAGATTGTTATCATCATAGATGAGCTTGCTGATCTTATGATGGTGTGCGGAAAGGAAGTAGAGGAAGCTATCTGCCGTCTGGCACAGCTTGCCAGAGCCTGCGGCATTCATCTTGTAGTTGCTACGCAGAGACCTTCCGTTGATGTCATCACAGGTCTTATCAAAGCAAACATGCCGAGCCGTATGGCCTTTGCCGTATCAAGCGGTGTGGACTCAAGGACCATACTTGATACGGTCGGTGCGGAAAAGCTTCTCGGAAAAGGAGATATGCTTTTCTTCCCTCAGGGTAAATCAAAGCCCGAGCGTGTGCAGGGAGCTTTTGTTTCGGATGAAGAAGTATCGAAGGTAGTGGGATTTCTGAAGGATCAGAGATTGCACAACGAATTTGCTCAAAAGAGCGGCATCACGTCTCAGACCCTTGAAACAATGGCAAGCTCCGGATCTAAAGGTACGGGCGCTTCTGCCGATGAGGGCGATGCAAACGGAAGAGATGAGCTTTTTGCCGAAGCCGGAAGATGCATCATAGGCAGTGGCAAGGCATCCATCGGATATCTGCAGAGAATGCTTAAGATCGGTTTTAACAGAGCGGCAAGGATAATGGATTCACTTGCGGAAGAAGGTGTAGTAGGAGCCGAATCAGGGACTAAAGCGCGAGAGATACTTATGACGATGGAAGAATTTGAAAGCTATCTGGAAGGGAAATGATTCATTATGAAAAGTGACATCGAAATAGCACAGCAGGCAGAACTTTTAAAGATCACAGAGGTTGCGGGTAAGCTTGGAATTACCGAGGATGATCTTGAGCTATACGGAAAATACAAAGCAAAGCTTTCAGAGGAGTTTCTGTCAAAATCCGGTAACAACAAACAGGGAAAACTGATCCTTGTCACTGCTATTAACCCCACTCCGGCAGGAGAAGGAAAAACCACAACCACGGTAGGGCTCGGACAGGCATTCGGAAAGCTTGGAAAGAAAGCGGTTATCGCTTTAAGAGAGCCTTCACTCGGCCCTTGCTTTGGAATAAAAGGTGGTGCCGCAGGGGGCGGATATGCACAGGTGGTTCCCATGGAGGAGTTGAATCTTCACTTTACAGGAGATTTTCATGCCATAACTTCTGCCAACAATCTGCTTGCAGCCTTGATAGACAACCACATTCAGCAGGGAAATCGCCTTAATATAGACACCAGAAGCATCGTGTGGAAAAGATGCCTTGATATGAATGACAGAGCGCTGAGAAACATTGTTATCGGACTTGGTGCAAAGGCAGACGGCTTTGTCCGTGAAGATCATTTTGTTATCACTGTAGCCAGTGAGATCATGGCTATCCTTTGCCTGGCGGAAAATATGAAGGATCTGAAGGACAGGCTGGCAAGGATCGTTGTGGCTTACGATCTTGCAGGAAAGACTGTTACCGCCGATCAGATCGGTGCGGTGGGTGCTATGGCGGCTCTTCTTAAGGATGCCATCAAGCCTAACCTTATACAGACTCTCGAGCATACACCTGCTCTGGTGCATGGCGGGCCTTTTGCAAATATCGCTCATGGATGTAATTCGGTTAGAGCCACCAAAGCTGCGCTTAGTATGGCGGATTACTGTATCACTGAGGCGGGCTTCGGTGCTGATCTTGGCGCAGAGAAATTCTTTGATATAAAGTGCAGACAGACAGGATTAAAACCCGATGCGGTTGTGCTGGTGGCAACTGTAAGAGCGCTTAAATATAACGGCGGAGTGGCAAAGGATGACCTTTCAAACGAAAACATCGAGGCTCTTAAAAAGGGTATCGTTAATCTTGAAAAGCATATAGAAAATATTCAGAAATACAAGGTTCCTATTGTTGTAACCCTCAATTCATTTGTATCGGACACCCCTGCGGAGATTTCATTTATAGAGAATTTCTGCAAAGAAAGAGGATGTGAATTTGCTCTTTCCGAAGTGTGGGCGAAAGGCGGAGAAGGCGGAATGGCTCTTGCGGAAAAAGTGCTTGATACTCTTGAGAACAAAAAGAGTGAGTTTAAGCTTCTTTATCCCGACGAGATGCCTCTTAAGGAAAAGGTTGAAACCGTTGCAAAAGAGATCTACGGAGCAGCATCAGTTACATTTGCTCCTGCGGCATTAAAGCAGCTTGATAAGCTTACGGAGCTCGGATTCGGATCGCTTCCCGTATGCATGGCCAAGAACCAGTATTCACTTTCGGATGATCCGACACTTCTGGGACGCCCGGAAGGATTCGATCTTTCCGTAAGAGAAGTGTACGTATCGGCCGGTGCCGGATTTGTGGTTGTGCTTACAGGTGCAGTAATGACTATGCCGGGACTTCCCAAGAACCCTGCCGCATATAATATAGATGTTGACGAAAACGGAATGATAACAGGACTGTTTTAAATAAGCGAGGAAAACATGGCAAAACTGATCGATGGAAAAACAATATCTACCCAGATTAAGGATGAAGTAAAGGCAGAGACCGAAAAGCTTAAGGAAAACGGTATTAAGGTATCCCTTGCCGTGATTCAGGTGGGAAACGATCCCGCTTCAAGCGTATATGTAAGAAACAAAAAGAAAGCATGCGAGTACTGCGGTATCGAGTCTCTTTCATACGAGCTTCCGGAGAGCACAACCGAAGAGGAACTCCTTAAACTCATAAGAGATTTAAATGATAATCCCGAATGCAACGGTATACTCGTACAGCTTCCGCTTCCTAAGTCTATAAATGAGGAGAAGATACTTGATGAGATATCTCCCTTAAAGGATGTGGACGGATTTCATCCTGTAAATGTGGGTGCTTTATCCATCGGAAAGCCGGGATTTGTATCCTGTACCCCTGCCGGAGTCATTGAGCTTATAAAACGCTCGGGCTACAGCATCGAAGGCAAAGAGTGTGTTGTTATCGGAAGAAGCAATATTGTAGGAAAGCCTATGGCAATGCTCCTTCTGCGCGAGAACGGAACGGTTACCGTCACTCACAGCCGTACAAAAGACCTTAAGGAAGTAACAAAGAGGGCTGACATACTGGTGGTTGCCATCGGAAAGCCCAAAATGATAGATGCCTCCTATATCAAAGAAGGCGCTGTAGTGATCGATGTGGGAATCCACAGGAATGAAGACAATAAACTTTGCGGTGATGTGGACTTTGAAAGCGCCCAGCCTCATTGCAGTGCCATCACACCCGTACCGGGTGGAGTGGGGCCGATGACCATTGCAATGCTTATGAAAAACTGTCTTGAGTCGGTAAAACTACAGAACAGAGTATGATAACAGATAGGGAT
>JAEEGL017030083.1_pt1 | contig 12429 bp, 14 predicted proteins | sample 9134231 | NCBI WGS metagenome assembly JAEEGL01 (sample SAMN16246548, study PRJNA631951) | gut metagenome | biome: gut microbiome; feature: rumen; material: fiber-attached | host: Bos | place: Iran: Karaj | collected 2018-10 | reverse complement strand
TTGGCGGCACTGAGCTTATTCGCAAAAAGCTTGGAAAGGATGTCTTCGGCATGACCATCACCCTGCTCACTGACGCGCAGGGCAAGAAGATGGGCAAGACCGCCGGCAACGCCGTGTGGCTGGATCCCAACAAAACTTCTCCCTACGATTTCTTCCAGTATTGGCGGAACGTGGACGATGCGGACGTGATGAAGTGCATCCGTATGCTCACCTTCCTTCCTTTAGAGCAGATCGACGAGATGTCCGGCTGGAAGGACGCCAAGCTCAACGAGGCCAAGGAGATCCTGGCCTATGAGCTGACCAAAATGGTCCACGGGGAAGAGGAAGCCGCCTCTGCCCTGGACAAGGCCCGCGCCATCTTCGGCGGCGGCGTCACCGAGGACGTGCCCGAGACCGTCATTTCCGAGAGCGATCTTGTGGACGGCGGCGCGGATATCATGACGCTGCTGGTGCTCAGCGGTCTCTGCTCCTCCAAGAGCGACGCCCGGCGGAATATCCAGCAGGGCGGCGTGGTTTGCGGCAATGATAAGGTCACTGATATCGCTCTCACTTTTGACGCTGAAGTGCTGAAAAAGGGCGTTGTCCTCCGCAGGGGCAAAAAGAACTTCAAGCGCGTTGTGCTGAAATAAGGGGATCGACTTTTTTTCTCCTTGCAATTTGCTGTAAATCGCGGTATTCTTGAAATACAAAATTTGACAGGAGGCTCCGATTATGGGTAAATTTGTGATTCGTACGGTGAAAACCGGGACTATGTTTAATCTGAAGGCCGGCAACGGAGAAGTGATCGCCACTTCCGAGGTGTACACCACCGAGGCCGCCTGCAAAAAGGGCATTGAAAGCGTGATCAAGAACGCTCCCATCGCTCCCGTGGAAGATCAGACCGTCGAGGGCGCCAAGAAAGAAAAGTGCCCCAAGTTCGAGCTCTACGTGGACAAGGCCGGAGAGTTCCGCTATCGCCTGAAAGCCACCAACGGCCAGATCATCGCCGTGGGCGAGAGCTACAAGTCCAAGCCCAGCGCGTTCAACGGCATCGAGTCTGTCAAGAAGAACGCCGCCGAGAGCAAGATCGTCAAGGAAGAGAAGTAATTTCTTTCAAAACCGCCAGCGGTCCGCAGAACGCATCGTTTTGCGGACCGCTTTCCGTAGTCGCGCCTCCATATTGCCATTTTCTGCGCTCTGTGATAAAATCATGCCGCTGCCGATGCTGCGGAAAAAACGGAACGGTCAGGAGAGAGTCCCATGAGCAAGATCGCCGATATCATCCGAAAAGTGAAAAATACTACCTGCAGCGTGGTCGTCGTAGCCGCAGGTACGTCCTCCCGCATGGGCGAGGACAAGCTCTTTCTGGACCTGGCGGGAAAGCCGGTGCTCGCCAGAACGCTTCTCGCCTTTGAAAATTGTGATTTCGTTGATGAAGTCGTGCTCGTGACGCGACTGGAAAGCCTGGAAAAAGCGGGCGACCTGTGCCGGGATCACCATATTCAGAAGGTCAGAAAGATCATCATCGGCGGCGAGACGCGCACCGAATCTGCCCTGGCCGGTCTCTCTTCGCTGGATAAAGACGCGAAGATCGTTCTTATCCATGACGGCGCCCGTCCGCTGGTGACCGAAGAGGTCATCCGGGACGCCATGCACACCGCGGCCATGTACGGCGCGGCAACTCCCGCCGTCCCCGTGGTCGACACCGTCAAGGAAGCGGAGCAGGGCGTCGTCCGGGATACTCCGGACCGCTCCAGGCTGATGGCGGTACAGACGCCACAGGCCTTTGAGCCCAATATCATCAAGGGCGCGCTGACAAAGGCCGTCAAGGAAAAAAAGAGCTATACCGACGACTGCGCCGCCGTGGAGGCCATGGGCTTTACCGTGCGCCTTTCCAAAGGCTCGCCGGAAAACGTGAAGATCACCCAGCCCATGGACATCTATACGGCCGAAGCGGTGATAAGGAGCAGACATGAGTGAAATTCGCATCGGCCAGGGATACGACGTTCACCGGCTGAAAGAGGGAAGAAAGCTGATCCTGGGCGGAGTGGATATCCCCTGGGAAAAGGGCCTTGACGGGCACTCCGACGCAGACGTGCTCGTCCACGCCGTGATGGACGCGCTGTTGGGCGCCGCGGCTTTGGGCGATATCGGCGGTATGTTTCCCGATACGGACGCGCGGTACGCCGGGGCGGACAGTCTGGAACTGCTGCGCAGGGTTGCTGATCGGCTCCGGGAAGACGGCTGGGAGATCGTGAATATCGATTCCACCGTGATAGCGCAGAAGCCGAAGCTGTCGCCCCATATCCCGCAGATGCGGGTGAATATCGCCGCCGCCGCCTCGATGGACGTGAACAGAATCAGCGTCAAGGCGACAACGGAAGAGCACCTGGGATTTACCGGCCGGGAAGAGGGGATCTCTGCCCAGGCCGTGGCCCTGTTGAGCCGGTAAACCGGAAATAAGCCTTCGCATAGAATGAAGTATCATTCATGCGGAGGTTTTTTCATGTCTGCGCTTATATTGTTTCGTTCTCTGACCTATGCTCAGAGAGGATTATATGTGTTGTCCCGCAGCGGTATCCCCGGCAAGCTCATCAAGGCGCCCCAGGATCTGACGGACAGAGGCTGCGCTTACGGCGTGCTGATCTCGGCAAACCGGCTTGCTCAGGCAAAAGAGGAAATGGCCGCGCAGCACGCGGAATATTCTTCCGTCTGGCTGCGAAACACCCTGGGCGAATATCAGGAGGCCGAGCCATGATCTATCTTGACAGCGCGGCAACTTCTTTACTCAAACCGCCGGAAACGGCGCATGCCGTGTCGGACGCCTTGGCCCGTTTTGCCTCTTCCGGACGGGGGATCTACGGGCCGGCCATGGATGCGGCGGAGACCGTCTACCGCTGCCGGGAGACAGCAGCCTCGCTCTTTCACTTGCCGGATCCTACCCGGGTCGTGTTTACCATGAATGCCACACACGGGCTGAACGTCGCCATCCGGTCCGTTGTTCGTTCCGGAATGCGGGTGCTTGTTTCCGGCTATGAACACAATGCGGTCGTCCGTCCGTTGGCGGCACTGGGTGCGGAAATGCTGATCGTCGATACGCCGCCGTTTGATACGCAGGCGTTTCTGCGCGGCTTCGAGAAGAAACTCGACAAAGCGGACGCTGTCGTTGTGACCCACGTTTCCAACGTATTCGGTTTTATCCTGCCCGTGCGGGAGATCTCAGCTTTGTGCGGGAAAAGGGGGATTCCCTGGATCCTGGACGCGGCCCAGAGCGCGGGTTCTCTCCCGGTTGATTTCACCGCCCTGGGCGCGGAATTCATCGCCATGCCCGGACACAAGGGGCTTTTGGGGCCGCAGGGCACGGGGCTGCTCCTTTGCAGGGGAGACGCCGAACCCCTTTTGTACGGCGGCACGGGAAGCATGAGCGACAGTCTTTCCATGCCGGAATTCCTGCCGGACAGACTGGAGGCGGGCACGCAGAACGTCTGCGGCATCGCGGGACTGCTTGCCGGGATGGAATACGTGCAGCGGCGGGGCGTCGACCAGATCCGGGCAAGGGAGGGAAGACTGAGCCGTACTCTCATCCGTGAACTGGAACAGCTCGGTACTTTGCGCGTCATATCCGGCCCGGAACAGAACCAGGCCGGCGTTCTATCCGTCATACCGGTAAGAGGCAGCTGCGAGGAGCTTGCTTCCCGGCTGTGGGAACAGGGCGTCGCCGTCAGATCCGGCCTCCACTGCGCGCCGCTGGCGCATGAAACTGCCGGAACAAAAAAGACCGGTACCGTACGGCTGAGCGTATCGCCCTTCAATACAGAAGCGGAGATCTATGAAACAGTCCGGATAATCAAAAAAATCACGCAAAATTATTACATTTTGTAACTATTTTATTGTCACGGAATCGTCGCTACGATATAATAACAATTTAGAAATAACAACGAAAGAAATGAGGATGACTATGGATCTCATCTTATCATCCATACAACAGATCAGCACGATCCGTATCGTGGACGTCATCGATATCCTGATCGTGACGCTCCTTTTCTACAACATTTTCCTGCTGATCCGAAAAACAAAGACCCTCAAGATCTTTCTTGGGATCGTGCTTCTGCTGTTCGCGCTCTGGTTTTCCGGCGTGGCGCAGCTGAACACGGTGAATTTTCTTCTGCGCAACACGGTCCAGCTCGGCTTGATCGCGCTGGTCGTTCTGTTTCAGCCGGAGATTCGGCGTTTTCTGGAACGACTTGTCAACAACCAGATGCTCAATATTTTCGTGGGCAACAGGAACGTTCAGCTCGTTTCGGATACCGCCATCACCCAGACAGTGCTGGCCTGCACGGATATGTCCGCCACCCGTACCGGCGCTCTGATCATTTTTGAGCGGGAGAACAATCTGGACGATCAGATCCGCACCGGAACGATCATCAACGCCGATCCCTCGGCGGAGCTGCTGAAAAACATTTTTTATCCCAAGGCTCCTCTGCATGACGGCGCGGTGATCATCCGTGACGGACGGATCCAGGCGGGCGGATGCATGCTTCCTCTTTCCAACAATCCCAATCTCAGTCGGGACCTGGGCATGCGTCACAGAGCCGGCATCGGCATGAGCGAAGCCTCCGACGCCGTGGTCATCATCGTCTCCGAGGAGACGGGGGCTATCTCCGTAGCAGTCAACGGCATGCTGAAGCGGCATCTTTCCAAGGAGACTTTTGAAAAGATCCTTCGAAACGAACTGAGCCGGCAGGAAGAGGACGTCGGGCCCTGGTGGACGCGGCTGTTCCGCGGCGAATGGAAGGGTAACGCCAATGAATAACGAAAAGAATACGCAAAATACAAATCCAACGAAAATCACGGATAAAAACTGGTTCTGGATCCTTTTGTCCCTGATTATCGCTTTTCTGCTGTGGGGATACGTAGCTTCCACCGAGAGCGTGATGATTGAAAAAACCATCTCCGGTGTGAAGATCGAATTCCAGGGGGCGGAGGCTCTGCGCCAGTCAAGCGATCTGATCGTTACCGAACAGGACCGCACCACGGTCAACCTGACACTCCGGAGTACCAGACGGGTGCTGCGGAATCTGGACAACACCAACGTCTCCGCCGTAATCAACCTGAACCGTGTGACCACCGACGGACGCTATGCCGTTTCCTATGACATCAGTTATCCATCGGGAGTGAATCCCGACGACATTACGCTCGTCAGGTCTTCCGCCGATATCATCAACTTCTACGTGGACCGGCAGACGCGCCGGACTATCCCCGTGGAGGGCACGTTCACCGGTAGCCCGGCGGAAGGCTACACGGCGGAAAAAGAGCTCGAATTCGATCCCATGGCGGTCACCATCTCCGGGCCGAAAGCCGCCGTGGACCTGGTGGACCACGCTTACGTCACCATCAACCGGTCCAACGTTGACAAGACTCTGCAGTACTCTACCACCTATGACCTGATCGACGCGGATGGGAATATCGTGGAGGACAGCCGCATCACCCTGGAGACCCCGGAGGTCACCGTGACGCTGAACGTTCTGTCCATCAAAACGGTTTCTCTTGACGTGACCGTCATTGATGGCGGCGGCGCTACGCGGGAGAACACTGTTATTCGTATCGAACCCAGCACCGTCGTTCTCACTGGCGACGCTTCCGTCATCAACGACACCAACAAGCTGAACCTTGGCACGATCAACCTCGCGTCGTTTGCCAGTGAGTATACCGCAACCTATAAAATCGTTTTACCCAACAATACGGAGAACATCACCGGCGTGAACGAGGCCACCGTTACCGTGACCATCGTGGGCCTTTCTACCAGGCCTTTTGAGATAAACCACGACAATATTTCCTGCACCAACGTGCCGGAAGGCTACGTGGCCGAGATCATTACCCAGAAGCTGCCCATCAACATCCGCGCCTCGGAGCATACGCTTTCGCTGATCCAGGAGAACAACCTGCAGGCGGTGGCGGATCTGTCCGACGTTTCCGGCACCACTGCCTCCGGCGTTATAGAGCACACAGTGCGGATCTATATCAACGGCGTCCCCGACGCCGGCGTGATCGGGGAATATACTGTTTACGTCACGCTTACCGAGGATGTACCCGAGAGCTGACCGGGGAGAGAGGAACGGGAGATGTACGGTTACGTACGGCCTCTGAAAAGCGAACTGCGCGTTCGGGAATATGAGCTTTTCCAGGCAGCCTACTGCGGTCTGTGCGAGGCGCTGCGGGAACGCTACGGCGCGGCTTCGCGGTTCGTGGTGAATTACGATCTCACGTTTCTCGCCATGGTGCTGGCCGACGGAGGGGAAACCCAGCTTCGCCGCTGTCCGGCGCATCCGCTCAAAGAGCGTCCCTGTGTCTGCCGGAATCCGTCCTTCGACGACGCTGCGGACTACAGCGTGATCCTGGCATACTGGAAGCTGATGGACGCGGCCCGGGACGAGAGCGCCGGAAAAGCCGCCGCTTCCAAAGCCGCCGCGGCGGCCGTACGCCCGGCCTGGCGGAAAGCGTCGGAGCGGAAGCCGTATTTCGCCGCGCAGACGGAAGCCCTGCTAAAAGAGCTGGACGGGCTGGAACAGGAAAAGTGTTCTTCTCTGGACCGGACGGCCGACTGCTTCGCCAGGATCCTGCAGGCAGCCGCGGAGACGACCGAAGACGAATCGGCAAAGCGCGTGCAGCAGGAACTGCTGTATCACGTAGGCAGGACCGTGTATATCCTCGACGCGGTGGACGATCTGCGCGGCGACGCGGCCCGGGACCGCTACAATCCTCTGCGGTACCGGCTTGCGATCACCGACGGAGCGCTTTCCGAGGAGCAGAAGCAGGAGCTGCGCTCCACGCTCAACGTTTCCCAGCGCCGGGCCGCCGCGGCTATGGAGTTGCGGAAGCGGGACCTATGGCAGCCGGTCCTGGTAAACATCGTCCTGGACGGCCTTCCGACCGTTACCGACCTTGTTTTTGCGGGCAAATGGAACGCGAAAGATACGAAGAAAGACAAGCCCTTCGGATAAAGGAGTGCAGAAAAATGAACGATCCCTATGAAACTCTCGGCGTGGCCCGCACGGCGTCCGATGACGAGATCAAAAAAACCTACCGGGAGCTTGCCCGCAAGTATCATCCCGACAACTACGTCAACAATCCCCTGGCCGACCTGGCCCAGGAGAAGATGAAGGAGATCAACGAGGCTTACGACGCCATCGAAAAGGAGCGCGCCGGGGGAGGGGCTTACCAGTATCAGACCTGGGCCAATCCCGCCGGATACAGCTCCAGCGCCTCCGGCACCGCCGCAGGTCCCCTGGCCGACGTCAGAGCGGTCATCAACAGCGGCGATCTCTCCCGGGCGGAGATGATCCTGGGTTCCATCGTGGACCGGAACGCCGAGTGGAACTTCCTCATGGGAATGCTCTGTTTCCGCCGCGGCTGGATGGACGACGCCTCCCGGTACTTCCGTGTCTCCGCCACCATGGACCCCACCAACCCCGAATACCGCCAGGCTGTCAGCTATATGGAAACCGTTGGCCGCCAGCCCAGGACCACCGTTGTTCGTTCCTCCGACCCGGACTACTGCAGCATCTGCACAAATCTCATGGTCGCAGACTGCTGCTGTGAAATGATGGGCGGCGATCTGATCCGCTGTATCTGATGACGAAGAACACGAAAGCGCTGACCCGTTCCTCCCTGTGCGCGGCTGTCTGCGCGGTGCTGCTGTATCTGGGCGCGCTGCTGCCCACGATGAAGCTGGCGCTGCTGTGCGTCGCCTCCGTCGCAGTTGCGTTCATCCGCATGAACTGCGGCTGGAAATGGTCGCTGCTCTGTTATGCGTCGGCGTCTGTGGTCTCGCTGGTGCTGCTGCCGCAAAAAGCCCTGGCGATCCTCTTCGCCGTGTTCTTCGGACATTATCCCGTCTGGATGCTGTTCACGGAGCGCATTTCTTCCCGGATCGGGCGGTATGCCCTTCGGCTGGGGGTATTCCTTGTTCTGATGTGCGCTCTGTATTTTCTCTACGGCGCCGTGTTCGGTCAGCTCCTGCCCGGCTTTGTCGGCACGCCGCTGGTCCTGCTTGCGGCGGGGATCGCTGGATTTCTGATTTATGACCAGGCGCTTCGCATGATGATCCTGTATTACCTCCATCACGTTTCAGGAAGGATTTAATAATATGTCACAGATCTACAGCATGACCGGCTACGGCAGCGCCAAGGGAACGGTGGACGGACAGGTCTTCACCGTGGAGCTCAAGAGCGTCAACAACCGCTTTCTTGACTGCAGCGTCCGGCTGCCCCGCAGCTATCTTTTCGCGGAGGACGTCATCAAGAAGACCGTGGCGGACAGCGTGGCTCGGGGCAAGGTGGACGTTTTCGTCACTGCACAGTTCTCCGAGGAGGCCGCCTCCGTGGTCCGCGTCAATGAGGAGCTGGCAAAGGAGTACTATAATGCCATCGGTTCCCTTGCAGAATCTCTGGGGCTGGAAAACCGGCTGGACGCCCTTTCCGTGGCCCGATTCCCGGACGTGCTGACCGTGGAGAAAAAAGAGCTGGACAGGGAAGCGGTGGAGACCGCTCTTGCGGAGCTCACCGCCCGAGCCGTGGCGGAGTTCAACGTCATGCGGGCCAGGGAAGGGGAAAAGCTTCGGGAGGATATGCTCTCCAAGCTGACCGCCATAGAGAAGCTCGTGAGCGTGGTCGAGGAGCGTTCCCCGGAGACGGTGAAGCAGTACCGGGAACGGCTGGAAGCCCGTCTGAAGGAGCTTCTGGACGGCAAGGGCTACGACGAGCAGCGCATCATCACCGAGACCGCCATCTTCGCCGACAAAACCGCCGTGGACGAAGAGACCGTGCGGCTGCGCAGTCACATCGCCCAGTTCCGCACCATGCTGCAGGACGGCTCGCCCATCGGCAGGAAGATGGACTTCCTGCTGCAGGAATTCAACCGCGAATCCAACACCATCGGTTCCAAGTGCAGCGACGCCGCACTGGCCAAGGTGGTCGTCGATCTGAAGAGCGAGATCGAGAAGGTCCGGGAACAGCTGCAGAACGTGGAGTGACGAATATGAAGCTCATCAATATCGGATTCGGAAACCTTGTTGCCGTCAACCGGCTGGTCGCCGTGGTCAGCCCGGAAAGCGCCCCCATCAAGCGCATCATCCAGGATGTGCGGGAGCGCGGCGATCTTATCGACGCCACCTACGGCCGCCGCACCAGAGCCGTCATCATTATGGACAGCGGCCACGTGATCCTCTCGCCGCTGACGCCTGAGACGCTCAATGCCCGGTTCAGAGAGAAAACGGAAGACCCGTCGGAAGGAGAGCAATAGACAAATGACCGAAAAAGGAAAGCTGCTGGTGGTCTCCGGGCCTTCCGGAGTGGGAAAATCCACCGTCATCGGCATTTTGATGAAAATGCGGGGCAATATGGAGTTTTCCGTATCCGCTACGACCCGCTCACCCCGTCCGGGGGAGCAGGACGGGGTGGATTACTTCTTCGTCTCCCGGGAGCGCTTTGACGAGATGGTGGAAAACGACGAGCTTCTGGAGCACGCCACCTTCGTTGGCAACAGCTACGGCACTCCCCGGTCCCAGGTGGAATCCCGCATCGAAAACGGCATCACCGTGGTGCTGGATATCGAGGTGCAGGGCGCCGCGCAGGTAAAGGAGAAAATGCCGGAGGCCATCACCGTGTTTATGGCCCCGCCCAGCCTGGAAGCGCTGGAAAGCCGTCTTCGCGGCCGCGGGACGGAGACGGAGGAGACGATCCTCTCCCGTCTGGAAACCGCCCGCAGGGAGCTCTTGCTGGCCCCCAGATACGATTACACCGTGATCAATGACGTTCCCGAGAGAGCCGCCGAGGAGCTGCGGGACATTCTTGATAAAAACTGATCCAAAGGGAAAGAAATCAAATCCGGCGCTGTGCCGGTAAGGAAAGGAATGGAATTCGTTATGATGCTTTATCCGCCTATGGCAAGTCTTGTGGACAAGGTGGGCAGCAGCTATCTGCTGGTCAATCTGGTGGCCCGCCGGGCACGTGAAATCGCCGGTCATGCGGAGGAAGAACAGGAGCACCTCGATAAAAAGCCCGTATCCATGGCCATTGACGAGATCTACTCCGGCAAGCTGACTCTCAAAGAGGATGAATAACCCTCCGGCCGCAGCGAAGATCGCTGTTGCCGCCGCCACATATTGGCTTGACCGTGACTATGACTATCTGATCCCCCCGTCCCTGACGGAAAAGGTCGTCCCCGGCGTCCGGGTCACAGTGCCCTTCGGCCGGGGGAACCGCCGGACCGAGGGGATCGTTCTCTCCGTAGGTCCGGCAGAGGACCGGGGCATAGAGCTCAAAAACGTGGCCTCCGTGCTGGACCGGGAACCGGTCCTTTCCAAGGAAATGCTTCATCTGGCCGTCTGGCTCCGGGGCAGATATTTCTGCCCGGTGTACGACGTGGTCCACGCCATGCTCCCCGCCGGCCTCTGGTATCAGCTGGAATCGGTGTATGCCCTCTGTTCCGGCGTGGACAGGGAAACGGCATATGAGGCAGCCGGGAGATCGAAACAGGAGATACTGATCCTGGACGCGGTGTTCGCCCACGGCGGGAGCTGTCCGGCAGAGGATCTGGAACGGCTCTTTGACGGCGCAAGTCCCTCCCGGGCTCTGCAGAGCCTTATCAAAAAAGAGATACTGCAGACAGACAGCCGGGAAAAGCGCCGCATCGGAGACAAGAAGATCCGCATGGTCTCTCTGGCCGTACCGGTCCCCGAGGCCCGGGACCTTGCCCAGAAGAAGGAACGGCGTGCGCCGATGCAGTCGGCGGTCCTTCGTCTATTGTGTACGCTGGAACGGGTGTCCCTCTCGGAGCTGTGCTATTTCACCGGCGCGTCGTCTGCCACGGTCAATACTCTGGAAAAGAGCGGTGTGCTGACGATCACCCAGGAAGAGGTTTTTCGCCGTCCCGGCTATTCCGCCGGAGAGGAACAGAGCCTTCCCGCGCTGAATGCGGAGCAGCAGAGAGCCTTTGAAGGGCTCATGGCGCTGTATGACGGAGAGCATCCCTCGGCCTCTCTGCTTCACGGCGTCACCGGCAGCGGCAAGACCACCGTATACGTGCATCTCATTCACGAAATGCTGCGGCGGGGGAGATCTTCCATTCTCCTTGTGCCGGAGATCGCGCTTACGCCGCAGATGATCCGGATTTTTTCCTCCTATTTCGGAGAAAATATCGCTGTCCTCCACAGCTCTCTGGCGGTGGGCGAGCGCTACGACGAATGGAAGCGCATCAGGTCCGGACAGGCCCGTGTGGTCATCGGCACACGGAGCGCCGTATTTGCCCCCTGCCGCGACCTGGGTCTCATCATCATCGACGAGGAACAGGAATATACCTATAAATCCGAAAACTCTCCCCGTTATCACGCCCGGGACGTGGCGAAGTACAGAGTCGTATCCAACAACGGCATGCTCCTTCTGGGCTCTGCCACGCCTGATCTGGAGAGCATGTACTGGGCGCAGCAGGGGAAGTACCGGTATTTCCGCCTGGAGAAGCGCTTCAACGAGGGATTGCTTCCATCCGTGGAGATCGTGGATATGCGCTCTGAGCTTGCCGAGGGCAACGGCTCGGCGCTGAGCCGCCGTTTGATCGACGAGATCAGGGAAAACATCCGCAGGGGAGAACAGAGCATCCTCTTTCTGAATCGGCGCGGCACCTCCAGTCTGATCGCCTGCGGCGAGTGCGGTTTCACCTACACGTGCCCCAACTGCAGCGTACATCTCACCTGGCACGGCCGCAACCGAAGGCTGATGTGCCATCACTGCGGGTATTCCCGGCCCATGGACGACAGGTGCCCCGAGTGCGGCGGATTGCTGAATCACTTCGGGACCGGGACGCAGAAGCTGGAGGACGAGCTGCGCGAGGCTTTTCCGGATGCGGAGATCCTGCGCATGGACGCGGACTCTGTCTCGCCCGTCGGGTCCCACGAAAAGATCCTGTCCAGATTTCGGGAGCAAAAGATCCCCATTCTGCTGGGGACCCAGATGGTCGCTAAGGGACTGGATTTTGAAAACGTAACGCTGGTGGGCGTGATCAGCGCGGACCAGTCGCTGTATACCGGCGATTACCGCGCCTCCGAGCGCTGCTTTTCCCTTATCACCCAGGTGGTGGGCCGCTCCGGCCGGGGAGAGCGTCCGGGCCGGGCCGTGATCCAGACCTTTACCCCCAATAATCAGGTGATCCGTCTGGCGGCGGAGCAGGATTACGACGCTTTTTACGCTCTGGAGATCGAACTGCGGCGGCTGCAGGACTGCCCGCCCTTTTCCGATATCGTTACCGTGACTGCCTCCGGCGCCGACGAGTCTGCCGTTATGCGCTGCTGCGCCTACGTCCGGGACGTGCTTCAAAGGGAAATTCGGGACGGAGACAGCTGCTGCGTCCTTGGTCCCGCGCCCCTGCCCGTGGTGCGCGTCAACAATCTCTACCGGT
>JAEEGL016589377.1_pt1 | contig 12429 bp, 10 predicted proteins | sample 9134231 | NCBI WGS metagenome assembly JAEEGL01 (sample SAMN16246548, study PRJNA631951) | gut metagenome | biome: gut microbiome; feature: rumen; material: fiber-attached | host: Bos | place: Iran: Karaj | collected 2018-10 | reverse complement strand
TGCACAAGTTGTAGGAGATTTTTTTTATTTCTTTTTTGATATTATCGAATTTAGGATTATCAGACCTACACCAATGCATATGTATATGTCGGCAAGGTTGAATGCTGGCCAATGATATTTTCCTATATAAAAATCCAAGAAATCGATTACTGCACCATAGCGAAGGCGGTCAAAAATATTTCCAATTGCACCTGATATAATCAAGATAAGTGCAAATCTGTTAAGTTTGTTTTGCTCTTTTTTCAAAAGCAATGTGATGTATGTTGTGATTGCAAGTGAAAATGCGATTAACAAAAATCTTCCAATCAAAGAATTATTTGCAAACATTGAAAAACTTACACCATTGTTCCATACCAAAATTATATTAAAAAATGAAAGTGGTTTGGATATTGGATAATATGTTGGATATATTTCTTTGTAGTATCCCCAATATGAAATTGGAAATGGTGTTTGTGCAAGTATTAAAAGTTTTGTTAAGAAATCGAACAAAACAAATATTCCAATTATCGTTATAGTGTTTTTTAAAATTTTTTTCATTATTTTTTATCCTTGTATGGATTTTTCGATGTTTTGGTTTTAAGCCTTATTACAATTTTATTAAATCCAAATGTTTCACCAAGCGAGTTTATCAAATACCTTTTGTAATTTTCAGGTATTTCAGATGCTCCACCAACGAACATTGTAAATGTAGGTGGTCGTGTTGCACTTTGGGTAATATATTTTATACTCATAGGGCGTTTAAGTCTTGATAATGGTGGTGGATTAAGTGCAACCACACGATCAAGCCATTTGTTCAATCTTCCAGTTGTAATTCTTTGTTTACTTAAATCATATATTTCAAATGCTTCCTTCATCATTTCGTTTATACCACGCGATTTAAGTGCGGATATACAAACAACAGGAATTTCCTTTACCTGAGAAAATGAAATTTCAAGTTTATCCTTTACTTCTTCAAGTTTTTGTTTTTTATCCTTTATCAAATCCCATTTGTTAAGAACGATAATTAGTCCCTTGCCTTCGGATACGGCGTAACTTGCGATTGTTAAATCCTGTTTATCAAGACCAAGTTCAGCATCAATTACAATGATACAAACATCAGAATTTTTTATCGTTTCAATAGAGCGTGCAGTGGAAAGACGTTCCAATTCTTCGGATACTTTATTTTTCTTTCTTAGTCCTGCTGTATCAATAAGTTTTACATCACGACCACGGTATGTAAAATCAGTATCAATTGCATCACGGGTAAGGCCAGCTTCGTTTCCAGTAAGCATTCTGTCTTCACCAAGAAGAGAATTTACAAGTGTTGATTTTCCAACATTTGGTCGGCCGATTATTGCGATGCGAACACGAAAATCTTTTTCTTCTTCCTCTATTTCGTTTTCTGCAGATTCTTCGACTATTTCAATAATATCCTTTAATTCATTATCATCTAAATCATCATCTTCGGATTGTGCAGGAGGAGTGATTTTTGTTATTTCAGATTTAAGACGGTCAATAAGGTTTATCATACCTTGCCCATGTTCAGCAGAGATAGGAAGTGGATCTCCAAAACCAAGTTTATAAAAATCCCCAAGGTTGTTTTTAAAATTATTCATATTTTCAGATTTGTTGACTACTAAAATAACATCCTTGTTGTATTTTTTTACTGTATGTGCAAAGTCAACATCTTCTGGTAAGACCGAAGTTTTTCCATCAATTACAAAAAATATTATGTCTGCTTGTTTAATTGCATCCAAAGTTTTGTTGGTCATGCGATGAGCAATGCTTCCATCAGGAGCACGTTCCAATCCAGCAGTATCAAGAAGTGCAAATTCAAAACCATCGTATGCCTTTACAACATACTCTTTTATATCACGAGTTGTTCCACTGCTGTCATGAACAATGGCAATATTTCGTTTTGTAAGACGGTTGAATAATGTAGATTTTCCTACATTTGGTCGACCGATGATTGCTACTTTTATCATTTTAAACCTATTTTTCATTGTTTATGTAAAAGAGTGTAGTTTATTTTTATTTTTTTTTCAATTATGAATTTATTTTTGTAGATTTTTTTTGCAATATAAATTATAATTTTTCTGTTAAACAAAAAATAGGGAGAAGAAAATGGCAATTAAAAAAACATCAAAGAAAAAAACTTCTAAAATGATTAAGGAAGTTGAAAAAAAAGTTAAATCTGGTGTAAAGGCTGTTAAAAATTCAAGATCTTCGGTTGAGGCATATGCAAAAAACTATTTTAAATCTGCAGAAAGACAGGCAAAGAAAATCAATCTAAGCAAATTTTTAACAGATGCATTTTATACACTTTTACATCCTGTTAAATATTTTACATCAATAACTGCAGATGGTAATTACGAAAATGCTATTGTAAAAGTTTTGATGTATGGTTTGCTTACTGCTGGTATCAAGATTTTGTTTAATATTGCAAATATTACTTTGCTTGGAACAATTTCTGCTTTGATTTTGATGCCGGTTTATGCAATGCTTATTACATTTGCACTTGCTGGCGTTATGTTATTTTTCTCATATCTTTCAAAAGGCGAGATGAATTTTGAAACTTCGCTTAAGGCTGTGGCATCATGCATTTTTATGTATCCACTTTCATATGTGGCATACCATATTGCATTTTCATATTGGATTTTATTCTTGTTCAGTCTTTTGATTGATTTGTATATTGTATTTTTAATTTATGTTGCAACGACCTATTGTTTAAAAGGTGAAAAGGGTATTTCTAATGTGATATTTTCAATATTTGCTTTGTTTATAATTGCAATTCATTTTTCAAACAGTGGTGCAATGTATATTTCAAACAAAAATCCAAAGGTTGGCTTTAAACATCACTTTTCAAAGATGCAAAAAAGACAATCTGTGCCAGTTGTAAATATTCAGTAAAAAATGATTTGGTATAATTAAAGCTCTTTTTATAAGAGCTTTTTTTATTTTGCAATTTTGAAAAGAATCATATATGCTTTTCTTATAAGAGGATTAAAATGGGATTTGATAAAGCATTTATTGAAAGTGTAAGAGATAGAATTTCTATTGTCGATGTGATTTCTCGGTATGTTCCACTTACCCGAAAGGGCAAGGAAAATTGGGGATGTTGCCCGTTTCATATGGAAAAGACAGCTTCGTTTTCTGTTAATGAAGAAAAAAATTTTTATCATTGTTTCGGTTGTGGTGCACATGGTGATGTAATTACCTTTATTATGCAGACACAGCATATGTCGTTTATTGAGGCAATTGAAAAACTTTGCCATGATGCAGGAATTCCAATACCTGTGGCAACGGCTGATCAACGAAAACGAGATAAGGAAAGCCATGAACTTTATGAAGTTTTAAAGTTAGCTGCTGATTTTTATAAGGAACAACTTTATTCTGAGGAAGGAAAGGCTGGTTTGGATTATCTTAAATCAAGGCAACTTTCTGATGAAATGATTGCAAATTTTCATCTTTGTTATGCTCCGGCTGGAAATAAATTGGTGCAATATTTGAAATCAAAAAATATTCCATTGAAGTATGCGTTAGATGCAGGACTTGTCAGAATGAGTGAAAGAACACATACTCCGTATGATTATTTCAGGGAAAGAGTTTTGTTTCCGATTACTGATTCTCGTGGAAGAATTATCGCATTTGGTGGTCGAATTATGGTTAAGGATGATAATCTTCCAAAATATCTTAACAGTCCTGAAAGTTTGATATTTTCAAAAGGAAAAAATCTTTATGGTTTGGCACAGGCAAGGGCAGAGGCTATAGAGAAAAAACAGATTATTGCAACAGAAGGATATATGGATACAATTTCCCTTCACCAATTTGGGTTCAGAACGGCAGTGGCTCCACTTGGAACTGCTATTACTGAGGCACAGATTGAACTTTTGTGGAAAATGGCATCAGAGCCAATACTTTGTTTTGATTCTGATACTGCGGGAAGGAAGGCTGGAATACGTGCGGCATTAAGGGTGCTTCCTATACTTAAACCTGGATATTCGTTAAAGTTTTGTTTGATTGAAGGGGCAAAAGATCCAGATGAATTTTTGCATGCCTTTGGCCATGATAAATTCCAAGAAATGCTTGATACAAAATGTATTTCTCTTTCCGATATTTTATGGATGTATTTTACATCAGAGCGAGAGGTAAAAACTCCGGAACAACGGGCAGGACTTGATTCTGATATTAAAAAGGAATTTGCAAGAATCAAAAGTGAAAGTATTAGAAAGTTTTATTTGGATGAATTTTCAAAAAGGATGAAAAAACAATTTTTCAGAATTAGTGAGGAAAAAAAGGTTATTGTTCCAAAGGCAAACCCTGAAAATTCAAATGAAAAAATGATTTTGGCTTTTTCTATTGCTTATCCAACTTTGTTTTCAAAATTTTTGGAAAGTGGTAAGAAAGTTGAACTTTCACATCCTGTTTATAAAAAAATTTTTAATGATGTTATAAGTGAAGTTTCGATTAATCCGCATACTCGTGAAACGATACTTAAATTTTTGAATGATAAGGGATATAATCCACAGGTTTTGTTAAAGTTTGAATTGGAATCTTTGATAAAAAGGCCTGATGATGCATCAAAAATTTTGGATGAAAAGATTTTAAGGTTTGATTTGGAAAATTTAAATAATGAACTTAAAGAACTTAATGTAAAGGTATTTTCTGTTTCGGGTGATGAGGTTGTTAAGGTTCAAAATCAGATACAGGCAGTCAAAGATGAAATACAACGCATTACCAATAAGTTGGAGGAAATTTTTTAGATGATTTCAAAATCAAAACTTTTGGAAATGCTTGAAATTTTTGATAAAAAGATTGGAGCAAAAAAATCAGAAATTCACTATAAAAATCCATATACACTTGCTGTGGGGGTGCTTTTGTCTGCACAAACAACGGATAAATCGGTGAATATTGCGACAAAGGAACTTTTTGAAATTGTCGATAACCCAAGGGATATGCTTAAACTTGGTGAGGAAGAATTAAAAAAGTATATAAGGCGACTTGGTTTTTTTAATGCAAAGGCAAGGCATGTTATGGAAATGAGTAAAACTTTGATTGAAAAATTTGGTGGCAAACTTCCAAAAACACGTGATGAGCTTATTACACTTTCGGGAATTGGCCGAAAATCTGCGAATGTTATTTTGAATGAACTTTACGGGACCCCAACTATTGGGGTGGATACACATGTCCTTCGTATGGTGAAAAGATTGGGTTTGATGGATGAAAAATTTGATACTCCGGAAAAGGTAGAAATGGAGTTGGAAAGAATAATTCCTGATAAATACAAACCATACATTTCCAATTATTTGGTGCTTTTTGGTCGGTATGTTTGTAAGGCCAAAAATCCAGATTGTGCGAATTGCTATCTTAAAAAATTTTGTAAGGCAAAGAAATTTTAAATTTTTTTCAAGTTTTTCTTGTAGTTTTTAAACTTATATTTTATAGTTGTATTAAATTTTAAAATAATCAAAAATTTTTTATGGAGAATGCTTATGTTTTCATCACTTACAGGACTTTTTTCATCAGATCTTGGCATAGATCTTGGAACTGCAAATACTCTTATCTATATGAACGATAAGGGTGTTGTGCTTAATGAACCATCAGTTGTCGCAATAAGCGAAGAAGAAAGAGGCAAAAAGGAAATTTTGGCAGTTGGAGAAGAAGCCAAAAAAATGCTTGGAAGAACTCCTGGTAATATACAGGCTATTCGACCACTTAAAGATGGTGTTATTGCTGATTTCGAAGTTGCCGAAGCAATGATTAAATATTTTATTCAAAAAGTTTTAAATAGAAAGGCATTTACTTTTCCACAGGTTGTGATTTGTGTTCCTTCTGGTTCTACTGCTGTTGAAAGAAGGGCAATTCAAGAATCAGCAGAAGTATGTGGCGCAAGAAAAGTTTACCTTATTGAAGAACCGGTTGCTGCTGCTATTGGTGCAGGACTTCCTATTGCTGAACCTACTGGAAGTATGGTTGTTGATATTGGTGGTGGAACAACAGAAGTTGCTGTGCTTTCACTTGGTGGTGTGGTTTATGCTCGTTCTGTTCGTGTTGCTGGAGATAAAATGGATGAGGCAATTATAAACTATGTAAGAAGAAATCATAACCTTCTTATTGGTGAAAGATCGGCTGAAATTATTAAAAAGGAAATTGGTTGTGCTGTTCCTGATAATGATGAAGGTGGTCGTTGTATTGAAATTAAGGGGCGTGATTTGATGAATGGTATTCCACGTGAACTTACACTTAACGAAGCTCAGATTGCAGAGGCTTTGGCTGAACCTGTACGCGAAATAATTGATGCTGTAAAGACTGCACTTGAAAATACTGCACCTGAACTTGCATCTGATATTGTGGATAAAGGTATTGTTTTAACAGGTGGTGGTGCGTTCCTTAGAAATCTTGATTTTGCAATAAGACATGCAACAGGTCTTCCTGTATCTATTGCTGATAACCCACTTCTTTGTGTCGCACTTGGTACAGGAAAGGTTATTAAGGATATTAAACATTACAGAAATGTCCTTTCATCAATGTATTAAAGATAAAAAAAGGCCTCAGAATTGAGGCTTTTTATTTTTCTTAAAAAATCGTTGACAAAACAAATAATACTGTTTATATTATCCAGCAATAAAAACAAACAGTAAAGGATAAAAAATGGCTCACAATACATATAATACAGTAGAAAGAAAAATGCAAAGAGAGTTGGAAGCAGATGCTCTTAAAGAAATTCGTAAAGAAAATAATGAAGCAAGAAGACAACAATCATCCATTCTTAATTATGGTAGTCAAATAAATCATTTCAGAAGACAAGAAGTAATTTTAATTGATTCATTGGAAAATGCAAAGACCGAAGCTGAAAGATACAGATATGCAAAACTTTTGGAATGTTGCAGAGCAAATCTTGCAAAATGGCAACGAATTGCTGTGGAAACTGAATTAGCAAGAAAATAAGTTAAAAAATTCCCGACATAAAATCGGGGACTTTTTTTTGTATGATTGTTGGGTTTAAAAACCACCCATACCACCCATTCCACCGGCAGACATTCCTGCCATATCATGACCACAACCACAACCTTCTTTTTCCGGAGCTTCGGCAATCATTGCTTCGGTTGTAAGAAGAAGTCCAGAAACGGAACTTGCATCTTGCAAAGCACAACGAACAACCTTTGCTGGATCAATAATACCAGCCTTTAACATATCAACATATTCCCCAGTTTGTGCGTTATAACCAAAGTTTTGATTTTCATTTTCCAAAATCTTTCCAACAATAACTGCTCCATCAACACCAGCATTTGCACAGATTTGACGGATAGGTGCAGATAATGCTTTTTTGATTATATTCACACCAGCCTTTTGATCTTCGTTATCTGTTTTTATGTTATCAAGAAGCGATTGTGAACGAAGTAGGGTGATACCACCACCGGCAACTATACCTTCTTCGACAGCAGCACGAGTTGCGGCCAATGCATCATCAACACGATCTTTCTTTTCCTTTACTTCTATTTCAGAAGAGCCACCGATTTTGATAACAGCAACACCGCCAGCCAACCTTGCAAGGCGTTCTTGTAATTTTTCTTTATCATATTCGGATGAGGCATTTTCGATTGATGCGCGGATTTCGGCGCATCTTCCATCTATTTCAGATTTTTGACCAGCACCATCAACGATTGTTGTATTTTCTTTATCAACAACAATTTTCTTTGCAGTGCCAAGGAAGTCTGGGGTTACATTTTCAAGTTTCATACCCAAATCTTCGGATACAACAGTTGCACCAGTAAGAATTGCAATATCCTTTAACATTTCCTTTCTTCTGTCACCAAAACCAGGAGCCTTTACTGCAACAATTTTAAGTCCGGCACGAAGACGATTTACAACCAATGTTGCCAATGCTTCGCCTTCGACATCTTCGGCAATGATAAGTAATGGACGAGAGCTTTGAGCTGCATTTTCAAGTATTGGAAGAATTGGTTGCAAGTTTGAAATTTTTCCTTCGGTTATAAGGATTGCTGGATTATCATATTCGCATGTCATCTTTTCCGCATTTGTTATAAAGTATGGGGAAAGATAACCACGGTCGAATTGCATACCTTCCACAATTTCAACTTCGGTTTCCATACCTTTTGCTTCTTCAACGGTTATTACACCTTCTTTTCCAACCTTTTCCATAGCAGATGCAATTTTTTCACCAATTTCATTATCTCCATTTGCAGAGATAGTTGCAATTTGTGCAATTTCTTCATCCTTTGAAATTTTTTTGGAACGTTTTGCCAAATCAGAAACTATTGTATCAACAGCCTTGTCAATACCGCGTTTTAAATCCATTGGGTTCATTCCTGCGGCAACCATTTTTACACCTTCACCAAAAATTGCTTGGGTCAAAACAGTTGCAGTTGTTGTTCCATCACCAGCATCAGTTGCAGCCTTTGAGGCAACTTCCTTTACAGCCTTTGCACCCATATTTTCAAATGGATCCTTTAAATCAGTTGTTTCCTTTGCAACTGTCACACCATCCTTTGTAATCTTTGGTGCACCATAGGATTTATCAATCATTACATTGCGTCCCTTTGGTCCAAGGGTAACCTTTACCGCATTAGCAAGTGTATCAACACCAGCCTTCATTTTATTACGAGCATCTTCGCCAAATTGAATTACTTTTGTTGTCATTTTAATCTCCTTATTCGTTTATAATTCCAAGAACATCAGTTTCTTTCATAATAAGTCTGTTTTTGCCATCAAGTTTGATTTCTGTTCCGCCCCATTTTGAGAAAAGAACAATATCGCCAACCTTTACACGCATTGGAATTGTATTTCCATTTTCAAAGGTTGTGCCATCGCCAACAGCTAATACACGACCACGTGATGGTTTTTCCTTTGCTGTATCAGGAATAATAATTCCACCCTTTGTGGTGTTTTCTTCTTCCATTCTTTCAACAAGAATATTATTAAATAATGGTTTAAAATTCATAATATGCCTCCAATCGTTATTTATACACTTTTATATAGGGAGGCATATTCGTTTTTTCAATAGAATTTGAAAAAAATTTTTTTACTTTATATTTTAAGGACTGATTTATTCTTTTTCCCGCTGGAAAGTAAGATTTTGCCATCCTTTGCCATAGATTTTGCAACTGTAAACTTTTCATCAGTGATTTTTTCACCATTAACCGAAATCGCACCGGCAGTTATCATACGGCGAGCATCACTTTTTGATTTGCAAAGTTGTGTTGAAACAAGGGCATCAATAATACCAATATCTGATGGCATATCGAATGTTGGTAAATCCTGACCCATACCACCGTTTTCAAAGGTTTCACGAGCAGTTTGTTCTGCTTTTACTGCTTCTTGTTCGCCACGGCAAAGTTTGGTTGCTTCGAATGCTAAAATCTTTTTAGCTTCGTTGATTTCAGCACCTTGTAATTTTGCAAGTTTTGAAATTTCATCCATAGGCAAGTCAGTAAATATTTTAAGAAGTTTTTCAACATCCCTGTCGTCAATATTGCGCCAGAATTGATAGTAATCATAAGATGAAAGTTTTTCTTCGTTAAGCCATACTGCATTTCCCATAGACTTTCCAAACTTTACACCGTTTGCATCAGTGATAAGTGGGGTTGTAAGGGCAAATAATTCTATACCCAATTTTTTTCCTAAATCAACACCAGAAACAATGTTTCCCCATTGATCGCCACCACCAAATTGAGCAATAGCGCCATAGTTTTTATGTATTTCAACAAAGTCGTATGCCTGAAACAAAGAATAGTTAAATTCTAAAAATGAAAGTGGTTGTTCGCGATCAAGTCTTAACTTTACACTTTCACGTTTTAACATCTCATTGACTGAGAAATAACGACCATACTTGGTTAAAAAATCCATATATGTAATATCTTTGAACCAATCATAATTATTTACCATAATTGCATCAGATGCACCAGTTCCAAATGAAAAAAACTTGCTTGCTGATTTTTTTATACCTTCAAGGTTTTTTGCAAAAACTTCGTCAGTCATTATTGGACGCTCACTTGAACGGCCAGACGGATCACCAATACGACCAGTTGCACCACCAACTAAAACAATAGGCTTATTCCCTGTTTTTTGCCACCATCTTAACATTGTAAGAGATGCAAGGTTTCCAACATGAAGACTGTCGGCTGTTGGATCAGTTCCCCAATATGCAATTTGTGGACCAGAGCAAAGTTTTTTATCCAAACCCTCCAAATCGCTTGACTGATTAAAAAGTCCACGTTCGATAAGAATATTCAAAAAATCCGATTTTACATTATACATTGTCTTCTCCGTAATTTTGTATGTGTAGAATTTTATAATACCAAAGGACAAAAAGCAAGCAAAAGTATTTTTGTTAAAAAAGTCTTTTTTTTAGACATTTTTTGTGTTATAATATTTGAGAATTTAGAGAAAAAATAAAATTTGACAAAATGCTTGACAAATTATATTTTCTTTGATATATTAATAGCTGAAATGTTAACAACAAAGGAGAATAAAATGAAAAAAATCTCTAGCGAAAATAGAAAAAAACTTACATCTGTACTTGCATCTGTTATTTGGGCTTCTGTTGTGTTGACTGGATGTCCACAACCACAAATTAAGGTAGAACCAGAACAAAAAGCATGGCCAGAAACAATTTTGGATTCAGAAAAAGATGATGTTTTGGGTTTAAGCACAGCTACACTTGCTGACTCTATTAACAGTATGAGTAAAATTATTGAAATTTTGACTGCTCATAAAGATGATATTGGTGTTAAGGAATATTTGACTGTTTTAACACAAGTTAGAGATGCTTTGAATAAAGATGATGTTAAGGCACTTGCAAATAAAGTATCTCCTGAGGCAAAAATTGAAAAACTTTCAAAACTTTCAAAAGAAACAAAACTTGCAAAGTTTGATAATATAATTGAGATAGATGATACAAATAAGGATATATTCCCTGAACTTTATGCTGATGCTGTTGCTGCAAAGGATGCTTATAACACATACAGGGATGGTGAATATGCAACCAGATATAATACATATGAAGGTGCATACAATACATATGATGGTGCATACAATACATATGATAGTGCATACAATACATATGATGGTGCGTACAATACATATAAAGATGCGCTTACTTCAGCGACACCAAAGTATGCAGATTTAGAAAAATTTGCAAAAGATGTTGTTGATGATTTTAGAGATAATTATGTATTCAATGGTAATTATACAAAAGAACAAGTTGATGGTTTGATTGCTGCTGCAAAGGCTGAAAATGTTTCTCCTGAAATACAAGAGACATATAATGCAGCAAAAGAATCATTTAATAATGGTGCGGTTGCAACTTATAATACTGCAAAGGGTGTTTTTGAAAATGCTGGTGCAACTTATGCAACTGCGAAAACTTCTTATGAAAATAGTACAGAAAAGGGAGAAGTTCAAAGCAAATATAATACTGCTGTTGAGAAAAAGGCTCTTTATGAAACAGGTAATGTGAAGATCTTTAGATTGGGTGAAAGTTTTGATGGTGTTGCAGATGCAGATGTTATTATGTTGACTGTTCCAAATAACGCAACATCAGTTGATGTTTTCGAATTTGCAGAAGCTTATGAATATATTAAAGAACGCGCAAAGGAAGGTGCGGAGATTCATGTAAATTATGGTACAGTTAAGAATGGGAATGGTGAAGATATACCTCGTCCATTCAACATTGATTTTGCTGCAAAGGAAACAGAAGGTGAGTCTAATACTCAGGTTTTGGATGAGTATTATCAGAAATATAACTATGATAAACTTAAAGAACAAAATGTTGGTCAAACTGTGGAAACAGAAATTATTCCAGGTGTAAGTGTTGTGTCATTCTTAGAAAGAAGAAGAAATGGTCGTGTATATTCTGTTCAACATGCATTGGAATTTACTGATGTTTCACGTGAAACAAAGGTTAATATGCCATCAGAGTATTCTTTGACAGGAACATATAATGGTGGTATTATTGGTAATAATGTAACACTTGAAAATCTTAGTGCAGATACACATGTTTCAGGTGAAGTTTTAGGAATGTGGAATTTTTCATCGATATATGATTTGTTTGTAAAGGATATTAGTGGTGCAAATTTACCATATATGCAAAATGTTACTTTTGAGAGAAGTAATACAATAGATTTGGCTGATGGTGTTACTTATGATCCTTGGAATTTGTATGGTTATAATATAGATAAGATTATTGAAAAGTATTATACTAATAACAAGGGATCTAAGTTATCCTTGGATTTGCCAAATGGAATAGATTTTGATGCAAGGGCATATTTAAATGGAAGAATGTATTCCGGTAATAATTATCAAGATAATGCTTATCCGTTGGATATTAATGCCGCTTTGGTAATGGGTGCGGAAGATATTAGTTTTAGAAATGTTGAATTGACAGGTACAAAGAAAGCAACGCTTAGTAGCCTTGCAGGCTTGACCAAT
>JAEEGL016555134.1_pt1 | contig 12429 bp, 3 predicted proteins | sample 9134231 | NCBI WGS metagenome assembly JAEEGL01 (sample SAMN16246548, study PRJNA631951) | gut metagenome | biome: gut microbiome; feature: rumen; material: fiber-attached | host: Bos | place: Iran: Karaj | collected 2018-10 | reverse complement strand
GTCGACTCCGATACCGTATACGAGTACGAGGGCGACATGGACTTCCATACGGAATACGGGTTCGACATAAGCACCCTCACGATACTCATCCTGCTGGTACTGATCATCGGGATCTGCGGAGTGCTGATCACCGACAAGATGGATTGAGACATCTAAGGTCGGTTTCCGAACGGTCCCACGTATCCTACAAAATGCATAGGATTCGTCGAAAACACTATAATATAACCTTATTACGCGCGTGTTCTATAAAGAAGTTTATAAATCATGAACGCCTGTATGGATGCATAGGACGTCACTGATCACGATGTCAAATACTGGCACAAAGGGGATGGTTCATTCTAACCGTATCAGAATCTTCGCCGTTGTAGCCGTGCTTTTAATGGTTTTCTCAGCTTTTGCGGTCGTAAGCGACAGGTCCAGCGTAGCCAGTGCGGAACCTGCCGTCCAGGACTGCCTCGAAACCGATGTTGTCTATCACGCTGCTGACAGCGCGCTGACGGTGAATGCCAGCTATAACGAGCAGACCGCCTACACCACGACCAGATCCTTCACCTACTACGGTACGGTCATCTCCACTGAGTACAACCCCCAGGTGTGGGAGTTCTCCGGCCCCGGGGAGAGATGGTTCAGACTGGCGAAGGACGCCAGCGGCAACGAGAAGTACGAGGTCGGTACGACATATGTCTTCACCGGCTGGAAGTTTGCCACCGCAGGAACCGTGACCGCAGGGGTGTTCACGCCATCGGCATTCACCACGACGTACGACCCGGGGGACATCATACTCTACGATTCTTCCGACAACCATTGGTACGTCGACTCGCAGCAGGTCGATCTGGATGTTGATGACGGTAAGATACACATCTACGCCACATGGGGTCTGCTGGCGCATATCGATACCAACCCTTCGGTCGCCGTGACATGGACGGACGGCTCCAAGTTCCAGGACATAGCCGTGTTCACCGGGAACATAATGATAAAGAACATCATGGACAACATCACGTCCTCCTACGGCTATACCATGCGTGCGGCCAACATCGACAACGTAGCGGCGTCGGTCTTCGTCGACACAGACGTCAACAACTACAAGCTGACCTGTCCGGTCATCATCGATAACCTGTCGATGGAGTTCAAGTCGGGAAAGGCAGGTAACTATGTCGACATAAACGCCGACTCCAACATCTTCATCATCGGAACGGGAATAAACTCCATCAAGACATCCGGCCGTGACAGCTACGGACACTACGGGACTATACACGGCGGTATCAACGGCGATACCAAGATGATCGTTCACAGCGGTACATTCTCCAACATCTTCGGAGGGGGCAAGAAGAACAGCAAATCCGTCGTCATCATGAACGGCGGAGTGGTGCTGGATACCCTGAGCGGAGGCAACCCGACCAACGGAACATACCAGGTGGAGTCCGGGGATCTGTACCTCTACCTTACCGGGGTGACGATGTATTCCGACACTTACACGGATTACCTCATCAACCATCAGCACGACGGTACCAAGGTCACCGGTACAGGCAATCTGCCGGTCATCGAATCATCGATGATCATCGGCGGGAACGCGAGCAGAAGGGCCAATTCCACCAACCTGTACCTTACGGGTACATCCGACGTATGGGCAATCCAGGCTGCCGGAAGGGCAGGCGGATCCAACATCACCCACGATGCGAACATGGAGATATCGGGCAGGGCCGTCGTCAGGAACATCGCCTGCGGCGGTACTACCGATGCGCTGTCCGGAGGCTCCCAACCCAGCTCGCTGGTCGAGGGCAACATTAACATCCACGTCAGAGACGCCCCGTACATAGCCAGTCTGGCCGGGGGCGGTTACGATACATACGATACCTCGAAGTGGGCCTGCTTCCTCGGGAGCAACAGGAGCATCAACGTCACCATCGACGGCGGGACCATCGGATATGTGTACGGGGGCGGCCTTAGGGGGCCCATCGGTACCGCTTCCCAACCCACGAACATCAACATCAACATGAACGGCGGTGAGGTGCTCAGAGACATCTATGGTGGCGGAAGTGGAACCCTAGTCAAGATCAAACACAGTAACACCTCTGGTGACATCGTCACCAAAAATAACAATGCGTGCAAGGACCCCACGGGTATCCCCTATGTCTACGGCACGGTCACCATAAACATGACAGGCGGCATCGTCGACGGTAGTGTCTACGGAGGCGGGAAATCCGTAGCGGCAGTCAATTATTATGGGGGCTATAACGAAGGTAACCCGTTTAGCGATTATAGGGAACTTGTCGCGATGGTAGTCGGGACGATCACCGTGAACGTATCCGGCGGCATGGTCAACGGCAACGTGTTCGGCGCCGGCAAGGGATTGGACACATCCTCACTGGGACTGGGCTCGACAGACAAACAGGACGCTGTCGGCAATGAGAACTCATCCCTGTATGTAATAAGGAACAAGACCGCGGCCATATCACCCGCACTGAAGAACCCCGACAACATGGTTCAGAGCGATCTTTCCATGTCGAGCGATTTGGAGCTTGCATACATCCCATGGGCGAGACAGAATCTGAACAGCAACGATAAGGTCCAGGTGACCTTCAAGGACCTCAGGAATCCCTCGGATTCCGAGAAATCATACTACGAATTCGCAAGGGTTACCGGGAACACCGCCGTGAACATCAGCGGGGACTGCGTCATCCAGGGTTCAGTATACGGAGGAGGCCAGATAGGCAAGCTCTACGGAGGAACCGCTGTCCACATCACTGGCGGTACCGTCATGGCGATGGTGTACGGAGGAGGACTCGGAGTCCTCGACAGGATGTCCGTCAGGGACAACAGGAAGATCACCGTCGGCGGAAGGGCCAACATAGTTGGATCGATCTACGGCGGATCCGCACTGGGTACGGACGGTGTGGATAGCAGCCTCGCCTCGGACGTCTACATCTACATCAAGGCCGGAACCATCGGCGGTTCGATCTTCGGAGGAGGATTCCAGGGTACCACATACGGTGACGTGTTCATGTTCGTCGGCGTCGACAGCCTGGACATGGGCGACAGCAGCCAGCTCATAGCGGATACCGAACCTGAGACAGCGGTCGACATCGGCGGTTCCGTCTATCTGGGAGGGGATGTGGGTGTCCTGACCAACAGCGGCGAGGCATTCACGAAGTACATGGTCCGCGGGGGCGGACAGCTGTTCATGGCCCAGGGCCCTCTCTCCAACAACCTCTCGTTCACCGGGACCATCATGGGATCGGGTAACTCGTGTCTGACCAGCGGAGAGACCACGATCCATCTCAAACACATAACGACATTCTCATCCAACGCCGCTGAGGCGATCCATCGCGCGACCAACGTCATCCTCGAGGGATGCGTCCTCGAGCTCAACGGAAGGGCGACCGTCGAGAACAGTCTCGATAATGTCGTCGACACGGATTACACCCTGTACAGGATAGAGCACCTCACCCTGACGGACGGGACCACCCTGGTTCTCAACAGTTCGATAAACTACATATACGAACTCAACAGCGAGAACAGCCACGGCGACCCAACCACGCCCACCTCGCCTCTCAACAAGATCGTCGTCGGAGGCGGTAACCTGTTCGTTTTGAAGAGTATAGAGTGGACCGGCCAGACGACATATACCGAGGCCTACGGAGTAGTCAACGGATTCACAATCCTCGCAGCCAGGAGCAACGAGCAGCAGTACGGGGTGATGGCCCTCGGCGACCCCGATTCCGAAGGCGGATTCGTCGTACTCAAGTCGGGAACGTTCGAGAAGGCGGACCACTCCGACCTGACCGAGGACTGCCGCTGCTGGTACCTTGCGGGAGCGATAAACAACGAAGCCACCCTGACGGTGGCGCACGACTCGTATGACATCGTCAAGGTGGACATGCCGTCGCTGCAGAGCGGTTCCAGCTACAGGTACACAGGCGGTACGTTCATCCCGAACTCGCCGGGGGACGCCAACTCCATATCCACCGACGAGGCAGTCCTGGAGGGACAGTTCCAGGTGAGATTCGGATGCTACGACAACACCACCAACTGTCTGGTGTTCGCCGATGATGAGGCCCACCCTGAGAACGGGGCGATTATGAGGAACGACCTGGGTCAGGGCGACCCGATCCTAGGCCTGAAGAAGGGGGGAGCCAGCGTGCGCAACCCCTACATGGTCATCGAGGTCACAAACATGATATCCGAGTTCAAGTACGTCGGATACGCCATCATATGCGTGAACGAGGTCGTAGCAATCAGCCTGCCTGACGATAGCAAGGCGTACATCGTGGTCAACTCCATCCAGACGAAGATACACATCTACACCGCGGACAAGCAGTTCGGCGGCGATACCGACCTGGATATCAGCATTGTCGAGGGTGCGGGATCATCCACCTTCCTGGTCCCCTCGGGAATGGCGGGAGCCAACTTCGTCATCGACTCCGTCACGCCCGTCGACGGGGCTTCGGGTGTCAGCGCTTTCAGCGTCACCGCCGTCAAGAACATGAACAGCACACCCGGATGGACGGACAACCTCGGAACGTTCGTCCTGCGTACCGACGGATCGGTGTCCTCCACCGTCATAGGTACCCTCCAGGGAGGATACAATGCGTCGCTGCGGATCGACGTGAACTTGTTCACCAGCTCCGGACTGGAGTCCTACGACTTCGCCGTGCGCATCGTCAAGGACGGTGTGAACGTCAAATCTTTCACCCTGACGGTCAACGTGTCGAGGACGCCGAACGTAAGCGTCATCTTCCATGTCAACGAGACCACGCAGCTGAAGTACACCTATCCGTACAACACATCCATCACACTACCGGACTGTCCGCCCACCGACGACAACTTCGTCGGATGGTACACAGACCCCTCCTACAACAACCCCTACACCTTCACCTTCCCGCTCATAAGGGACATGGACCTCTACGCCCGCTACATGTACGAGGTGACCATGGATTACATGGACGGAACGTCCTCGGTCGTCTACGTCGCCATGCCCAGCGGATACATAGGCACCATGGCCGATCCCGTGAGAGACGGATACATATTCGGCGGATGGTACACCGACACGGAGTACAACGACTACTGGGACCTTGCCACCGACGAGGTCACCGAGAGCATGACCCTATACGCCCACTGGGTCGGATGGGACGTCAAGGTGAGGTTCCAGGTGGACTTCGGGGCAGGACCGGTCAACGTGTACCTCGATCCGTCGAAGGCACAACACCACACCGGGGACATCATCGACTGCCAGATAATGGAGTTCGGAACCAAGTTCAACACGTACGACACGTTCACCACCTCCGGCGGAGAGACCAGCATGTCCCTGCTGGAGTGGGCACAGTACAACCTGGAGCTCATGCCCGCATACTCCGCTGGCGGGTACAAGTTCATCTACTGGACCTTCCAGGTCATAGATTCCTCCGGAAAGGCCGTCCCGGTGTACACCGATTCGTACCTCGAGGAGACCATACGCCTGCTCACAGACGAAGAGGGATACGCCAAGGAGGACGGATACTACGTGGTCGTCCTCACCGCCAAGGTCGCCAAGGTGGCGCTCAAGGTCGACATGGACTCCGCGGTCATAGTGGAGGGGCAGTCGGTCGACAACCTAGCCCTGGTCGATCCCCCGTCATCGTTCCTCATATTCCCCTACCAAGAGGTCGAGGACAGCTACTATGACATGAAGATCGAGCTGAACGGCGCCACCCGTCCGGGTTACTCCCTGAAGGGATGGAGCATCGCCGATCCCACCGACGGTTCGGCCGAGTTCGTCAGGGACGAGCCGTACCTCTACGCCGCCGGTACCAACATCATACTGCACATCTACAAGAACACGGGCGGCGACAAGGCCACATACCCGTGGATAGCCCAGTTCAAGATTTCCGGCGAGACGGCGGAGACCATGAAGATCACCGAGCTGGGCAGACAGCGCATGTTCGGAGAGGTCACCGAGAACCTCACCATCAAGTTCCAGTCCAAATGGGAGAGGATCCCCTACAGCGTATCCATCGCGGACCCGCCCCACGGTACCATCGTGGCCATCTACGACGATGACGGAACACCGATCCAATTCGACGACGCGACGTTCTTCTACGGTGATTCGGTTACCCTCGTCTTCACTCCGGATGCGGGGTACAACTTCCACCACTGGTACAGCAGCGGCGAGGGTCTGTTCAGCGCCGAGTACAGCGAGGCCACCACCTTCGTCGTGCAGGGCGACACCAACATCTCGGCATACCTGGTCGGTCCCCAGATCGTCAGGGTCTACATCGAGTACGACGGTCTCTACAACGAGATCGGCGTGGACGGAAAGGTGCACGACGGCAGCACCGAATACACCGTCAAGGCGGTGAACACCTCCGTGCTCAGCACTGCCAACAACATCAGGTTCATCGTCACCGGTGCGGGCAACCACGTGACCGTGATCTCCGTCCCCTACGGCGTCACCGTCCACGTCAACGACGTCCTCAGGGTCGAGGAGACCGACTACACGGTGGATGCGGTCAAGGAGGTCCTGCAGGACGCCGAGAAGGGAGCGAAGTTCATCGTCACCGACGACGTGAACCACTACGCCACGGTCGTCGCTTACTACATCGACGAATCAATCATCCCCAACCTCTACTGGAAGAACGGCGATGACAAGGTCTACTTCACCGAGTCGGTGTACATCGCTGACATGGGCACCAACGACCGCAGCCTCATCCAGTACATCGGTACGGCCATCCTGGGAACCCACGACATCTATCTGGAGGGCAGATCGTTCGACAGGGAGTACAAGCTCGGTATGCCAATCACCTCCACCACCCTGCAGAACGTGTACTACATAATGACGCCCAAGGAGCTGTACTCCATGGCCACCATACCCGCCGGAGCGCAGACCGGACACGACGGCACCCAGAACGTCGACTTCGCGGTCACCGACCCCTCGGAGGACGGCGCAACGATCTCCAAGGTATACAACAACACCCAGGTGATCACCATAGGCGACACCGTCTCCGGCGGGGGCACGTTCAACGTGATAGGCATAGCGCCGGACGCGGTGCTCACATGCACGTCCATGGAGTTCCTAGTCATCCACGGCGACACCATCTACCGCTACGGATACATATCGGTCTACACAAACGGGATCCTGAACCACGTCACCGATCCGTCCAGCCAGGAGATCGCCGGCGTTGGTTCAGGGATAGCGACGATGAAGGAGTATGTGCTTAACTACTACCTCGACGACAACCCGGACGGCGTCGACGCCTCCACGGACGTCACCATCACCCTCGAGCCCGGTTACTACTACTACAACTACCCCAATGACAGCACCCACGTCGACCACAGCCTCGACACCGAGAAGGTAGTCACCATCGCCGCGGGCTACATCACCAAGAAGGTGGTCCTCGGTACCATCACCAGGGCGCACTACACCATCGACATCTACTACGGCAAGGGCAGCCCCGAGGCCTCGGGAAGCCCAGTGACCATCACCGACGTGTTCTACGGGGACAGCTACCTGGAAGTGCTCAATCCCCACAAGGCCGTCCCCACGACCTCGTACGAGGTCTACGCCTGGTACACCCTGTCGGGAAGCCCCGCCCTCATCTCCAGCGAGATGTTCGTCATCAGCGACCCAGACGTTACGATCGAAGTCTTCGGGGAGTACATCGAATCGGCCCAGAAGACCACGATCTGGCTGAGGACCGAGCTCCTCAACGGAACGTACTCCGTGTCCAATCCCGAGACGGTGGTCTACGACGGACACGTCCACTACTGCGTGGACAGCAGGTCCGGATACAGCGCTGCGTACGACTTCGATGACGGAACGGTCGTCACGGCATCGTATCTGGAGACCAAGGTCTACCCCTCCTCCACGCCGGTGACGGAAAATCCGATAGACGTCGTGCCCGGAACGGGCAACGTGGTCATCATCACGTACTACCGCGCCGTGGTGAACGTCACGATATACGACGCAGAGCACCTGGGCACGACCCAGCAGTACGTCTACGGACAGACCGTGGTGCTGGTACACAGCACAGACACAGCCGACAGGCACTACGACGGATGGACCAGGAACGGTTCCCCGATCACGGTCCCCGCCGAGGGGTACGCGATCACCCTCGCGGACGTCACCGTACGCAACATCACCCTCAGGGAGACCTGGACCGTCCGCGAGTACACTGTCAACGTGGTCACCTCCCTGGCAGAGATCCACGAGGGCGTGATCAACCACGGCAAGGCGGTATCCCTGTCCATCCCGTACAACACGGCCGTAAGCGTCTCCGGCACCTACAACACAGTGCTGACCATCGGCGATACGGCATACGCCCTTACCGGATACATGTCGTACAAGGATTACTACGATCTGTCCCAGGGCGACTGGGTCGGCATACCGGCAGGCGGCCACATCACCGGCGATACCGTCATCTCGTACAACTGGGTGGCGAACACGTACACGCTCAGGATCGTATACGACCAGACCGTCACCGTATCTGGTACCGAGGGTACCGAACCCATGCTCTTCAACGACGTCGTGTTCTCCGTGTCCGACGTGAAGACCACCTACACCGTCGACAGCGGGGACCTGGAGGGCGTGCAGTTCATCGTCACCGACGACGTGAACGACTACGCCACGGTCATCTACATCCCCGACGGCAAGACAGTCCACAAGAACGAAACCTTCAGCTACGACGAGGTGACCTACACCGTTACCGAGATCAACACCACCGTGAAGGAGACGTCCCTCGGAATCAAGTTCATAATCACCGACTGGGCGAACAAGGAGGCTGTCATCACCGACCTCAACGGACAGCCCGCTCCCCTGACAGTCACGCAGGACGGTCCGAACCACACCGTCACCGTGGCCCCGGGCCCCCTCGGATACGGTTCGATCATAAGACTGACCATGGTGTTCACCGGATCGTACACCCTCGACGAGAAAAAGTCCTCATACGTCAACCCCGCCGAGGGCGGCACCTATGCACTCAACCCCGCCAAGCAGTCGTCCCTGCAGGAATGGATCGTACAGTTCTTCGTGTCGGGCGACATGGAGATAACGATCAAATCGAAATGGGTCGGAGAGCACGTCACGTTCTTCATCAGGGGCACCGAGGGCGGCAACCCCATGATCGACCCGTCCCTGACCCTGCTCGTCGCGCAGGGAGAGCCCCTGTACATCAACATAACGGACTACGAATGGATCTCCCGTCTCGACGTGCCCGGTTACTACTTCGACGGATGGTACACCAACACCGATTTCACCAGGATGCCCGAGATAGCGTTCAGCGACGGACACTACTGCTTCAAGATAGTCGGCAACACATCGCTGTATGCGAGATACGTGCCGCTTGTGAAGAACACCTACGACCTCGAATACAACGGAACGGAGCAGTTCGTGGACGTCAACCCGCAGATAAACGTCCCGCTGAACGTCTCCGACGTCGGATACACCTACGAGGGAGGCTCGGCAACGAGCATATACATCACGGATGTGGACGATGACATCAACCACAAGGCCATCACCTACACGTTCACCCCGAGGAAGGTATACACCTACATCGTGGATGATGAGACCCGCTACGTCATGAGCGGCGTCAACCACGCCTACACCGGGCTCTTCACCCTCGAGCTCCACCCCCGCCCGGTCATCGTCATCGCGGACAGCCAGACGAAGGTCTACGACGGCACCGAGCTCGTCTGCGACTCCTACTCGGTATTCGGACTCAAAGGAGGCAGCCTGATCACCGAACACAGCAAGATCTCCTACTCCGGAAAGATCACCCAACCCGGCACCGTCACGTGCACGGTGAATATAACCGATCCATCCAGCAACTACTCGGTCACCTACTACAGGGGAACGCTCATGGTAATCGGCAAGACCGCTCCGAAGGTCACCTCCGAGACGTCCGTCGAGGACATAAGGCTCACAGGCACCGGACCGATCACCATCAGCTACGGAAGCTCCTCCGTCACCATCAGACAGGGTGACGTCACCAAATCGGTGTCCGGCAGGAACGCCTCCATCGTACTGGAGGACGTCACCGTCGCCGCCGCATCGGGACCCGCGGTCTCCATCGGTGACGGATGCAACATCACACTCATCATCGAGGGCACCTGTAGCCTCACCGGAGCCGCCGGATACGACGGTATCCGCGTGGGCACGAACGCGACCCTCCTGCTCACAGGCACAGGAACGCTCACCGTCACGGGTAACGCCGGCAGTGACGCGTCCGGAGGCGGAAGCGGTATCGGATACGCGGGCAGTACGCCCGGTGCCATAACGATCAGGCAAATCGCGGGTCTCGACGCGTACGGATACGGAACGCTCGCCTACGGAATAGGCGGAACGGGAGCGTCGGTCACCATCGACGACTCGACCCTCGGCACCGTCCGCGGAGGCATCTCCGGAGGGGATGTTGCGGACCGCGACAGAGAGGGGGGACCCGGTATAGGAGGTCTCACCGTGACCATCACCAAATCCACGATCACCAGCGTCACCGGAGGATCCAACGCGGCGGGAATCGGTTCCATAAGGTATGCACCCGCCACGGTGACCATCACCACCTCGAACATAGGATCGGTCACGGGAGGCTCGTACTCCGCTGGAATAGGCGGAGGAGCGCAGGCCGAGGACGACGGTACGCAGAAGATCAAGATAAGCATAGTCAGATCCACCGTCACGGCCGCAGGAGGCATCTACGGTGCCGCCATCGGATCGGGATACGACGCCTTCGCCGAGGCTCAGGGACTGTGCTTGATAACGATAACCGACGATTCCAAGATAACCGCCACCGGCGGCAAGTACGCCGCATCCATCGGTACGGGGTACCGCCACGCCAACCTGACGGGATACATCGATGGAAGCTGCATGATAACGCTGCCCGAGAGGTCCGAGTCGGACATGGTGAAATCCGACAGCCCGACCTTCTACGGCGCACAGTACGTCGGATACGGCGTCACGGACCCTGCAGCGGAGGCCGCAGGGCTCCAGGTGTACTTCTACCGTGCCCTGAGCCCGATCCCCGCCCCGTCGGTACCGGAGGTGGAACCATGAGGGCACAGAGGATAGTGGTGGGCCTAGGCGTCATAGCGATCGCGCTGATGCTCGTCGGAATCGGATATGCATACTCCGACACCGCGAGGACCTACAACACAGGGAATCAGAACGACGTGCGGTTCATCACCGTCGCGCTCGGGGAGTCGCAGTACAGCTCCGCCGTGACATCGGAGATGGCCTACCACACGGACATACTCATCGGTGCCAACGGACGCACCGTTATGTATGTGCCAGACCATGATGATACGATAACGATCGAAGACGAGGAGATCGCCGTAACGGAGGTCGTGCAGTTCGACATCGCGGTGTCCAAGCAGAGCGCCGACCCGATGCCCGCGTACTCGCTCACGGTCGGGGTCGATGACACGTCGAAGATGCATGGCTACTTCTACGTGAGCTACTGGACCGATCCCGATGACGACGGCTCGCGCCGGAACGCTGCCTTCCCCGGCAGCATAACGATTGACGGCCTCACGACCCAAAGCATCAAGTTCTGCCTCTACGTGCATGCTGACAGATCGACCACGGAACCGGCGGATCCGCTCGAGGACATAGCGTTCAAGTTCCGTACAACGGCGGAGGTGTGAGGATGGAGAAAAAGTATCTGACGATTCTCGGAATAGTGTTGGTGACGGCGATCGTGGTCAGTGCCGCCGGAATCGGCTACGCGGCGTACATGGGCAACACCTACAGCGAGAACAACTCCATGGACACCCATACGGACACCATCGACATCTACAAGAAAGGTGTGCCGATCACCAAGCCGATGACCATGCCCGCCTTCGTCAGGGGGGCCACGGTACAGGTGACCGACTACAGGGTCGCGACGAACGGGCCTGGAAGCTTCGTCCTGCAATGCCAGATGGGCAACAACGCGTCATGGGTGCTCATAGAGAGCATGTCGCTGACGATAGAGTACGTTAACATCCCGACGCCGTTCCCGTTCGGCGTTGACCGCTCGGTATCGCCGCCCCTCACCGGACTCCCCACCGACTCGATCGCCATGGATCCTGAACATACCTTCGTGGCGGACGGTCAGACGCTGCTCTATTACGACTTCACCATCTCGATAACGTTCGCTGACATAGATGTCACCGAGGATCCCAGCTGGGAGAGCCTCGCGAGTTTCGAAGGCGCACAGTTCATCTTCGCCTTCACACCAACATCCAGCTGATATCTCTATCTGGCACATGCGCCCGGATGTGAAAACTGATCACCGGTGAGATCAGAGCTTCTTAAGTTTACCCTGATTCATGGCGTTCTCGAATCCCTTCTCGTCCGCCTTGTGCACTATTACTTTATCGCCCTTGACGTACTTCTTGCCGTTCACCCAATTCGTGAACGGCGCCAGCACCCTGTAGGTCACCCCGGGATCGGCGGGCTTCACGGGCTTCGGATGTCCCTTG
>JAEEGL015858191.1_pt1 | contig 12429 bp, 8 predicted proteins | sample 9134231 | NCBI WGS metagenome assembly JAEEGL01 (sample SAMN16246548, study PRJNA631951) | gut metagenome | biome: gut microbiome; feature: rumen; material: fiber-attached | host: Bos | place: Iran: Karaj | collected 2018-10 | reverse complement strand
ATATCCGCAATATTAAAGATTGGAAAATGATATTTACCAAAAGAGAATGATATATAATCAATTACACTTCTATATAGAATTCTATCTATTAAATTACCAAATATACCTCCTATTATCATACCTAAAGATATTATTGATAATTTACTTAGATTTTGTTCTTCTTTTTTTATTGATTTATCTATTAATATAATAAATATTACACTTATGGCAATTAATAATAATGTAGCATCTTCTAGTATAGAGAAAGCTGCGCCGGTGTTTTTTACATAACACAAAGAGAAGAAATTAGGTATTATACTAATTTCTTGATATAGATTCATAGTATGTTTGATAATTATTTTTATAATTTGATCTATTATAAAAACAATTGCGACTACATTATAAATTTGTTGTCTATTCTTCATTATTATCTCCTTGTAAATATTTTATTTTATCTACTATTACTTGTATTTCATTTAGTCTTTTTTCTACTTTTCCTCTTATTTTAATTATATTTCCTTTTTCTATATTTTCGTATCCTTTTAAGACTTTAGGGAATAAGACAAACTCCATACTACCTGTTTCATCACTACCAGTAATAAAGGCCATTTTATCACCTTTTTTAGTATCTATTATTTTTATTTTTTCTACTAATAGTAATGTATCTATTGTCTTATCAAAGTTTTTATCTATTTCATTTATAGGTATACAATATGGATTATCCTTTTTAAACATATTAGTAGGATGAGAAGATAAGTAGAAGCCAAATACTTCTTTTTCTTTTTCTAATAGATAACTATCTTCATATTCTTTTTTCTTTTCTAGTTCTGGTTTCATTACTAAAGATGGATCTATATCTTTAGTTAATTCTGCATAATTAAATAAACTATCTAAGTTTTCTATTAGAGTTCTTCTATTAATTTTAAATTCTTTAAAGACATCTGCATATATTAATGTTTCAAATGTTTTTTTACCAATACCTGCGATATATAATCTACTAAAACAATCAAAGATATCTATAAATTGTCCTTGTTCTTTAGCTGTTTTTATTTGTTCTGTTACTACTACTCCAATAGACTTAATATTAGATATTGGATAAATTATTCTATCATCTTCTACTTTATATCTTGATTCACTATTATTAATTGTTGGTTTTACTATTTCTATTTCATTTTTCTTTGCTTCTAAGATATATTCATTTGTTTTAGATTCAGAACCTATTACATTACTTAGTAAATTAGCAAAGAATATTGTCTTATAATAACATTTTAAATATGCCATTTTATAAGCTACTATAGAGTATACTACTGAGTGTGATTTATTAAATCCATATCCTGCGAAGTTTAGTATTAAATCGAATATTTTTTTAGCTTGTTCAGGACTATGTCCTTTTTCAATACTTTTATTAATAAATTTTTCTTCTTCAGCTTTTAATAAATCTACTTTTTTCTTAGACATAGCTCTTCTTAATATATCTGCTTCTCCTAAGGAATATCCTGCATAAATATTAGCAACTTGCATTATTTGTTCTTGATAGACTAATATTCCATAAGTATTCTTAGTGATTGATTCTAGTGATGGGTCTAAATACTCTACTTTTTCTTCATTATGTTTTCTTCTAATAAATGAATCAATATTTACGGCTGCACCTGGACGGAATAAGGCTATTGCCGCAAAGATATCCTCAAATGTATTAGGTTTTAGTTTTCTTAGAAAATTTCTCATACCAGATGACTCAAATTGGAATATTCCACAGGTATTACCTGTTTCAAATAGTTTTAATGTTTCTTTATCATCTAATGGTATTTTAGTAAAATCAATTTCTTTTCCATATATTTCTTTAATATCTCTAATAACATTATCTATTAAAGTAAGATTCTTTATAACTAAGAAATCCATCTTTAATAATCCTAATTCTTCAAGATATTCCATGGAATAACTTGTTAGATACATATTATCCATTTTTACTAGAGGAACTACTTCATCTAAGTCTACTTGAGACATAACAATACCGGCTGCATGTTGGGATGTATGTCTTGGAAATCCTTCAAGTTTAATAGCTATTTTAAACATATTAGATAGAATAGTATCACTTTCTACTCTAGTTTTAAAGGCACTATTTTTATTATAAATATCTAATAGACTATCTTTAGGATCTTTAATAAATTTACATAAAGAATCTACTTTATATAGTGGAATATTTAGGACACGTGATACATCTCTTATTACTTGTTTAGCTGCTAAAGTTCCAAAAGTTATTATTCCACTTACTCTTTTTTCTCCATATTTATCTCTTACATAGTCTATTACTAAATCTCTTTTATCATCAGGAAAATCTGTATCGATATCAGGCATTGTTTTTCTTTCTGGATTTAAGAATCTTTCAAATAATAAATCATATTTTAGGGGATCTATATCAGTTATTCCTAAGGAGTAAGCAACAAGAGACCCTGCAGCACTACCTCTTCCAGGACCTACTAGTATTTTATTTTTTTTGGCAAATTTAATGAAATCATAAACAATTAAAAAGTAATTAGGGAAACCCATATCATTTATTACTTTTAGTTCGTAACTTAATCTTTCTTTATAATTATCAGGTATTGAGCCACCTAATCTTTTCTTTAAACCTGCTTTACATAATTCAAATAAATATGTTTTAGGATCATCACAAGGAAAGATTGGTAATAAGTTCTTAGCAGGTGGAAACTCTAAATTACATTTTTCTATGATATTTAAAGTATTAGTAATACCTTGATTATTTGATAAATCATCTATATTTTTTATATTTAATTCATGATTTGTAATATCATAATCTATTTCATCTAAAGTAGTTTTACCATCTCTTATTCTGTATAAATATGGTAGTATTTCTTGATCAGTTGAATCTATATATAGATTTAATTGAAAGAATACAGTGTTTTTTGTAAGTAAGAGACATTCTTTTTCTTCCTTTTTATTTTTATATCCTAAATATAAATCATCTATTACTTTAGATAATTGTTCATAATTAGATCTATTTTCATAAGGAATTATTCCAATAATACTTTTATTATTATTTTCTATATCTTTTAACTCTACTACTCTTTCATTTTGAATAGTTGATAGTTTAATTAAACTTTGATATCCTTGATAATCTTTAGCAAATATAACTATATTGAAATCATTTAGATTTAATTCTAAACCTATTACTGGTTTTATATTTTTCTTTTCACACTTTTTAATAAATTCCATAGTTCCATACATATTAGTATCTACTATAGATATAGAGGGAATGCTTGTTTTTACTGCATAATCAACAATATCATCTATTTTTAGTAAACTAGATAATAATGTATAATTACTTCTATTCCATAAAGGTATATACATACTAATCCCTCCTTATCATTATTTTATCATAAAAATAAAGAGACTGTATAGCTCTTTAAATAGCTAAAATGTTTGACTTTATTGGGTTTTTATGTTAAAGTTATTAAGCAGTGAACAAATACCGAAGGAGGGATAGTATGGCAGTTAATATTACTACAAGAAAAGATAATGTAAAAAATACAAGATCTCATGCTTTAAATGCTACTAAAAAGAGACAAAATTTAAATTTACAAGTTTATAGACTTGAAGACGGAACAAAAGTTAGACTTTCTACTAAAGAAATTCGTACTTTAGCAAAGAATGAAAAAGCTGCATAATTATGCAGCTTTTATTTTGTTTATTTATCTATATTACAAGTATATCCAAGAGTAGTCATACTCTTTTTTACTGTGTCTTTAGAATCATCTTTTTTGTTTTTAACATCAAAACGATAATTTGATTGATGAGTTGCTGGTACTTTAGTAACATCTAATAAATCATAATCAACTTCTGTTGTAGTGATTGATCCATGATCTATTGTTTTTACTGATACTGAGTAACCACTAATTTGCATTAAGAATGATTGTAATGCAGTTAAATAACTTTGTAATTCTGTTGGTTCTGTAGTAGCAGTAGCAGACTTAGTTAATTTATAATCTTTTTTAGACTTAACTAATTTATCATCTCTGAAATCATAAGTAACATCAATATTTTCATCTGTTCCATTAGGATTATTTAGTTTTTCCCAATGACAAATCATTGTTTCTTCTACTACTTTAATTTCTTCCTCTTCTACAGGTTCAACACGCTTTTGAACATCATGTCTTGTAGATAAAGATTGCATAGCAGGGAAGAATAATCCTAAAGCAATTAAACAAACTCCTAAAATAGCTAATATAGCAGATGGTTTCTTACTAGTAATTCTTTCTATTCTAGCTGTTTCTTTAAAATCTTTTAGATTTAATACTTGAGTTCTTTGTAATTCCTCATCTGATAATTGTGCATTTCTTTGTCCTTTTTTTCTAAGTCTCATACAATCACCTCTACCCTAAATACATTATAATAAATCTAGCCAAAAACATCAAGAAAAAATAACTATTTCTAGTTATTTTTCATCTTTGCATCGAACTTTTTTCTTTCTTCGGTGTTTAAAATCTTTTTACGAAGACGAATATGGTTTGGAGTTACCTCTACTAATTCATCTGAATTGATATAATCTAGTGCATATTCTAGTGTGATTGGTCTAGGTCTTTTTAATACTACTGTGTGATCAGATCCTGCTGCTCTTGTGTTAGTTAATTGTTTTCCTTTAACTACATTAACTGCTAGATCGTTATCTCTGTTACATTCTCCAACAATCATACCTTCATATACTTCAGTTCCAGGCTCAATGAACATAATTCCTCTGTCCTCTAAGTTTCCAATTGAATAGGCTGTTGCATTTCCATTTTCCATAGAAACTAGGACACCTAATTTTCTTTCTCCAATATCTACAGTATCATATGGCATATATTCTTTGAATGAATGGTTCATAATACCATATCCTTTTGTAAGTGTCATGAAATCTGTTGAAAAACCTATTAATCCACGTGATGGAATAGTATATAAAAGTCTAACTTGATTCTCAAAATTAGTCATAGATACTAACTCTCCTCCACGCATACCTAATTGTTCTATAACAGATCCAACTGATTCTTCTGGAGTTTCTATTTGTAATTCTTCATATGGTTCACATTTTTGACCATCTATTTCTTTAATAATAACTGTTGGTTTTGATACTTCTAATTCAAAACCTTCTCGTCTCATATTTTCAATTAATATTCCTAAGTGTAGTTCTCCTCTACCGCTAACTAAGAATGATTCGTTGGTTGCTGGTTCTACTCTTAAGGATACATCTCTTTGTGTCTCTTTATTTAATCTTTCTTCTATTTTTCTAGCTGTAACTATTTTACCATCTCTTCCTACCATAGGAGATGAATTTGTACCAAATGTCATTTGTAGTGTTGGTTCATCTATATGTAGAAGTGGTAATGGTAATATTTCATCATTATTACAGACTGTTTCACCTACTGATATATCAGCAAGTCCTGCTATTGCAACAATATCTCCTGCTTCAGCACTCTCTATTTCAATTCTATTATATCCATAATAACCAAATAGTTTTTGAATTCTAAACTGTTTCTTAGATCCATCTAGTCTACAACATGTAACAACTTCTCCTGTTTTTATTTTTCCATTATGAACTCTACCAATTCCTATTCTTCCAACAAATTCATTGTAATCTAATAATGCTGGTTGAAATTGTAATGGTTTAGAACTATCACCAGTTGGTTCAGGAATTTCTTCTAGAATAGTATCTAATATTTCACTAAAACCTTCTGTTTGAGTTGATAAATCATCACTAGTAGAACATGTATTATTAACAGCTGATGCATAAAGTACTTTAAAGTCTAATTGTTCATCATCAGCGCCTAATTCGATAAATAAATCTAATACTTCATCTACTACTTGTTTACATCTAGCTGCTGGTTTATCTACTTTATTAATAACTACAATTGGTTTTACTCCTGCTTCAAATGCTTTCTTTAAAACAAATCTTGTTTGAGGCATAGCACCTTCATAGGCATCTACAACAAGTAGAACTCCATCAACCATATTCATGATACGTTCTACTTCACCACCAAAATCAGCATGTCCTGGAGTATCTAAAATATTAATTCTTACTCCTTTATAGTCTAATGCTGTTGTCTTAGCTAAAATAGTGATTCCTCTTTCTGCCTCTAAGGCATTTGAATCCATTGATAAATTACTTACATCTTCATTATCACGGAACATTCCAGAATGTTTTAAGATTCCATCTACTAATGTAGTTTTTCCATGATCGACATGTGCTATTATTGCTACATTTCTTTTTTTCATAGTATCAACCTCTTCTCGCAACGTTCACCATTATAACACAAAAAATAAAAAAATACTAGAGATATGTAGTATTTTCTTATTTATTTAATAATAATATATTAAAATAGAAAAACATCTGAATAATCAGATGTCCAACATAGGAATACATCTGAGCAATGATGTACTCTCTACAATCATTATAAATAATATTATTTATAATATCAATAATTATTTCATTAATTCTTCTATATAGTCACTTAAAGAGTCAAATTCAGGTTTATCTAATTCATCTAATATTTTATGATGCTTTGTTATTACAGCTCCTTTAAACTCTTTTAACATTTCATAATCGTTATCATTATCACCTATTACATGTAATAAATGATAATTTAATTCTTCTAAATTCATAAGTGTTTTTAAAGCACTTTTTTTATTAACAGATTTGTGGATAATATTTACATGAAATCTACTAGCATATATATGAACATCTATTTTATCTTTTATAAGTTTAACTATTCTTTCTTTTTCTTCCTTATCTTTACAATTAACTACTACTTTAACAACATCTTCTAAGTATTCTGTTTTATTGTATCCATCATCTAAGTAGTAATCACAACCATCTTCTTTTAATATTTCTTCTATTTTTTCTATTTCTTTCTTATCAAGTAAAGTAGTATCTATACAAAAATCCATATTATTAAAGATTTTTGCGCCATCTTCACATACTAAATAACTATAGGGAATACTGTATTCATTTAATAATAGTTTTAAATCAGTATAGTTTCTTCCTGTAATTATAATGAAGATATTTCCATAATTAACAAAGTTTTTAATAGCTTCAATGTTCTTTTGATTTTGTTCTGGATTATCAAGATAATAAATTGTATTATCAAAGTCACTTGCGAGTATTTTCATGTTATCACCCTATAATTAGTATAACTTATTTAATTTTAATTTAAAAGAAAAAACCTTTAATAAGGTTTTTACTTGTCACGTTCTTTTTGCATTTTATCTATCATTTCATCATTTTTACTATCATCATCTACTTGTTCTAGAATTTGAGCTTTTTCAAAGACACGATCTTTGTTTTTCATTTCTTCTTCATGTATTAAGACATTGTAGGCAATTTTACCTAATCTTGTTTTTGGTAATTCTCTTCTAAACTCATATTCATAAGGCCATGAGTAACGGGCTAAGTTCTTTTCTACTACTTCTTTAATAGAAGCAATTGTTTCTTCGTTTTCATTACTAGGATTCTTTAAAACTACAAATGCTTTAGCAACCATTACCTTATATGGATGTGGAATACCAATTACACATGATGATTCTACATCTGGATGAGAATCTATAACATTTTCGATATTATTCGGATAAATATTATAACCTGATGAGATAATCATTCGTTTTGATCTACCTTTAAAGTAAACAAAACCATCTTTATCCATTATTCCTTCATCACCTGTATGTAACCAAACTCTGCCATCTCTATGTTTTCTTAGAGTTTGTCTTGTCTCTCTTTTATTATGAATATAGCCAGCCATTACTGTTGGTCCACTAATTACGATTTCTCCTTCTTGTCCATATGGTACTTCTTTTTCTGTTCCAACTTCTACTATTTTATAGTATGTATCTGGAAATGGAATACCAATACTTCCAGGGCGATAATAATTAAGTGGTGTTAGACAGCTTGATGCACAACATTCGGTTAGACCATAACCTTCTCTTAGAGTTGCAGGAGACTTATGTTTTTCTAGCCATTCATCAAATCGCTTCTTTAATTCAGGAGATAATGAGTCTCCACCTGAAATTACGCATGTTAAGTATGGCATTTTCATATGATTGAAATTCTTATTCTTAGTCATTGCTTCAAATAATGTTGGAACTCCTACTACTGCATTGGGTTCATATTTTTTCATTATTTTATCGAATGTTTTAGCATTAAATTGTGGTAGTAAGATACTTGTTCCACCAAAATATTGAACACAGTGAATACATACTGCTAAACCAAATCCATGGAATATTGGCATAATAGCTAATACTCTATCTTTATCTCTCATACATCCAACATGTTCAAAGTTTTGCATTGCTGAGGCATTAAGATTTAAGTTTGTTAATTTAACTCCTTTAGGAGTACCTGTTGTACCTCCAGAATATAGGATAGCAGCTATTTCTTTACCCTTAAATTCATCATCAATTTCCTTAATATATTCTCTTCCTAAACGAAGGAATTCTTTCCAACCAATTTTCTTACTCTTCTTATCAATTTCTTCACTATTAATATAATTCATTGGATTAAGTGACTTTAAAGCTTTAGTAAGATTTGTAGTAGTATTTGTTGCGGTATAAATAGATTTAATTAATGGTGGCATTGATTCACTTACACTGACACTAATTACCTTTTTAACCTTTGTTTCATTAATTATTTTATCTATTTTATCCATAGTAAAATCTACTGTGATTAACCATTCTGATTTAGATATATTTAAATAATGTTTAATTTCGTTTTCTGCTGATAAAGGGTGAATCATTGAAGCTATGGCACCTATCTTGTTAGCAGCATAGAAAGAGACTATTCCCTCTGGAGTATTTGGCATACAAATTGAAACTACATCTTTATGCTTTACTCCTATAGCTTTCATTGCTCTAGCAACTTCATCTATTTGTTTTAAAAATTCATGATAAGTCTTTTTATTACCATAATAGTTATAACTAATATTATTTAAATGTTTTGATGCAGTATATTCAATTAATTTATATGCTGAAAAATTAGGATACTCTAAGTGTTCCTTTTCATCATCATAATACTTTCTCCATGGAGCTTTAATTGTCTTTGCCATACTCTTCACCTCTTAAATCAACATGACTATTATACTATATTTAAAAATAAAAATGCAAATTGTCTTTTATTAGATTGGCATATATGTTATTATTATAATAGATGGATAGTAAGATAGGAGGTATCTTTATGCCAGAAGAAAAGAAAGAAGCAAAGAAAAAGAAAACTACTACTACAACAAAGAAGAAAACAACTACTAGTAAAAGTACAACTAAAAAGAAAAAGACCACAACTACTAAAAAGAAACCTGAAGTTAAAAAAGTTGTTGAAGAAAAAGTTGTGGTAGATGAAGTTATAGAAACTACTCCAGTTAAGGAAGAAGTTAACGAAGAATTATTAGATGAAGTTGTTGAGACTCCTCCAGTTGAAGAAGAAGTTCCTGTTGAAGAAGTTAAAGAAGAAACAATAGATGAAGTTGTTGAAACTACTCCTATAGAAGAAGTTGAAGATACTCATATTGAGGAAGAGGTTCCAGTTGAAGAAATAAAAGAAGAAACTGTGGATGAATTAGTTGAGACTCCTCCAGCTGATAGTAAAGTATCTGTTAAGGACTTTGAAGATGAAGCAATTGAAGCTGTTGAAGTTACTGCACAAGCTGTTGCTGATACGGTTAATGAACCAGTAAGAGAAATGGTATCAGGTGACTTACATAAGAAACCTAGCATTATTATTTATTTATTAGTATTATTCTGTATTGCTTTTATGGTTCTTGTTGGTATATTTGCTTATTATCAAGGTAGAATTGATAAGAAACAAGGAAGTTTTAAATTAATCGATGAATATCATTATAGAGTTTTAAATAATGATTATTATCTTGTTTCTAGTGAAGAGGATTTAAACTCAATATTTCCTAAAAAAAGTATAAGAGGCACTAACTTTGATAAATATAATTATGTTGTTTTAGAAATACCTTTTGATCCTTGTGCAGAATCTCATGTTAAACCTGTTGGATATGAAAGAGTTTATAATACTCTTAATGTTAAAGTAGAATATAAAGCTCATTGTGGTGGTTGTGCTCCATCTTATCTATATTACTTATTAGAGTTAGATAAAGATGTACAATTTAATAATGTTAAATATGATTCAAAAGCTACAAATAATCCACATTGTAATCCAAATGTAGCATATAAACCTCTTATCTATTTATATCCAGAAAAAGAAACTAAAGTTAATGTTAGATTAGGTAATCCTGATTTATTAACATCAACTTATCCTGAATATAATGATGGTTGGAATGTTGTTGCTTATCCTAATGGAACATTAAAAGATAAAAACCGTGAATATTACAGTTTATTCTGGGAAGGAAAAAATCATGAAGCTACTATTCATGATGAAGGATTTGTAGTTAAGGGCGAAGATACTTTGAAATTTTTAGAAAATAAATTAAAAGTGTTAGGATTAAACGATAAAGAAGCAAATGAATTTATTATTTATTGGTTACCTAAATTAGAAGTTAATCCTTATAATTATTATTATTTTGAAACAATGAAAGAAATAAATAATTATATGCCTTTAGAGGTAACTCCTAAACCAGATACTATTATTCGTGTTCAAATGGATTATCAACCATTAAATGAAAAAATAGATGTTAAAGAACAAAAATTATTTGCTCCTAAAAGAAGTGGTTTCACTGTTGTTGAATGGGGAGGAAGTATAATAAAAGATTAACAAATTGTTAATCTTTTTTTTCTAAGTCTACAGCTTTAATTACTAGTATGAATAATTCTTTTTCATACTTAACTGAAAATTGACATTTATTATGTTCATTTATATTACAATATTCTATTGGTTGTTTAGTTCTTCTACTTATTTTTACTAATTGTTCAATAGTGTTAATACTAGTAGTTTTCTTACCTCTTTTGTATGGTACTTTATCTTTATAAATAATTATTCTTTTATATTTTCTTAATATTTTATCTACTTTTTTATCATATGGAGATTTTTGATCAATAATAGTAGAAATAAATATAAGTGTCTTTGCTAAACATAGAACTACACCTACTCCAATTATTATTCCTAATAACAAAAATATTGGATTACTAATTGAAATAGTTGGTTTTTTATTTACTCTTTTTTCTATATCTAATGTGTTTTTCTCTATTGTTATATTATTTTCTAATAAAGGTATTTTTAAAGTTGTTTTACTAGAATCTTTTAACTTATATGGATTTCTATTTAGACTCTTATAATCTACTATTAAATCTACATTTAAATAGCTAATTGTATCCATATTATAATTACTTTTAAGACCTTTAGCTGTATCATTATAATCTTTATAATTTATTTCTATGTTTTCTTTTATAGAATACTTATCATGATTTTCTATTTCTAGTTTCTCATTTTCTTTTAAAGTATAATCTTCTTGATATAGGATGTTTTCTGGATTAGCCTTATCTACTATTTGTAGATTTCCTACTACTTTATAGTTGAATAATAGATTTCCTTTTTTATTGATATTAAAATAATATGATAAGTCTATTAATACTTTATCTATTTGATCTTTAGTAAATGTATTATTAGTAGATGTTTGTTCTTGACCTTCTTTTAATACTTTATAATTAATAGTACTATTTTCTGTATATCTAATATTAGATATTTCATCTACTTTAAATGATTTATATAAAAAATAAATGGAAAAAATAGATAGGATTGGTATTAAGACTATTACTAATAGTAAACGAGGAGTAAAGCCTATATAAATAGGTTTATTGGATTTTTCTACTGGTTCTTCTTCTTTTATTTCATATTCTACTATGAAATCTTCTTTTTGCTCTTCTACTATTTCTTCTGTTGGGAGTAATTCTTCTATATTTACTTCATCATTTAAATTTACTGATTCATATTTACTGCCTTTTTTTATATAAGACATATCCATTTTATTCTTTTTCTTAGGATTTTTAGAGGCATTTATTATATCTTCATCTTCTACTAAATCAACATTATTATAAAAATCATCTTTATTATCTGACATATAAATCCTCCTATCTTCCATTTATTATTTTAACATAAAAAATATATGTATTAAATACATATATTTCATTTATCTATGAATTGTATTTTCTTCTTTTTTATAAGCATCCATAGCTTGAAGGAAGATATTTGCTAGATATCCTACTTCTGGATAATCTTTCTCATCTAGTGATGCTAAAACAAATTTATCTCTTACACTATGTCTTAACACTTTTTCTCCATCTTCAGAATATATTCTTGATAGATTTTCTGTAAATACTTTCATATCAAATGGGAATCCATGTTCTTTAGCATACAAATAAGCATAAGATAATATTGTTCTAGTATTTCCATCTCTAAAAGGATGTATTTTCCAGATACGAGCTATTCTTCTCGCAAAAGTATTAGCTATTTCTTCTTTT
>JAEEGL014279886.1_pt1 | contig 12429 bp, 8 predicted proteins | sample 9134231 | NCBI WGS metagenome assembly JAEEGL01 (sample SAMN16246548, study PRJNA631951) | gut metagenome | biome: gut microbiome; feature: rumen; material: fiber-attached | host: Bos | place: Iran: Karaj | collected 2018-10 | reverse complement strand
TAAGCCGTCACTCCTACGGCGACGGAGGGCAAAAAGTTGGCAGTTGTGAAGTTACGGCCTGAAAGGCCAAAAAGCACTCAGCCCAGGGCAGCGCCCTGGGTTCGTATGCATCTAGTAAACGCGCCCTGTAAGGGCAAAAGCATTATAATTGGTGCTTTTGCCCTTACAGGGCGTGGTTACCTTGGCACCCCGATACCCAGGGCGATGCCCTGGGCTATGAGCTCGTTGGCCTTTCAGGCCGTCTTGCACTTCCCCTCCGTTGACGTAGGAGTTCCGCCTCCTCTCATCGGGTAAGGATCCCCAAGCGTAATCCTCTGAAAGCCCTCTTCCCCCAGGGCAGCGCCCTGAGCTAAGAGCTTTTTGCCCCGTTGGGGCGCTTCCCTTTGCAGCTTGTTGTTGCCCTGGGCGAAGAGGACCTTCATTTTTGTGAAGAGTAAGTGAAGGCTTTTGGTACGTCTTTCACGGGGTGAATATCATCATTTTCAATGAGATAGATAGGGAATGATGAAGGCTGTGCTGTTGTTCATAAGAAAAAATGCAGAATGATTATCTGCTGTACCACCAAGACCGCGCTACGGTCTTGGTAGTACGATTGCGGATAGTCATTAAAACAGATGACCGTTTCCGCATGTCCGTTATGGCTGTTTGGCAGGCGTACTCCACATGCTTCCTGTTCCACTTCCATGTGCTTGATGCTGTGTGGCATACCTATGCTGCGGTGCTGGAAGCATACTGGGTGTTTCTCGTGCATACGGTGTGCCCGAGACTAATTACTCACTATTTAGCCGAAGAGCGTTCGGAAGGCATCTTCCACGCGGCGGCACGGGGTGATTTCGATGGAATAATGGTGCGGATTGACGGCCTTGAGGTTGGCCGCCGGGATGATGATGCGGTGAAACCCCAGCTTCTGCGCTTCTGCCATGCGCTGCTCGATGCGGCTCACGGGACGGATCTCGCCCGAGAGTCCCACCTCGCCACAGAGGGCGATGTCATGCTCGATGGCGGTGTCCACGTTGGAACTGAGGATGGCCGCTATGACGGCGAGGTCGATGGCGGGATCCGTGACACGCAGACCTCCGGCAATGTTCAGGAAGACGTCTTTTTGTGCCAGCTTGAAGCCTACACGCTTCTCCAGGACCGCCAGCAGCATGTTTAGTCGGCGGTAGTCGAAGCCGTTGGCGCTGCGCTGTGCTGTGCCGTAGGCGGCCGTGCTGACGAGCGCCTGTGTCTCGATGAGGAAGGGTCGCACGCCCTCGATGGCAGCGGCGATGGCAATGCCACTGAGGCCGTCCTGGTTGTCGGTGAGCAGCAGTTCCGAGGGGTTGTTGACGGGTCGCAAGCCGTCGCTGCGCATCTCATAGATGCCGAGTTCGGCGGTTGAGCCGAAGCGATTCTTCTGTGAGCGAAGGATGCGGTAGAGGTAGTGCTGGTCTCCCTCGAACTGCAGGACGGTATCAACGATGTGTTCCAGCACCTTGGGTCCGGCAATGGTGCCTTCCTTGTTGATGTGCCCGATGAGGATGATGCTGGGGGCTGTGAGGTGTGTGTGTGCCTGCGGGTCGGCGGAGGTCGGGCGATGGGATTTCACGTACCTCAGCAGCGCAGCCGCGCACTCACGGATCTGGCTGAGACTGCCAGGCGAGCTCTCCACGCTTTCCGTGCTGATGGTTTGTATGGAGTCGATAACAACGAGGTCGGGGCACTCATTCTCTATGTGCTGGAAGATGTTTTCAAGGACGGTGTCACAGAGGACTGTTAACGTTGACGGTTCCTGCTCCTCACCTTTCATGAGCCTGTCTGCCCGCAGTTTCAGCTGGCGCGCACTCTCTTCACCACTGACATAGAGTACCTTCTTGTCTGTCAGGCGCAGAATGGTCTGCAGGACGAGGGTAGATTTGCCGATTCCCGGTTCGCCGCCCAACAGCACGAGGCTGCCTGGCACCAGGCCGCCTCCCAGCACGCGGTTGAGTTCCTCGTCATGCAGGTCCATGCGCGGCTCTTGCTCGGCTCTGATTTCGGAGAGGGGTATAGCTTGTGAGGACGTTGAGCGTTGGCTGTTCACCGTTGACCGCTGGCCTTTGCCCGCCGCGGGAGCGGTTGCTGCCACGCGAAACTCCTTGAACGTGTTCCACTGTCCGCAGCTGGGGCACTTGCCCATCCATTTGCTGCTCTCCTGTCCGCAGTTGTCGCAGACATACATCAATTTATCTTTTGCCATAGTTTTTGCTGATAGTGTGTTCTCAATAAGTAAGTGTTCATAATTAGGTTACATTATCTTGGTTTCATCCACCGTAGGGCCATACCCCCTTGTATGGCCGAAACAGATGGTCATTGCGGCCATACACGGGGGTATGGCCCTACGGCGGATGGTGTCGTTTAATTTTGCATGGTTACTTAAGTGCTAAAAGTTAGATTTTGAGGCTATTTGCCGACTTTTTTGCGTTAGCGTTTCACCCTTCCTGTGAAGTCACATAGGCATACCATGCATCACGGAGGGTGTCGAGAACCATGATGCCATTATCATTTACCAGCTCATCCCAGTGATCCCGTGCAAATTGCCGGAACTCAGGGAAATCAAAGGTCGTTTCCAGCAGATATTCTTTCTGGCCATCCGGCTGGGTTTCGTAGAGGATATCCTCGGGTGTAACACCCTCTTGGTTACGCATCTCTTCAAACTTGCCATTCAATCGTTTGCGGAATTGTCTGAGGATGTGCAAACAGTATCTTTCATCCTGTTTTGTTGCTGTTGCCACAGTATTTGACCAGACTTTATCTGGCGAATCAGCGCGCAAGAGTTGCCGAACCACTTCTACGGCAATATCTTTCTGAACAAGGTCAAAGGTCGCCGTTATCTCCGCGCAGGTGGCGTCAAATCTCTCTCGGGTCATGCTACGTGAATAAAAGGCTTTATTGTCTATCATTGCCAGGAAATCCCCTTCTGACGTGTATTTGCCGGGCCAAAAAGTGTTGACTTGATTTCTATTGCCATTCCAGCCTATGGTGTTCACCGCATACATGGCAAAGCGGTAGAGGTGATGAATATATCGCTGTTGGATGGCACTCAGCTGAGTCTCTGAACAGCCGGCTTGTAACATTAATGGCCACAGTTGCTGGTGGTCATAGAGACCTGCATTGTGCAGGATGTGGAGTTCGTTGGCCCGGGCTTTTAGCATCTTCTGCACCAGTTGCAGACGTTCCATCCAAGCCGTCAGGGCTGCGTTCACGGCGAAAGATCTGAGCAGAAACAAGAGGTTGGTGAGGGCCTCGCTCAGTTGCATGTAATTATTGGGGAAATAGGGTATGTCGTTTTCTAATTCCAACTCCTTGTAGCGCAATTCATGGCCTTCGCCAAAGGGCTGCAGAGCATAAAAAAAACTCGGATAATTGTTTAGCATTAGTCCTGCTATAGCTACATATTCTCCGTTATCGCCCGAGACCGCCAAGATAGCTGGAGGCAATTCTGGGTATCTCTTACTGATTAACACAGGTTCATGGGCTGGAAACAGGAGATAATAGTCAAGAAGCATATAGCCCTCGTCTTCTCCATAATCCTCGGGTTTAGGTAGCACGCGGGCGAAGTCCGCATCACTGGTCTGGTAAATCTCCTCCAACCGGCTTGGGAACAGGAGCGCGGCATCGCTGACCATGACAAACAGAGACAAATCTGCGTCCTCCCTGCGGATGGGAACGAGTTGGTATTCACAGGCACAAGTCTCTGGTGAATTCCATGGGATACGACCCGAGATAGGGCGGGAGGCCTTGGGTATAGCGAGCTCACAATAGCCTTCTTCATACCACAGCGGCAGGTACTCGCCCTCCTCTTTCAAGGCAGAGCGCACACCGCGCCATTGACGTACTGGCGTGGGTTCCGGAAAAACGACTTGAGTAGGCGCGGGGGCCGCTGTGGGTTTCTCAGGGGGGGGCTCTACGGAAAACAAACGTTTCCAGAGTTGGGTAAAGAAATCTATTTTCATCTATTTACTTGCACTCAGAATGTGATGAACTGTGTCAGGGCATTGATATCCAGGTGACCTGTGTCATCGACGAGGTCAATCCAGTAGAGGGTTATGATGTCTGCATAGAGATAGCGATGGTCCGAAAACAAACCATTCTCCAGAATGAATTGGCGCTTCTTCACGGTTTCATAAATGGGTGTCTCCACTTCGCGGGAAGAGACCACGGCGCCGCAGCCATTGTAATGAGCGTCATCCACATAGTGGACCGTTTCTGTCTTGTAGCCCTTGATGACCCTATCGTCCACCTCGTGGTGCAGGATATCATCGGCGGTATTCAGACCGTTGGCCTTGGAGTCCCGGATGCGCCGGGTCAGTTCCTGCTGGCATTTGTTGAGCATGTACAGGCAGAAGGGACGGCATTTGCCGGTCTTCTGCTCCACGAACTCCGCGGTCGGGAACTCAAACGAGGCCGACAGCAGACAGTAGTTGACAATGGTCATGGCGATGTCCTCGTAGGAGCGCTCGAAGTCGCCCAGCATTTTGATAGAGACTTCATGTAATTTCTCGGGGGAACTGACGTCCTCTTTCTGAATGTATTCTATCAGGGCTTCCAAGGCCAGACGACCCGTTTCCGGGTCCTTGTCTTGGGTGTGCAAAACGGGCTGCGGCAGCCCTGCCTGGCGGAAGGTGACGGGTGGCACAGTTTCCTCAAAGTGGGATAATTCCAGTAGGTCATAGACCTGTTTGTCTCGCTTTCCTTGGTTGAAGATACGTAGCATGAGGGCTGGCAGACCGCTCGGTTCTACCAAGTCGAAGAGGGTCATGGAGGAGACGAGCATACGTAGGCGTTTGTCGTAAGAACAGGCTCCAAGGTCTTGTGACTTAGGTGTTATGTATCCGTTGGCACACAAAGCGAGGAAGTGCTCCAACACAGCTTGAGCCATGTCGCGGAAATGAGCCCCCAAGACGGGATGCTGCAAGAACTCGCGGGCCTCGTCCAGCGAATCTATAGCACCATCAAGAAATGTAATCGAACTGTCCACCTCTTTATATATAGGGAAATAGGCATGGAAGATCAATATCCTCCTCCAGTAGTCCTGACAGCGCACTTCGTTAATGTCCTTTTCAAAAGACTTCTGGCTTTCCAGAAAACGTTCAATGCTTTGTTCCGCAATGGCAGCTGGTTCTGGCGCTGCTATGGTATTCACATGAGGCGACGGTGCAGGGGCTTTGTCCGTAGAAGAGAACTTGTCAATAATCCCTTTGAGCAGTGAAAAGAGGTTCATAATATACCTTGATGATGAATTGTTGTGGCAAAAATAGCCTTTATTCATGACAGCACCAAAAGAATGCTCACTTTTTTTGTTTCCGTGGCTACTTTTCCTGCTATATACTATAAATAGAATAGCGTGTGCCAGTGTCAAATAAGTAACTAATCATAATTAAACAACACCATCCGCCGTAGGGCCATACCCCCGTGTATGGCCGAAATGACCATCTGTTTCGGCCATACACTGGGGTATGGCCCTACGGCGGATGAAACCAAGATAATGTAACCTAATTTTGAACACTTACTTAATGATTTTGTCGTTACCAAAGCCCTGGTGCAGGTGGTGACCATCGAAGGAGAGGAGCGAGGGGCAGTGCGCGGGCTGCGACTTATAGCGCACATAGATATCGAGCGAGTTCGCAGCAGTGCCGAAGAGGAAGTCGCGACACTCGCAGTTGTCGCCATCCCATTTGTGGAACGTCGGCACTACACCCTCCATACGCTCCAACCCGATGGCACTCAGCGGCACAAAATGCTCACGGCACCACTCGTTCATGGGCAGCAACACCACAAATCCCAACCGGGGAATGGCCATCTGGCGCGTTCGCTCTATCATGCGCCGTGCCTCCTGGGGCGAGTCTATGTAGCCGCGGATCAAGTTGCAGCTGACATTCATCTTCCTGCGGTCAATGCCCCGGAAGTCGAGCGCCCGGACCGGAATGGCGGTGCCATAGAGTTCGGACAGACGGTCAGGATTATAGTGGTGCATGGACACGGAGAAATAGTCCCAACGTTCGTGACGCATCAGTTCCTGCGATGCGGGCAACAGGCCGTTGGTGTTCAGCTGGGCACGGATGTGATAATAGCGGGGTTCGTTGAGGCGCGCCACGATGCGTTCCACACGGTCGGGCACCAGCGCCGGCTCACCGCCCGTGACCTTCAGCCACGTGACACGGATGCCGCGGCCCTCCAACTCGCTGATGATGTCGAAGAGCAGGTCCACGTCCCACTCCACCCCTTCAGATGGCATACAGGCGTTGCAGCAGAACGGACACCGTGCATTGCAACCCGCCGTCACCTTGGCGTAGAGATTGACAAAGGGTGCCACCGCTGCCGCCTCGTGACTGGGCGAGGCACACGAGCGTTTCCGCAATTCTATGTCACGCAGGAATTTCATCGGTGTTTGCTGGAGGTCGCCGCAAAAGTACAAAAATGCGCTATGCCGACAAAACTTTTGGGCATTTTTCTTGTTGAATGCGCCACCATCGGCCTGCGCTAAATCATGAAATCGGGGTACAGATAAAAAAATATTGGTGATTTATGGGGCACGAGTCACTTTTTTTGTTTACCTTTGCGCCGCTTTTCGAGAGAAGGAGCAAAATAAAAAATTATACATACTGCTGCATACCCGCAAACAAAGCTATGGAACTGAACAATTTGACGGCCATATCACCCATCGACGGCCGCTATCGCACAAAGACAGAACCACTGGATCGTTATTTCTCTGAATGGGCACTCATCCGTTACCGAGTGCGCGTGGAAATAGAATATTTCATTTTCCTTTGTGAATTGCCTCTGCCCCAGTTGGCAGACTTTCCCCGTGACCTCTTCCCGCGTCTGCGAGCCATCTACGAGGATTTTTCCGTCGAGGATGCCCAGCGTGTGAAGGAGATCGAGGCCGTGACGAACCACGATGTGAAGGCGGTGGAGTATTTTATAAAGGAGAAAGTTGACAAGTTGACAAGTAAACAAGTTGATGAGTTGACAAGTAAACAAGTTGACAAGTTGACAAGTAAACAAGTTGACGAGTTGGCTCCTGATGCAGATAACTTGTCAGCTTACAAAGAGTTCATCCATTTTGGCCTCACCTCGCAGGACATCAACAACACGGCTGTACCCATGAGCCTGAAGGATGCCCGTGAAGAGGTGATTGTGCCGCTGGTGCAGGAGCTCATTGACCAATTGGATGCCTATGCCGATGAATGGAAGGACATTGCCATGCTGGCGAAGACCCACGGACAGCCTGCCTCGCCCACACGACTGGGCAAGGAGCTGGAAGTCTTTGCCTACCGCCTGCATCAGCAGCTGCAGTTTTTGGTGTGCACACCTGTCACAGCCAAATTCGGTGGCGCAACGGGCAACTTCAATGCTCACCACGTGGCCTATCCCGACATGAACTGGCGCCACCACGCCAAGGATTTCCTGGGCAAGCACCTGGGGCTGGAACGCGAAGAGTGGACCACACAGATCTCCAACTACGACTTCCTGGCTGCATTCTTCGATGCCCTGCGCCGCATCTGCACCATCATCATCGACCTCGACCGAGACGTGTGGCAGTACATTTCCATGAACTATTTCAAGCAGCGCATCAAGGCTGGCGAAGTTGGATCCAGCGCCATGCCGCACAAGGTGAACCCCATTGACTTCGAGAACTCCGAAGGCAATTTGGGAATGGCCAACGCTCTCTTTGCCCATCTGGCGCAGAAACTGCCGGTGAGCCGTTTGCAGCGTGACCTGACGGACTCCACGGTACTGCGCAACGTGGGTGTGCCCATCGGACACATGGTCATCGCCATCCAGAGCACGCTGAAAGGCCTGCGCAAACTCCTGCTGAACGAGGACGCCATCCGTGCCGACCTCGAAGCCAACTGGGCTGTGGTGGCAGAGGGCATCCAGACAATCCTCCGCCGCGAGGGCTACCCCAAACCTTACGAAGCCTTGAAAGCTCTGACTCGTACGGGTGAGGCCATTAGTCAACAGAGTATTGCGCAGTTCATCGAGACACTGGATGTGAAGGAGAGTGTCAAAGAAGAGTTGCGTGCCATCACACCCTGGAATTACACGGGATTGTGAGAAGCATCTCAACTCTAAACCCTCAACTTTAGCTTCGCTGACTTTTGTCACGACTCGGCCAAACAAGCAAGCTTGATGGCGTTCGCTGCTCTAAAAGTTCAACTTTCAACTTTAGCTTCGCTGACTTTTGTCACAACTCGGCCAAACAAGCAAGCTTGATGGCGCTCGCTGCTCCAAAAGTTCAACTTTCAACTCTCAACTTTCAACTTTCAACTTTCAACTTTAAGGGCCGATATGGCCAATCAATTATTATCATAAAAATGGAAAACAACGACGAAAAGTGGCGCGAGAACTTCGCCGCCAATGAGGGAAACAGCGAAAACCGTGAAGGTTTCAATCCCTCACAGAGAGAACAAAGCTATGGCACACAGGGACATTCCATGCGCCCTCGCATCCAGCGACCCGTCTATGGGAGCAATGCTTCGGGTGAACGCAGAACCTTCCGTCCTCGCTATGATGCAAATGGCAATGCCACTGACGAGAGTCAGGAGCGTGCACCACGCGGCTATCAGCCACGTGAAGGTGGGTATCAACCGAGAGGCGGCTATCAGCCTCGTGGCTATCAATCCCGTGAAGGCGGTTACCAGCCTCGTGGCTATCAGCCCCGTGAGGGTGGCTATCAGCCTCGTGGTTATCAGCCTCGCGAAGGTGCTCCTTACGCAAACGACCGCAACCGTGAAGGTGATTACCAGCCTCGCGATAATGCCTATGGTATGCAGGGCGGTTACCAGCCCCGCAATAACTTCGGTCCCCGTGGCGGTCAGCAACGCGGTGGGTATCAGCAGCGTGGCGGCTATGGCCAGCAGGGTCACGGAGGCTACGGTCAGCAACGCGGTGGCTACGGTCAGCAGCGCGGCGGCTATGGTCAGCAGCGTCCTGGCTTCGGCAGTCCCCGCAAGCAGCACACGGCCGGCTACAATCCCAATGCCAAATATAGCTTCAAGAAACGCATAGAATACTCCGAGGCTCACATCGACCCCGAGGCACCCATCCGTCTGAACAAGTATCTGGCCAATGCCGGCGTGTGCTCACGTCGTGAGGCAGATACCTTCATCGAGGCTGGTGTGGTGACCGTCAACGGGCAGGTTGTCACCGAGTTGGGTACCAAGGTCAAGCGCTCTGACGAAGTGCGTTTCCACGACCAGCCCGTGCGCATTGAGAAGAAAGTCTATGTGCTGCTGAACAAGCCCAAGGACTATGTGACTACCAGTGATGACCCCCAGAACCGTAAGACGGTGATGGAACTGGTGAAAGACGCATGTCCCGAGCGCATTTATCCCGTAGGTCGTCTGGACCGCAACACCACGGGTGTGCTCCTGCTCACCAATGACGGTGAACTGGCCAGCAAACTCACGCACCCGCAGTTCCTGAAAAAGAAAGTCTATCACGTACACACAGACAAGGCCGTGACCGCTGCCGACATGCGCCAGATTGCAGAGGGCATTCAGCTGGAAGACGGCGAGATCCATGCAGACTCCATCGAATATGCCAGCCCCACAGACAAGAAGCAGGTGGGCATAGAGATTCACAGTGGACGCAACCGCATCGTACGCCGCATTTTCGAGCACCTGGGCTACCGCGTGACCAAGCTGGACCGCACGCTCTTTGCCGGACTCACAAAGAAGAACCTCAAGCGCGGCGACTGGCGATATCTCACGGAGAAAGAGGTTGAAATGCTGCGCATGGGAGCATTTGAGTAACATCGTCTATAGTTTCTATAGCTTCTATAGCATCTATAGCTTCTATTATAAACCTACTTAAGAAAATGAAACGAACAAAAGTCATAGACGCGCTGAAGCGCACAGACTTCGGCAGCGAGATAACCGTTATGGGCTGGGTGCGTTCCAAGCGTGGTTCCAAGGGTATTTTCTTTATTGCCCTGAACGACGGTTCTACGATCAAGAACGTCCAGATCGTGGGTGAGGACCAGAACTTCGACGAGGCCGTGGTGAAGCAGATCACCACCGGTGCCTGTCTGAAAGTCAATGGCGTGCTGGTCGAGAGTCCCGCCGCTGGGCAGGCCAGCGAGATACAGGCCAAGGAAATTGAAGTGCTGGGCGTTTGCGACAGCACCTACCCTATGCAGAAGAAGGGCCAGACCTTTGAGTACATGCGCCAATTCGCGCACATGCGCCTGCGTACCAATACTTTTAGTGCCGTCATGCGCATCCGCCACAACATGGCGATGGCTATCCACACCTATTTCCATGAGCACGGCTTCTTCTATTTCCACACGCCGCTCATCACCGCCAGCGACTGCGAGGGTGCTGGCAACATGTTCCAGGTCACGACCAAGAACCTCTACGACCTGAAGAAGGACGAGCAGGGAAAGATTATCTATGACGATGACTTCTTCGGACAGCAGACCTCGCTGACCGTCAGCGGACAGCTCGAAGGTGAACTGGGTGCTACGGCACTGGGGCAGATCTACACCTTCGGCCCCACCTTCCGTGCAGAGAACAGCAACACACCGCGCCACCTGGCAGAGTTCTGGATGATCGAGCCGGAAATGGCGTTCTATGACAAGACCGACCTCATGGATCTTGAGGAGGACTTCATCAAGTATTGCGTCCGCTGGGCACTCGACAACTGCCCCGACGATCTGGAGTTCCTCAGCAACCCGCGTCTGGACCCCCACCTTATCGAGCGCCTCGAGGGAGTGCTGAAGGAGGACTTCGTGCGTCTGCCCTACACCGAGGGCATCAACATCCTCCAGGAGGCCATCAAGAACGGTAAGAAGTTTGAGTTCCCCTGTCAGTGGGGCGATGACCTGGCCAGCGAGCACGAGCGTTACCTCGTTGAGGAGCATTTCAAGCGCCCCGTCATCATGACCGATTACCCCAAGGAAATCAAGGCGTTCTACATGAAGATGAACGACGACGGCAAGACCATGCAGGGCACCGACGTGCTGTTCCCCAGCATCGGCGAAATCATCGGCGGCAGCGTTCGCGAGGAGAGTCTTGACAAACTCATGGCAGAGATCAACCGCCGCGGCATGGCCACTGACAGTCTGGAGTGGTATCTCGACACCCGCCGCTGGGGCACATGCCCCCACGCTGGATTCGGCCTCGGTTTCGAGCGCCTCATCCTCTTCGTTACAGGTATGCAGAATATCCGTGATGTGATACCCTTCCCACGTACGCCCAAAAACGCTGCGTTCTAAGAAGCACTACGCGGGTGTGACACGCCGTCACATCCGCGTGGTTTTTTCTTGTTCCGTCAAATTGTCTTATATTTTCTTTACTATGTATCCTTTGCTCTTTGAGGATAATCTTCATGAATTGGTCTGGGGCGGCAACAAGCTGAAGCCGCTCAAAGGGATGGCGCCGGATAGCCAACCCATTGGCGAGAGTTGGGAAATCAGTGCCATCCAAGGCAGCGAGTCCGTGGTCAGGAATGGCGCATGGGCTGGCCGCAAGCTCAGCAGTCTGGTGCAGGAGTTCGGTCCGGAGCTCGTGGGTGAGCGTGTCTTCCAGCGCCATGGAACGGAGTTTCCCCTCCTGGTCAAGTTCATCGATGCTGCGCACGACCTTTCCATCCAAGTGCATCCAGGTGACGAACTGGCCCGTGCCCGACACGGCAAGCTGGGCAAGACCGAGATGTGGTATGTGATGCATTCCGATCCGGGAGCTTCGCTCTTGGCAGGGTTGAAGGAGGAGTTGACGCCCGATGAATATGAGCGGCGTGTGCAGGACGGCACCATTGTGGAAGCGCTGGCACGGCATGAAGTGCATGAGGGCGATGTCTTCTTCATTCCCGCCGGGCGCATTCATGCTATCTGCGGAGGCATCATGGTCTGCGAGATTCAGCAGAGTTCCGATGTCACCTACCGCCTCTTTGACTATCATCGTCTTGACCTCGACGGACAACCGCGTGAGTTGCATACGGAGTTGGCCAAGGATGCCATAGACTACAGGGTGTTTGCTGATTACCGCACACATTATGAGATGCCTCAAAGGGGCGCTGTCACGGTTGCGGAATGTGACTACTTCACCGTCAATGTCCTGAAGGCCGATTCCAGCCATACGCTCCATCGTAACCTTATGAAGGAGAGCAGCTTCGTCACCCTTTCCTGTCTGATGGGAACTGCACGTATTTCCGCAGGAACCGAGACCATCACGCTCCCCACGGGTTTCTCTTGTCTCATCCCGGCGGCTTGTGCGGACTTTTCTGTTCAGTCCACTGACGACCAGTCCGTACAGCTCTTAGAAGCATGGGCAAAATAATTTAAGGTGTGTTCCATTGTGACAACGAATAACGTATAATTACCGCCATGAACATTAGATTCTTTCTGATCCCGTGTTTCTTGTTTCTTGCGACAGTGACTGCTTTTGCCCAGTTGACAGTCGG
>JAEEGL013721218.1_pt1 | contig 12429 bp, 11 predicted proteins | sample 9134231 | NCBI WGS metagenome assembly JAEEGL01 (sample SAMN16246548, study PRJNA631951) | gut metagenome | biome: gut microbiome; feature: rumen; material: fiber-attached | host: Bos | place: Iran: Karaj | collected 2018-10 | reverse complement strand
TGACTGACCAAGACCCTGTCATCTGTGCTACAATGGCCGATAGCGTGAAGATGCACCTGCAAGAGTTCATTATCCGGTATCGTACCAGCAAGGTGAGTGAGGATGTTGTGCATTACCAGCAGATGCGTGACGATGCAGAAAAGGAATATGATGTTGTGATGCGAGCCTATGGCCGTTACTGCGACACTCACACGAATGTGATCCTGCAAAGTTTCCAAAGCGAAAGAGATAAGTTGGAAGGGGAGTTGGCACTTAAGCAAAACTCACTGACTGCAATGGAGACTCAGTTGCAGGCAACAAAGGTAAAGCTTCAGGAAAAGACTCCTGCCTTCACCACACTGAAAAGTGCTACCGTACCCATAAAACCGACAGGACCAAAGCGAATGCTCTTTGTCCTGGGTATGCTGATATTGGCTTCGGTAGCCACTGCGGGATATATTCTTAATAAGAACTCTCAGAAAGAGCTATAGTGAAAAAACCTCAAATCTCAGAAAAGAAGAAAAGGGCTCTCACCAATATTGCATGGGCCATCAGCGGCAAGATCGTTAGTTTAACGGGCGTTCTTGTCGTTGGCATTATAGTTGCAAGATACCTTGGGAAAGAGCAATATGGCATTATGAACTATGTGATTAGTTTCGTTGCCATCTTTCAAGTCTTTGCTGATTTTGGGCTCGATTTCATACAGATTCGGGAAGAATCGAAACATCCTGCACACAAGGATAAGATAATAGGTACAACCTTCACACTAAAGCTCTTTTTCGCGATTCTCACACTTCTTGCAATCCTAATAATCACGACGCTTTCTGAACATGACGGCAGAATTCGATGCTATATCATGATCTATGCGCTATCCGTGATTCTGAACACGAGTTGGGTGTCACGAAATCATTTTACTTCGATTGTCTGGAATGAATATGTAGTCAAGACGGAGATTTCTCGCACACTCATCGGAATGGCAATCAAGATTGCATTCGTCCTACTCCATCTTCCACTTATTTGGTTCATCGTTTCTTTGGTTATCGACTCCATATTGTTGGCAGTGGGATATACAGCGTCGTATATCCGCAAGATCGATTCCGTCCGGAAGTGGAACTTTGATAGGGATTTGGCTGTCTTCATGCTTAAGCAGTCCTTTCCCTTACTTCTTTCTGGTGCAGCCATCGTTGTCTATAATCGCATCGACCAGATGATGATTGGCAAGATGATTGACCAAAGTCACTTAGGTGTGTATTCTGTAGCTGTTAGGTTTACGGAACTTCTTGTCTTTGTACCCACGATTATTGCACAGACCATAAGCCCAATTCTCGTGGAGGTGCGTCAGAAGGATGCAGCCCGGTATGAAGAACTGTCCCGAGTCTTTATGAATGTTACGGTGTCTGTTTGCATTCTGCTTGCCATTCTTACGAGTCTTTTGTCTTATCCCATAGTGCGCTTTACTTTTGGACGCATGTATATCGAGGCAGCATCAGTGCTTTCCATCTTGGCATTTAAAGTAGTTGGTGACGCACTTTCCCAGACGTCCGGTCAGTTGATGATTATCGAAGGCATCCAGAAGTATGCTTCCATAAGGAACATCATTGGGTGTGTGACGTGTGTGGGACTCAACCTAGTCTTCATATCCCGTTATGGGATTCATGGTGTGGCCTATGTTGCCATTGTTACTATTTTAGTTTCAGGCACATTGGCCAACTTCATCATTCCATCTTATCGCAAGATTTTCTATAAGCAAATAAAGGCCATCTGCGTCGGATGGATGGATATCATACACATTAAAACGCTACTTCGATGAAATGGTCACGTCTGTATAATGGAGCCAAGGCACGTTTGCCTATCTCGATGAGGTTTCTCATTGAGGTGCTTTCCTATTGGAGGCGTCTTTGTCGATATAATGCCTCCGTTCGTACGGACAAGGACATGCAAAAAATGCAATACACGCTTTTGCGTGAGAATCATATAATAGAGAAAGGTATGTCGATGCGTGACACCCGTAAGGGTTTCGGACAGCAGAAAGTCACAGCTTTGATAACTCGACTACGGAAATACAACCATTTGTATGGTTCTGTTGACAAAAGTTTCCTGACTTATCCGTTGTCGACAATAAAGGTGTACATCGACTACCAGCATGCCGACGGCATAGATATTCCAGAAATAGAGAGCGCCTTTCAGCAACTTTGCGAGGAGGTAGGTGTGAAACCTGAATCCTTAGCGTTGCCTGCTGGCATCGAACAAGGAAAAGCCGACGTTCTGAAGGCACAGGCACAGTCCGACTTCCCATCCTTGCTCTATAGTCGTCATTCGATGAGATATTTTCTCGATGAGATACCCTCTAAGGAATTATTGGAAAAAGCCTTAGGCCTTGCAGCAAGAACGCCTTCGGCTTGTAATCGTCAAGCCTGGCACACCCACGTTTTCTTTGGCGAGGATGCACACGAACTCCTGCGAATGCAGGAGGGATGCAAGGGGTTTACGGAAGACATACATTGTTGCATCGTGGTAACGGCAGACATGAAAGGTTTCCTCAGGCACGAACCCTTCCAGTGTTATATTGACGGAGGTCTTTATGCACAAAACCTTATCAATGCCCTGCACTATGTAGGTTTGGGCTCTATCCCTTTGTCCTGTGGTTTCCTGAGTGACAAGTTAATATCGATTCAGAAGCATTTCAACATTCCAGAAAATGAGGTGATGATAGTCATCGTCGGTACAGGTGTGATGCCTGAAGAAATGAAACTTGCAATATCCACTCGCAGGCCTGTTTCTGCAACCAACACCTATCATTAATAAGAGTAAGAGTTCATGCACTTTGTTCCGCTCATATATTTCGCAGGTCTTACCTATTACTTCTGGCAGAAGCACAGAACGTATGACTTGGCTGCATATATGTCGACTCTATACACCATCACTTCATTGTGTTGTGTCATTATGGTGATGGGCGGATTTATGAATGCCAAGGGTGGTGGTGTACTGATTGATGGCTATGAACCAGACTTTGGTATCATCCCAACGGTTCTTTATTGTGGATTAATCACGATTACCATCCTACCTTTCTCTTTCATCCGTCCAGAGAAATTGGAACACATCGGCAACGTGCATCGCTACATACTCTATGCCTTCACTCTTTTAATTATCCTACAAGGGCTTGTGGTAATATATCTTGTGGGAGGTTTTATTACAGATATATTTAATGGCGATTTTAAGGCACTCAAGAACTATGGCTATGCTGGTGATATTACTCCCGCCGATGCCAAAATGCTTACGATGCCTTTCCCAATACAGATACTGTATTACTTCAGCTTCATGACCCTACTCGCTCTGCCCCTTTTCTTTTATTATTCATGTGTGGAGAAACGTAGTTTGTGGCTAGTGGCTCCTTTGCTTGTTGTGTCTATCAGTCCAATTCTTAGAGGTGTTTTGATGGCCGATAGAACAGAGATTATTCATTATGGCTTGATGTTTTTCTTCTGTCTGGTATTGTTTCAGAATTTCATTACCAAGAAGGTTCGCAACTTCATCCTTTTGACCAGCCTTCCTGTTTTAGCTGTTGGACTAACATACCTTATTGCAGTGTCCTCATCTCGATTTGAGAGCGAAGATGAAGGTGCGGGAGGAAGCATGCTGGAATATGCTGGTCAGTCGTATGCCAACTTCTGTTATTTCTACGACAATCATAATAGTGAACTATACTACATAGAGCGCGAGACGCCACTGATTTCTTATTTTATATTTAAAAATCAGTATGTAGATACAAAGGAGGAACGAAGCGCCAAGGAAGGCTTCTTTATTGGTGTCTTTGCTTCCCATGTCGGTTCATGGTTGCTTGACATTGGAGTTATTGGTGCAACACTACTTTCATTAATCTTCGCCTTGATAGTTTGTCTTGTGATTAACAAATACAATCGGGTCCAGTTTGATGTGGCCGATTTACTAATGCTATTTGCTTTAGGAGCTGTACCAACCTTTGGAGTCTTTTATTATAGATATTATTCGTTCCAGACAGCGGTGGTTTATGCTGCTGCTATCCTGCTCTTCCTACTTTCTAAATTTGTGATTGTTTGGAAGAGCAATGAACTAGAAACTGAAAAGTCATGAAATATTATTTCCCCATATATCTTGATGCGGGAAACCGCGGTTGTGAGGCCATTGCTAAGGGAACGGCCATTTTGCTGAACGAGAAGAACAATCGACTTGTTGGATATTGTCGTGATGTGGAACTGGACAAACGGTTGGGCATGACAGAATACATGACATTGATTCCTTGCAGACGTGAATCTTTCCTTGTCGATAAGTTTCTGGGCGCTCTCAACCGAATCATTAGAACTGGGCGGGTCGCAGCATGGAGACAACTCTATCCTTTCAGAGTGTTTCTGCGTTTGATTACAAAGGATGACATTATGGTTTCAACGGGTGGTGATATGATGTGCTACGACAATAACGGTGCCGTCTTCTCCAATATCTGGTTGCACGAACGTGGCATACGAACGGTGCTATGGGGCTGTTCTATGGGACCAGAGAATCAGACGAAAGAGAAATTGAAGTCGCTACATAACTATTCGTTGATATATACGCGCGAGTCGCTGACCTACGAATATTTTCGTTCGTTGGGATTGGCCAATGTTTACCTGTTCCCTGATCCTGCATTCATTTTGGAGGCACATTCGTTTCCCTTGCCCAAATGTCTGTTGAATAATAATGTGTTAGGACTGAACATCAGTAACTATGTTATGGGAGGCATGTCTCTAAACGGCAACTTCGCACAGGAGGTGCTGACCTTTATAGATCATATACTGAGAAATACGACACTCAGGATTCTACTCATCCCGCATGTAACTTGGAACCGTGATGGCGAGAATCAGGATGACCGCGAGATGGCTCGTATCATCAGCACACACTTCGACAAACCGGAACGGATAGAAATCCTTGACATAGATTCACTTAATTATTGCCAGATACGTTACGCCATTTCCAAGTGCCGCATGTTTATAGGTGCACGAACGCATGCCGTCATCTCGGCATATTCCATGTGTGTACCCACCATTGCGTTGGGCTATTCTATCAAGTCGCGAGGTATTGCCAAAGACTTGGGGCTCGATGATAGGTTGGTTGTCGATAGCAAGAATAGTTCCAAGGGAACATTACTTCGTTCTTACTCCTATCTTGTGGAAAATGAAGATGCTATACGCGAACATTTGAAGAGCGTTATACCTGCCTATAAGCAAAAGACTTACCAAATTCGAGATGTCCTGAAAGATATATAACATTCAATCTTTCATTTTCATGATTAAATATAATTAATAATGTATGAAGCCTAGAATAATCGCCTTATATCTACCCCAATTTCACCCAATCCCTGAGAACGATCGTTGGTGGGGACCTGGGTTTACAGAATGGACCAATGTTGTCAAGGCAAAGCCGTTGTTCAAGGGACATGTACAACCCAAGATACCGGCCGATTTGGGTTTCTACGATTTGCGTTTGCCGGAGACTCGTGAGGCGCAGGCCTCATTGGCAAGGGAGGCAGGCGTGTCAGGTTTCTGCTATTATCACTATTGGTTTGGAGGTAAGCAGCTATTGGAACGTCCTTTCAATGAAGTTCTGAAAAGCGGAAAACCAGATTTCCCCTTCTGTTTATGTTGGGCCAATCATTCGTGGAGCAATAAGACTTGGAATCGTAAATCCAGACTTCAAGCCAATTCCATGCTGATAGAGCAGACCTATCCTGGAGACGAGGATGATATAGCGCATTTCCTTTCCGTACTCCCTGCCTTCCGTGACCCAAGGTATATGACGGTGGACGGTAAGCCTGTTTTTTTCCTCTATAATCCCTGGACACATCCACGCGTTCGAGAATGGATATCCCTTTGGCGAAAACTTGCCGAAGAACATGGGTTGAAAGGCTTATATATGGTTGCCATGTGTGACTCTACGTTGGCATTTAAGCTAAATGCCGATGGAACACGTTCGATTGCTTCACCAAACCTCGAAAGCAGTGCAGAAATCTTCCAGTCAGTTCTTAATATGGGTTTCGATGCTGTCAATTCTTTCGGACGTCGAAGGGGTGAAATGCTAAGTAAAGGGAAGTACATGGAACTCTTCAAAACCGCACTTCGCAAGGTGGGACTTCCCGTAGGCGCATATTACGACTATACTAAGACGGTGCGTGGATTCTTTGCGCCAGAGGACAAATGGGAGAATGTGATTCCAACGATTATGCCCAATTGGGATAGAAGTCCGCGAGCTGCTTTGCACGACGGCGTATATGTGGGTTCAACGCCCGAGGCCTTCAAAAAGCATATTCTACAAGCCATGGACATGATAAAGGATAAGACTCCTGAACATCAAATTCTCATCCTAAAGTCGTGGAACGAATGGGGGGAGGGCAACTATGTCGAACCCGACCAAGAGTTCGGTCACGGCTACTTGCAAACTATACACGATTCCGTATATCAATAACGATGAAAAAGGTACTAATTGTTTTTGGCACACGGCCTGAGGCTATCAAGATGTGCCCTTTAGTGAAGCAGTTTCAGCAGGAAAAAGATTTTTTCGATACTGTAGTCTGTGTGACTGGACAGCATAGGGAGATGCTTGACCAAGTACTTCGCATCTTCGAAGTCAAACCCGATTATGACTTGAATATCATGCAAAAGGGGCAAGATCTGTACGATATCACGGCTAGAATTCTGATAGGTATGCGTGATGTCCTACAACAATGTCGGCCCGATGTAGTGTTGGTGCATGGTGACACCACCACCTCTACTGCAACCGCTCTGGCAGCTTTCTATCAGCAAATACCTGTAGGGCACGTTGAGGCTGGACTTCGTACATATAATATATATAGTCCCTGGCCCGAAGAGATTAATCGACAAATTACAGGACGCATAGCTAGTTACAATTTCGCTCCTACTCCACTCAGTCGCGAGAACCTGCTTCAGGAACATGTGGACGAGAAAAAAATAACTGTTACGGGCAATACTGTCATTGACGCCCTCTATTGGGTGGTTGACAAAATCAAGAATATGCCACAATTGGAAGCTCGCCTGGGCGATACTATGTTGAGGATGGGCTATGATGTTACGCGACTGAACAAAGACAGGAGGCTGGTACTGATAACTGGGCATCGCCGAGAGAATTTTGGCGATGGATTCATCCAGATGTGTTCGGCGATAAAGCGACTTGCTGAGACATACACAGATGTCGATTTTGTTTATCCCATGCATCTAAATCCCAATGTTCGAAAACCCATTCACGAGGTGTTCGGCGAGAATTTGAATCACTTGGATAACATGTTTTTCATAGAACCGTTGGAGTATCTAAGCTTCGTCTATATGATGGAAAAATCGTTTATAGTACTTACGGATAGCGGTGGTGTACAGGAAGAGGCACCAAGCCTAGGAAAACCCGTGTTAGTAATGCGTGATACTACCGAACGTCCCGAAGCTGTGACGGCTGGGACTGTACGACTGGTGGGTACCGACTATGATGCGATAGTTGGGGAAGTCACAAAACTATTGGAAAATAAGGATGGGTTATATCAGAGAATGAGTCATGCCGTCAATCCATATGGTGACGGAAAGGCTTGCCAGCGTATAGTCAATACTCTAAAATAAGAAAGGAAATGCAACACATAGTTCTCATCGATGACAGCTTCCCTATCAATACGCGGAACAGGAAGATTCTCGATTCACTGGCCCGATACTATGGTCCGAATGTTCGTTTGTCAGTTATTACCTGGGACAGAACGCATTGTTATGTAGAAAAGCAGGAGGGATATTATGTATATCAGAAGGACTCGGCTTATGGTAATAAAACGCGTAAACTGCTTAACCTATGGGGCTATCGTAAGTTTTGTCATTCAACGATTCGTGCCATGCAGCCTGATGTTGTCATTGCATCCCATTGGAACAATCTTATGATGGTGCCTGCCTTGGACAGAACTCGCCAAATACTGATATATGAAAATCTGGATGTGCCCACCGAAGCCTACATCCTTCGGAAAACAACAACTGCAATCGAACACTGGCACATGCGGCGAGTAGACTTAACAGTACACGCATCGCGCTTCTTTACCAAACTATACTCCTCCAGTCACAGACAACTGGTACTGGAGAATAAACCCACATTTCCCACAAACATCCAAACGGATAACCTTCCAAACACCCAGTCTTTTCCTATACGCGTTGCTTTTATCGGTCTGCTTCGTTATCCAGACATCCTCTCTACCCTCATAGATGCGTTTCGCGATGATAACCGCTTCCAGTTGTTCTTTCATGGAGAGGGACATGCCAAGCCATATCTGGAAGACTATGCACAAGGTGCTTCGAACATCTTCTTCACAGGGCGTTATTCTTACGACGATATCGCTCGCCTATACCAGCAGACCGACATCGTATGGGCTGCATACCCTAACCGGGACTTTAATGTGAAGTATGCCATCTCTAACAAATTCCATGAGTCGCTATATTTCGGCGTTCCAGCCATTTATGCTAATAAAACCTATCTCGGTGAGTTTGTGGAAGCAAACCATATAGGTATGGTTGTCGACCCTTATTCAGTTGAGGCCATCAAGGCGTTGCTCCAGCATATCATCGCCCATCTCGAAGATTTGAGGCAGATGACTCTCGATATGCAGACCTTCAACAAATCCCAGACAACATGGGACGAAGACTTTGCGAAAGTGGTGTCTGTCATAGACGAACTACATTCGAATAGAAAGATAGCATACAGAAATTAAGAAGCACACAATAAACTTACATACGTTCAATAACTCCCAGTCTCTCATTTCGTATCTCTGACTACGTCGAAGATACTCTCGCTTGGGAATTGCAAACAGACCATTCGGCCTTACTTTGTCGCATGCAGGTCATTTAATAACTAGTTCTTATTTGACCTTCATTCGACAAAAATCATTGATTTGTTTGCAATTCCACTCGCTTATTCGTATCTTTGCACGTTTTTTGAAGATAATGGAATGAAGAAAGTCCTCATATTGAGCTCCAAACCGCCTTATCCTTTGCGTGATGGAGCTGCTATACGAACGCACCAGTCAATATTCTTGTTTTCAAGGATTGGCTATGAGGTCGACGTACTCTATTTGTCGGAGACGGACGATGAGGAGGTAGTGAAGGAGGGACTTCATGGCTTATATAATCAAGTCGTACACTTCAAGGTTACAAAGCGACAGTCATATCTGAAAGTGCTCAAGGGATTAGCAACAAACCTGCTCCCCCTGCAGGTCAATTATTTCTATTCCAAGCGTGCCCGGAAGTGGATAGTGCAAAATCAGCATCAATACGACATCATCTATTGCAACAACATCCGAACGGCCCATTACGCCCGCGGTCTTAAGCCCATGAAGATCATCGATTACGTCGATGCCTATTCCATGAACTACCAGTCGGCAAGGGAGAACACCAAAGGCCTATGGCATTGGATCTACACCATCGACTATCCGCGTTGCAATAAGTATGAACAACGCATCCTGCACGCCTTCGACAAGTGTCTCATCATCTCCGATATCGATAGGCAGTATATCTTGAATCATGCTAGCAAACCTGCTGAAATTAGTGTGATTGAGAATTTTACTCCCATCGATGACAGGCGTATTCCCAGCAATCCCGATTCCTGCAATCTGGTCTTTATCGGAGCCATGAACTACGAGCCCAATGTCTCGGCAGTGCGATATTTCTCACACACCATCATGCCCGAACTCGTGAAGCGATACCCCAACCTACATTTCTATATTGTTGGAAAGACCCCAACACCAGAGGTCGAGGCACTTGCCGACGAGCATACCACCGTTACCGGATATGTTGATAGCACATGGGATTATCTGAAGATAGCCTCCCTCGTCGTAACACCTATGCAGTCGGGTTCCGGACTCCAGAACAAGATACTCCAGTCCCTTGCCGTCGGTGCATGTGTTGTTACCACACCCAAGGGCTTCGAAGGTCTGGTAACCGACGTGGGTCAACCCTTTGTTGCTCAGGATTCAGATGAGATGATAAAGATCATATCCCACCTCCTCGACAATCCTCAAGAGCGTCAGGCTTATGGTGCCCTGTCAGTGGAATACGTCAAAAGACACTACGACGTTAGTGTCATCCAACAAAAATTTAAGGACATCATCACTTCCGATTGATGTCCTTAAATCTATGCCCTCCAATAATCTCGTTAGTATAGTTCTTTTCTCTGGAGTAGGTGGAAAACAGACCCTAGGTGCAGGCCTCAACGAACCCTTGTTCGAGGCGCGTCGAATTATAGGTGCAAATTCTGAAGACCTAAGGCCCTCTTTATTGTACTATAAGCTTCTTCAACGATCTGTGGCGGTGGGATGGGTGAGATAGAAAACAAAAACAAGAGCGCATATGATACGCTCTTGTTCTCTTTTATCTTTGTATCTCACTTTTATCTTCTTCTCTTTTCTTTTTATTTCGTTTAGTATCTTCGGAATACCAGTGTTGCTTCCTTACTGCTCAGCTGTAGGTGGTCGTCGTTGAGTACGTCTACGTGGAAACGACCGTCTGCTGGAACACCAAAGGACTCTAGGGCACTGAATGTGCACACCGAATCGGACGGCCAGTGAACAATCTTGCCGATGATGAGGCTGTCACGTGTGTGTGTATAATAAGAGAGGTAATAGTCATCCTTGTCCTTTCGCTGGAATTTCATCAGGTCAAGTTGTATGCAATAGTAGATACCCTTGTCCTTTGTGGCGAGTGTCTGTCCGTCGGCATTGCGCCATTCCGTCATTTGCCACATTCCTGCAATCTCACCTGCTGTCTCGCGCCAGTTAGTGCACGATGCTATAAGTAATAGTGTGCAGATGCTGAAAAATAATAGGGCTTTATTTCTCATTTCTTATTTCTTTTTAATCCATCCTGAATATGCAACAGAGAGCATTCCACCCTTCGACGAACCTAAGAGTGAACCGCGGTTCTGTCCATATGAAGCCGTGAAACTCAAACCTTCGGCCCAGCGTGGAGTGTATGATGCCTCAACGAGCAGATAGCGTCCCTTGACAGGATTGGTTCTAGGTGTGTGGTATGTTCCAAGGCTTTTCGTGTGTGTAAAGAGCACGCGATAGCCGAGTTCCGACAAGGGCTGTCCTTCGATGCCAATGTGGTTGGCACGCACACGATTGTCGCGGAAGATAATCTTTCCGTCGGCATTGTATATGGGAGAGATGAGCAAGGGATTGCCCATAGCAAAACCGGCATGCTGCCATCCACCATAGACCTGATGGTTGTAGTAGTCGTCTACGCCTGCTATTCGGTCTGGCATTTCTATGGTCTTGTCGTGATAGACGGGACCAGACTGGTATGTTGTGCGCAGGTGCTCGTAGACGATAGCGGAAACAATGGGATTCTTCGGGAAACGCATTTCCACACCATAGAGCATATCTTTCCAATCGTAGAGGAACGGTGCAAGCTGGCTATGATCCTCGAAGAAGTGTTCGGCATAGAAACTTGCTCCCCATCCTTTGTGCAGAAAATCGGCACGAAGATGCCAACTGCCCAGGTGATTGCCTTCGACATTGGAATAGTCGCCGTCGTTGACGTCATTGCCACTGGGGATGAGGGCGTGCCAGAACGATTTTATGCCACCGTTAAGTTTCTGATGAGGATCGAACTCCTCGGCACCTTCATGGTCGGCACGATCCTGCAGATTCCAAGCCTCGCCGGCAAACTGGCAACTCATCTCTATGCCACCAGTCAGGGTCACAGGAAACTTTTCCAAATTACCGATGCGCAGGAATCCTGCCTTGGAGTGATAGAAAGAGTTTGCAGTGCGAATGAATTCAGTACCTTCGGTGAAACTGCGTTGCCAGCGGTTGTCGGTATATGCACCATAGGCAATGTGTGCCTTCAAAGCCAACCAATTCTTGGTGCGCGGAATAACCCAGAAGTCGGGGAGTTCCAGACGTATCTGGGGTAGGGGACGTGCATTGATGCCAGTGGTTAAACCTCCACTTGAGAGACGCTGGTTCTTCAGTTCCAATGGACGTTCCTTTTGTCCCACACTCAGGCGGATGGCCTTGTATTGGAAGTCGGCATAAACCTGTTGCAGGACAAAATTACTATTGTAATTAACAGCACCTACAAGGTCAATTCCATATCCAATACGCCAATTGCGCAGGCTGTCCTCCTCTACATCGCGGAGAAGGGATGCCCGCAATAGGCCACTGTTTAATTCCGTAGTACCCAGGCCATAACGATTGTTGGTGAACCAAAATGGTGCACTGTCGCCCTTGCCTGCAGTACCCTGAATCTCGGCTTTGTATTGAATGCCCTCCCCAAGCCTGCTGATTTGGGCTTCAACGGCGGACAGACCAAAGGATAAAAGGAATGCAAATGCTATTGCGATTCTTCTCATGACTTAGTCTTTTGAGTCTGTGCTATTGTAGTTTCCGTACACACCGTAGTGACCATA
>JAEEGL013513364.1_pt1 | contig 12429 bp, 17 predicted proteins | sample 9134231 | NCBI WGS metagenome assembly JAEEGL01 (sample SAMN16246548, study PRJNA631951) | gut metagenome | biome: gut microbiome; feature: rumen; material: fiber-attached | host: Bos | place: Iran: Karaj | collected 2018-10 | reverse complement strand
GAAGACATTGGTAAGACGGGAATAGATACGTAGTGCCATGTCCTTCTCCTTTTCCATGTCAGGACATGTGAATACAACCTCCACAACATGACGAAAGGGAATATGGTTGAAGTCATCGCCTGTCTTTCTCATCTTACGCCAGATGTTGTAGGGAGCACGGTACAGAATATTGATTTGCGCATCGATGCCATCATGGTTCAGTACCTTACGAATCATATCTGTGAATGCTGTCAAGCGTTGCTGATGGCAGTCCTTGTCCTTCTGGATGAGTCCGGCAATTAGCTCATACTCATGGGGGCAGCGATAGCGGAAACTAAGGTTCTCCAACTCAATCTTCACATTGTACAGACCGAGGCGGTTTGCCAGAGGTGCATAGAAGAAGTCTGTCTCACCGGCAATCTTCATCTGCTTGTCGGGACGCATACTGCTCAGGGTGCGCATGTTGTGCAGTCGGTCGGCAAGCTTCACCAATAAAGCGCGGATGTCGTAATGGATGGAGTTGAGCATCTGTTTATAGTTGTCCACCTGCTTGGAAATCTCATAGATTCCTGTGTTCTTCTTTGTCACGACGCTGACCAGGAAGGCCACGTCATCACCGAAACGCTGGCGGATGTCATCAATGGTGTAGTCGGTGTCCTCCACCACATCGTGCAGGAAGGCAGCAATTACGGGATTGGCACCCAACTTCAATTCAATGGCCACGATGGTAGCCACGGCAATGGGATGGATGATATACGGCTCACCAGACTTGCGCTTCTGCTCAGAATGTGCTTCGCGAGCCAGTTCAAAAGCTGCATGGATTCTTGCCATATCCTCTGCAGACACCCTCTTTTCCATTTCCATGAAGACAACCTGTGCCTTCTCTAGGATCATCATGTTGTAATTCTTCATCATAACCTTACATCTTTAAACTTCTAACTTTAAACTCTATAAACTTTAAGCTTTGCTTGTATAAGTTTAAAGAGTAAACCAAGTAACCATTTTCTATCAGCTCCCCCCCAAATAAAATGCCCCTCAACGATTGTTGAGAGGCAAATCCTGTAAATGACACGGATCTTTGTGCTACTATCTCTATGATTATAGCTGTATAGTTATCATCAGCTTTCTCTTGGCAGATAGCTTGATACTTTTCCGCCACCTGCTCCACATCCTTGGCACATTGCAAGGTATGGAGCAAGGAAGCATCATCCATGGCGTTATACTATCCGTCTGTGCAGAGAAGGATGCGGTCAAGTGCCTGAAGTTCCACGGTCTTGACATCCGGCACAGCACGTCACATACTGCCTGGCTGGCCACCTCTCGCAGGAGTGCCCACCCATGCCGTCGCAGACCACAAACAAGGTTCGCTAGTCCCGCACCTCTACAAATGTGCAGCAATCCTCGTTGTTCATGCGAGGGCCTTTATCTGTAAACTGAATATAGTTCATTTTTGTTTTATAATCTCCATCCTCTCGTCTTCAAGTATTGCTTGCAGTCCTTGCAGAACAAGGGTGTCTGGGAAAACTTATTGCCATGTTCTGCATCTACCATGAAACAGTGCTCGTCGGAACAATGATTCAGTCCATAGGCATGACCAAGCTCATGCAGCATCAGTTTCACCAGATGATCATCAGTCTGTTTCTTTCCTGAAGGAATGGTTGTGGATATGAGTGCTACATGTGCACCGACAGGACTGACGCCAAAAATTCCATATGTCGGTGACAGCTCATTAGCTTTGAATATCACTTTGTCGGTGATGCCCAACACCGTAGTTCCCTTCTTCAACTTGCTAAGGTCTCTCAGCAATCCTGTTCCGCTATATCGGTTTCTTTCCTTATTGTAGTATATATTGGGCAATGTTAGTGGTTGGTCAACCAATTCGACTGACGGATAATACTTTTCAAGTTCTTGCTTCAAAAACATCGCTTTAGAGTTGACAGTTTTGCCGTAACTGTATATCTGAATAGCTTGAGGCTTCTGTCTTTTTCTTGTTGAAGTCTGAATCGTTTTTGCGTCTTGACATTTCTCTTCAGAAGCTTTGTTGCCACATGCCATCAGTGCAAATAGGCATAATCCCATCAGAAGGATGATGAAATGATACTTACTCATAATAGTATAAATTGCAATAGTTGAACTTCGTTAGTGCAGATTGAACATCATCCAGTTCCTTCATTCGCATTGGGGTTTGCTTTAGTCCGTATGTTTCCATACAGCCCTTCAGACGAATGGTGAACTTTTCCATTTCCCTGTCAATCTCGTCTTTGGTGGCTGGAACTCCCAAATCAACGGCTTCCTGCAATTCAGAGATAATCATGCCAGAGAACAGACCGTGAAGGCCGTATTTCTCTGCAAACTTGTTGGCATAGCACCAGATGCCGATACAGGTCTTTTCACGTAGGAACTGCACATGCCGGTCCGTAATCAGAAAGCGTCTGTAGATGCCATTCTTGTCTGGTTTTGAGAATAAACCATATTCGTTTCCATGTCCCAGCATCATCATGATATCATCTGCACGGATGGCTCGCTGCACATCAGAAGAGGAGTTCCTCTCCGTGATGAGCGTTTTTATGTCCTCTCGCTGCTGATATAGGAGCGAGAGGACTTGTGTGGTAGGGTCTGTGGCGTGAATAACTGTCATAGTAATTATTTACATCTTTGTTACTTCACTTCTATAGAGGTCATCTGCCATGTGTAGGATGACATCGTGGAGTTCCATGTATGCCTTAATAAACTCTATAGGATATCCAAATGCGTCACCGATGGTACCGTCAATCTGCGAACCACGTACTCTGTCTTGTAAAGTGTTCATAGTCCTTTTGCATTTAAATAATCAAGCACACTATTCCAGTCTGGGAACTTCTCTGAGCCAAACTCTATCCATTCACCAGTGAAATCGCTTGTCCCGTTCTTTCCCCTGTCATCTATCAAGTAGTCGCCCTGGCACAGGTCCTTTCGATGGGTGATGACTATGCGCTTGTGAAAGACATCATCCAGATACTTCGTCACCCACGATACCTTGTCTGACCAAGCGGATGGATTCTTCCAAGGTGCAGTCGAGAGGATAAAGAGGTCATAGTGCTTTTGTAACTCGTGCATTGCGTCTAAAGCTCCTGGCATTGGCTTCATCAGTCCGAACAGCCCTGGTATCTCATCTAAGCGTCCTTCGTACTCCTGCTTAACATCTTCGCTCACCTGTGCTAATCCTGACTCAAAATCAACAAGAACTCCATCCATATCGACGTATACGCGTTTCTTATGCTCTATATGCTTGTCTCGCTTGTCGTAGTTGTCTCTCATCTCTGTAAGTATCTGACAAAACTCCTCTTTTGTAAGGATTGTCTTATAAGGATTTTCTTCACCGCTACTATGTATAAGGGTAATGCCCCGCGTCTGCATCAATGCTGCACGGAACCGCTCGCTTTGTTCAAACATGGCCTGGTATGCACGGCGTATCAACCTCTGATATTCCTCGCTCTGACGGTCGTATGCTTGTCCTCTCCACCAAACAATCTGGTCTGTCTGCCACGAAGTGACACTATGCTTCCTCGCATTACCGCCCTTCATGGAACATATCTGGCGTTGCTTGTCCTTGTCTTTCTGCTTCAAAGACTGAAGGAAACCTTCCATGCTTCCACATACCATTCCTTCAAAGCGGAATCCGTTGCTGCAAAGGTTACTCAACACGTTCGATGGGTACAGTCCATTTGAACGTATATCCAGCGTGTTTGCATCAGGGTCATAGAAATCTATTGACTGATGGTTCTTCCTTGTTGTTTCCTTATGATCTTCCATATTCAATTCTTTTAACTAGATGTAATAAGAGAGTAGTAAGTAGATGCATATGCTTGCTTACGAGATGATAGAGCCCGTCCTCTGACACCGCCATATACTCGTGCGATGTCGGGGATTCTTGTCTGTAGGATTCTTTCTATGTCAAGCATCTTACACCCTCCTTAGTATTTCTTTTTTTCGTGTATAAACTTATCCGACTTGTGAACTCTATTCTGCATAGGGAAGCCCGGGCCAAGCAGTTCCATCTCGGCCTCATGACCACCTCGCCATTTGGATTTAATTGCATCCAAAGTCGATGGCTTCAATATCTTCTTTTTCAGCTTCTTCATTCTTACCGCTTTACCTTTTATATTATAAGAGAGCGGAAAGTAACCACACTTCTATCAATCATACTACCAGCCATTCCACTTTTCTTACTTCATAGACTTCTGGTAGCTCCACTTTACCCAACATTCCCTTTATAACAGACAGTGGAACGGCATCCTCACGGGAACGATTTCTTTCGAGCAGTGCTTGCCAATTTGTTTCGAGATAGACAATACGAACGTGTGCATGATAGTTCTCAAAAAGATTGACGAGCGATTCCCTCATTTGAGCCGTAATATTGGTAGCATTCCATACGAATGGTTGATGCCGCCTCAGGTATTCCTTGGCTTGCTCACGAGCTATGTTTGCTACCTTACCCTGTGCTGCCGCAGGCGAAATTTTATTGGTGCGTCGGATGTCATCCAATGAAATCATTGGTAGGTCGGGCACGTTCTGCTTTATCCATGCGTCCTTGCCAGTTCCTGGCAGTCCGCTCATCAGTAGAACCTCACCCCAACAGTCATCATATAATTCTTGTTCTTTCCACACATCACGTCCAGAAAGAAATACTCTTTGGGTATGGGTGGACGGGAAAGGATAGCAAACTTCATAGCATCCCTCCTCCTTGGCAAGCTCTTTGCAAAGGGCAATCTTGTCGAGCAGCTCCTGTTGATCGGAACACTTGCGTCCTAACATGTCTGCCTTACTAAGCAGACAAAGCAAGTGGATAGAGAAATCAGGCACCAATAGGCTGTTTGCAGCCAAGCGATGTAGCCTAAGGACAGGGTTATTTCGCTCAATGGCAACAGGAGGAATAGAATGGTAACGAATCAGCATGCAAATGGTTTCACGTATTTGTATGAGTTCTTGGTTGCCACACAGGCCATAATCTTTCCAAAGTAATTCACGCGCCATGTTACTGCCCGTCGGTGCATGGTGTGGAGTATGCCAATCACCATCCACGAAGCGCGTTGTATGAATCTTACCGATATCATGAAGCAAAGCTGCGACATGAAGAATATGTTGTTGCCGTGAATCCAAAGTTCTGTATTCTGGCATTTGTTGCAAGGCATTACACACCATCTTAGTATGTACATACACATCACCCTCCGCATGATATACAGACGACTGCGGAATATGGCGCAATCTCTCCTCATATCGGTTAAGCACTGTCTGTTCAATGTTGTTCCAGTCTATCATAAAAACAGATCTTCTATGTTCTTTGTTATTCTATTCGGCACAATGGGACGATCAAGCCAGTGCGACGGAGATTCCTCCACAGTCTGAAGAAAAGAGGCACGGACATACTTCATTCTATCAACAACTTCGCCGTTCTCCTCCACCTTTATATATATACCCTCCATCGTCCGTGATCTGTCGGTCTCACGGCATACGAGATCAGCATCCAACCCCATTTGTTCTGCATCCTCACGCACGTGATCGATATGGCGAGCAGAAATATAGCTGGAATTGCCCAAGAACTTCAGGATCTCGTCAACGGACAGGAATGTGCCTGTGGCAAGAACGGGAACTGAGCATATCGGCAAGTCCATCAGTAACAAGTGTCGCGAAGGAGTGTCTAAAAACTTTCCTGTCTCTCGGTCCAGCACATCGAATTCCATGAAATAATGTGGAAGCAGGTCGTAATAGATGCTGTGCTTAGCATACATCCATTCACCATACATGATGTATCGCTTCCCCAACACTTCATAAAGACGGTCTTTATGAACAGCCCCCCATTGCTTCATCAGGTCATAGTGCCGCTCACGATAGCCGCCAGTCAGAAAATGTCCGCGGCTCTGCAAACGCAGTTCTCCATCATCAGTGAACGAGACGGCAGAGTTTGCTCCGTCAATTTTCTCTTCCAACACAACATTTCGCCCAGCGATGTCGCTGAAAGGACGCTGGTGCAAATCTTTATCTCCGGGTTGCAGACGCGACCCCTGTATATGGGGCGTCCTAGGGTATTTAATAATCGTATCGTCTCTCTTCATAGCAGTTTCTAAACTAGAGATTATAACGTAGCTATCATCACCCTATGGTTGTTCACCGATATGAATTTCACCCTACTGCAGCCATTGTCCAAGAAAAGACACCTCAAATCTTCATTTGAGAAGAGGTGAATATGTTCTGGATTGTCATCAGGTTTTGACGGTACTGATACTACGATGTAGTTCTTTGCCAGACGGATAGCGTTCTTCACTACCGCTACAGTGTCTGGTATATGTTCCATCACTTCCAGCATGGTCACGACGTCAAATGACTTGTCTGGTGCATCCCACGTACAAACGTCTGCCTGAATCGGGTGCAGATTGCTAATACCACCATCATGAACACATCGCAGTAGTTCCACCCGATGCGGCAGGATATCCAGACTCGTCACCTCCAAATCTGAAAACTCTCGTAGTAAAGGGAACAGAAAAACACCTCTTCCACTGCCTACGTCAAGCAACGAATTGCATTGTCCTGCAGGCACTATCCCTTTAAGAAAACTCAGCACTACCTGTACCCTCGGCAAGTCCTCCTTCACCTTGAAGTAATGCATCTTGAATTCTGACGCGTCCTGCCTGTCCTTATATCTTACCTTATAACCTCGCTTATATGCCTCTGCAAGATTTATCATATATTGCTGTTCCATTATATTCTGTCCCGATATCACACCAAAGCAATGCAAATATCTCATTTGGTGTCACATCTTTCCATCATCTGACTTACATATAATTCATTAACATTGCCCGTATCGGAGTGCCCATCCTTGAACCAACTGCCAACGATGGCTCCATCGCTCAGTCGGAAAGTCTCTTGAATGGTGTCCAGTGTAACGCCAGCGCCAACAATTATAGGAAAATCATCAAGCACAGCCTTGAACTCTTTCACTTTTCCAAACGGCGTTGGCAGACCAGTACCCTCCCCTGTACATACGATAGCATCACAACGTTCCATGCCAAGTTTCAAATCTTCCTCCAAGGAACGTCCGGAACGGACCGCCTGATATTTGAAGCGAACGCCTCCCAGAAGAACCACATCTACTTCCTGTCGGATTTGGGCAAGTCTGTCTGCATATACATTATCATCCTTTGGTTTAAGATGCCCGCAAACAGAATCTATCTGAATGAATTTTGCCCCGTATTGCTTAGCTAACCCAAACGCCTTACTATAGTCGCCTAAGATATTTACTCCATAGATAGTATCGGGATATTTCTTCTGCATCCATGCCAAGACTTCCTCACAGTCCAAAGAAGATCCAAAATAATTCTCTATCAATGGGTATATGCCATATCTGAGGTAGATCTCGACTTCCTTCTTAGCCAACTCCAGCGTAGTGCATGTGTTTGTACAATTTGTGTGAATCATGCCCATCAATGGCTTCTGATTCTGAAATAATTCTGTAAACTTCATATTCTTCTATTATTAATGATTAAATAAGCGATGTGCTTATTTCAAAGATGTATAATCAAAGATATTCCTAAATACCATGCGCTTGTGGAAAACGTTATCAAGATACTGTGTCACCCAATTTACCTTATCTGACCATGCGGATGGATTCTTCCAAGGTGCAGTCGAGAGGATAAAGAGGTCAAAGTGCTTTTGTAACTCGTGCATGGGTTCTATGGCCCTATTCTTTTTATACTCGTCAATATCAATCTCATCTTACAAACTTCCTTTATGTTTCTTCTTTCGTGTATATAATTTATTCGACTTGTGGATTTTATTATGCGAATGGAAGCCTGGGCCAAGCAGCTCCATTTCTGCCTCACGTCCACCACGCCTCATGGCCTTAATGGCATCGAGATTCGTCGCTTGTATTATCTTCTTCTTCACCTTCTTCATCCTAATATCTTTTCCTTTAATGTTAAAAAGGAGTGGCAACTTTCTTTGTTTTCTATCTAGTTATATCCATATATTTACATTTTTGTTACTTCACCTCTATAGAGGTCATCTACCATGTGTAGGATGACATCGTGGAGTTCCACGTATGCCTCAATAAATTCTATAGGATATCCTAATGCATCACCTGTGGCACCGCCAATCTACGAACCGCGTATTCTATCTTGTATTGTATTCATTGTTCCTAATAGTCTTAATGTTTTTTTAAAGATTCAAGTTTTTTTGCTGCAAATGTGTCACCAAGTTCAGCGGCTTTCCCATACCAGCAGTATGCTTCAGACACATCTTGAATAGTACCAATACCCATTTCATAGCATGTGGCAAGGTTTACCATCGCCTTAACATGTCCTTGTTCTGCCGCTTTCTTCCACCATGTGTATGCAAGCGCGTAATCTTGTTTCACTCCTTTACCAGCTGCATAGCAAATACCCACATTCATTTCGGCCTCATTATTGCCTTTTTCTGCGGAAGATTTGTATAGCCGAAAGGCTTTTTCATAATCGACATCTACACCTCGTCCGAAGAAATAGCAAGAACCAAGGTTGTTCTCAGCTTCCGGAAGCCCCTCTTTCGCTGCACGAGCATACCATTTAAACGACTGAAGTTGGTCGGCAGGAAGATCTTCCGCATTTCCTGTTTCATATATACGTCCCATTTGATATGCTGCCATTGCAATACCGTTATCAGCAGCTTCCTTAAAGAATGACATTGCACGTTGTATGTCTTTCTGAACGCCTTTGTCTCCATGATAGTATAGCTGTCCCAAATCAAAGCATGCGGCATAGTTGCCTTTCTCCAGTAGCATCTCTAACTTTGCCACCAAATCTTGGGGTGTACTGACTTCAATAAGTGTGTTGCTTTCATTTGTCTCTATATCATGAGACTTTGGAGAATTTAGCAATTTTTCTTTTGGCTTTCCTTGACAAGCCAATAACTTTGTAAATAATCTTCTAAACATATTTTTTACTTAATTAGTTTGCTCTTGTAAATGTTTTTAAAAAATGGCAATCTCTGCAACTGTGAATCCTGCGATGACTCCATCTGTCTTCGTCACTAAAAACTAAAGTCTTGGATGTGCTTTTGCGAAGGCAATGAACTCATCCACATAAGGGCGTATGTTTTCCACTCCACCTGCATAGTTGGAATAGTGTAGCTCTGACCTTGCAGCCCCATGCCTTGCCCCATATTACTCCAAAACGATTATAAGCAAGACGTGCTGCACCATCATGTGAGCCGGCGAGATTGTTACCAAAGACAAATAACTCATTCGGCTTCAGCTCCGTTATTCTTTCGGATGTATATTCTCTATTGTACATATCTCCTATCGCCTTTGTTTTACAATTTCTTCAGCCTCTTTTCGCATCTTGTCTAATTCATCATCGCACTCGTCAATGTCCCTGAACTTGACCACGACTTTGGCATTCTGGTCAATGAATCCGTAGACTTCCACTTCCTCGTCGTCTGTCATACCATAACCATCATCATCCATGTAGTATTGCCCGTCGGGATTGAGTTGCCAACTGACTTCCGCCACTCCATTTTCAAAACTCCGTATGAATGAAGGGAATTGAAAAGAGAGTTTCCTTGCAGTGGCTACGGCCTCTTTGGGTAGATTCTTTAGCGACTCCCAGTCAATATCATCTTTAGTAACGATCAATAGACGCTGGTTGCCATCGATAAATTCGTAGGCACACTTGTTATTGTGGTTCAACAGGTAACGTGGCTTCCACCATCCACACATCGTTTCTTCAATCACGCCCATGCCTTCGCCAAGGTCTGAATACTCGTTTGGACGCTCTTTATACTCGTCTGTATTCAACACTTTATACAGTTTCTCTGGGCTCTCAATGCCTAGCATCTTGCAAATGATCTTGTAGATACTCATAATTCAATCCTTTCTTTGTTTCTTCTTTATGATAATAAAGAGCAATTTGTAACTCAAAATCTATCAGATCAAATTCCAACAGGCTTCATTTCGCAATAGCGAGCATACCATTGTTTCTTTTCGAGTGTCTCTATCGGGTCATATTCTGAGATGATGCAACCAGTGTACAGGTCATCGGCCAAGGCGAGAATGATGTTGTGTAGCTCTATTGTGTCTTCAAATCTTTTTTCTTCGGGGCAGAACAACCGTTCCCGGATGATGGCCTCATATCCGTATATAGCTCCCATGATATTGCCGGTGATGGCTCCGGTTGAATCGCTGTCTCCATCATGGTTCACCGCTGCTATTATGGCATCCTTCATGCTGTCGATGTGTTGCAGGGCGCAATAGAGCGAGATAGCCCATGCCTCTTCTGCCGTCCAACCTTCGCCTAACTGCCGGATGGCATCGTCATCGGGAACGTCAGATTTCTCCAACTCTTCGGCCCTCCGTGTCAATTGTCGTAAGTACTCCTTATCGCCATAATGCTCATCACCCTCCATTTCCATCATCACGTCCAATCCATCCTGTACTATCTGATAGATGGAAGTCTTCGCTTCTTCAGGAGTAAGCGGGATGATGCGGGAAATGAGTAGCGTCATCAATGCTGCTGGCAGATAGCCAAGTGGATGCAAGTGAGTAGTTTTAGCAATCTTGGCACCCGCCTCAGCCAGACATGTTGTCTGGTATAGTCCCTTGCCGTTCTTTACCTGATAGGCTGCATCTAACAAACCCATTGGAGCAACTCGCATAATACCGCCACATCCCTTGCTGTTGTTCTTAGGACGTTCATGCTCCAATAGGCATTCACATGCACTTATGCAGGTTATTCCCGGAGCACGGCGATGAGCCAGTTCAGGCAGGTCTCGCAGCCATGTGTAGTGGAAATCCAAATCACCACATACTGGCTTCTTTCTCCCTGTCTGTGTGTAGTACCAGTCAATATATGCCCCATCTACATAGTTCTCTGGTTTACCTCCGATACCTCGCATATAACCACGAGTCAATCCCATGAGCATTCCATTGGCTGTGAATAGTGTCATCTGTGTGTCATCGCTCACCAATGTCTTACCACTACGGTCGAGTTTAAACTTGGTAATACCCATGTTACCATACTGAGCAAGAATGGCATTCCTGCTCATAAACTCCACTGGGTAGCCAAGCGCATCTCCTGCTGCACCAGCCATCAGACTGCCACGGATGCAGTCCTTCACACGTTCCTTTTGCTTTTGTTCTCTTTCTTCCATACTCTCAACATATTTTTTTAACGAAAGCCTCTTGTTCCTTTGTTTCTGGTATAACTCTATGCGAAGACTTTGGCATCTGTGAGAAGCAATTTCGTAATTTATTCATCGTACTTTCTAAGTTACCATCAGCCAGATAGCAGCCGACAATGGTTCCTGTCCGGCCCACACTATCCCTGCAATGGATATATACATAGCCGTCGTCTCTCTTCGATAGTTATTGAATATGGTCTATCAACCGACTCACACTTTCCACGCTGTCTGGCACATCCACGTCACGTATCGCGAAACGAGTATATGTGCAGCCCTTGGGAAGCAGATGGAAGTATGGAGGCAGCTCACCTTCCTCTGTCAGGTCAATGAAGTGACGGACTCTAAAATGAGCCATCTGATTGATCTTGGTTTGTGCCTTCTCACTATTCTTGTCACCAGGATATTCTCCTACAAAGATGTTTCTTCTATGTAAATAAAACGACTGATAGAGCGGTCTTGTCACAAAAGCTTCAAAGCGGTCGTTAATCTTAAGCAATTCTTTGGGCAATAACTCACGGCACTTGGCAATAATCTCCTGAGGAAACTTCACATCTAGGATGACTTCATACAGCAGTTGTAGTTTCTTGTTCAGCAATTCAACCTTTCATGAAATTTTAAATACTTTCTTATGTTATTTATAAGCAAAAATACATCTTATATTTCAACCAGCCAAATTTTTATGCATAAAACCCACAATTGAATATCATTTTTTTATGAAAATCATACACTATCCATCACAAACACAGCTGCCCGACGATAAGGTATCTCCCTTTTCTCATATATCAATATCATGACATAGAAGTCGTTGATGAGATTGCCCTTATCGTCGTATATACGCAAGCGTAATCAGATGTCACATAAAGATTGATCATTCGAACATTGGTAGAATCTAGTTCATAGCTGTCATCATGACTACAAATTTTTAGGCTATCCAACCCACTAAATGGCATTTGTGGTATAGAGGGCTTGACATACCTGTTGTTTCACAAAAGATAGTGTCTGCGATATAAGTGGTATCGGAATAATATGCAATGCCAGTCTTTACATCTATTGAATTAATAGCCTCAAGTTGCAATAAGCAACGACATCATTACAAAAATTCTCTTCATAATTCAATATTCTTTTAGCGTGAGTTCGACGTAAGGCTTATGCAATTAGTCTACTTTTGTCAATGATTTCAATATTCATTGATGGCTTTTTGGGTAGTAGGTTGTACGCAATGAGCCCTGCAAAAAGATTTGTTGCAAAGTTGTCAACAGAGCG
>JAEEGL012360730.1_pt1 | contig 12429 bp, 11 predicted proteins | sample 9134231 | NCBI WGS metagenome assembly JAEEGL01 (sample SAMN16246548, study PRJNA631951) | gut metagenome | biome: gut microbiome; feature: rumen; material: fiber-attached | host: Bos | place: Iran: Karaj | collected 2018-10 | reverse complement strand
CCGCTCAAACTTCTCAGTCCAGAACGCCCGATGGCTTTTCGGCTCCGACGCAAGCCGGCACCCCTCGTGCCGATGCCAGAAACAGCCGCGCACCTCCACCGCCACCCGATAGCGGGGCAGAAACACGTCCGGACGCCCCGGAAGCCGGCGGTCATGCAGCCGATACCGCAGCCCCGCCGCGTGCAGATAGCGCCGCACCACCAGTTCCGGCGTCGTGTCCTCGCCATGGATGCGCGCCATCAGGCGGCTGCGCTCCGCTGGAGTGTAGACATCCATGCGCTACTGCTGGAACCACACCGACCGCAATTTCCGCCCCAGCGGATGGAACGGACGCGACAGCTGATAGACCGGCTCGTCGTCCTCGTTATCCTTCCGCGTCACATGCCCCAGCCGGCACAGCAGCGCCAGATGCCGATACAGCGCCACGCGGCTGATCCCCGTCCGCCACTGAAGCTCCGGCCCCGCCATCCCGCCCTGCGCCAGCGCCGTCATGATCTTCAGACGCCGCGTGTGCCGGAACGCGCTGAGCTGCTCATGCATCTCCTCCTCCGTCATCTCCGCCCGGGCCAGCATCTTCTCCATGGTCGACAGCAACGAGATCGCGCGCCGCACCTGCTGGTTCGGAACCGCCGAGTACCGCACATTCCGCTTCACCGGCGCCCCCGTGATCAGCCCCCGGCTCTGCAACGCCCGCAACGACCTCGACGCCTCGTCCGGCCGGATCCCCAGCCGCTGCGCGATCTCCAGCACGCACAGCCCCGGCGTCTTCGACACCAGACGCAGACAATGCAGCCGCTTCTCCCCTTCCAGCACCCGGCACGTCCGCCAGAACGTCGGCTCCAGCCTGACCATCGCCCGCCTCACCCGTTTTTTCTTCGCAACCACCATATTTTTCCCAACCTCATTTTTTGCCATTTTGAGATTTTTCTTAACCGCCTCGGCCATTTTCGGGCTTCACTCAGTCTCACTTTTGAACAATAGTGGGACTACCATGTAATTCCATATCTTTCCTCTCAACGAGAAGAATCATAATGAATTCATGAATTTTATGTCAATAATGAAATTTTGAATCTCACTTTTTCTCATTTCTCATCAAATTTCGAATTGTATATTGCAGAGAATAACTATGAGAATGAATGAAATTTTCGCCTTATTTGCTATATAATTTCAATTCTAGTCTCACTATTGTACATTTGTGAGACTGTTTGGGTGAAAATGCATGACGGTGATAAATGCAATATTCTTTCGTGAATTCACATTTTCTCGCTTCATTTGTGGATCAGAGATGGCGATATGTTATTTCTATTATCATAGAAATGAATTTGCAATGAATATAGTTTTAATGTTTTGTTCGATATTTTTGAATGTTTTTAGATTGTTTTTTATTTTCAGTCTCACTTCTCTTCACTCATTTTTTGATTCTTGATCGTCACGTCCATTCAAAATTCATAAGAGTTTTGCTCATATCATGGCCTTCCCCTGCTCACAGAAGACATCGCATCCGAATAGGCTTGACTCTGCTCCGGGGTGGCGACTAGAATTTGCAAATGATTTGCAAATCAAGGAGTGAAAGACAGGAATGAGGGCATATCGGACCAAACAGCGGCAGGTGCTGGCGGAGTGGCTGCAGAGCCGGGTGGACCGTGCGTTCAGCGCGCGGGAGGCTGCGGAGGAGCTGACAGGGGCGGGGGTAAGTCTGAGCGCAGTATATCGCAATCTGGCCGTGCTGGAGAAGGAAGGGCAGCTTCGGAGGGTTGGCGCAGGCGCGGATGGGTCGGCGCGCTATGAGTTTTCGGATCGGGAGCGGTGCGGCGCGCATCTGCATCTGTCGTGCGGACGGTGCGGGCGGACCTTTCATGTGGATGAGCAGACGACGGGTGCGGTCTGTCGGGCGGTCGCGGCGGCGGCGGGGTTCGTGGTGGATGAGCTGGGGACGTCCATCCAGGGCATCTGCGCGGATTGTCGGCGCTCGCCCGCCAAGGCCATCCCGCATCGGCACCTTCACGCGGCCAAGCGGCGCTCGCCCCCACAAAAAAAGTGAGCGAATGATGGCAACAAGCAACAACATTCTGCGAAATCTGCCCGCCGTGCTGGCGGCGGGGCTGGCCCTCGCCTTATCGACCGGAAACGCGGCGGCGACGCCACCCCCGGCCTTGCGGGTGACGGCGACCATCTTCCCGTTGGCGGACTGGACCCGGGAAATCGCCCGCGACCGCCTCCCGGACGGCGCAATCACTCTCCTTGAATCCAACGGGACGGACATGCACAGCTTCCAGCCGTCGGTGCGGGACATGGGGACCATCGGTGGCAGCGACCTCTTTCTCTATGTCGGCGGCAGCTCGGACGAATGGGGGCCCGGGGTCCTGGCGGCGACGACCCGCAGCGCCCCGAACCGTCGTGCGTTGTCGATGCTGGATGCCCTGGATGGCCGCGCGCTCCCCGAGGAGCTGGCCGAAGGCATGGAGCATGGCCACGACGAGGATGACGGCGAGCTCGACGAGCATGTCTGGCTTTCCCTGCGGAACGCCATCGTGCTGATGTCCCGCATCGCGGACGAGCTCTCAGCGCTGGACCCGGACGGCGCGCCGACCTACCGCGCCAACGCCGCGGCCTACGCCGACCGCCTTGGCGACCTGGACCGCCGCTACGCCGAACTCCGCTCCTCGGCCCGCCGCGATGTGCTCCTCTTCGCCGACCGTTTTCCCTTCCGCTATCTGACCGAGGACTACGACCTCCGCTTCTACGCCGCCTTCCCCGGCTGCAGCGCCGAGTCGGAGGCCAGCTTCGCCACCATCGCCTTCCTGGCCCAGAAGGTGCGCGAAGAGGCCCTCCCCGTGATTCTGACGACCGAGCGTCCGGGGCATCGCCTCGCGCAGACCGTCGCCGCCGCCGCGGGCCGTCCCGGCGTGGCGATCCGCGCCCTGGACTCGATGCAGAGCGTGACCTCGGCGGATCTGGCCGCCGGAACGACCTACCTGGCCATCATGGAGCGGAATCTGGAGGTTCTGCGGGAGGCGCTGGAACAATGAACAACAACGACAAGACCGCCCCTGGCGAAATCCTGCTCGAATGCCGCGACCTGGCGGTGGGCTACGGCGGGCATGTGGTCGCGGAAGGCATCAGCCTGGCGGTGCGCCCCGGCGAGTACTGGTGCGTCGCGGGCGCGAACGGCTCGGGCAAGAGCACGCTCCTGCGGACGATGCTGGGCCTGCTCCAGCCCGTCGCCGGCACGGTGACGCGCAATCCCGCCCTGCGCGGCGGCGACGCCGGATTCCTGCCGCAGCAGAGCGACGTGGCGCGCGACTTCCCGGCGTCGGTCGCCGAAGTCGTGGAATCGGGCCTCGTGGCCGGGGCCGGCTGGCGTCCGTTCTGGCGGCGGCAGGAGCGTCTGCGGGCGCGTTCGATGATGGCGCGGATGGGCATCGCGGAGCTGGCGAACCGCAGCTTCCGGGAGCTATCGGGCGGCCAGCAGCAACGGGCCCTGCTCGCCCGGGCGCTCTGCGCGGCGCGCCGCATCCTCTTCCTCGACGAGCCGGTTGCGGGCCTCGACGCGGAGGCGACCGCCGAGATGTACGCCCTCGTCCGCCGCCTCAACCACGAGGAAGGCGTCGCGGTGGTGATGGTCTCCCACGACCTGGACACGGCCGGCCGCGAGGCCTCCCATGTCCTGCACCTCGCCGGCACCGACTCCCGGTGCGACGCCCCCCACGCCCACGGCGGGCCGCACGCCGCCACCCGCCCCCTCTACTGCGGCGCGGTCGGCCAGCTCCGACCTCCCCCCCGCCGCCGCTCCCCCCTCCCCCAGCCCCACACCCACACCCACGAAGGAGGCGAACAATGAGCGCGCTGCTGGACCAGCTGGTCATGTATTTCTCCTTCCCCTACGTGCGGAACGCGGTGCTGGTGGGCGTGATGATCGCCGTATCGGCCTCGCTGCTGGGCGTCCCCCTGGTGCTTCGGCGTTTCTCGCTGCTCGGCGACGGCCTCTCGCACGTCGCCTTTGGCGCGATGGCGGTGGCGGCGGCGGTCGACGTGACCAACGGCATGCCCCTGATCCTGGCCATCACCATCGTCTGCGCGATCCTGCTGCTCCGGGCGGGGCGCGGGGCGCAGATGGGCGGCGACGCGGCCATCGCCATGATGTCGGCCGGGGCCCTTGCCGTCGGCTACCTCCTCATGAACCTCTTTCCACGCTCCGGCAACGTCTCCGGCGACGTCTGCACCACCCTCTTCGGCTCCGTCTCCATCCTCACCCTCTCCCCCTCTGACGTCGCCACCTGCGCCATCCTCTCCGCCCTGGTCATCCTCTGCTTCGTATTCTTCCATCACCGCATCTTCGCGGTCACCTTCGACGAAGAGTTCGCTGCGGCCACGGGCGTCGGTGTCCGCGCCCAGAACCTCTGGGCGGCCGTCCTCATCGCCATCGTGATTGTCCTATCGATGCGGCTGGTCGGGGCGCTGCTCATCTCCGCGCTGGTCGTATTCCCGGCCCTCAGCGCCATGCGCATCTGGCGGAGCTTCCGGTCCGTCGTCTGGGGTGCGGCAGGACTCTCGGCCGGCTGCGCCATCATCGGCCTGCTCATCTCCATCCTCTGCGGAACCCCCGTCGGGGCGACCATCGTGGCGGCGGACATCGCATTCTTCGGCCTGGCCTGCGCGATCGGCGCGGTGGCGCGGAGAGTGTGAGGCTGAGATTTTTGGGATGGCTGGGATGGCCGGGACAGCCGGGATGGGGGCGTGCGCGGTCAGCGCAGGGGGATCATGAAGGTCTTCATGACGGGGAGGTGCTGCATGTCCTTGGCGGTGTCATCCCAGCGGGCCGGACGGGGGGGCGGATTCCAGAGGCGGGAATCGAAGACGAGGCCGTCGGCGAATGACTTGCCGCCGAGGATGGTCGGGACTTCGAGCTTGGCGAGGCGCCGGCTGGGCAGGACGAAGTCGTAGGGTCGGTTGCGGGGGCCGTTGGTGTTGGGGTTTCCGGCCTGGTCGGCGGGCCGGCGCTCGTCGTCGAAGTAGTTGCAGAGGGCGAGGACGGCGGCGGCGTCGCGGCTGGTGGTGTTGAGGTCGCCGCAGAGCACGACGTAGGCCTCGCGGGGCCAGTTCGCGCGGATGAGCCGCACGAGCTCGCGGGCCTGCTTCGCGCGGAGTTCGCGCTTGCTGCTGGAAAGGTGGACGCTCACGACGTGCAGCAGGTGGGGGCCGGGAATGCGGATGATGGCCCACGCAAAGTTGCGGTTCTCGACATACGGGTCGTTCCACTGCCCCGCGTCGATGATCGGATAGCGGCTGATGATGCCGTTGGGCAGACGGTCCGCGCCGCGCTCCCGCGCGAAATGGTAGCCCGCCCCGAACAGCTCGTAGACCAACGCGCCGGGGCCGCCTTCCTTGTAGTTAAATTCCTGGATGCCGATGATGTCCGGCTTCAGGGCCTGCAAAATGCGGATGGCGGCCGGTCCGTAGGCCTGCGTCGTGTTGTCGGAGAGGTTCGCCGAGCAGATCGTGATCGGCAGCTCCTTCTGCGCGGCGCCCGCCCACACCACGCCCGACCTCGCCCCGCCCGTAAGCGCCCCCCCTGCGCGCGCCACCCGGATGGCCTCCTCCAGGGTCCGCGTACGCCCGCCCTGCGCCCGCGCCCCGACGGCCGACACCGCCAGCATCACGGCCGCAACGGCCCAGACCAGGAAGCTGCGGGCCTTCACGACGGCACCTCCGCGTCCGCGCGGGACACGGCAACCGGGGCGGCGGCCTCCGTGGCATCGGCATCGGCGTCGGCGGGCGCCGCGTTGGCGATTCCGAACGGAATATGCGCGCACGGCGTCGACGAGGCGGCGGGGGTCAGATGTCCGAGCTGGTCGTCGAAGAAGAGGTGCGGCTTGAGGATGTCGAGGACGCGCTTCTTTTCGATTCCGCCGAGCAGAAACACCTCGTCCGCCTCCATGCCCCACGCCTTCAGGGTCGTCACGAGCCGTTCGTGCGCCGGGGCGGACCGGGCGGTGACGATGGACACGCGCAGCATCCGGCGGTGCTCGGGATCGGCCGCCGCGCGGCGGCTGTCGAGCTCCTGGAGATGGGCCAGCCGCTGCAGGAGGGGGGTCAGAGGGCCCGCCCCGAGCGGCACATGGCGGAGGGCGGCCTCGTGGCGCTGGAACTCCGAGAGGTCGTGCGATTCCTGATAGACGGTCTCCGCGGCGTCATCGGCGAGGATTCCGTCGAAGTCGAATCCGAGGCGCAGCTGGTCGTCCGCGGGGTCGTCCTCGGCCTGGCAGGGCAGGACATGGCCCGCCGGATAGCCGGCCTCCACCGCCTCGCGCACCTGCGCGCCGTTCGTCGAAAGATAGAGCGAGGCGTTCACCGACCGCATGAACGGATAGGGCTTGCGGCCCGCCATGAAGAACGCGCGGCTGATGTCGAGCCCGTGGGCCTTGACGGCGTCCATCACGCGCATGCCGTCGTCCGCGTGATAGCGCGAGAGGATGACGACCTCCACGGGGTGCTCCTCCGGGGCCGCGAGCCGGTTGAGCATCAGGAGCCGCCGGATGAACGGGAAGCCGACGCCCGGCCCCGGGATGTCGCGGCGGTGCTCCCGCTCGTAGCGCCGGAACGCCTCCAACCCCTCGTTGATATAGATGTCATGCGACGCGGACAGGTCGAACAGCACCGTGGACGACACCGCCACCACCAGCTTCTTCTCGATCGGATACGACATGGTCACCCGCCTTCGCTTTCTGCTCTCCCGCCTACGGCGCCGTTCCGCCCCCGCCCGCCAGCGCCCGCCACACCATCATCACCCCCAGCACCACGAACAGCACGCCGCCCCCCACGTTCAGCATCCGCGGCGACACGAACCGCGACAGCACCGAACCCGCCAGCGCCCCCACCGCCGACGCCGCCACCAGCGCCGCCGACCCCGCCGCGAACACCGTCCACGGCGAGTTCGTGGCCGCCGACTGCGCGAGAACCGTCAGCTGCGTCTTGTCCCCCAGCTCCGCCATGAACACCAGGCCGAACGTCGACCAGAACAGCGCCCAGTTCATCGGCTCACCCCGATGGCGGACGCCTCTCCCCCTGCGGCGGGGCGCGGACGGCTCATGCCCGCGCCTCGTAGTTCGTCGCAATCCACTCCTTGTAGGCGCCGCTCCGCACCTGCTCCACCCATTCGGGATGCGCCAGATACCAGTCCACCGTGGCCTCGAACCCGGTCTCCCAGGTCTGGGCGGGCTTCCAGCCGAGGTCGCGCTCCAGCTTCGAGCAGTCGATCGCATAGCGCAGGTCGTGCCCGGGGCGGTCCTTCACGTAGGTGATGAGCGAGGTGCGCGGCTGGCCGTCCGGCAGCGGGGCGACCTTCTGGTCGAGCAGCTCGCAGATCTTGGTCACGACGGCGATGTTGGTCAGCTCGTTGCGGCCGCCCACGTTGTAGGACGAGCCATAGGCCGCCTCCTGCACGATGGTCCAGATGGCCGAGCAGTGATCCTCCACGTAGAGCCAGTCGCGGATGTTCATCCCGTTGCCATAGACCGGCAGGGGCTTGCCCTCCAGCGCGTTCAGGATCATCAGCGGGATCAGCTTCTCGGGGAAATGATACGGCCCGTAGTTGTTCGAGCAGTTGCTGTGCGTCGTTTGCAGGCCGAACGTCTTGTTGTACGCCCGCACCAGGTGGTCGCTGGCCGCCTTCGAGGCCGAGTACGGCGAGTTCGGCGCATAGGGCGTCTCCTCCGTGAAGAAGCCCTCCGCGCCCAGGCTCCCGAACACCTCGTCCGTCGAGACATGGTGGAAGTGCCTCACGCCGAGGGCCTTCGCGGCCTCCAGCAGCACGTACGTGCCAAGGATGTTCGTGCGGATGAACGCATCCGGGGCCACGATCGAGCGGTCCACGTGCGACTCCGCCGCAAAATGCACGATGCAGTCCACGCCGTGCTCCTGGATGGTCCGGCGCACCGTCTCCGCGTCGCAGATGTCGCCCTTGACGAACACATACCGCTCCCCGAAACGCTCCGCGACATCCGCCAGCGACAGCGGATTCCCCGCATACGTCAGCACGTCGTAGTTCACCACCTTCCCCGCGAAATCCTCCCGTCCCAGCAGATACCGGATGAAATTGGACCCGATGAACCCCGCCCCGCCCGTCACCATCACGCACTCGAATTTTCGCGCCATCGCAGCACCTCGCTCATTGATTGTTGGTTTTGTCCCCCTCTTATACCCTGCCCGCCCCCCCCATTGCAATCCCATCCCGCCGCCCGCGCCCTTCCCAGCCATTTTTTGCCCAACCACGGCGCAATTACGGCCGATTATATCGATAATATCGATATTTTCGATATTTTCGACAAAATTTTGCTCTTTTTCTGCCCCCCGTGCGCTATACTTGGGCCTTGAAAGGAGCCCCGCCCGATGAAAAACCACTTCTCCGCCCTTCGCTGCTTCGCCTGCGGCCACGAACTGCCCGCCACCGCGCCCGACTACGTCTGCCCCGTCTGCGGCGGCAACCTCGAAGTCCGCTACGACTTCCCCGCCAACCACCCCGACCCGCGCTGGTGGGTCGACACCACCCGCCGTGACATCTTCCGCTACAGCCCCCTTCTGCCCGTCAGCGACCTCTCGCTGGCCTCGCCCCTGCGCGTCGGCAACACCCCCCTCTACCCCGCGCCACGCCTCGCCGCCGCCGCCGGACTCTCCACGCTATATATAAAGGATGACGGCCAAAACCCCTCCGCCTCCTTCAAGGACCGCGCCGGGGCCGTCGCCCTCGTCCGCGCCCGCGAAACCGGCGCCAGCGTCATCTGCGGGGCCTCGACCGGCAACGCCGGCTCCTCGATGGCCTGCCTGGCGGCCTCCGTCCAGTTCCCGTGCGTCATCTTCGTGCCCCAGGCCGCACCGCCGGCCAAGATCGCCCAGCTGCTCGTCTTCGGGGCCAAGGTCATCGCCGTCAAGGGCACCTACGACGACGCCTTCGACCTCTGCATGCACGTCTGCGCCCAGCGCGGCTGGTTCAACCGCAACACCGGCTACAACCCCTACACCCGCGAAGGCAAGAAGACCGCCGCCTTCGAGCTCTACGAGCAGCTCGGCCGCATCCCCGACTGGGTGGCCGTCCCCGTCGGCGACGGCAACATCATCTCCGGCATCTGGAAAGGATTCCGCGACCTCCGCGACGCCGGCATCGTCTCCACCCTCCCACGCCTCCTCTGCTGCCAGTCCGAGGCCTCCGACGCCATCACCCGCGGCGTCGCCGCCGCTCGCGCCCTCGGCCTCAGCGCCGCATCCGAGCCCGCCGACTGGCAGAAGCTCCAGGTCCCCGCCATCTCCGCCACCCCCGTCGCCGACTCCATCTCCGTCGACATCCCCCGCGACGGCCTCGCCGCCGTCCGCGCCGTCATTGAATCCGACGGAGCCGCCATCACCGTCCCCGACGCCGACATCCTCGCCACCATCCCCATCGTCGCACGCGCCACCGGCGTATTCCCCGAGCCCGCCGCCGCCACCGCCGCCGCCGGACTCCTCGCCGCCGCCAAGGCCTCTGTCGTCCCCGCCGACGCCCTCGCCGTCATCCTCTCCACCGGCAACGGACTCAAGGACATCGCCTCCGCCCGCAAGGCCGCCGGCGAGCCCATCGTCATCGAAAACTCCACCGACGCCGCCATGCGCGCCACGGAGGGAGCCGCCACCCCTAGAATCCTAGAATTCTAGATTTCTAGAAATCCTAGCCCCTCTAGACAGTCGATTTCATTCGACCGCACTCGATCATTTCCCCCCTATCTTGTCAACAATCAATGAGTCTGTCCCCCAGTTTGTGTTCGGAGGGGGGCTGAACCTTGGCGGGGGGTGCGGCGCTGACATTGAAGACATGAACATGTTCTCTTCCAAAGTCTTCGCCCGGGGGGGGGCCGTGCTGGCGGCAGGCCTGCTGATCGGGCTGTCGGTTCCGGCCGTCGCAACCGCGCAGGATCCGACGCAGCTCGGGTCACCGCTGGCCAACGCCCTGCAAGGGCAGCTCCGCGACGGGTCGGGGCTTCAGATCGTGGCCCTGGTGGCCGGCGGCTCGGAAGCCGACGGCGTCGCGCTCGTCCGCATTCCGGGCAGCTCCGAGCCGGTGCTGCTCCGGCGGGGGGCGTCGGTGACGCTGTCGCAGAGCGGGGTTCCGCTGCGGCTGGATGTCACGAGCGTGGGGGCGGGCGGCATCGAGCTGTCGGGCAGCTCCTTGCAGTCGCCGATCGTTCTCCAGCCATCGATCCTGCCCGGCGGGGAGGCCGAATCCGACGAGCGGGGCCTTCTCCGCCTCGTCGAATTCAACCAAGTGCCGCTGGCCAGCGCGCTACGGCTGCTGGCGGACCAGACCGGACGCAACTTCACGGCCTCGCCGGCCGCCGCGCGGACGGAAATCTCGCTCTGCCTGCGAAACGTCACGCCGGACGACGTGCTCGGTCAGATCTGCGCGGCGCACCGCCTCTGGATGCCGCCCGCGGCGGCGGCGGCGGGAGCTTCGGGCCAGCCGGCCCCGGTCCGCATTCAGACGCTGGACGAATTCGAGGCGTCGCTTTCCTCCTTCCAGCAGAGCGAGCAGCTCTCCAAGGCGTACGTGCTGCTCTATCCCAACGCCACCGAGGTGGCGTCTGTCATCTACGGCCTCTACCGCGACCGCGTCCGCCTCTACCTCGGCGACGACGACATCCTCGACGACGACATCAACGACCTCTCCCGGCGCTTCGACCGGCTCAACATGCTGTCCTCGGGGGTGTCCGACCTCGTGGAAGGCTTCACCCCGGGCAACGCGGGCGGCAGCGGCGGCAGCGGCTCGTCATCGGTCTTCTCGCAGACCGCCGACGGCGCCTGGCACAAGCTATCCGCCGACGAGGCCGACCTCGCCCGCGGCGCCGGCCCCATCCGCCGCCTCTCCTCCGAGGAAGCCCGCGTCATCGCCGCCGCCGCCACGCCGGACGCCGTGTCCGCCGTCGCCCCGGCCGTCGCGGACGCCGCCGCGATCCTCGCGGACGCCCGCCTGACGCCGCCGGCCATCTTCGTGACGATCGCGCGCCGCAGCAACATGCTCATCGTCCGGTGCGTGGACCCGCGGATCATGGCGGACATCGACGCCCTCATCCAGAAGCTCGACGTCCCCTCCCCGATGGTCCTGCTCGACCTCCGCGTCCTCGAAGTCTCGCTGGGCGACGCCCTCGAAGCCATCTTCGACTACAAGGGCAGCGATCCCTTCCTCTATCACCACGACGAGCGCAAGGGCGTGGTCGAAGGCTCGCTCCCGGCCACGTCGCTGCTGGAGAACGGCCTCACCTTCTCGGTCCTCACCCAGAAGCTGTTCGCCCGCATCCAGCTGCTCAACGACCGCGGGAAGGCGCGGGTGCTGGCCACGCCGTCGCTCCTGACGGTCAACAACGAGGCCTCGCAGCTCTTCATGGGCAAGGAGGTGCCGATCGTCCGCAACGTCTCCGCGACGACCTATCTCAACGGCGACAACGTCGTGTCGGTGCCTACGACCGACTTCGAGTTCAAGCGCGTCGGGACGTCCCTGCTCATCACGCCGAACGTCAACGCCAACGGGACGGTGACGCTGCGCCTGCTCGAAGAGAACTCCATGCTGTCGGCCAGCAAGGCGTCGATCCCGGTCTACGGGGAAAACGGCGCGCTCCAGTACTTCGACGTGGACGTCATCGAATCGCGTTCCGTGGCGGGCACCTTCGTGGCGCAGGACCGCCAGACCATCGCCATCGGCGGCCTCGTCCGCGAGGAGACCTCCGACGAGCGCATCGGCATCCCGCTGCTCATGGACATCCCGCTGCTCGGCTGGTTCTTCCGCTCCACCAAGCAGGTCACCCGGCGCTCCGAGCTGCTCATCCTCGTCACCCCCTACGTCATCGCCTCCCCCGACCAGGCCCTGACCGCCACCCAGGACTTCGCCCGCGAAAACCTCGAGTTCGACGACACCCGCGCCGCCGCCGCCCTCCCCGCCGCCGACGACAACACCAAGGAGCAGGACCCCAAAAAATGACCCCCGGCCGCGACATCCCTCCCGTCGCCGTTTGGCCGGGCGGCCGCCGTGCCGCCCCCCCCCGACTGTATTCGACTGCAATCGACTGCATTCGAGTGCAATCGAACCTCCCGCACCCCCGCAAAACACGTTTCCATACAATGGAAACCTGTTTCCGCGCCCCCGCAAAACATGTTTCCATACAATGGAAACGTGTTTTTGCGGGCTTCACGTTGATCGAGCTGCTCCTCGTGTTCGCCATCCTCGCCGTCGTCGCCCTGCTGGCGGTCCCCAGGCTCTCCGGCATCCGCGAGCGTTCGCGGATCGCGGCCGCCCGGCACGACCTCGCCACCCTCCGCGACGCCTTCCACGCCTATCTGGAGGACATGGCCGCGGTCCCCGGGTTCACGCCCGTCAATCCGTACGTCGGCTACGACCCCTGCGAGGTCCTG
>JAEEGL010768695.1_pt1 | contig 12429 bp, 7 predicted proteins | sample 9134231 | NCBI WGS metagenome assembly JAEEGL01 (sample SAMN16246548, study PRJNA631951) | gut metagenome | biome: gut microbiome; feature: rumen; material: fiber-attached | host: Bos | place: Iran: Karaj | collected 2018-10 | reverse complement strand
GAGGGGGAATGGGAGAGGTAGTCGCGGACGGCTTGCTGGAGGATGCCGTCGCCTTTGCCGTGGATTACGCTGAAATGTGGGAAGTTATGGAGTGTGCATAAATCTATCTGGTGCTCAAGAGCGTGAATGGCTTCTTCGGTGCGCATGCCTAAAAGACGCAACTCAAAAACAGGACGTTCTTCTTTTGTAGAAGACTGTAAATCATATGAAACATCAGGGGCAAGCTGCTTACTGCTTGAACGAACAAGTTTAAGATCCTTTTCTTTTACAGTCATTTTTACGCTGCCAAACTGAACGTTCCATACTCCTTTGCGGGCAAGATCAAGGAGGATTCCTTCGTTACGGGTGGTGCCTGCAGTAACTGTTGCACCCGGAGCAAAAACAAGAGGCTCTTCCTCAACAGAAGCTTTTCCAGAACCGGCCACTTCTGCAGCCATAACAGGAGTTGCATACTTTAGCGCTTCGGCATTACTGAGCTTTCGTTTTGTTTTTTTGTTTGAACCAGGTTCTTTTTTACGGGCTGCTGTTTCTTTCTGGAAGGCCTGCTCCTGTGCGGCAAGCTTTTCTTCTTCTATTTCAATTTTATTATCAAGACGATCTACATCATTTTGCAAATCAGAAATAAACTGTTTAACACCAAGAGTTTTTTCGCGGGTAAGCTCCCCTTCCCTGATTTCCCTAACAAGATTTTCAAGAGTGCGACGGCTGTGAATTAAAAAGTCGTGCATTTCCTGCTGATGACCTTTTTTAAGTTCATTTTCTTTTCGTCGAAGCGAGAGCTCTTTTTCTTTTATACGCTGCTCTTTTTCTTCCACTTCTTTTTGCAGCATACGTGCCTTATGCTGAATGCGGTCAAGCTCGGCATGCTTTTTGTTCAGGCCCTTTATGAGAGATGAAACATCAGCCTGTTCTGTTGCAATATAATTTTTTGCGTGATTGACTACTTCCTGCGGCAATCCTGATTTTCTTGCAATTGCAATTGCGTGACTTTCACCCGGGATTCCCATCATCAGTTTGTAAGATGGAGAAAGAGTACTTGTATCAAACTCAACACTTGCGTTTACACATTTTGCATTTGTGTAACCGTAGTTTTTAAGAATACCCATATGAGTTGTAACAAGAACAAAAGCATTTTTTTCTATTAAGGTATCAAGCACAGACATTGCAATTGCAGTTCCTTCCTGAGGATCTGTTCCGCTTCCAAGTTCATCAAGAAGAACAAGAGAATGTTTTGTAGCACCAGTAACTGCCTGCGCAATATTCTTCATGTGGCCGCTAAAGGTAGAAAGGCTCATATCAATATCCTGGCTGTCTCCAATATCGGCAAAGAGTTCTTTGAAAACAGGAAGCCTTGTGCCCTCTGCGGCAGGAAGAGGAAGCCCCGCCTGATTAAGCATAGAAAATAGTGCAAAGGTCTTAAGAGAAACTGTTTTACCGCCTGTGTTTGGACCAGTAATAATTAAAACACGCTTTCCATCCATAAAATAAAAATCAATTGGGACAGCCTTTTTGCCAAGAAGCGGATGCCTTGCCTTCAAAAGCAGCGGAGGCTCTCCAATTGCAGGAACCGCATAACAGCAGTTATTTTCATTACCCCAGCGGGCTGCGGCACAAGTTTGATCCATCAAAAGCATAACAGGATGTGCCTGACGGAAAAGCGGAATTGAAGGCTGAAGATCCTTAGTGAGATCGGCAAGAATTCGGTTTATAACCTGAATGAGTTCATTTTCTTTTTGAATAAGTTCATTACTGCAAAGCACAACATCCTGCGGCTCAACATAAACAGTCTGTGCTGTCTGCGAAATATCAATAATGATTCCGTTGATTCTATTTTGAAGACTCGCTTTTACCGCAAGCACCTGACGTCCGTTACGCAAAACAGGAACAGAAGATTCAAGCACACCCGCAAGCTTTGGATCTGTTGTATAATGACGAAGCAGTGTTTTAATTTTTGTATTGAGAGAAGAAATCTGTTTACGGATAGCAGCAATTTCCGGGAGATCACGCATCTGACCATCCGGTGTTATTATATGAAAAATCAGTTTTTCTGTTTCTGTAAAATCAGGAAGCTTTTGAGACTGTTCCAGAAGATTTTTTAATTCAAGATCCTCAGCATGAAGACTAATACACTGTTTTAAATTATTAGTGCTAAGAACAAAATCGCCTAACGCTTTTACCTGCTCAAGCACAAGGCTGGTTCCCTTTGCTTTAATTACATCAACCAGAGGTGCAACAGGCTCCCAGAACAAAATAGGATTTTTATGAGATGCCTCAAGATATTTTGACCATTCACGGCTAAGATTTTTGAGTAATTCTATCTGTTTTGAATCGGTAAAGGGTTCGCGCTGCAAAAAAGCATCTTTAGCTTCCTGAGTAATACAATAAGCTGCAACTTCGTCGCGAACACGATAAAAATCAATTTCCTGTAAGGCTTTTGAGTTCATGAATGTAATCTACAAAAAATAATTGCTTTTGTAAAGAAAAAAAAAAACGGGGAAAAAAAAGAGACCGTACTCTCCAAGACGGTCTCACAATAGTTTTTTAATACCCCGATATCCAGTTCTAATGAAAGCTAGAAATAATCTTTGTCAAACACTTTTTTACAGAACTTTTGGGTTTTCTTATATGTAGGATTATATAACAAATTATTTAAAATTTGCACTACATAAAAGTGTAGTTTTGTGATTTTTTCTATATAAGTCCTATCTTCTTGGCCTTGAACACAGCTTGAGACGCTGAAGTTACTCCAAGCTTTGGATAGATTTTTTTAATATGATAACGAACTGTATTTACAGAAATAAAGAATATTTCAGAGATTTCATCATAAGTTTTACCCTGCTCCAGAAGCCTTAGAATATCCTTTTCCATTTCGGTGAAATTTGTATTTGATTCCTGCGAAATATTCAGATAGTTTGGATACAAAACTGCTATGTGTCTTGTTATACCAATTACTTTTGTAAGGAAAGGTGTTGTTCCCCTGACTTTTTGATATTCCTGTAAAAGTTTGAACATAAGAACGCCTTCATCGGCAATGGTTCTGTAAATGCGGTATTTTTCGGCCTGTTTCAAAAATTGATCAACAAGCTCAAAAGCTTTTTCTTTATTACCTGTCTTATACCAGCTCATAGCCTCTATACAGGAAATTGTTATTAAATCCATATGACGGCGGCTTAATTCAAAATAGAACTTCAACTGTTCGGCAAGTGCAAGCAAAGCAAGGTGTTTATCATAGAGAAGATAACATCTGAGTTTTACAAAATATCCGTATGTTTCCATGAGGTTAAATTCTCTATTTTCATCAGGTGCCTTTTTTTCGAGCCATTCATTTACATATTCAAGATTACAGTCATAAAGAGCAAGTCGAACACTCATAGCGTCGATGTTATATTCAAACGAACTTCCCTTAATATCCTTAACCCGATCTTTAAGATGCGACATGATGATTTCGGCAGATTTAATTTCACCATTAATTGTGAGGATTGTAATCTGCAGATAAAGGGCAACAACAAGAAAAACAAAAGCCTTCTGGCGTTCAAGAATTGGAATTGCACTTGTGATTCTTACCATGGCGTCAAAGCATTCATTCCGCTGATAGTAAATCTCGGCAGAAACAATATCATAAACCTGACGGGCTACATCACCATATAAAACCTTAAGAAGCTCCAGAGATTTTTCTTTATGCTTAAGAACAAAATCGCCGTAATAAGAAAAATCGCGAAGACCATTTAAAATACTAGGGCGTCCCGGGGCGGTACTGTAATATGGTTCAAGCGAAACGCCAAGATATCCAAGCTTAGAAAGTGAATGAAAAAAGTCTCTGTTACTTACAGTTGGAATAATTGGTTTAATAAAATCTTCAAAGCCAACATCTGGCAAAAGATTCATAAGATGAGGAACAGCTGCAATGTCGCCCATAACTATACGCAAAAGAATTGCTGCAGAAAGATCATAAAGAGAGGCTTTATACTGCTCATCGGTGAGACTTAAAAAAGAATCTTTATTTTTCCAGAGCTCTGGTATACAAAAAGAGATGTTTAATTTTGAAATAAGTTGCTTTCTCTCTTCTTCCGATAACATTAGTCTTCCCAGCTTCCTGTTTTTATTTCTTCACTAATACGTTTCCAGCTGTCGTAGCGTTCTGGCGTGATTATACCATCCTCTACAGCTTTTTGCACTGCACAATCCGGTTCTGTATTATGCCTGCAGCCAAGCCCAAATTTACATTTTCCTATAAAAGGCTCAAACTCCTTAAAGTACATTTGAACGTCATCGGCCTGAATATCATCAAGCACAAAACGTCTGATTCCCGGTGTATCAATTATATCTGCCTTTCGACCTTTTATTCCATCAAGAAGAGATTCGTTCAAAGTAAGGTGAATCAAGTTTCCTTTTGTTGTGGTATGACTTCCGCGGCCATATTTTTTTGAAAGACTGCCTGTTTTTAAAACACAGGAATTGTCCATTACATTGATGAGGCTAGACTTTCCTACTCCCGACTGACCTACAAATGCCGAAAGATGATTTTCCAAAAGCTCGGCAAACTGCTGCATACCCTCGCCTGTTTTTGCAGAAATGCGAAGAACTTTATAACCAAGGTCACTCCAGATTGTAAGCCGTCTGTCTATCTGGTCATATTCTTCTTCACGTCCATCAGTCTGCATAAGCTCTGCTAAATCCCATTTGTTGCAGACAATAATCGGGGTAATTCCCTGATGCTCTGCCTGAGCCAAGGCCCTGTCTATAAAACGAGGACGGAAGGGCGGTTCATCTGGTGTACAGACAAGAATTAAATAATCAAGATTTGAAGCAAGCAACTGAGGACAGCGTCCCTTTACATTCCAGCGCAGAAAAGTATTTTTCCGTTCAAGAACATTCAGAATCTGACCTTTCTGTTCGTTAATTGGATCAGGCTCAACTGTTACACGGTCTCCGGGAGCCAAAGGATTATAAAACTGTTTATCTGATTTTAAAACCTTTCCCTTAATTGTACAGTTTCTGGTGAGTTCATCGTCACATTCGACTGTAAATGTGTTGTTTGTTCCCGCGATTATAAGTCCTTCCAATTATTTACTCCACAGCAGCCACAAAACAAGAGCCGATATTCCTGTAGTAAGAATTGTAAATGGAACTGCAACCTTTAGCCAATCCCTGAACTTCATTGGATAGCCTTCTTTTTTTACAATGCCCATACTTACAACGTTTGCACTTGCTCCAAATGGAGTAAGGTTACCGCCAAGACAGCTTCCTATTAAAAGTGCAAACATAAATAGTTCCTTGTTAAGATTCATATTTACTGCAAGGTTACCTGCTACAGGAAGCATGGCAATAATATAAGGAACGTTATCTACAAATCCACTTATAAGGACAGACACAACCAGGATAATTATAAAGCCAAGCAGCTTTGAGCCACCGCAAATTTCAGAAAGGAAAAGTGCGAACTGCTCAAGAAGGCCTGCTTCCTGAATTGCGCCTACTACAATAAAGATTCCAAGTAAAAAGAAAATTGTTTCCCAGTCAAGACCAGTTATGAGCTCTTTAATTTCCTGGGCATTTTTTTTCTGGCTCACTCGGAACCAGATTACAGAAATTATTCCCAATACTAAAACATAAAGTCCGCTAAGATATGCAAAATCTGTGTTTATAAAAGAAACAGCGCCAAGTCCAAAAATCATCACAAGAAGGATAATAAAAGGAACCCAGGAAATTACCTGAGTTTTTTCAACATCAAGCTTCTGCTTTCCAAACTTTGCAAAAAAGAAATAAAAGAATATACAGCCAATTACAAGGCCGGCCTGAATTACAAAGAAGATTGAAAGCTTTCCCTGATGAATAAAGAAGTCGTTGAAGTTGTAGCCTGCGTATGCTGCAAAAATCATGCTTGGAGGATCGCCTACTAATGTAGCAGTTCCTTCCATGTTAGACATTACTGCAAGACCAATCATAAAATATGTTGGATTCTTATCAAGCTTTTTGCACAGAGCAAGAGCAATTGGTGCCATTACTAAAACTGTGGCAACGTTTTCTACAAAAATCGAAATTATACCTGTCATTGCAAGAATAAGAACAATTGCAATTCCGGTATTTTTACTGTTATTAATAATACTGTCTGCAATACGCGCCGGAACGTTTGAATACAAAAACAAAGCAGCAATAGTCATACTGCCAAGATAAATCATAATAACATTCCAGTTGATTATCTGAAAAAGAGAATGCGTGATTGCATATGCGCGTGTTTCACCTGTAAAAATACTTCCCGGAAAAATCATTCCAAGAATTATTACAAGCACAGCGGCTGCTGTTGTAAACCATACCTTTTTGTTCTGAAAAAAGATAACAAGAAGATACATTAAAACTGCAATTGCCAGAACAATAAATTTAAGGCTAGTCATATTAGAGGTCTCCCTCGATTTCGCTGAACAAGGCTTCGTATAAAGTTGCCTTGTCGCTGTTTGTATTTCGTACTGTCTGAGACATACGTTTTGCAAGATGTAAAAGAACCCTGTATCCAAGCAAAGGCTCTTTGTCGCATACTTCGAGGAAGTGCTTTCCCGAAAGAACAATACAGCGGCATTCTGTAGAAGCAAGAACGGTTGCGGTACGAGTGTCGCTGCTAATCAGAGAAGTTTCTCCAAAGAAAATATTCATTTCGCTAGAAAGCTTTGCAAGAGCAATTACGTCCCCTGCTGGAGTGTTTCGCTGAACCTTTACGCTTCCTTCATAAAGGATAAAGAATTCATCGCCGTGCTCCCCTTCCTTTATTATGCAATCCCCTTTTTTATAAGTCTTGATTGACATGATGTCATAAACAAGCTTGAGGATGCGGCGGTCATTTTCGTTATTTACATCAAAATCTGAGAAAAGTTCTATTTTTACAAGCTTTGGTAATACTGTTTCAAAATTGTCCATTCAGATCTCCTAGCGAACTACAATTGCCTTTGAATTTTTAGGGATTACATAATCAGGTACAGGACACAAAATTGGTTCATTACTCTTTAAGAGCTTAACCTTTTTAAGTTCGTCAACAATCTTTTTAACATCAGGATTTTTCTGAGCTTCGCGAAGGGCATCCTTACGACGCTGGTGGAAATTTCCTGTATTCAAAAGAAGCCCGATTACAGTTCCGTCTGTAGGGCCAAGTGAACGTTTGTATTCAATATAAGTTTTGCCTACCCAAGAATCCGGAATATCTTCGATAAGGATTCCAGATTCGGCGTCGTCACCAATAAGGGTTCGGATTACATTTGAATAACCGCGGCCAGAAGAAGCTGTTGCAAGAAGACTGTGTTCATAATCCTGAGTAAGAATTATTTCATCACAGTGAGCCATTTCAAGATGCTTCTGGAACTTAACGTCTATAAGCTCTGCAGCAATGTAAATACCTGGGTTGATATTTTCCATTGTAAGAACAGCAAGAACTGTTCGTGAATCAATCTCAAGATCAGAATACTTTTTAGAACGGTCACAAATTACAAGAGCACGTTCGGCATCTTCTATTTTTGCACGCTTAAGAGTTGCTTCATCGGCAAAGTCGCCAGAAACATACTGCATACCCTTAAAACGGCTTTCAGAGCGAAGCTGCTCAATCTGATCCGATGGTGCTTCGTTCACAAGAACAATCATATCTGGAGTGATATCCGTATTTGAATTCAAAACGCTATCCAGAATTTTTTCAAAGCCCGGACGCCAACCACATAGTAAAAAGTGTCCTTTCATACTCTTAATCTTATTAAGTCCCTTATTTTTTTTCATCTGCATATCCATGAATACAGATGCAATTTTACCGGTAACAACACTGAGTAAAACCATACCAAGTGCAAGGAGCACAAGGGCAGCCATACGACCGCCAAATGATTTTACACAGTAATCAAAATATCCTGCCATTACAGAAACAAGCGTGAACCAAACGGAATCGAACATTGTTTCAATTCCGCTTTCGGTTTGAGTCTCTGTTTTGTAAACAATTACAGTTGCAATGGCAAGAACAATAAACAGAACAATCCATCCATAAGTAAGCGGATTTTTAAAAGCATACTTAACATTATTGAGGATTTTTTTTATTCTGTTTCCTTTATTAGGTTTGTTCTTTCTCATAATTTATGTTTTGTTTCGCTGCGCTCGCTGACGGTCGCAGTTTATTTCTGCATGAGTTTGAATACTCCATCATCAGGATTATAAACAACACCCACATCATCACGTTCTGTAGGATATTTTCCTTTGATAAAGAAGTCTTCTATCATACGGATATAATATGCAGCTACATTATCATCTGGTCTGTACTGATGAAGTGTCTTAAACTGTTCAAGAGCCTTATCGTAACGTTTAGCTTCAAAGTTCTTAAGTGCAATTTCCCAGTTGCTATAATACTGAACAACCTTAGGATCAGCACCTTCTTTTTCACAGATAAGCTCATACAAACGGATTGGAGTATTAACGTTTACTACACGAACAGAGTCAAGGCTTCGTACAATGAACTGATCGCCAAGCAAAGCACGAGTAGCAGCACTGATCATAATACCGCCAGTAGAATACTGTTTGTTTACACCTTCAAGACGGCTTGCAAGGTTTACGTTGTTACCCATCATTGTGTAGTTCTTCTTGTTTTCAGAACCCATATATCCGGCAATCATTTCACCAGAGTTCAAACCAATTCGGGTAAAGAGCTTACGTTTATTAGCAACCATGATTGTAAAGGCATCATAAAGTTCCTGATCCATATCGGCAGGCTTATCGGCAATTGCAATCTTAGCAATTTCCTGGTTCATTTCTTCTTCTGCAGCCTTCATCTTAATAGCAGCAGCACAAGCACGCTGAGCATGGTCTTCCATCTGAACAGGAGCACCAACAAGAGCAATAATAGCATCTCCTTCGTACTTATCTACAGTTCCTCGCTCTTCCATAATGATATCTGACATTTTTGTAAGATAGTAGTTGAGCAAAGCAACAAGCTGACCAGCAGTAAGCAATTCACTGAAGCCTGAGAATTTCTGAATATCAGTAAACATGGCAGTCATTTCAAGTTTCTGTCCACCAAGCTTGAATGAAGAAGGATTAGCAACGATTTCGTTTACTACTTCCTTAGAAAGACACTGACTGAAAGCATTTGTAATAAACTTCTTGTCGTGGTTTGCGGTGATGAATCCTGCTACTGTTGTAGCAATGAATGAAACGAATACCGAAACAACAGGCACTACAGCACCAATGTAAGTTCTTGTAAGGAGGAAGTAAAGCAGCAAAGCTCCAGCAGTAATTACAACAGCACCAACACCAATTAAAATCTGAGGAGTTGTTCGTTTAATTCTATATGTTACAAGACTGTATCCAAGACACAAAATTATAGCAATAACAATCGAAATCCATACAGGAGAATCATCTACGAAGTCGTTTGAAAGAAGCTGATTTGCAAGAGTATAGTGAACACCCGGCAGAGGGAATTTTTCCTGATACTGGTTAATTCCGTAGTCTGATGTACTTGATGCATTTGTACCGACAATACACATTGCATTCTTTACTTTTGCAGCGTACTTTTCGTGTGCATCCATATATTTCTGGAAATATTCTTTTGTTGCATCAAAAAGTTCGTGGATAAAATCAATATCTTCCTGAGTTTCGCCGAAGAGGCTTACATAATATTCTTCTGTTTCATCTGTAAGGAAAGCTTTTGTTGCAGCGTAATAAAGATTGCGATATCTAAGGTATTCATCATATGTAATACCCATATCTGGATCTTCACCATAAGCAAGTTCACCCTTAATATAGTTTGCAGTTTCATACAATTCATAAGGATTTTCTTCTTCATCAAGATCATAGAAGAAACCAGAATCATTCATAATTCTGATATTCTTAAGGAAGGTTTCTTCCATTTCTGTAAGGAAGTAAATGCCCCACAGAGACATAACGTTATAATTTACAAACTTCTTCTGAGGATATTTTAAGATTACAGAACCATCCTGTGCACGAGGGATTTTTAAAGATCCCGCTTTAATATAGTTGTCTGTAATTTCAACAATAGGATTTCCAAGCTGTTCAAGAATTGGACGGAATACAAGCTGTGCATAATATCTGTCGTTGTATTTTACAACAAGATGTACATGGCGCAAAAATCCGTCTGAATCTGGATCTGCATTTACAAAGCCTGCAGATTTTGCCTGTGTAATAAAATCATAAAGAGCAGGAGTAACACCTGTGAACTCTTTTGTGATTGTATCGTTATCGGCAACAACATGCTTAAGTGCAATATAATTTGTAAGAAATTCCTGTTCTTCTTCAGAAGGAATAATATTATCTTCGAAAGTTAATGTAAGGAAAGTATTTCCAAATTCATTGATTGAGCCTGCAAGAATTTCATCAACCGGAGAAATTACGTGAGAAATTGCAGTGTTCAACTGATTTTCATAACGCTGAGACTGTGAATCAAAATAATCATAAGATTCATCAAGATCCCATTCACCATCCGAAAGTGCAGTTAAAGAATCTGCAGCAGTTTCATTAAGAAGACTGAAGTAATCATTAACATACTTTGGAAGATCGTTCTTAACATATTTTTCATCGACTGTAGCCTGAGAATGATCAAGGAAGCTTAAATCGAATACAACCGAACGAGCACCAAGCTCTTTAAGGTTGTCGAGCATTCGTGAATAAACATCGCGTGAAAATGGGAAGGTACCAATATTTTCAACAGCATCATCATCAACCATTACCATTAAAACTTCAGGACTTTCTACTGTAGCTTTAAGAGGGCGCTGGAAATAATCTGCAACTTTATAATCAAGTGGAGATAACAGCAAAAGCGAACAAATCGCAACCGATATAATTGGAATTAAAATTGAAATAAGTATTTTTTTCATAATAAACTCTTCATAATAAACTATAAACTCTACTAACAAAAAAAGGGGCTATAATAGCCCCTTTTGGTACTGATAAAAGTGTACTACTCTTCCCAAGTAAAGTCTTCTTTTGCTTCAGAAGCTCTTGAAGAAGCTGTTGCTACACCTTCACGTACTCCGTCAGTATCAGTTGCATCAGATTTTGCAATTGACTGCTTCTTAAGACCACCCTTTGCAGGAGCAGCAGCAACATACAATGATTCAACAGTTCCGTTCTGCTTAGCTTTAATAGTAATTTTCTTACCATCGAAGTTAATATCTACGCTTGAATTAAGTCCTGTCTTAAGAACTGTAGAAGCAGACAATTCCTGTCCAACTGTTACTTTTTCAAATTTGCCAGGTGCAGATTCATATGTAACATTGCCAACAACTGCTTCAACTACATATGATCCTGTAGCTGCAAACAACATTGTTCCTGTGAACAAAACCAATAACAAAGCAAAAAGTTTTTTCATTTCAAAAACCTCCTCTCAACATATATAGTATTATCGATTTTACAAAAAAAATCAATAATAATTTGCTTCTTTAAAGAATTTTATGATATCTTCTCTTGATGGAACGTCAATAGAAGTATCAGAACCTGGAACACTGATTGGAAGATATGCATTCCAAGCATCGCTTAAAGGAATAAGCAGAGCATTTTCTCCAGCCTTCTTCCATTCGCGTGCACCATAAGTCCAGGCAAGTCCGAATGTATCCTGCGAAAGTGTAATTTCTACAGGAACCCAAATTTTATCATAAGCTTCTATATAGTAGCCTTTTCCAACTTTACTACGACCTTCTTCAAGTGAAAGCCCAGAATCAAATGCCATGAAGATATGGCCAGGAACTGTAATAAAGGCAGTATCAATACCAATTGCCTCAAGAAGAGAGCAGTTAAGAATTGTAAGGTCGTCACAGTCACCACCATGATAAACAAGTGTCTGATATGGGAACTGAAGGAAGTCTACTGCAGCTGTACCTACATTATCGGTAAATGCACTCGATGGGTCTACTACATAATTAATTCCGAATGCTTTAAGCGCACCAAAAATTGCAGCAGCATATTGAATATTTACAGGAACATTTGATTTAAGATCGTTCTTTACAACAGCCTTAACCTGGCGTGCAAATCTCTGAGCCGAAGCATCTTTTCCAGAAACAAAAGCAGCAGCTCTACGGTCATCTTCCCAAGTCATTGAGTTACGGCTCAAAACTGTTATAGGAAGTGTATGAGTTACAGACTGTCTGTTTCCAAGAGAAGAATACTCAACTGTTACATCAAATGAATCTGATTTTGGCTGTAAAAGTCCAAGGATGTTTTCGTTCAGGAATGCTAAAATCTGAACATCAAAAGGCTCCCCCCTTTCTACAACCGGAATAGTAACTACTGTATAAGGATTAGCCATGTACGATTCCAAAAGAATTGAAACAGTAACATCGGTAATATCGTTTTCTTCGTTGTTGACAAAAGTGATTGTACCAAAAGGATTGTCTGTATAATGAGAATAGAATACAGGGAAAAGTGGTTCAACACTGCTTTCATCAATCTGAATATAGTTACCAG
>JAEEGL017068644.1_pt1 | contig 12430 bp, 7 predicted proteins | sample 9134231 | NCBI WGS metagenome assembly JAEEGL01 (sample SAMN16246548, study PRJNA631951) | gut metagenome | biome: gut microbiome; feature: rumen; material: fiber-attached | host: Bos | place: Iran: Karaj | collected 2018-10 | reverse complement strand
TAAAGGTACGCGCGGAGAATATGAAACAATACCAAGAATTCGTACTCAACAAATTAGGTACGATAGAGAATCTCGGTTCACTGGAGAGTACGTTTGTGATGAGCGAGGTGAAGCAAGAGTATGGGATTCATATTTGAGGATTGGGGGTTTTATGGGGTTAATGGGGCTAATGGGGTATATGCCCTATAGGTATATTGGCACCATCATTTATAAACATCCGCTTTCTTTAGCATGACTATCTTGCCCAATTGAGCGAGTTTTTTCATATCCATCTGTTTTACGTTGCCCACCAAGAAATATACGCGAGGATTACTATTCATCTCTTGTTCATGAACACGCTTGATGTCGTCCAATGTTAATTTCTCGACAATCTTATCGTATCCAATCAGAGGATTCTCCGTATAACCTTGCACCTTCATGTCATCAATATAAGATCCCATATCGCGGAATGAAGGATACGACTGATAAATATCGTTGAGATACTCTTGCTTGGCAACTTCCGCACTTTGTTGTCTGAGTGGCAAATGGTTCAACAATGAATCCACAAGCATTAAAGCTCCCATCGTCTTATCGGATTGCGTTCCCACAATGGTGAAGAATCCGCCATTGGCATCGGGGTGTTTGGCACGATTGGCCATTACAAGTCTTCCACCAGCAGAATAAGCCATAGAGCGGAACTCACGTACTTCCTGGAACATAACAGAAGACATTCCCGATCCGAAATACGATGACCAAACATGTTTCTTTACCCTATCTTCCTTTTGTGGAGATGGAGAACATAGGTTATACGTACCGAGAAGAGTTTGGCGAGCCTTAGGAAGATTATAAACAAAAACAGTAGGTTGGTCGTACTTTACCAATGGACGATATGTATCAAATGGCATTTCCGTAGGGACATTCACTGGAAGAGTTTCGCAAGCCACTTGAGCAACTTGATTTGTATTTAACTTACCACTATAGATGATACTCATCTCACCTTTCATGGTTTCCTGGACGGCAGATATCAATTCATTTTCATCCATTGCCTTTACTTGTGCTACCGAATAATTGTTCAAGAATGGAGACTTATCGCCATACATCAGTTTGGCTAATACGGCAGACATCACGGAAGAATTATCCTTTTCAAATGAATTGTAATCTATCTTCTTTGACGACTTGATATCTTTCATCGCTTTCTTATCAGGTTTCATGTGATGGAGATAATGCTGAAAGAGGCGCATGGATGGTTCAAAATTCTTATCCCAACCCGTTAAGTTGAAAACAAACTGACTATTCGAGCATTTAACTTCGAGAGTAGAACCAAGTTTGAACATTGCTGACTCGAATTGTTGTTTCGTTAGCGAATCCGTACCTAATTGTTGGATATAGTCGGCAGCCATTTCAAGACGAGGGTCACAAATAGAACCACGATGAAAAACAACCTTCACATTAAACAAATCATTCAGTGGGTTTTTCACGGTATAAAGTTTAGCATGTTCAGCTAAAGCCTTATATTCCGCGTCATGCTGCAAGTCCACCAATTTTAGTTCCCTTTTTGCCACGGGAATGTTCTTCAACTCTTTGGCAAAAGCCGATTCCTCGTCAACATTTTTAGGAATGATAGGTTCGTAACCAGGTTGTTTGAGTTTATCCTTAGCGTATGTACCCATCTTCTTAACGAATTTCATGAAGCGGTCGTTAAAATACTGGTTAGCCACATTTACGATGTCGGCTTTGGTTACTTTACCCATCCTATCCACCTGAGCCATCATCTCATCCCATGTCATTCCTTTCGACAAGGCACTAACCATTAGTTCGTAGCGATCATTCATTGTTTCAAGTGACATCTGTTTTTCCTTGAGCAATTCCATACGCATCGTTTCCAATGTCTCATCGGGGAAATCGCCTTTCTTCAAACGGTCTATTTGTTGCATGACCATAGCTTCTGCCTTTTTCTTGGAAGCCAAGATGTTAGGAACAGCCAACACTCCCAAGATTCCTGCATCATTCATCGAAATAGGCATAGACATCACTGCCATTACTTTTTGTTCATTCATCAAAGAGTCAAGGAAGCCGGAGCTACCATTTGACAGCAATTTTATAGCCATGTCAATAGCTGGTTTATCGGGATGTTGGTCTGTTACTCCCTTCCAAGCCCATGCCTCCGCACTGATAATCGGAACAGGAATCTTCAACTTATACGTCTCGTTTGGGTGAATATCGGGTAATTCTGATTTAATACGAGTAGGTTCTACCCCCTTTGGAATACGTCCGAAAGTACGTTCCAAAAGTGGCTTTATGTTGTCAGAATTGAAATCCCCACAAAGTACCAAACCCATGTTGGAACCAACATAGTACTTCTTATAGAACTTTTCCATCTCCGACAATTGGGGATTCTTCAGATTCTCCGTGCTACCGATAATGGGGTAAGCGTAAGGGCGACCTTTGAACAAATGCTCAAGAGCATCTTGCAACACACCGCGCAAGAAATTATCCGCTGCCCTATTCTTTTCCTCATAAACGGTTTCAAGTTCTCCTTGGAACAAACGAAATGCTGGAGTTAGCAACCTTTCGGAGTTCAACCAGCACCATTGTTCCATGTATTGAGGCGAGAAAGAATTATGGAAAACAGTTTCATCGAATGAGGTATAGGCATTCAAGTTAGAACCTCCATAAAGCGAAATGAGCCGGTTAAACTCATTGGGAATGGCATATTGCGCAGCTTGCTTACTGAGTTGGTTGATTTTCTTTTGAATGTCAAGTCGCCTTTTCTCATCTTTTGTCTGCGACAACTCGTCATACTTGATGGAAATAGAATCCAACCACACTTTCTCTTTAGCATAATCAACGGTTCCAATGCGATCTGTACCTTTAAACATGATATGTTCGAAGTAATGCGCTATACCCGTATTAGGACTATCCTTGCCACCAGCTTTTACCACTACCGCGCCAAATACTTGTGGTTGAGAGTGATCTTCATTGAGCATGACGGTCATTCCATTGCTCAACTTTAGTTCTTTCACCTTCAAGGCTTCTTGTGCCAACACATGTGAACCAACTAACAAAAACAAAATTATTATCGAATTAAATCTGAACATTTTCATGACTGGAGAATTATAAAAAACATAGATGAATAACGTTTACCATTACCATTTATTTCGTTTTTACTTTATTTTTACTATTTATTAATAAAATGGTGACATGATTTTACAATATTATGAAGAGCATTTACGTTTATTGTATAAAAGAAAACTCAAACTCCTGAACTTTCCCAAAAGAATCGAACGTTATTTTCAGGTATCTTTCTGAGTGACTTATAAACATGTGAGAAGTATTTATTCATGAACGAGAAAATATATCAATCATTAAAATCAACAGAAACAGAAGACTGGTTAGACTTTCATGTTGTTCGACCATTCAGTTATTATTGGGCTCGCTTCTTCAATTACTTCAATATTCATCCCAATACCGTCACCATATTATCCATGTTCTTCGGTGCAGGTAGTTGCGTGTTTTTTGCACACGGATCTTTCTATTATGAACATGGAACTGGCTTACTTTACAATATCCTTGCCATCATACTGCTTTGTATAGCTGACATCTTAGATTGTACCGACGGACAGTTAGCTCGAATGTCAGGGAAAAAGAGTCAGATGGGACGTATTCTTGACGGAATGGCTGGTTTCATTTGGTTTATTCCCATCTATGTCTCTATAGTATATAGATTCTTTATTCACCATGACCTTGAGTTTCAATGGTTAGGAATAGACAACACTAATGAGAATACAATTATTGCTACGATTATCGTCGTAATTATTGCACTCATCTCGGGTGTAGCAGGAATGGCGGGACAACAACGTCTTGCTGATTACTACATACAAGTACATCTCTTCTTCCTCAAGGGAGAGAAAGGTAGCGAACTCGACAACTCAGCCAAGCAAAGACAACTGTTCGAGCAATTGTCATGGAAAGACAACTTTATAGAAAAACTGTTTTTGAAAACGTATGTGGGCTACACTCTTAAGCAAGAGGCTGTCACTCCCCAATTCCAACGCATGATGGCTGTATTGCAAGAGAAATACGGAAGTATGGATATCATTCCCTCTTCCATTCGCGAAAAAATCCATGCTAACTCATTGTCATTGATGAAATGGAATGGTTTATTGACTTTCAATTTCCGTTCTGCATGGTTCTTCCTATTCTGTCTTTTGGATATCCCAGTCATGAACTTCATATTCGAGATTCTGGCGATGGGATTTCTATACAAATATGTCAATCATCGGCATGAGTCTTTTTGTAAGGAAATTGCCGATAGCATATCAAACGCGTAAGAATGAAGTGGACAAAACAACGACTTAACAATTTGTTCTTCTTCTTCGGCATAGCTGCCGTGGTGGTTATGTTGTTGACTTTCGATGTCAGTTTTGTGGAGTTGTGGCAACATCTCTGCAAGGCTGGATATTGGCTGATTCCCATTGTTGGCGTATGGTTAATTGTCTATGGTCTTAATGCATTAGCATGGAGATGTGTCATTAAGGGTAACACCTCCCCTAATGAACACGTTAATTTCTGGCGCATTTACCGACTGACCATTACGGGGTATGCACTTAACTATGCAACACCTGTTGGAGGATTGGGAGGAGAACCATACCGCATTATGGAACTATCGAAAGACATCGGCAATGAACGTGCTACGTCATCCGTCATCCTTTACGCCATGATGCATTTCTTCGCCCATTTCTGGTTATGGTTCACTTCGGTATTTCTATATATTATTCTTGCTGCATTAGGTGATTTGCCATTCACGGCACTAACGGCAATGGTATTGGGATTTGTCGTTGTATTTTGTTTGATTGCTTTCTACCTTTTTGCCAAAGGGTATCGTAATGGTGTCGTCATTAAAATCATCAAATGGATTGGGAAAATACCAGGATTGAAGAAATGGAGCCAAAGATTCTTAGACAGACATTCAGATTCTCTACATCAAATTGACCAACAAATAGCTGCCTTGCACCAACAAGACAAGCGAGCATTCTATCATAGTTTGCTATTGGAATATCTTTCCCGAATCATACAAGCTTCGGAAATCTTGTTTATGTTACTCTTATTTGGAGTGGATTCTGGAGGTGGATTTACAGGTATCGTCTTGACGTATGCACATAGCATTCTCATCTTGGCTTTCACCTCCCTATTTGCCAATATGATAGGATTCCTCCCCATGCAACTCGGTGTACAAGAGGGTGGTTTCGTTATCTCTATCGCAGCATTGGGATTAACTGCCGCATTAGGTATCTTTGTCAGCATCATTTGTCGCGTCAGGGAAATCATCTGGATTGTCATTGGACTATTACTCATGAAAATAGATAAACAATAAAACATCAACTATATGAACAACAAACTGAATTATCTCGACAGAAATGAGTTTAATTTTGAACCTTCAGAAGAAGTGAAGGAAACGCTGAAGAACTTTGATTACGGAAAGCTTTGTTTCTATACGCGCATATACGACCAAGGAAAGAAGAGCATCTTTTCCGTACATCTTTCAGAACTATATAACATCGATGAAAAGCAAATCCTCATTGGATATGGTGCTGAAGACTTACTGAAAAAGTCTGTTCACTATTTCCTCACGTTGGGTGGTTCAAAGACCATGCTTATCCCCAAATATTCTTGGTGGTATTATAAATCCATTGCTGACGAGGTACATGGTACAACGTTGCAATATCCCGTTTACGAGGAAGGCGACACGTTCCGCTATGATTTTGATGGAATCGAGAAAATGGTTGACGAATTACAACCTAAAATTCTATTGGTTGCTTCACCAAACAACCCAACTGGTAATGCATTGACACCAGATGAAATGGAATACTTGGTAGGAATGGTACCACAATCAACGGTTTTGTTGGTGGATGAAGCATACGCTTCTTTCCTTTCGAGTGATGCATCCTATGTGAAGAAGCTCATAGAAAAGCATCCTAACATCATCATTTGTCGCACGCTCTCCAAATTCTACGGATTACCAGGCCTTCGCATGGGATTCGGATTCATCGGACAAGGTGAGGAAATGGAACACTTTGCTAAGTACGCTAACATGTATTTGGGTTATGATCGTCTATCTGAAGACATTGCCATTGCCGCCATGAACAGCGATGCGCATTATCGTAAGATTGCACAAGTGATGCAAGATGCACGCGACATGTATACTAAGGAATTGGGTGCATTGCCTGGATTCAAGGTTTATCGCTCGTATGCCAATTTCATTCTCGTAAAATATCCCATCGAACTAAAAGATGCCTTGCAACAAGAGTTTGCCAATGAGTATTACAAAGTGAAATTCATGAATGAACCAGGCATTGACACGCACATGCGCATCACTTTGGGAAGAGCGGAACAAAACCGCAAGGTATGTGACATAATCCTTAAGATTGCCAAGTCATGATAGGGGTTATTCTCGCTGCTGGTATGGCTCGTAGATTACGTCCATTAACCGACGACAAACCTAAATGTTTGTTGAAGGTTGGTGAGCGTACTCTGCTTGAGCGTACTGTAAATGCCATGCAACAAGCAGGCATTACGGAGTTTGTTGTAGTGACTGGCTATAGAGGCAATATGATTCGTGATTTCTTGGAAGATTATTCCAAAAGAACGAAGTACCCTACTCCATCTTTCACGTTTTTGCACAATGCCGATTACGAACACAACAACAACATATACTCATTGTGGATGGCAGGTAAAGTAGTGCGCGGGCGTGAGTTCTTATTGATGGATAGTGATATTTTTTGCGATCCTGCTGCCGTTGTGCGCATAGCCAAAGAACCAGTTGCTGCATTGGCACTAAACCGCCATGAATTAGGTGCAGAGGAAATCAAGGTAATCGTGGACAAAGATGGCAATATCGTGGAAATAAACAAGACGTGTCGCCCAGAGGATGCAATGGGTGAATCGGTAGGAATAGAGAAAATCACGTCATCATATAGCGAGGCTCTCTACAAGGAACTCGACCAAATGATATTGCAAGAATCTCTTATCAATATCTTCTACGAACGCGCTTTCGAACGTCTTAATCCACAAGGCCATACATTCCGCGTAATTGATACGACGAATTATTTCTCATACGAGCTTGACACTCCCGAAGACTTTGAACAAGCACAACGTCTGATGCCAGAAGAGCTTAGGTAGTGAGAAGATTTTTCTAGAAGACCTAGAAATTCTAGTAGTCCTAGAAGCACTAGAAGATATATAAAGCCCATTCACCCCATAAACCCTATAATCTTCCCTAAAACTTAAATCCTAGATTCACGTAATAGTAAAATTCCTTGGAAATATTGCTATATCCCACCGTCGCGCCGAGAGGTCCGAATGTGGAATTAAAGCAATATGTTAGCGACGAACCAAGCATGGTACGATAATCCAACAGTTCACTCACCTTTGGAGCATCTTGCGCAGCAGCGAACTTCAGTTGGATAACGCTACTCTTTGTCAAACTCAATTGTCCCATCAATTGAGCCGCAAGTATCTTGTCACGTGCACGTTCAATATACGCCACTCCAGGGAATGGAATTTGTTGGAATACGTAATGCGAGAAGAAAGGACCACCCATCACATTTCCAAGAATTGAGGGAAGATGAGTACCAAATATTAAACGTCCATAAAGCATTGGTTGAATTGTGAGAATATTGTTCACAGGAAATGACATTCTCCACATGGCACTATACTCACGCATTCCTGCTGAATTCTTCAACTTTACGAAATTATCCGTGTAATAGCCAAACTTTGCCGTAAACTTCGCACCCTTCGTAGGAATGAACCAATGGTTTTCGCTATTGTAATCCACCTGTGCCTGATAAACAAAAAAATGCTCGTTATCGAATAACTCCATCTGGCTCTCAGGGCGATAATTGACAAGTAGATTATTATAATGGTAATAATCCCATTTGGCTCCAGCATTAACATTGAAATTGCGCGTGTTAAAGTTTATCAATTGCAATTCTACTGTATGCTGGTTATAAGTCATGTTATAATACTTCTCTCCCTTCTGATAGAGGTTGATATCATTGTGACGGAACACATACGAAAGCGTTGGACGAATGTAACTCCTTGGTTGAATGGCGAAGTCAGCCCTTGCCATAATTCGCTTTCCCAATCTCAATGTAAAATCTACATGAGCGGGAACACTCGTACGCAACGGGAAATCAGCATTGGCTTGCAATGCCACCATCTCTTCATTGTCGAAACGCAATCCCAGATTCACTTGATTGTTCTTCTTCGTTCCTGCCGTAAATGTTACAATCACCTCGTCTTTGTTTCCATCTGGATCAACAGTAAACCCGTATTGGGCAGATTGATAGAAAAGATCCATGCGAATAGAAGTAGTCACCAAGTTAGCAAGGTTTGCATCAATGATATCGCCTTTGTTCAAACCAAACTTACTATGTAAGAACAATTCATCCATTTTACTCATCATCTCGAAACGTACATCCTTGATTCTGTAACGTTTCTCGATGGATATAGACTTCAGTGGAATCTGGGGATGAAGATCGCTTTCGGTTACCTCGCCCAATAAGTCTCGCAACTCCATGAAATCATTCCAATGACTCATCGCAGCCTCCTCACCACGATGGATTAACGTGTCAATGGCAGCCGAACTAAAACTTGCCGAACTATATCCTTCTACGTTTACCATAATGGGCAAGTCGGTCATATCAAGATTTTGTTCATACTTGTTTTTACAATTGAAATCCACTATTTGCAACAATACACTGGACGTAGATTTCAATTCGCTGGCCGTTCTGAGCTTATTTTGCACGTTGACTCCGATGATATAATCAGCCCCCATCTCCTTTGCAATATCGACGGGAAAGTTATTTCTCAAGCCACCATCAACCAATACCATATCGCCAATCCTTACTGGGGAGAATGCACCAGGTATTGACATGCTGGCTCGCATCGCTCTTCCCAAAACACCACTATGAAAGACATATTCCGTATTGTCTACGAGATTTGTCGCCACACATGCAAATGGAATGGGCAATTGATTAAAGTCGATGGAGTCATTATAAGGTTCCGTAAGTTTCTGAAACAATGGTGCTAAATTCTTACCCGTAAGAAATCCTCCTTCTGATGTTTTAGTCCCCTTCTTACCTATATTGATTGTTTTAGAAATAATATAGGTGTTCTGCATCTCTCGATCACGCAAACTTTGATGACTCAAGTCCTCACGGTCGGAAAGTAGATACGACCAATTTTGCATACGCACGATAGAGTCAAGCGTATGTGCATCATTACCGCAAGCGTAAAGACCGCCGACAATACTACCCATACTCGTTCCTACAATCATGTCGATGGGAATACCAGCACGTTCTATCACCTTCAACGCACCAATATGAGCAACACCTTTAGCGCCTCCGCCACTAAGAACTACGGCTACTTTCTTGCGCTTTTTAGCTGGAGCACTTGTAGACGATGTCTGATTGTCGTACGATATTTCATCAATGGCGTGTATATCACCGATACACAGGCACAAAAGAAGCAAAAACACGGATAATCTTTTCATGTTTACAAAGGTATTAAAAAAGAGCAATAAATCAATCGCTTTTACTTTCTTTTTTCAACACAAGGCTTCTTAGAGCCTGTATTCCTTGATGATTGATGTCAAGCATCTCTACTTCATGAAGATATTGCAAACCTTTATTGGTTTCTCCGAGCCCCATATAACCCAAGGCAAGCATATACTTACAATGAATAAGGTTCTTTCGGTCGAGCGAATCTTCCCATATCAACAAGTCGGGGAGACTAACGGCGAAATAATCCATCACTTGTTTCTCGAAGATATGTTGTTTTCCGTAGTTCACCAACTTATAGAACTTCCCGTTAGCCTCAGCTTTGCGATTGAGTTTGAGCAATGCCATTCCTTGATAGAATATCTTGTCGGGTTTTGCATCATTATAGTACATCGCCGCGGCTGGTTCCAACTGTCCTTTCGTAGCCATTTGCCAATAATATTGCGCCTTTTCCAAGTCTCCTTTCTTCTCGTATGCCAAACCTAAAAAATAATGGAAGTCGTTTTCTTGTGCTCCATAAAGTTTTCCTTCACCCAAATGATGTGGATATTCCAAGCATTCTTTCAACAAACGAATGGCCTCGTCAATTCGCGATGAATCGTTCAGATATTGCTTAGCCAATTCCAAACGACAAATCTGATATTGAGCGGGCACCTTTCCTTCACCTCCTTCCCACGGATGGAATTGATGAGCATCTAATTTACGCATGGCTTCCTCATAATGTCCCAATTGGTTGAGCAACGTAATTTCCTCCAACAACAAGTCGTCACGTTCTGCGATAAGTTGAGGGTACTTTTGAAGGTGTTGTAAGCGGAAATCATGCGGACGTTGCAAACGACGATAAAGTTGATCCAATTCCATGAGAATGCGCGAATCGGTTGTGTCAAGTGCAAATGCCTTTTCCATGTATTCCACCGCCTCATTTTGTTGGTCTTGCTTGTTGAATCGTGCCAACGCCAGATTGCGCCACACCGTTGGGAAATTCGCATCGAGTTTAGCTGATAATTCCCAATTCTCTATAGCAAGGTCGTATTGTCGTTTGTCATAATACAGACAACCTAAATAATATGGTGCACGTGCTCCATCTGGATTCAATGATTTTGCGGCGTTCAACACGATGATGTCTTCCAATCGATTGGGAAAGCAATAATCAGATGAGATAGTTTCCGCTTGTTCGAAACAACGTTTTGCATCTTCCGTCTTTCCCTGTCCTATCTTGCAATATCCGATGTAGTAAGCGGTAAGTGGAGAGGCAGATAACAATTCATTTGCCACACCAGGAATAGTCAATACATTCTCTGCTTCTTCCCACAATCCAGCTTGCGCATAATCCAAAGCCAACTCATGATAGTTGTATACGTTTCCATGCATGAGTTCTACGATACGTTGAAGAGGTTCCTCACTTCCCGTTAAGAGATATTCTTCAAACATGCAACCATAATTAAACGGGTCTATTTGATATGATTCGCGAACCCATGAAAGTGCTTGATCCTTACAACCCAACTTTCGAAGAATCGTAGCCTTTAATGCACGCGCCTTATGATTGTGCGAATTGCTAATCAAACAACGTTCCACCTCTTCGAATGCATCTTCCAATCGCCATTCACCTACGCTGATACAAGCAGCCTCGAAATATCCTGCATCTGCCCAACCTTTATTCCACGTTGATTTCCAGAACCATTCGTAAGCCTCAGCATTGCGGTTTTGGTATTTCAAAGACAAAGCCAAGTTGAATAATGGTTCTCCTTCATATGGATTAGGATTACGCTTTTGCCATACTTTCACGGCCCTACGCAAATAACCTTCAGCACGTTCAAAACGTCCACGACGCAAATACCAAAGTCCTATCTGATTCAGACAACGCACGTCGTTAGGGTCTCTACGCAACGCCTCTTCGTAATAATCGAGAGCCGACCATGTTGCATGGCGATATTGTTCCAAGTGTAAACCTGTCAAATAAAGTTGGTCTACCGTCTTTGTATCTGTTGGTGGCAATACCGCTTCTGCCGCATCTGGAATGGGACGAATTTCATTAGGTTCGGCAGACCATGAAAGCAACACGCGTCCTTGATATGGACGATTGTTGCAAGTTTTAGGTTGCTCTTGTCCTTCGAAAACCTTACTGATGACGAAAGACAAATCGCTGAGTTTGGAATCGCCAACTTCCACGATTTCATCTATGATGTTTACGGGTGATAAACATAGTATTTGGTTGTAGTAAACACTATCTTTACGATTGCTTAATACTATCTGTACTTTTTGGTTAGATGTTGCCAACACTTGGAAACGTACTTTTTTGTCCGATTCTTCTTGAATGTTGAAAACAAAATCCTTACTGGCTTGCTTCACAACACCCAACTCACGATAAGGCATGAAGTATTGCACGAATTGTTTTTCTTCGTATGGCATCAGCCAAGTAAAGTCGGGTTGGTTTTCCGTATATACGCCCGCCATTAATTCGATGTATGGACGGAAGACACCCTTATCGTCTTCATCCGTAAGATTACGATCCCAAGCTTGACCGAAATCCCCGTTTCCCCAAGTCCATTGTTTCTTACCAGGAGAGAAATGATGGCTTGCCACATGGAGCATTCCGCCCTTCGTATCGTTTTCATATCCGCCCTCGAAATTATATTTCGAATTCACGGCCATATACGAAGTGGGCACCTTGATATTCTTATAGTTAGAAATATCTACACCCGTGGAATAATCCATCTTATAATACGTTCCCGTGGCAATCGGAAATGAAGAGACGGCTCGCTTTCCATGGTCGAAAACGGCATTCACATCGGGTGGGAAAACACTTTGGTATTCGTCGTTAACCTCTACGGCTGGATTCGCCCACCATAGGAATGTTTGCGGAAGGGATGTTCTATTAGACACGCGTCCTT
>JAEEGL016735981.1_pt1 | contig 12430 bp, 9 predicted proteins | sample 9134231 | NCBI WGS metagenome assembly JAEEGL01 (sample SAMN16246548, study PRJNA631951) | gut metagenome | biome: gut microbiome; feature: rumen; material: fiber-attached | host: Bos | place: Iran: Karaj | collected 2018-10 | reverse complement strand
TTCGATATGGACTGGGAAGTAATCAAGAAAGAATACGGCGAATACATCGAGGACTGAGATATCTTATCGATAAAGTCATTTACATATTTCCTGTAAGACAAAAGATCAGTTATAATCGAATGGGCATGTTCAGCGCCCTTTATCAAGTGGACCTCCGACATGCCTTTTGTCTTCTCGCTCATATCTATCGAGTTCTGAGGCAAGATAAGCTTGTCCTCTTCCCCGTGGATGAAGAGTATCGGGATAGTATTATCTTCCAAAGAATCTATGGGACGCATCGTCTTAGGGGATACACCGAACTGCAGCTTACATCCGAAGTCACAAAGATCGTACATAAAGCGGAACTTAAACTGCCTGCCTACAACATGGTCCATATCCTCAAAGCCGCAGTCAGCTACGGCAAAATCAACCTGAGGTTTATATTTCAGCACTGTGATGGTAGTTCCCGCACCCAAAGACTCTCCGTGAAGACCCAGGACGGTTATATCCTTATATCTTGATCTCGTATCAGTAATAAGACAGTTAAGATCCTGCGACTCCAGATGACCGTATGTGCTCCTCTCGGGGCGGTTAAGGCCATGTCCCCTAAGATCGTATATTACGACGTTAAAACCAAGATCCAGGTACATTCCCGCGTATTTAAGAGAGCCTATCCTGTTATCCGTATAGCCGTGGGATAGGATCATATACTTGGTAGTCGCTTCCGGATTACGTAGGAACTGTACATGAAGCTCGTATCCGTCAAAGGAAGTGATGGAATAATCCTTCTTCTCCAAAGCATCGTAGAAAGACACGTCGTATCTCTCCTTCTGCCAAGCCATGGACTGCTCAAGGGTCTGCTTAGGCGCCTTCAGTATGAAATGAGGCTGCACGACAATGAGAAACACAAGATAAAGGACGACTAATACGCCTAATACGATCAAGAATATTACCATCGTCTCCTCCTTTGACCACGTGCGCACAAATCCCTGTTAACTAAGACTTTGTAACATTGTTACGCAGTATCTTAGACACTCGAAAGGCTTCTTTAGAAAGATCTTCTGGACCTCTTTCCCCTCTTCTTGGCAAGAGTCTTTGCCTTACGTCTTCCTACGGGAGCCTTGCTCTCGCGGCTCTTGGAGGAACGTGTGCTTCCGCTCTCAAAACCTTCAGCGAAGACGAAGTCGATCCTGTTCATGTCCGTATCTACAGCAGCTACCACTACGGGAGCATCCATACCGATAGTAAGCTTTCTTCCGGATCTTGTACCGATAGCCCTGTAGGAACGCTCGTCGAAAAGATAGTGATCCGACATCGTCCTGAAAGGGATAAATCCCTCTACGGTATTAGGAAGCATTACGAATACGCCCGCACCGATAATGGACGTGATCTTGCCCATATAGTGCTCGCCGATCTTATCCGCCATGAACTCAGCCATCTTAACTGCATCGGAAGCTCTCTCTGCTTCTACTGAGTTACGCTCCATATCGGAAGAGTGATCCGAGACATTATGTACGAGTCCCGCGAAATGCCTCCTCTTCTTCTCTTCGTGTATATAGCTCTTTATTATCCTATGTATATAAAGGTCGGGATATCTTCTGATGGGGCTCGTGAAGTGGCAATAGAACTTGGAAGCCAGACCGAAATGACCGAGATTATCGGGAGCATACCTTGCCTTCGCCATTGACCTTAAAAGGACAGTATCCAGCATGGGACGAGCTTCGTCGTCTCTTATGGTAGACATGTACTCCGAGATCATGAGAGGCGTTATCTTGCCTGAGAGCCTACCCGTAGCACCGAAGTTCCTTGCTACATTGCAGAACCTGGCGATCTTGATAGTATCGGGATCTTCGTGAACTCTGTATACGAAAGGATAGTTCATGGTAGCAAATCTCTCTGCTACGAACTCGTTGGCGCAGATCATGAACTGCTCGATGATGCCGTTACAGAAATTGATCGGGTACGGCATGATGTCCTTAACGGAACCGTCGTCGTTCAAGATGACCTTCGTCTCGGGGAAATCAAAGTTGATAGCACCCTTGCCGTCTCTCATCCTCTTTAAGATATCTGCCAATACCTTCATCTCGTGAAGCATGGGAACGATGGGACCGTATTCTTCCGCATCGCTGTCCTTGGGCTCAGTGAGGATACGATAAGTCTCCTTATAGCTCATCCTTCTGTCGCTCTTTATAACGCTCTCGTAGATATTACCGTCATAGGTGATACCGTTATCGTCGATAAGCATCTCGGCGGTCATGGTAAGCCTGTCTACGTTGGGGTTAAGGCTGCAAAGGCCGTTACTGAGCTTAGGCGGGAGCATTGGGATAACTCTGTCTACAAGATAAACGGAAGTAGCTCTTAAGAAAGCCTCTCTGTCGAGAGCCGTATTCTCTCTTACATAGTCGGATACATCCGCAATATGTACATAGAGCTTATAGTTGCCGCCGGGGAGCTTTTCGATAGAGATAGCATCGTCCAAATCCTTTGCTTCCTCACCGTCTATAGTAATGGTAAGAAGGTCTCTTAAGTCCTTCCTGCCGCCCTCTATAGCCTTAGTGATGACTTCGGGATCGGGATTAACGGGAAGGTCCTTTACTTCCTCCATAACATCGTCGGGGAAGGTCGTAGCCAGACCGAACTGTCTCATAACGGCCAGCATCCTGACGTCGTTATTACCCATATCACCCAATACTTCCACGATCTTACCTCTGTAGTCGCGATTCTCGGATGAGGGGTTTAAGATCTCACATACAACGGTCATCTTAAAAGGTGCGCCGTTTAAGTTATTCTTCTCGATCCTGACAGGTCCGAAGTTAGTCTCCTTAAAGGAAGGATCTGGCATTACTATACCGCCTTCACCGTTCTCCAGAAGTATACCTACTACCTGATTCTTAACGCCCTGAGGGCCTCTAGGAGCAAGATCCGCATAGCACTTGGGTGCCTCGGGATCTAACGGTCTCATAGCACCGTTACGCTCCTGCTGTCTTATACTCATATTTACTGATGATCTGCTCTTCTTACTGCTGTACTTAGCCATAGTTTTCACCTCTTATCTTAATTAAATAAAAAAAGACCGTCTTATGCAAGACGGTCTTATATGATCTCAATTGATCGTACTCTTTATCAGAATCCCTTAGTGATGGAAAGATAAAGAAGAACGGATACACAAGCGAAGAAGATCGCTGTGATCTTAGTAGCAAACTTAAGTCTCTCTTCGAGAGATCTGCCCTTTGTCTTGCTGTAGTACGAATCCATTGTGTTCGTAGCACCGCTGACAACACCCATACCGCGGTCGTTACCTTCCTGAACGAGGAAGAGACCGATCATTATAATACCGGACAAGATATCAAGTATTGCAAGAATTATCTCAATTGCACTCATATGATGCCTCCATAAAACTCCATTATCAACTGAACAATCTTATCACATGCCTTCGATATATGCAAATACTTGTAAGCAAGATATTTTCGGATATAAGAAACGCATTTCATTTAAGGCGGTATCCTTAATTGTTTACGATTCGTCCATCTTATGTTGTCAATTTATAAACATTCAGTAATTGTATCGTACATATTTCTTTAAAGACATTCTCTAGAATCAAAAGTAGGAAATGTGTCTGTTAACTGTATACATATGCGCCTGAGCGTAAGAAAGCGAGGGGACATTATGAGACAGAAGACAAGAACACGTCTTAGCAGGATAGCCTTATTGATCGCAAGTACGATTCTCCTGGTGAATCTGGGATCACTCTTCTCGAGGACCGAAGTCATGGCAGAAGGCACTGCTCTTCAAGATTCGGCTGCGATCACGCTGGTAGATATCTATGTCGGCGACGGCAACGGAAACAACGTATCGCTTGTCGGAACAAATCCTCCGAGTGTGACATATAATGCCGATTATATCTACGTTGATCTCGAATGGGCCTTCCCTGACGGTCCCGGTGTCGTATCGCCCGGACAGTCATTTACATATGCCCTCCCCGACAGCATAAGCTTTAACAGTGCAAGTGATACATTGAGGAGAAACGGAAAGGATGTCGGAAGATTTGACGTCAGCGAACACTCCATCACTATCACGTACTTTAACGATGCAAACGGAATCGAATTCTGCAACGGTAATGACAGGATAAGCGAACTGACATTCTCCGGTCAGGTCATAGGAGATGTCACCAACGCCAATCTGCCTGCAAGCATCACCGCAAGCTTCCCGGGCGTTGCCAATCCGGTCACTATCAATATGGATATACCTACTACGCAAACTTCCCTGGAAGTCAACAAAGATGATTGTACAGAGATAGACGCTAATAATCACAGGTATCAGTACAATGCCTATGTCATCTCACACGGCACGAATAACGAAGTCGTCATATCCGACTGGCCATCTGCAGGACAGGATATCGATACCGCTACGTTCGGCATATTTACTGACGAAGCCGGTAATAATCCTTATACGGGCACCTACACTATGGCTTACCTGACCAATACAGGATTCCGCTTTACCGTAGACTCCATGGCGGACGGTGAGAAGATCTACATAAGATATCAGGTAACGATCAGGCCTGAACTTTACGATCCTAACGGAGACAGATCCTTTATAGGTAACTCATACGGCGTAGCCGGTTATCACGGAAATGTCAGCAACACATTCGAAGCAGTGAGCAATACATCACCCGCGGCAGTTGATTATTACGACATAGGAACATATGCCGTCAAGATCAATAAGTACCATGCCGACAATATCGTCGACGATGGTCTGATCGGTTGGGATATCTACATATACAAGTTCGATTATGACATCAGCGATCTTTATGTGATCGACACCCTCCCTGCCAACACTGTTTTTGTAGCTCAAGGATTCTCAGTAACAGGAGGAGATGATTATACAAACCTTGTACAGTACGAGGTGCTTCCGAATAACCAGGTAAGGATCGATCTTAACGATCCCGCCATTATCAATTACCTCAGAAATACAAGCGGAGCCAACGTCCATATTAAATACTATGTTAAGGTAACTCAGCAGGAAACGACCCGAGCCGTATATGTAAACAATGCAAAACTCTACGGCAACGGCGGACTGATCGACGAAGCAACAGCAGATGCTGCTTTTGAGATGCCTCCTGTCATCGAGAAGACGGGAAGATACGATACTGCTACTGCCCCTAACGCCCTGTTTACGATCACCGTTAATCCCCTGGCATTGAATGTAGATACTACAGACAGCCACGATACACTGACCCTTGTAGATACATTCCCTGAAACGTACGATCTCCAAGTAGCTTCTGTAGTGATATCACGAGATGACGGAGGTGCTCTCACGACCGAGAGCTACACCTACGATGAGAACACGAAGATACTGACATTGACCCTTCGTGATCAGACGGCATATACCATCACTTACAGAGGCACGGTCAACAGGCGCGTAGGAACACAGCTCGATCAGAACAACAGCAATAACACTATTGCCATAGACGGTATCCTTCCTGTCATCGCCGACGGATACTACTTCCATTGTGTAGTAGTAAGAAGTGCCGGATCTGCATCCTCCAATAATCCGAATGCCGCTATGCTCAATGTCATCAAGCACGCTGAAGGCGATACGACCGCTGTACTTCAGGGCGCTCAGTTCACATTGACTGCCATGACTATCGGAAGCTCCAATACGTTGACGGCAGGAGCAGCAGTAGTTCAGACAACAAACGCAAACGGTACAACATCCTTTGAAGTAGAAAGAGAGAGGATCTACATGCTGACCGAGTCTCTGGCACCAACAGGTTACGAGCTCGACGAGAATATCTACTTCTACGCATTTGCCGATACTTCAAGCACGATACCCTCTACCGTCACCTATAACGGTCAGACCTATACAGTCACCGTTATCGAATCCGACAGAGCAAGCCGTGACGTCTACTTTGCAGACGAAGCCGCAACTGTAAATATCGTAGATCCGACAACACCGACTACTCCTACACCCCCTGCTGTCGGCGGCACCACAAACAATACGACACCGACGACTACGACAGAACCGACAACACCAACCACGACTACTGCACCTGCAGAGACAACTGCCACAGCCGAAACTGTTACAACTTCTCCTACCGTTCCTGTATCCACAGGCGATATCGATCCTAATGCGGTAAACGGAGCAGGAAGAGGCATGGCAACCTCAGAGGCCGGGGAAGCAGCTGTCACTACGACAGCAACTGCCGGCGCAGTAACATCTACGGGTGAATCCTTAAGCTATGCAAGGATCCTCGGAGTGCTTACGATCTTTGTATCCTTCCTGTTACTTATCCTTATCAGGTGGGAGCGCAAGGAAGGCATGTACGAAGGTAATAAGTACATCTGATAAAAGACAGATCCCTAAACAAAAAGACACCTGCGATCTTGCGGTCGCAGGTGTCACTGTCCTATAAGATTATTTTCCCTTAAGCTTTCTTAGCCTTGATAGCCTTGAACACCTCGCTTGCAGTGAAAGGTATAAGGGCCAAAGGAATGATCACGAGCCAAGCCTGAGGATTCAAAGGTACGTTGTCGAAGATCTTGTTTACTCCGGGGATGTAGATAACAGCCAGGAGCATTGCGATGGAAAGACCAACTGCAACGTTCATCATCTTATTCGTGAAGAGTCCGATCTTGAATACGGATGTTCTCTCGGATCTTGCAGCGAATGCTCTGAGGAGCTCTGCGAGGATAAGAGTAGCAAATGCCATTGTTCTCGCACCTGTGATGTTCTCTACGGAAGTAGAGAAGAAGAATCCCGTCGTGTTCGTAAGAGAAGTAAGGAATGCTGTAGCTACACATGCGAAGATCGCGAGAGCCTGAACTGCGATGCTTACCTTCATGGAACCGTTGATGATAGGCTCACCCTTCTTTCTGGGAGGAAGCTTCATTATACCGGGCTCACCCTTCTCACGGCCGAGAGCCAGAGCGGGGAAAGAGTCAGTAACGAGGTTCAACCAGAGAAGCTGGATAGCTGTCAAAGGAGCTGCGATTCCGGGAACGATCGTGTTGGGGATCAGAGAGATAAGGAAGATAACGAGTATCTCACCTACGTTACAGGAAAGAAGGAAGCTTACGAACTTTCTGATGTTCGCATAGATTACTCTACCCTGCTCTACTGCCTTAACGATAGTAGCGAAGTTATCGTCCATGAGGATCATGTCAGCTGCGTTCTTGGATACGTCAGTACCCGTGATACCCATAGCTACACCGATATCTGCCGCCTTCAATGCAGGTGCGTCGTTAACGCCGTCACCTGTCATGGAAGCGATGTGGTTGTTGTCACGAAGTGCGGTTACGATCCTGACCTTATGCTCAGGAGATACACGAGCGTAAACGTTCGTTGTCTCACATGCGACACGAAGGTCCTCGTCGCTCATCTTGTCGAGCTCGGAACCGGAAAGAGCACCTGCGCCCTCACCCATCATGTTGAGGTTATTACCGATGGCAACAGCAGAATCCTTGAAGTCACCGGTGATCATTACTGTCCTGATGCCGGCTTCCTTACATACTGCGATAGCTGCCTTAGCTTCTTCTCTCTCAGGGTCGATCATACCGATCAATCCGATGAATACCATATCCTTCTCGTGAGAGAAGTCAGGCTCCACATTAAGATCATCGTGCTTTCTGTAAGCGAAAGCCAATACACGGATAGCCTTGCTTGCAAACTCGTGGTTCTGCTTTGTGATCCTGTCAAGGAACTCGGGAGTCATGGGATGCTCGCCGTCCTTATCAGCGTAGAAAGCACATCTGCTCAAGACGATATCGGGAGCACCCTTTGTGAAGCTGATGAGCTTACCTTCCTCGATGCCCGTGTTATATGTTGTCATCATCTTACGATCGGAATCGAAAGGCAATTCCTTTACTCTCTTGAAGCGATTCATCATCTCTTCCCTGAGCATTCCGCACTTGGAACCGAGTGTAGTAAGAGAACCCTCCGTAGGGTCACCGATACAGGAGTAAGAACCGTCATCTCCCTTTACGATAGATGCGTCATTACAGAGTACTGCTGCGCGGCAGAGCATTTCGCATACGCCCTCGGGTGTATATACCTTACCGTCAGGTCCTAAGATACGTCCGTCGGGAGCATAACCGTTGCCCTCAACGTCATATACATGAAGACCGTCGTAGATGACCTTTACCGTCATCTGGTTCTGTGTAAGCGTACCTGTCTTATCGGAGCAGATAACGTCTACGCAGCCCAATGTCTCTACTGCAAGGAGTCTCTTTACTACCGCATTGCTCTCTGCCATCTTTGTCATACCGATGGAAAGAACGATGGTAACTACTGCAGCGAGTCCCTCGGGGATAGCAGCAACTGCAAGAGATACTGCAGTCATGAGAGCATCCATAACTGTCTGCTTCTGAACGAAGATATCAACGAGGAATACGATGACGCACACGACGATGCAGACTACTGCGAGGATCTTACCTAATGCGTTAAGACCCTTCTGCAGAGGAGTAGTCTCATCCTCGATGCTGGTGAGCTTATCGGCGATCTTACCGAGCTCCGTATTCTTACCTGTTCCTACTACAACACCCTTGGCACGACCGTATGTTACGGCTGTACCCATAAAGAGCATGTTCTTTCTGTCACCGATGGAGCAGTCCTCGTCAAGGATAGCCTTAGCGTCCTTATCGACAGGTACGGACTCACCGGTAAGAGAAGATTCCTCCGCCTGAAGGGAATTGGAATCTATAAGCCTGATATCGGCTGCGATGGCATCACCTGCGTCGATAGACACGATATCACCTTCAACGAGTCTCTCGGAATCAACCATAACGAGCTCGCCGTTACGGATGACCTTACTCTGAGCAGAGCTCATCTTCTTAAGAGCAGCAAGAGCCTGATCGGCCTTACCTTCCTGATATACACCGAGAACAGCATTAAGGATGACGATGGCGATGATGACAAATACATCGATCCATCCCTCAAATCCGTTATTCTCCTTGATCGCCATTACTGCCGAAAGAGCTGCTGCCACGATAAGGATTATTACCATCGCGTCTGCGAACTGGAGAAGGAACTTCTTCCACAAAGGAACCTTCTTCTCCTCGCCCAAAGAGTTAGGGCCGAATTTTTCAAGTCGCTCGCCGGCTTCGGTCGAAGTAAGACCCTTCTCGGTATCTGTACCGAGCTTGCTCAAGACCTCTTCAATACTGCCAACAAAAGGCTTTTCCATTTTTATACATTAATCTCCCTCTGTCTTGCCAAAATATAGGAAGCAAAACAGGATTATTATATATCTTCGTGAAATTCTTTTAAATACAAAGAAGTAAAATCTTTTTGCTTCGGGGAGCCCCCCGAATTATGCAACTTATATATCTCAATATTCGACGGGGAGATCGTCGATATCGTAGAGTTTCTTGAACTCTTCCTCATCCGCCTTATTCCTGATGAACATGACGTCCGTAAAGTGTCCGTCTTCACGGTTCTTGAACCCTGCTACCTTCTCTCCGGTGCAGATGGAGCTCCTGATAACGGGGTATTCTCTTGAAGGGTCGTAAGGGTATCTTCCCTTCTCCTTCCCTGCTCCTGCAAATAAACGATCTAAGAACTTCATACGGTCACCTTACCTGCCACGATATCCTTGTAATCCGCATAGTTCTTACGAAGAAGGTTAGGTATATCAAGTCCGTAGGGGCATCTTGTCTTACAGATACCGCAATCGATACAGCCTTCGATCTTAGCCATAAGTCCCTGCCATTCCTCTGAAAGGAAATTTGCTGACGGAGCACGTCTTATGAGCTGGCTCATCCTGGCACAGTTGTTGATCTGGATACCTGCGGCACACGGCATACAATATCCGCAGCCTCTGCAGAAATCTCCCATAAGGCTCTTTCTGTCTTCCTCGATAAACGCCTTGATCTCAGGTGTCATGGAGATATCCCGCTCAAAGAATGACAGCCACTGATCGAGCTCCTCTTCTCTTTGAACTCCCCAGATGGGAAGCACTTCGTATTCGCTCATGAATGCCATGCAGGCATCGGCATTTGTAAGAAGACCACCCGATAATCCCTTCATGGCGATAAAGCCCATATCCGCCTCGACTGTCGCCTTTACAAGAGCGATATCACGGTCAGTTGCCAGGTAGCAAAAAGGGAACTGCAAAGTCTCGTAAAGACCGCTCTTTACTATATCTTCCGCAACTCCGATAAGATGAGCCGTGATGCCGATATGACGTATCTTTCCCTGTGCCTTTGCTTCCTGCAGAGCCTCGTACATACCCGTGCCGTCACCGGGGCGATAGCACTGAGGCACGCAGTGCAGCTGGTAGATATCAAGATAATCCGTACGAAGGTTAGTAAGGGTAGTATCAAGATCCTCCCAAAACTTCTCGGGAGTCTTAGCCATGGTCTTGGAAGCAATGAAGACCTTATCCCTCATTCCTTCGAAAGCCTTGCCCACCTTGATCTCGCTGTCGGAGTAGGCTCTCGCGGTATCGAAGAAGGTCATGCCTCCGTCGTAGGCACGGCGAAGGAGCCTTACGGCATCTTCGGTACTGATACGCTGAATAGGAAGAGCACCGAAAGCATTCTGCGGTGTCCTTATGCCGGTCTTGCCAAGTACGATCTCCTTCATGTGAGGCCTCCTTTAGATCGCGAGCTCCAGTAACTTCTCGATATGTATATCCACGCTGTCTAATACAGGCAGAGGACAGTTATCGGAGTTAAGAAGGAGCGGAAGTTCCGTACAGCCGAGGATAACGGCTTCGATACCGTCCCTGTCACGCATAGTAGAAATAAGTTCCTGGAATTCCTTCAAAGTCTCTGCCTTAACTATGCCAAGCTCAAGCTCTTCGAATATCCTCTTTGCCACCAGCTCACGCTCGGGCTTAGCGGGGACAATGACATCAATTCCCGCCTTTATAAGGTCAGTCTTCATATAGTCCTTCTCCATGGTGAAGATAGTACCAAGAAGTCCTACCTTCTTGATGCCGCGGCGGGCTACTTCATCTGCTACCGCCTCGGGGATGCTTATGAGCTTAGCGGGAGTCCTGAAAGACACTTCATCGTAGACGATATGCATAGTTGCCGCGGTAAGTGCGATGACCTCCGAACCGCCGTTATAAAGGGAATTTGCTTTCTCTGCGAGGTAGTCTGCAAGGAGGTCGTATTTCTCTTCGCATACATATTCCCAGGCACGTCTGAAATCGACGCTCTCTATGGCCATATCGGGCATCTGCCGCCCGCCCGTTCTCTTATCTGTCCTGGTATTAAGTTCCCTGTAGTACATGGCGGTGGACTCAGGTCCGGTACCGCCAATAAGTCCGATCTTTTTCATGGTCTCATCTCCGAACTTTTCTTCTAATGATACCACACGGATTCCTGATATCAGCGATAGTTTCTTGCTTTAGCGATCACTAAGACAATAGCGATATTTCTTGCTCTCATTATCTATACCTTATTCTCACTTACCGGTCTCAATATTGATCTCTATTATACACTTCGTTACGGTAGTATTCTTGATAATAGACCTCATCGACCCTTACCATCTCGGAAGGTACCGGGATACCAAGATAAGCACAGATATCCGTCATGTCATCGTAGTTAAGTGTATCATCAAGACCTATAGCGTTTGACCGGGCACCTATATAGTAGATAGTCGTTCCTGAGCGATAGATCCCATAAACTCTGTAACTGTCGCTTGAGATAAGACAGTCATCTGTTCGGAAATACTTATCATTGGCTTCCTTTCCCATACGGGTCCGCATATCCAGAAAGAGCCTGTCGGCCGTTTTCGTATCGCCATAATCTACGGCCATAACAGAAAGCCTCCACATTTCGCCGTACCTTCCGCCTCCTGATACATATAGCACGGCGCTTTCGATAGTATCATCAGGTTTGCACGGGTAGTATGGAGATTCCAGCCATCCGTGATCCTCACTCTTGTCAAAGAGCTCATAAGCTATGGCTCGGGTATTGTGATCATTAAGTTCGATCACATAAGAGAAATCGCTTCGCTCATAGAAAGCGGTTTGGACCGCTTCGACAAGATCTCCGGGCGAATCCATCTGCGTGACGTCTTTATCCTGTGCATACTCTGTAAGCTGAGAGACAGTGAGATCATAACCTGAAGCAGGCAGTCTTCGACTTAAAGCATATGCAACTTCATATGCGATAACATAAAAGATAATTATCAGAACTACAGACAATGCCAGGATTATATGCAGATTCTTTTTTATTTTGTCCATATCGCATCCCTCGTTTCCGCATCAAGGAAAAGGATATTGGATCCGTCGTCGTGAATAGCCTCTGCCGTATCGATTATCCTGTTAAGTTCTTCTTCAGAACATGAAGTATCGATATAGACAAAAGTCGTATAAGAAGACCAACGATACCAATGGCAATGCTCTCCGGAGATCCAGACTACATATTCTGAGATGTCATATAACGAGCATACATCATTCTCGAGATCACAGGTAAGACCGCTGTCATGTATCTCATTTCTG
>JAEEGL014144963.1_pt1 | contig 12430 bp, 16 predicted proteins | sample 9134231 | NCBI WGS metagenome assembly JAEEGL01 (sample SAMN16246548, study PRJNA631951) | gut metagenome | biome: gut microbiome; feature: rumen; material: fiber-attached | host: Bos | place: Iran: Karaj | collected 2018-10 | reverse complement strand
GCTGCTGCTTTTGGCCGTCATGTCTTTCATCTTCCTGATGTCCTGCCGAAGCGGTCCCGATTCACAATTGTTAAGTGATCAGTTTTCAGACAGCTTCCTGGGAAAGATCCTTTCCCGTATCCTCCCTCTGTTGACGGAGGATTTCAGAGGAAGCATCCGGAAATATGCTCATGTTTTCGAGTTCTTCTGTCTGGGCGTCTGCAGCCTGCTTTTCTTCCATGAACTGTTCTGGGTCAGCAGGCACCGTTTGCTCAAGGCGATTTCTTCCGCGTCGATCTGGAGCTTTGTATATGCCTGTTCCGACGAATGGCACCAGACCTTTGTACCGGAACGGGCAGGGATGATCTCCGATCTGAGGTTTGACGCCGCCGGTTTTTTGTGCGGGATCGCGCTGCTTGGCAGCATCATGGGAATATGGAAAAAGAGACGAAGCGGTATGCCGCATTAATTGAGGAATAGGAGAAAGACAATGGCCAAACATCTTGGCTCTGTGCCGAAAAAGAAAAAAAGGAAAAGCGCAAAGGGCTTGCCGAGGCTCGTGGAGTGGAGAGCGCCGGCAAGACGGGTCTTCTGCTATTCTCGCACTTTTTCCAGGGAGGAGATCGTTCCTGTCGTGGCCGCTCTTGTGCTCTTTTTGATCACGTGGGCGACTCCGCTTGGCGCGCTCCTGAAGCTGGTTGCCTATGCCATTGCCGCTTTCGTCGCCGGTTTTTCGATACTTCGCCGGTCCGCTTCATCCGTTTTGCGGCGCAAATGGCCGGATGAAGACGCCTTTGCTCTGCTTGCCGCGCTCTGCGCCTTCCTGGCCGCAAAACCCGCTGCCGGTGCGATGCTCGTCATTCTGGCGCGGGCTGCGGAATTCATGGAGGCCTATATCCTTGCCCGAAGCGCGCGCGGTGTTGAATCGGTCCGGGATGTCCTGCCCGAGAAAGCGCATGTGGAGGAGGAATTCGGGATCGTGGATGTATTCCCGGAAGAACTGCATGAGGGTGATACTTATGTCGTGCTGAAGGGCGAAACGGTCCCGGTGGATGGCGTTGTCATCGCGGGTTTGAGCAGAGTGGACAACTCCACCTTCGGAGGGAACACTTCCCCGGTGTCCTGTGGAGTCGGAGATGAGATCCTCGCAGGAGCCGTCATGGTTGACGACGAGCTCAAGCTTCGCGCCCTTCGCGGCTTTGAGGATTCCTCCCTGGCCAGGCACCTGAAGTGCCTGGAAAACGCGGAAAACGAAAAATCCGAGACCGAGGATAAGATCGAGCTGTTCGCTTCGTTTTATTCGCTTGCCATGCTCGCTCTTGCCTTGATCGTCGGTGTCTTGGCACCTCTGTTCCACGGGAATTGGCAGGGCGGTCTAACGGCAGCCGCGATCCTTCTGCTTCTCGGTTCGCCCAGTACACTGGTGCTTTCGCTTCCGGTTATCTTCCTCGGCGGCCTTTCCTGTGCGTCGCACAGCGGGATCCGCTTTGGCGCCAAGCGGATCATGGAAAAGCTGTTCCGTGCAAAAACGGCTGTGTTCGGAAAGACCGGGACGATCACGGAGGGCCGCTACAGCATCGCGGATGTCGTAACGGACAAGGTCAGTGAGATCGACCTGCTTCGGGTCGCGGCAGCGGCGGAGTGCCATTCCCGCCATCCGATCGCGGCGGTCATCAAGCAGACGGTCGGATGGTCCGAGGACCAGGAATCGTCCGTGCTGGAGGTCGAGGAGATCCCGGGTAGAGGCATTTCGGCTTTCATCGAGGGCAAGCATGTGTACGTCGGAAACGCCTCTCTGCTCGAGGAGCATGGTATTCTCCTGCGTGTTCCCGATCGAGCCGGAACGGCGATCCATGTCGCCGTCGAGAATGTCTATTGGGGATATATCCTTCTGACTGACAAGATCCGGGAAGGAGCTTTCGACGCGATCGAAGAACTTCGCAGTCAGGGACTTCGCAACATCGTCATGCTCACGGGTGATGTCCGTTCATCAACGTCGCAGCTCGCCCGCTCGCTGAATTTTGATATGGTGAAGACGGATCTGACTCCGGAGGGTAAGCTCTCAGCGCTTTCTTTTCTGCGCAAAAGCCTCGGAAAACAGGAAGTCCTTGTCTATGTGGGCGACGGTTTTCACGATGCGGACATGTTTGAGCGTGCTGACGTGGGGATCGCGCTGAAGGCGATGGGAGATATTGAGGCCGAGAACGCCGCGGATGTCGTCCTTCTGGATGACGATATCCTGCGTGTGCCGAGCGTTATGAGGATCGTCAAAGGCATCGCACACCTGCTGATGGAAAATGTCATTTTCCTGTCCGCCGCCAGAGTACTTCTGCTTCTGCTGGCTTTGACCGGGCTGCTTTCGATCCTCCCGACTGCCGTCTTGAACACCGTCTGTGTAGGCGCCGCCTGCTTGAACGCTTTGCGCAGCTTCACAGTTGAATAGGGATGATCATATGAATGTTTACGATTTCGATAAAACCATCTTTTATCCGGACAGCTCCTATTGTTTCATACGATATTGCCTGCGGCATCATCCGCGCGCCGTCCTGCATGCCTTGCCGTCGGCCGGCACCGTGAGCCTCCGATGGCTGATGAAGCAAGCAGAAACAAAGGAATTGAAGGAAACGCTGTTTTCTTTTCTGCCCCTGTTGGACAATGTCGATGCGATCGTTGGGGAATTCTGGGAGGAATACCGCGGCCATATCGGCGACTGGTATCTCATGCAAAAGCGCGATGACGATGTGATCGTTTCCGCATCGCCTGAGTTTCTGCTCCGTCCCATCGCCGATGAGCTTGGGGTAAAGCTGATCGCAACACGGATGGATCGGCATACAGGCCGGATCATCGGGAACAACTGCCATGACGCAGAAAAGATCAGCCGCTTTCTGAAGGAATTCCCGAATGGGAAGGTAGACGCCTTTTATTCCGATTCCCTGTCAGACGCTCCCATGGCCTGGTTTGCCGAGGAGGCTTGGCTGGTTCGGGACGGAAAGGACTGCGTTCCCTGGCCGAACAAATAAAAAAGGCGCGCAAAACGTCCCGGTTCAAAACGAACCGGGACGTTTCATGTTGTTCATCTGAGTTTATTTCTGCTTCCAAAAGTCCGGGATAAAGGTCCCGTCCACTCCCATTTCTTTCAGCCGAGCCCGGATCGGGCCGGTTTTTTTGTTGAATATGGCCGTGCGCAGTTCATCGTCCGGCACGAAGCGATAATAGGCATTGCAGAACGATTCGAACATCGAGCGATTGCGCGGAGAAACCATTTTCAGGAGCATGACAGAAGCGAGAACACCGCCGCCGATAAAACTGTATTTCAGGTGCGGCGGACAGAAGAAAATCACGATCCCCAGAATAATAGCGGAAAACAGGAAGCATACGACAGTAGATATAACCGTATAGCGGTCAGCGCCGACCGCAATGAGATCCTCCCTGAGAGAGCGCATTTTTTTGATCAGCGGAAATGCGGTGATGAAATTGAACAGGATCTGCCGGATAAAGACATAGGCCCAGATCCATCCGCCCAAAAAAATCAAACCGGACCACATGATTTTTGACGAAATAGCTTCCATGATGATTGACCTCCGAGAAAACTCTGACGTTTATGATAGCACATGGTCAAAAAAGATTCAAGAATAATTCAGGCTTTTCCGAATAGATTGCACTGGGAAGTGACGCGATGGAAGTTTGGAGACAAGCAATGGATCTGATCCCGGGGCGTCTGCTTGACGGAACGCTCCCCGACATACCATCTGATTTGGAAGAAATACGATTGCGGATCGGAAGGAGGCCATACGGGCTCGTCAACGGAGAAGAAATCCCGCTTGGGGAAATGACAATTGAAAGCGGCGACCTTGAGAGGATCCTGGAGAAAGCGACAGGAGCTTCCATGCACGCTTCGATCGAAGCGCTGAGAAGCGGCTATCTCAGTTGTAACGGCCTTCGCCTCGGTGTCTGCGGGGCCCTGATCCAGGAGCGAAACAGGATCGAGGGATTCCGGCATATATCCTCCCTGGCGATCCGCATTCCAAACGAGCGCAGGGGGATCGGCGATACCTTGATAAGTCAGCTCTTTTCCGTGCAGTTTCAGAATACGATCCTTCTCTCGCCGCCGGGGGGCGGGAAGACAACACTGCTGAGAGACTTGATACGCGGACTCTCGAACCGGGGATATCGGATCTGTGTTGCGGATGAGCGGAATGAAATATCCTGTTCGGAGGACGAAGGAGCCCGATTTGATCTCGGTCCGCATACGGACGTTCTGACAGGGGGCAGCAAGGCGGCTTCGGTCATAATGCTGCTCCGAGCGATGAATCCGCAGATCCTGGCGATGGATGAGATCAGCAGCGCCGAGGATTGCGAGACGATCGGACAGATCATTGGATGCGGAGTCGGTATCCTCGCCACGGCACACGCGTCCGGAACAGAGGATCTTCTGCGGCGCCCGCTCTATCGGCGCTTGGTGGACGAGCGGGTTTTCACCTGGGCAGTTACGATACGTCAGACGGGAAGCAAGCGTGTTTTCCACAGTGAAAGGATGCCTGCATGCGCGGGATAGGCGCGGTTGCCGTCATACTGGCCTCTGTCGTGATCGGTGTGCTTTCGGTACGTCAGAGTCAAAAGCATCTGCTGAACCTTCGGGAGCTGGAGGACGCCCTGCTGTATTTGACGGCTGAGCTGGCAGAGAAGCAGTCCCCGCTGCCGGAACTGATCAAAACCGGCTGCATTGTCTCGTCCGGAGAAGCAAAACTCTTTTTCCGTGATCTGTATGAACGGCTTTCTCGGCTCGGAGACAAAAGCTTTTATGAACTGTGGGAGGATGCGGTCCGGCAGCATTACGCCATGCTGGCAGAAGGGGAGAGAAGGGAGTTGCTGGCGCTTGGGAGGCAGCTCGGCCGTGCTGCGCTGCAAAGGCAGCTTGCGGCATGTGAGCGCTGTACGCGTTTTCTGGCTTCCGCAAGGGAAAGCGGAGAAAGCCTTTATGTCAGGGAACGCAGGATGCGTCTTGCGCTGCCGGCTGCCATGGGAGGTCTGCTCCTGATCCTGCTGCTGTAGAAACGGAGGATAGATGTGGATATCGACCTGATCTTCAAGATCGCGGCGGTTGGGATCCTTGTGTCGGTGATCAACATCCTTCTGCAGCGCTCCGGTCGGGAGGATCAAGCCATGATGACGAGTATCGCGGCACTTGTGGTCGTGCTGATGGTGATCGTCCAGAAAATCAGCGATTTGTTTTCCATGATAAAAAACCTGTTCGGATTCTGATGGAGCTTCTCTTCAAGGCGGCAGCCCTTCTTTTGATCGGTTCGCTGATCGGGCTGTTGATCCGAAAAAACAGCCCGGAGCTCGCTCTTCTTATGAACCTTGCGTCCGTTACGGTCGTCTTTCTTTTGGCGTCGTCCGTAGCGGATGAGTGGAGGAGCGCAGCGGAGACGATAGGCAAGCTGACGATAAACGCGGGAGTCATGACACACCCGGTGCTGAAATGTCTGGCCGTTGCCGTTATCTCCAGGCTCAGCGCCGAGCTCTGCCGCGATGCATCACAGGGGGCCGCGTCCTCTGCTGTCGAGCTGATGGGAACGGTCTGCGCACTGAGTATAGCTTTGCCGCTCATTCTGAGCGTTGTTAAAGTGATAGGGGGACTGCTTTGAGATCGTTTTTTCTGGCGCTGCTGTTATGTCCGTTTTTTATAACGACCTGCTCTGCCGAAGGAATCCCCGAAAGGCTCGGCGAAATGAGCGGGGCATGGAGCGTTCAGGAGAATCTGACCGAAGATGAGCGGGAAATCACCGGCGCGCTGAGTCTGGATGGCGGATATGACGCGAAAGGCGCGCTGGCGCGTTTATGGGAGCGATTCGAAACACAGGCGAAGGAACAGATCCTGCTGTCTACCAGAGCCGCGGCTGAGATGTTTCTGCTCACGTTACTGTGCGCGTTGGCGGAGAGCTTTTGCGAAGCAGCCCCAATGAGGGAAACGATCGACCGGATCGGATGCTGTGCCGTATCGGTTCTGGTCTCGGGCAGTTTGACAGAGCTCCTCTCACAGACAGGGGAAACGGTGAACAGACTGACGGAATACGCACATGTCATGCTGCCGGCTCTGTTCATGACAGCGGCGGCAGGCGGCGCGGTCGGATCGGCGTCTGCGCGTTATGCGTCGGCGTGCCTGGCAATGGATGTTTTCATCACAGCGTCACAGCGCCTTGTGCTTCCGCTGATATACATGTTTTTCGCTCTGTCCGTCAGCCAGAGCCTGTACGAGAACAGCGTGCTGGCCGCCGCCGTAAAGCTGAGCAAGTGGTGCGCGACAACCGCCATGACGATCCTGACAATGGCCTTTGGCGCCTATCTTGCCTTGACCGGCTTGATTGCGGGCAGCGTGGATGCGATCACGGTGAAGACGGCCCGTACCGTCGTTTCCACCGCGCTCCCGATCGTTGGCAGCCTGCTCTCCGACTCCGTTTCGGTCCTGCTGGCTGCCGCCGATCTCGTGAAAAATACACTGGGTGTGTTTTCCATGATCGCGGTGTGCGCGGTCTGCATCGCTCCGGTAGCGGTCTTCTCCGTCCGGCTCCTCATCTATAAGGCCACCGCGGCGGCGGTTGATTTTCTGCCCGGAGCCAGGCTCCCGAAGTTGATCCAGTCGATCGCATCCGTGTTCAATATGATGCTCGGCCTCGTCGGATGCTGTGCCGCCATCCTGTTCATGTCGATCGTATCCGCTATCCGGGTGGTGAGCCCGTCATGAGGGAATGTGTCCGGGAACTTTGCATCATCTCGATCGTCTGCGGCGCAGTGCTCAGTCTGTGCCCGGAAGGCGGAGTCAAGAGAATCCTTCGTATCCTGCAGACGATCGTTCTTTTGGCAGTCATCTTCGATTGTGCGGGAAAGCTCGACCTTGCTCCGTATTCCCTTGAGCTGGCACGATCCCGTGAACGGGAGAACACGCTGCTCCGGGATTCGGGAGAGATGAGCGACAGACTCAATCGACTTGTTATAGAACGGGAGTATGCCTCATATGTTGAGCAGAGAGCAGAAGCGGCAGGCGTCACCGCTTCTGAAATACGAATACGTGCGCGGTGGAGCAAGGAAGGGCTGTGGATCCCCGACTCATCCAGCATACACCTCCTAAAGGAAAGCGAAAAGGAGGTGCTTGCGCAGATCCTCCTGGCGGAACTGGGGATCTTACGGGAGCAACAGGAGTGGATCGTGGATGAATAGCTGGAAAGAATGGATCAAAAAGCTGGAGACCTACAAGTATCCGCTGCTGATCATCCTGATCGGCATCTTTCTGCTGCTGCCGACACGCGAGGAGAAAACAGAGGCTGCCGTCACGGCGGAGAAAGCGTTGGAGGAGGTGCTTGCCGATTCGAGCGGGGTAGGAAAGGTCCGGGTACTCGTCTCGGAAAAGGGAGCGGTCGTGGTCTGTGAGGGAGCGGAAAACGCTGCGGTGCGGCTGGATATTTTACGGGCGATCGGCTCATATACTGGGCTTGGGTCGGATAAGATCACGATTCTGCGGATGTCGAGTCTGAAGGGGAGGTAAGCAACATGCATAATCGAAAACGAAACATTACGATGGTCGCGGTGCTCGTCTTTGTCTGCGCTGCCGTTGCGCTCAACTGGTCCTATAACAAGCGCTGGGGAGCGCCGAACGCGGAGATGGTGGCGGCAGAGGATGAGGAAATGCTTCTGGCCAATGCCGATTTTGCCCAAAAGGTACCGGCGAGCGCAGCCGAATACTTCGCGGAAGCGCGCCTGACACGCCAGGTTTCCCGTGATGAAGCGCTGCAGCTGCTGCAGACGGCCGCCGCGTCGGAGTCTGCGTCCCAGGAGACGATCGACGGAGCCATGAATGCGATATCCGCCATGGCGACCACCTCGATGAAGGAAGCGCAGATCGAAAACCTTTTGATAGCCAAAGACTTTGACGACTGTGTGGTCTACATCGGGAACGATTCGGTGACGGTCGCGGTGCCGGCTCCGATCGAAGGGCTGACAGAGGAAGCCGTCGCCAGGATAACGGATATCATCTGCAGCGAAACCGAGTACCAGGCGGCACAGCTGAGCATCATAGAGGTGAGAGCCTGACCGCCTCGCCCGAAACAGGGATAACGCCTTGTTTCGGGCGAGGCGTTTTGAATCTGTTTTAAATTTCGGTTTGCTCTTTCTTTTTTTGGGATTCCATGATAAAATATACTGAATACATTTAGGAGGATAGAATATGGGCGAGAATTATATTACCTGCCGCGAGGAGAATGGCAGTATCAATATTTCCGAAGATGTTATTTCCAGTATGGTGCGTACTGCCGTTTCCGAGGTTGAGGGCGTGGCCGGCCTCTCCAACACCGCCGGCGCCGAGATCGCGGAACTGATCGGGCTCAAATCCGTGACGAAGGGCGTGAAGGTACAGTTCCGTGACGACTGCATTGTGGTCGACACGATCATCACGGTACGGTATGGCTGCAAGACCGTAGAGGTCGCGCGCAATGTTCAGGAGAAGGTCCTGAATGTCATCCAGTCCACGACCGGCTTTGAGAAGGCGGAAGTCAACGTTCACGTTTCCGGGATCGCTTTCGAGAAATAACGGCGGGGGAGTATCGAAATGACAAGAAAATCTGCCAGAGAGATCGCGGTCCAGCTGTGCTTTGCCGCCGAGTCGAACAACATGGATCCGGTCGAGCTGCTGGATGTTTTTTTCACAAGAGAGCATTACGACACGCTCGGTTCGGAAGAAGAGCTGTTTCAGGCGTTTCCGGATGAGCGGCAGATGGAGTACATCCGTCGTTTGACTCAATGCGTTACGGAAAAGCGTGAGGAACTGGACGAATACATCGCGCGCTATTCCCACGGCTGGAGGCCGGACCGCATTTCCAAAACCGCTTTGTCTGTCTTGCGCTGCGCGATCTGTGAGATCCTGTATTTCGAGGATGTCCCCAGTGCCGCAGCCATTAACGAAGCCGTGGAGCTGGATAAGAATTACGACGATCCGGACACGGTATCGTTTGTCAACGGCGTCCTCGGCGGCTTTATGCGCGGAGAATTCCCGGAAAACGGTACGCCCCGTCAGGAGTAAACGGTGGAGAGACAGGTTTTTTCCGTTACGGAACTGAATAACCGCATCAAGGGTCTGCTTGAGCTGGATCCTGCGCTGCGGAACATTTGTGTGCGTGGTGAAATATCCAACTATAAGATCTATTCCTCCGGGCATCAGTATTTTACTCTCAAGGACAGCGAGAGCAGTCTGAGCTGCGTCATGTACCGATTCAACGCGGACAAGCTTCGTTTTCGCCCGGAAAACGGAATGAAGATCCGGGCTTTCGGGAAAGTGGATGTCTATTCCCGTGACGGCGGATATAAGCTGTACTGCAGCAGTCTGGAGCCGGAGGGGACCGGCGATCTGCAGATCGCGTTTGAACAGCTGAAGGCGAAGCTGGAGGCGGAGGGGCTGTTTTCAGCGGAGCACAAAAAAAAGCTTCCTGCCTTCCCTCATACTGTGGCGATCATCACGTCGGGCTCCGGAGCCGCCGTACACGATATGATCCGCATATTGGGACATCGCTGGCCGATGACCAAGGTCGTGGTGATGCCTGTACGCGTTCAGGGAACGGAGGCTCCGGCTGAGATCGCCGGTGCGATCCGTTATGCCAACGAGTTCCATGTGGCCGATCTCATCATAACGGGCCGCGGCGGAGGATCCATGGAGGATCTATGGGCCTTTAATGATGAGCGTGTCGCGCGCGCGATCTATGCATCCGAAATACCGGTTATATCGGCGGTCGGTCACGAGCCGGACGTGCTGATCTCCGATTATGTCGCGGACCGCCGTGCCTCCACGCCATCCAACGCGGCTGAGATCTCCGTTCCCGACTGGCGTGAGATGCGGGACAATCTTGATTCTCTTAACATTCGCGCGCGTCAGGCCATTCACAAAAAGCTTTCTCAGCTCACACAGAGACTGGATAATCTGCGCACGAAACGCGTGCTGAACGACCCTGCCGTTTATATGGATAATCGACGTCTTGAACTCGATTACCGCGCTGAAAAGCTCGGCACGGCCATGGAGCGGCTGCTGAGCGGGAAAAGGAGCAGCTTTGTGACACGGGGCACGGCGCTTGACGCCATGAGCCCGATGCGGGTCCTGTCGCGCGGCTACTCGATCCCGGAGAACGAGAGGGGAGCGGTGATCCGTTCCGTTGACGAACTCTTGCCGGGCGATTTGATTACGGTTCGGCTGAAAGACGGCCGCGCCTCCTGCAGCGTTCGGAATACCATTAAAGGAGAGTAAACATGGCTCCCGGAAACATGACATTTGAGGAAGCGCTGAATCGTTTGGATGAGATCGTCCGCCATTTGGAGAAGGGCGATCTTCCTTTGAGCGAGTCTCTCGCTCTGTTTGAAGAGGGGACTGCGCTGATGAGCGTCTGCAGCAATATGCTCGATGAAGCGGAGCAGAAGGTCCTGAAGCTGCGTAAAGGCCCGGATCGCGAGCCGATCGAGCTTCCGTTTGAGGAACAGCAGACATGACGGCAGGAGAATACAAAGAACGCATCGACGCCGCACTGGAGCAGTACTTTTGCACGGCAGAGGATTTCCCCCTGAAGGGATTGGCCGATGCCATGCGTTACAGCCTCTTGGCCGGGGGCAAACGGATCCGGCCGATGCTCGTTCTGGAATTCTGCCGGATCTCCGGCGCGGATATCGAAGCGGCGATGCCCGTTGCCTGTGCGGTTGAGATGCTGCATACCTACAGTCTGATCCATGACGATCTGCCGTGTATGGACAACGACGATCTGCGCCGCGGACGTCCGACAAATCACAAAGTCTACGGCGAATGCACGGCAACACTTGCCGGTGACGCGCTGCAGGCGGAGGCTTTCGGAACGATCCTGCGGTGCGGGCTTCCGGCTGAAAGACGTGCGGCCTGCGCTTCTCATCTGGCAAATGCGGTCGGACTCGACGGAATGTGCGGCGGTCAGTTTCTGGATATGCTGGGTGAGGGGAACATTCTCAGCCTGGAGGAACTGGATGAGATCAACAGCCGGAAAACCGGAGCTCTCCTTACGGCTGCCTGCCTGATGGGGGTCAGCGCTGCAGGAGGATCCCGGGAACAGGAGGATGCGGCGGCGCAGTTCGGTGCGGCGATCGGAGCGGCGTTTCAGATCCGTGACGATATGCTCGATGAGCTGAGCACGGAAAAGGAGCTGGGAAAACCGATCGGCTCCGATCAACAAGAGCAGAAGAATACATACATGGCGCTTTTGGGCGAGGCACGCTGTGCGGACATGGTGGAAAAACTGACATCCCACGCAAAAGCTGTTCTGTCCGACTCCTTCCCCGACTGCGCTTTCCTCTGCGCGCTCGCCGACTCTCTGGCCGTGCGCCGGAATTAATGGAAACAGATAGGGGATCATCTTGAGTATTTTAGAGAGAATTCACTCCTCTGATGATGTCAAAAAACTGAACACAGATGAGCTCGCGCCGCTCTGCCGGGAGATTCGGGATTTTCTGATCGAGTCGATCTCACATACCGGCGGACATCTGGCTTCCAATCTCGGAACGGTCGAGCTTACGGTCGCGCTGCATCGCGTTTACGATACAAAGCGGGACAGGCTGGTATTTGATGTCGGGCACCAGTGCTATACGCATAAGATCCTGACCGGCCGAAAAGAACGTTTTTCCACACTCCGTCAATACGGTGGCTTGTCCGGGTTCCCGAAACCGCACGAGTGTGACGACGACGCATTTATTGCCGGGCACGCCTCCAATTCCGTTTCTGTCGCTTTTGGCATGGCAAAAGCGCGCAGCATGCTCCGAGAGGACTATGATGTCGTTGCGGTGATCGGAGACGGTGCGCTGACGGGAGGCCTTGCTTCCGAGGGCCTTGCCGCCGCAGCTGCCGGCGGCGAGCCGCTTGTCATCATCCTCAATGACAACAGTATGTCCATTGATCGCAATGTCGGCGGAACAGACAGCCTTCTTCAGAAAATGCGCACGAAGCCCAGCTATATCGATTTCAAGCGCTGGTATCGCGCCACGTTTCTGAAAATGCCCGCCGTATATCGCTTCAACCACTCCGTAAAGGAATGGGTCAAAGAGCGTATCCTGCCGGATAATATGTTCAGCGAGATGGGATTCGAGTATATCGGCCCGCTCGACGGACATGATGTTGAGCAGCTTGAGACTGTCATCCGTTGGGCTCGCGATCTGCGGAAGCCGGTTCTGGTTCATGTGCTGACAAAAAAGGGAAAGGGCTATCCCTGTGCGGAGGCGCATCCGGAGCTCTATCACGGCGTCGGGCAATACAACGCCGTGACAGGGGAGCTTGCCCCGTCAGGACCTGCGTTTTCCGATATTTTCGGCCAGAGCCTGTGCGAACTCGCGGAAAAGGATTCGCGTATCACGGCCATTACGGCAGCCATGACCTGTGGGACCGGACTGGATGAATTTGCCG
>JAEEGL013381033.1_pt1 | contig 12430 bp, 10 predicted proteins | sample 9134231 | NCBI WGS metagenome assembly JAEEGL01 (sample SAMN16246548, study PRJNA631951) | gut metagenome | biome: gut microbiome; feature: rumen; material: fiber-attached | host: Bos | place: Iran: Karaj | collected 2018-10 | reverse complement strand
TCCCTTCTTCTACCGGTGCTGCTAAGGCTGTAGGTAAGGTTCTTCCTGAGCTCAACGGTAAGGTCAACTACAGATACGTCAGAGGTAGGAACACGCATAGACATACCAGTAAGTTTGCCGTTCAATGCAGGAAGAACTTTACCTACAGCCTTAGCAGCACCGGTAGAAGAAGGGATGATATTCTCGAGGATACCACGGCCACCACGCCAATCTTTCTTAGAAGGACCGTCAACAGTCTTCTGAGTAGCAGTTGCAGCGTGAACGGTAGTCATAAGACCACGTTTGATACCGAACTTGTCGTTGAGGACCTTAGAGATAGGAGCCAAGCAGTTGGTGGTACAAGATGCGTTAGAGATGATGGTCTGACCAGCGTAGGTCTTGTCATTTACACCATAAACGAACATAGGAGTTGCGTCTTTAGAAGGTGCAGACATGATAACTTTCTTAGCACCAGCTTTGATGTGAGCCTCAGCGAGTTCAGCGGTGAGGAAGAAACCGGTAGACTCTACAACAACGTCAACACCAAGAGCACCCCAAGTGATTTGAGCAGGATCTTTCTCAGCGAAGATTTGGATCTTGTTGCCATCAACGATCATGAAGTTGCCTTCAACTTTGATGTCGTGGTTGAAGTGACCATGAACTGAGTCATACTTCAACATGTATGCGAGGTAGTCAGCGTCGAGAAGGTCGTTGATACCTACTACTTGAATGTCTTTACCGAAGTTCTCCACAGCAGCGCGGAAAACCATACGACCGATACGGCCAAAGCCGTTGATACCAAGTTTAATCATTTTGTTTTTGCTTTTTGAATTATATTAAGTGTTTTCTTTTCTCAATTCGGCGCGAATTTATACAAATTGACTTTTAGGTTTTCTCACTCAAAAGCAATTTAAGTTTTTTTTACAACCGAGTCATTCGTATATAAAAAAAGGAATAGCTAGTTGCCATTCCTTTATGCTAAGTCGGATACTTCTGTTGATGTTTGATTGTCAGAATAAGCTGGACACTCTTGCGTACCGCCACATGCCGACATTGCCAATAAAATAAAGGCCATCGCAGCAAATATTAGTGTTATCTTTTTCATATACATCGCGTTTTGTTTATGGCTGCTAAAATACGGCTTTATAATCAAACAACATCTTAATTATTGCTATTTTTTGAGCCATATAGATAAATTATTGTATTACAAGCGTTTCTACTATATCCTTATTCACTCTTCCACGTCATAAGTTCAGATATGTATGGCGTGAGTTCATCGGCCATCTTGCGCTGTTGGGCAAGCGATGGATGGTAGTCGGAGCCATAGCCGAGCGAGCCATCTTGCGGAGTGAAGTTGAAGCGACTTATTGCGCTATCGCCTTGACTATTGAATTCTGCAACGATGCTATCAAGTGTGCGCTGCATAAGTTCGACAACCTCGCCAGTAAGCATCGAGCCGCAAAGCACCACAATTTTGCTCGTAGGATAATATGTACGAAGCTGGTGCAAAAACGCTACGTATGAGGCTCGAAACGCATCAATATCATAATTATCGAGGCTCATGTCGTTGGTACCGAGGTTGATGCAAAGCAAATCTGGGACGAACTGCGTGTTATCCCACTCGTAAGTAGGATTATCGAAGAGTGTCTGCTTGAATTTGTATGGCATATTCTCGACAGAGCCTTCGCGCTTGTCGCCATAGTTACGATAAATACCAATGCCCGAACGCGCTATGGCGTGGTGCTGAGCATTGAGTCGGCGTGCAGCAATGGCGGCATACGTATAATAGTGATTCTCTGTGTCGTAGGCGAAATGCTGCGCTCCATCGGTACCTTCTACGCCGTAGCCGCATGTGATACTATTACCTATGAACAAAATCTTACGCTCGGGCAGTGGAGACGGCTCAAGAAGTTTTTCACCAGCATTCAATACAAATGAATATATGACAGGCTTAAGTTCATAGCCTTCAACCACATACATAATGCGCGCGGTATGTTCACCACTACTTAAGTTCTCCGCTACGCTGAGTAAGCTATCATTAGACGATGCTACTTTTTTAGCTTCGTTGCCATCAATTTCTACCATATAGAAACCACTATTTGGTTTCTGTTCGAGAAATAGAGAAGAGCCCGTAAAACGCATAAATATTGACGTTCCAGGGTAGGTAAAAGCCACCGAATCGCTATTAGCCACGACGCGGCCAACGTACTGAATGCGAGCGTCGTTGGGGGCAATTTGTGTAGGCTCAAGCGAAGAATTGCATCCAGTAAACAACGCAACTGCAAGAATTGATAATATTTTATTCATAGCTTAGGTATAATTATATAATGATTAACCGCGTTGATTTATAGAGCGTTGCACAAGTAACGCATCTGCAATGGTCATAGCTGCCATAGCCTCTACAATGGGCACTGCACGCGGCACAACGCACGGATCGTGGCGACCTTTCACGATAGTTGAAACTTCCTGATGGTCAGTATTTATCGTTGGTTGCTCCATAAGTATGGTAGCCGTTGGCTTGAACGCCACGTTGAAATAAATATCCTCGCCGTTACTTATGCCGCCTTGAATGCCGCCGCTGAAGTTAGTACGCGTGCGAACCTTCTCATTATCATCAATATAGAAAATATCGTTATGAACCGAACCGCGCATGCTGCTGCCTGCAAATCCAGAGCCGTATTCGAAGCCTTTCACCGCATTGATGCTAAGCATAGCATGAGCCAACGTAGCTTGAAGTTTATCGAAGCAAGGGTCGCCAAGACCAGCAGGAACACCACGAATAACGCAAGTAATTACACCGCCAATGGAATCTTTATGGTTGCGAACATCGTCGATGAGTGCAATCATCTTTTCGGCAACGGCATCGTCGGGGCAACGCACAATGTTTTCCTCGGTTTTGCTGAGGTTGAGCGCTGTGTATGGCGTATCGAGCACAACTGTACCAATCTGCTTGGTGAAGGCAGTTATACTTATGCCATACTCCTTCAGCATAATCTTAGCCAACGCGCCGCCCACCACACGCGCTATGGTCTCGCGTGCTGACGAGCGACCGCCACCTCGATGGTCGCGAAGTCCGTATTTAGTATCGTATGTATAGTCGGCATGCGATGGGCGATAAATCTTGCGAATATTATCATAATCAGCCGAATGCTGATTCTCGTTTTCCACCACAAAACCGATTGGCGTACCCGTTGAACGACCTTCGAACACGCCACTGAGCAAACGCACACGGTCTTTCTCGTCGCGCGGCGTAGTTATGCGCGATTGTCCTGGACGACGGCGATTGAGTTCGCTCTGAATAAAATCTATATCAATAGCGAGACCTGGCAACATTCCGTCCACTACCCCACCAACGGCTTCGCCATGAGACTCACCGAAGGTTGACAAACGAAACAGATTGCCGAAAATATTTCCTGCCATAAGTATACGTATTTATTGGCAACCGCCACCGCAACCACCATCACTACCACACCCCCCGCAGCAGCCGCCTCCGCAACCGCCACCGCCGCAGCAACCACCAACAAGTTCTTCGGCAGTTGCCTCGCGGACCTCAATAATATCGCCTGAGAAGAACAAATCTTCGCCTGCAAGTGGATGGTTGAAATCCATCTTCACAGTGCTATCGGTGATTTCGAGCACCACACCGCTCATGTGCTGACCATTTGCACCCATCATAGGTATGGTATGACCAAGTTGAAGTAAATCTTCGCGGAGTGCGCCATCGACAACGAAGATGCTCTTAGGCACGTCCACAATGGCTTCGGGGTTCTTTTCGCCGTAGGCATCGGCGCATGGGATAGAGAATTCGAATTTGCTCCCCATTTCAAGTCCGTCGATGTGTTTTTCGAACATCGGCAACATACGACCCGCACCATAAATGAAGCGCAGCGGCGTGGCTGTGTCAGTTTTTTCTACTAATGGACCTTCTTTTCCTTCGAGGCGCAACTCGTACGTTAGAGTTACAAACGCGTTCTTTTCTATCTTCATAAGTTTTATTATATATAACTATTTTATTATCAACGTATTAATCACAATCCATAACTAAGCGAAAACCTACTTGCGAATTGCTTGTATATAAATATTTACGCGAGACACTCATTATAGTGGCATCGGCCGCAATGCTCGACCACGTAGCTCCTCGATGGACATGGAAATGCGAATAGACATTATTGGAGCTATCGTCTGATGCGCCATAATATAAATCGCTGCACCATTCCGATACGTTGCCAGTCATGTCATAAAGCCCTATTTCGTTGGGCTTCTTAGTGCCAACATGGTGCGTATGGTCGCCGCTATTTTCAAAAAGCCACGCCACTTCCCAAAATTTCTCGCTTCCGCTATATGTAGTCCTTCGCGAAGCATTACCGCCATAGGCCGCAAAACGCCATTCCATTTCGGTTGGCAAGCGGAATCGGTGCCCAGTAATTTGGCTTATGCGCTGAGTAAATTCAAATGCTTCGTCGTATGTGATGCACTCGACGGGATTCTCTGGGTCGACGAAAAACGAATTGTTGTAGCCCATAACTGCAGTCCACAACTCCTGCGTCACTTCCGTTTTGCCAATATAAAATTGATTTATGTAGTCCTTGTATTCCTCCTCACCCTTAGGGTGTAGGTATCCGCCCTTTACATATACCATATCGAATTCGCAATCGTTCACTTCAAATCCCATAGCAAGCGGTTTATTGTCTTCTTTGGGCTGAAAATCTGAAAAGACGTCAACGCGTTCGTAAGTATTACCATCGACCTCTTCTTGCACCTTCATCTGACGACACGATGCGACAACGAGCGTCAGAGTTGCAATGATGATATGTATGCGTGTGTTCATAACGGCGTTATTTATATAGCGAAGTAGAGTCAATATTTCGGATATTACGGAAGTATAGTTTCAGCTTATTGGCAATCTCCTGCGCACCGCCAGCCACTTCGCTCTCGATATTGAGCGGAAGCACAGCCTCGTGGAGCGAACGGCGTATGAGGAACCAACCTTGCTCTTTGTCGTTGGGACAAAGCACACGCAAACCCTCGTGGTTTTTGTTCACCTCTTCCCAACCTCGCACTTGCGATACAAATTGACGAAGTCCAGCCATTGTGTCATCAGCAACGCGTCCAAAGTCGTCGGCTTTCACACGCAAGCGACACTCCATTGATTCGGCTGGCACAGGCAATTTTTCTATGAGCGAATAGAGCGTTTTGCCAGCACGCTTGAGTTTTGCGAGTTTTATCACCACCTTGATGGCGAAATATGCACCATCATCATAGAAATTATTCTCGCGGAAAGCCGCGTGGCCAGAGGTTTCTACAGCAAGCCAACATTCTTCACCATTCTCGTTCAAGCGTTTAGCTTCGGCAATTACGTTTCTGTAGCCGCGCTGATAGCGACAATGTCGACCTCCAAGAATACTTACAATGAAGCGGTCGAGTCCGTTAGAGGTTATACTATCTGTAACAATCTTAGTATTAGGATGTTGCTCAAGCACAATAGCCGATGCAAGAGCCACAAATTCGTTGCGGTTGTAGTTACGGCCCTCGTTGTCGACAATTGCCACGCGGTCTACATCGCTATCGAAGATAATACCAAGGTCGGCACCGGCATTTTTCACAGCCTCTTCGAGCGAACACATAGCTTCGTAATCTTCCGGATTCGGCATGTGATTAGGGAATCGACCATCGGGCACAAGGAATTGGCTACCAGTAATATCCGCGCCAAGATGCTTAAGCACACGAGTAGCAAAGAAACCGCCAGCGCCGTTGCCTGCATCTACTACAATCTTCAAACCTTCGAGCGGCAGTTGCGGATTGGGCGCATCGGAGAGCTCCTCCAAAATCTTGTTACGCAGAATGCGCGCATATTTAGCTTGAAGGTTACAAATATGTATATCGCCATAGACTTGCGAATTGTCGTCGAGGTTAACGGCCGCAAACTCGATAATCTCGGCAAGCTCCTCTTTACTTATGTCGGCTCCATTGTGGAAGAACTTGAGGCCATTGTAGTTGAACGTCAGGTGGCTGCCGGTAACCATGATAGCGCCATCGGCATTCACATCGGGCATCTTGGTGCTCATAAGCATCGCCGGAGTGGACGTTACACCGCAATTGAGCACATCGCTACCCAAATGCGTAATGGCTTGTTCGAGCGAATGGATGAACATCGGACTTGTCAATCGGCAATCCATACCCACAGCAATGGAGAGATGTCGGTGTCCATCGTGACGCCACAGCCAGCGCACAAAGCCCTTGCCGAGAGCTTCCACTTTGGCTGTTGACAGCGTAATAGCTTCTCCAATTATTCCATCGTCGGCTACACCTCGTATGTCGTTACCATTCTGCAATATTGACCACTCGTCGTTCATTTCTGCCTATGAATTTTTATACTAATAATCGTAATAGTGATGTTTCAAACTCCAGCGCAATGCCACATAAAAATGCTTCGACACAAGTTCCATCTCGTCACTCGTCTGCTTGCGATAGCGAAAACCAGTAGTGAAGTTGAATGCTGATTTAGGATTTATGAGACACGTCGCAGACACGTCGAAATAGCGCACATTCGTCTTCAAGCCTTGGCAAGTGTACATACCATCTTGCCCTGGACGATCGTCGTTTGGCGTATTTATGTTATGACCGTATGAAATAGTATCGTTGGCAAAATCACCACCATACTGTGCTATATTCATCTGCCCGCGAAGCATTAGGCGCTTATGCTTGTAATTAATTATGAGCAAACCCTCTTTGAAATTCGCGCCAAGCGGATGCGCCAAACATTCGCCATGGTGCGCATAAGTAGAAGCGCCATCGTAATGCGAATAACAATATGGTCGCATCTGCGAATACTCCATCTGCATGTCGAAACCATTCACGCGAAACATATTGTGGAGTTTAGCACCATATAGGAAGCCATACTTATTGCCCCAATGTCCTTTGTTGTGCAGCGTGCGGTCGAGCCCGAAATCATCGAGCATAAACTGACCATGGAACGTAATCCAATTGGCAGCCTTGAATTTCATGCTGAAACCGCCCATAGCATTGTCGTCGGAGCCAGTTTCAAATTCGCCCGGACGGAAAATGATGAACGGATTTACGTATTCCCAATCGAGTGTGCGAACAGCACCAGTTTTTCTGTTCCATCCCGCTTGAACTACATTCTCGAAAAGTCCAAGTGTGAAGCGATTGCCAATATTCCAATCGAGATAGTGCGTGACGCTATATTTCACTTTGCGTCCGCTGCTATCGTGATGGCGCAACTGGGCAAGCATAAACATATACTTGACGTTCCAAAACGTGACGTTCATCTTGAAAAATGGATACGCCGAAGCCGCATCGCTCAAAAATATAGAGCGGTAGCCATCGCCAATGAACGTCTTGCCTTTGCCAAGCTGAAAATCAAGATACTTACCTATATTGAAAGCTATGTAACCCGTTGCCACGCGATAGTCGGCATCGAAGTCGTCGCTAATCAAATATTTACTCATGCTTGCTGGCATCTTGTTGTTCATCGCCTCGCCCGGAACGACATTTACGCCAGTATATTTACGCGAGTTATACATATAATACGAAGGGAACTTCGCCTGATTCTCAGTAAAATCCATATAGAACCAGAAGTTTTTACCCAAGTTGCCATTCAGGTAGAATCCGCGTGTATTTATGTATGTAGTACGCTTCTCTTCAAAGTCTTTTCCAACCGAGAAATCGCATAACGGATTGATAGCTATATATATACCATCTTTACGCCAACGCAAAAAGTCCTCGGTAAGAAAACGACGAAAAATGTTCGTTTTGGCATTCATGTCGGGCATTTGCAAATCGCCATAAATAGCCGAATCTACATCGCAAATGGTGCGAAGATCGTCGAGTTTATAGTCGCGCATAGCCGAATGGATCTGCTTGTCGCCAACTCTGTAGCAGAGTCGCTGATAAGGGTCGAACTGCGGGTCGCCATAGTAGCTATAGCCCTGCGATTTTGCTTCGACCGCAAAACCCATAATCACGAGCATGGCCACGAGCAATGGGTTCTGTTTGATGTTATTTATCATTAGTGCAACTCTTTGAAATAGTATTATTAGGCGAAGTTAATGTTTATTGCGTCGGCTGCCAAAATACATTTTACTTACCTAAGCGGAAGCCACGCAAGAAATCGGCTGCGGGCATACGTTTTTTGCCTGCCACTTGTAGTTCGCAGATTTCAAGCAGATTGTCGGCTGCGGCTATGTAGAGGCGTTTGCCATCTGACGAAAGCGAGCCAGGCGCCGCATTCGATGGCGTATTTGTTAGCGCCGTACGATAAATCTTCGTTTGAATCTCCGTGCCTTTCTCGTCGTTGATTATGGTCCAAGCTGTCGGATAAGGCGACAGACCGCGCACTTTATTATGTATGCTCAACGCCGATGATGCCCAATCTATTTTCATATCGTTCTTGAAGATTTTCGGCGCAGGTCGAGCGGTATCGATACCTTGCATTTGGCTTTGCGGAATGGGTTTTGCCTCGCCACGCTCAATTCTTGCCACTGTCTCTACGAGCACGCGCGAACCAAGTTCCATAAGTCTGTCGTGAACAGAGCCAGCATCATCGCTGTCGGCAATATCTATTGATTCTTGCATAAGTACGTCGCCAGTGTCAATCTCGTGGGAGAGACGGAATGTAGTTACGCCCGTTTTCTTGTCACCATTTATAACAGCCCAATTGATAGGCGCAGCGCCACGATAGTCGGGCAAGAGCGATGCGTGGAGGTTTATTGTACCATGCTTAGGCATATTCCAAACTACCTCGGGCAACATGCGGAAAGCCACAACCACAAAGAGGTCTGCGTTGATGCGGCGGAGTTCAGCTACAAAATCCTCTGCTTTGAGTTTTTCGGGTTGCAATACGGGCAAACCGGCTTCTTTGGCAAATTTTTTCACTGCCGACTCGGAAATCACTTGTCCGCGTCCTACGGGTTTGTCGGGCATTGTTACTACGGCTTCTATCGTGTGGCCAGCGTTCATTAGGCTTTGCAGTGGTGCTACGGCAAATTCTGGCGTGCCCATATATACAATCTTCATCTCTATAAATATCTTACTTATAAATAGTTATAAACAAACAAGGGCAGACTACCGCCCACCCTCTTTACATTCTTAGTCGATACAAAGAAACCGATTAAGGCTCGGTACCGTCTGAAACTTCGAGGTCATCGAGGTTATCGACAGGTTTCTCTACAGTATCGTCCTCCTCTTCTTCTTCAACATCTTCGCCGCCTTCAAGGTCGAGATCGTCTTCGCCACCAAGAGCCATATCGTCATCGGTGTCGTCAACATCTTCCTTTATAGGGAATTTTATGAGGTAGCTAATATCTTCGGTTTCGAGTGGAAGTGCCGACATTAGCTTACCACCGCCAATGTCGTAAGTGAGGATATTCGAAGCATAGCCAAGTGGATAGGTAGCGTTTATAAGCTCCTTCAACTTTTCGTCTATCTTATCAAAATTCTTTATAACACGTTTCTTTGGTGTTCCCATTTGTTGTTTGTTTTTTCGGCTTCAAATATATGAAACATTCATTCACTCGTATAGCATAGTGCAATTTGTATTGTAATATTTCGCTATTCGATACATATCTATATATCAAGCATGTAGCAAGATTTAACATTTAAGAGGTGCGTTGAGCGCGTTTTTTCTGTGTTTTTCGTGCCGACAAAAACGTCAGACAAGGCGACATTTAGAGTGGAGAGCGGAGAGAGTAAAGCGTAGTGTAAATGCAAGTTGAAAACTTCAGAATTCAAAATTTATTTTTACACAGAGGGCATAAAGCAAATAAATCTGTGAAAACCTGCGCAATCTGTGTTCTAATAACAAAAAAACGCAGCCAAGCATTGCGCTCAGCTGCGGCATAGTTATATGTATGTAACTATTTATTAGTTGTAAGCCTCTATAATGCCATAGAAATCTTCTGGCTTGAGCGAAGCACCGCCGATAAGACCACCGTCGATGTCGGGTTTTGCGAAGAGTTCTTTTGCGTTAGATGCTTTGCAAGAACCACCGTAGAGAATTGAGGTGTTTTCTGCAACTTCTTTACCATATTTGTCGGCAATAACCGAACGGATGTAAGCGTGAATTTCTTCAGCTTGGTCGCTGGTAGCGGTCTTGCCAGTACCGATAGCCCAAATTGGCTCGTATGCGATAACGATGTTAGCGAATTCGGCAGCTGAGAGGTTGAATACTGAGCCTTCGAGTTCAGCTTTTACAACTTCGTTCTGCTTGTTAGCTTCGCGCTCTTCGAGGCTCTCACCGATGCAGAAGATAACTTTCAAGCCGTTAGCAAGTGCGAGTTGAACTTTCTCTTTGAGAATTTCGTATGTCTCGCCATAGTAGCCACGACGCTCTGAGTGGCCAAGGATAACGTATTCAGCGCCAGTAGATTTAACCATAGCAGCTGAAACTTCGCCAGTGTATGCACCTTTCTCTTTGTCGGCGCAGTTTTCTGCAGAAACCTTGATGAGTTTGTTGTCAACAGTTTTTACAACTTCGGTCAAGTGAATGAACGGAGTGCCGAGGATTACTGTGCATTTAGGTGCATTCTTCTTCAAAAGGTCGTTTACACCGTTTGCAAGTTCGATGCCTTCTTGCAGGGTCTTGTTCATTTTCCAGTTGCCTGCTACGATTTTGTTTCTCATTTTGCTTTTTGTTTATATAAAAGGTTAATTATCAATATTATAAGTACGAATATACATATACAAAAACCAATCAGCACATTCTCCCACGCCGCACGCTGATACGTAAGATATGCAGCGGCAGGATTTCCGAAGAGGTCAGCTGCTTCGATGTGGTCGGGGTGATATTTGGCTACTATTGTGCCTTCGTTGAGGACAATTATGCCCGGGTTGGCGCGCGTAATAGTCTTGAGCATAATCTCGTCGGCCGAAAGGAAGTCGAAGCCCATCTCAGCACGGCTCTCAAACTCGCTCATCTTATCTACTGTGGCTGTAATTATGTAGAACTGTCTGCCAGCATCGCGAGCGGCGTTCTGAAGCGTCTTGAGCATTTCGAAATGCTCCTCGCTAATGTCTTCGAGGCGAGGCGAAATTGCCAAAACAATGGGTTCTGCCGAATGCAGGATGTCTTCTGTAACAACATTATCGTCGCGGTCGGCGAGTGCAAAATCTTTGATTGGCGGCACGTAACCTTCGCTGATAACTTCGGTTTTGCTCGTCACAAAATGCCAAGTGGAGTCGTTGTACGGGTAGTTAACCTCGTCGAACTCTTGCTGTTTACCATCTTTTTCGAGTACAAACGTAGTAGAATATTCGGGCTGAGCAGCATCTTCGGGAATCTCCATAGCCTTAGGAATATTTACGCCTACGGCATACGGACGAAAATCGATTTGCGGCTCGTCGGTTATTCCGCTCTTACATACGTACAAGCCCAACACTACGAACGCCAGCGCACTGACGGTATCGCGAGCAACATTTTTATTCTTATAGTTACGTGCATCGCGAACGAGCAAGATTGTCATTGGCAGAAGCACAAGATTTTTGAAGAATGTCTGCCAGTTTGTCATCTTCACTGCATCACCGAAGCAGCCACAATCCGTAACGGGATTTGCTATAGCTATATACAGTGTAAGCGGCATGTATAACACCATAAATAGTAATGCACACCACGATGCATACTTATGCCACGAGCGCACGAGCAGCATTGCGCCAACCGCAAATTCCACGACTGACTGCACCACCGAAAGCACCATCGACACTGCGAATGGCACTTCCATGCTCCACGCCACAAAGTAATCGTCGATTTTTATAGCAGTGCCCGTCGGGTCGATGCATTTCACAATGCCCGAGAAGATAAATACGAGCGCAACTACTACGCGGCTGATGAACAATACAATCTTCATTCGCTTGCTTTTTCGTCAATTTGAATCAGGGCAAAGAGCGCGTAGTTAATCATATCCATATAATTAGCATCGACGCCCTCGGAGATTATTGTGTGACCTGCGTTGTTCTCAATCTCTTTAGTGCGATTGATTTTCATAAGGATAATATCGGTGAACGAGCTAACGCGCATGTCGCGCCAAGCCTCGTTGTAGTCGGTGTTTTTGTCGCCCATAAGCGAGCGAGCAGCGGCAATCTTCTCATCGTAGAGACGGGCAGCCTCATCGGTGTCCATGTGCGGCTGATCGGCAGGACCGAGGTCGAGCTGAATGAGTGCCATGGCAGCGTAGTTGACAATGCCAATAAATTCCGAGCGAATACCTTCGTTTATGCGGCTTTGCCCCGACATCTCAATCTGACGAATGCGCTTAGCCTTAATCATTATTTGGTCGGTCACCGACGATGGACGCATGATGCGCCACGACGTGCCGTAGTCGCTCATTTTCTTTACGTATATATCGCGGCAAACGGAAATTGCACGCTGGAACTGTTCGTTTGTTTTAGCAGTCATCTCTGAGAAATGATTTTTCGCTCGCAAAAATAGTTCAACGGC
>JAEEGL013010648.1_pt1 | contig 12430 bp, 8 predicted proteins | sample 9134231 | NCBI WGS metagenome assembly JAEEGL01 (sample SAMN16246548, study PRJNA631951) | gut metagenome | biome: gut microbiome; feature: rumen; material: fiber-attached | host: Bos | place: Iran: Karaj | collected 2018-10 | reverse complement strand
TACTATTTTTTGTTATAATACAAAAAATTGGTAAAAATTATTTAATATAAATAATAATTTTAATTTGCCTATTTTATTTATTCATTTAAATAATAATTTAAACGTTTGGGGAAGCACATGTATGGATGGAATAATAAATATTTATACTTTTCCAACAAATAAAAAAATATTTAGTAAACAAATAAATGAAGAAAAAAAATATGCGAAAATTTTGTTTATTTTTGATAATCCTTATGCAGGATTTATTTACTTTTGCAATAGTGATTTAAATTTTTATTGTTATAGTATTACTGGAAAATTAATAACAATTAAAAAAGTAAAATATTTTAATATTGAGAAACCTATTTTTAATATAAATGAAAATTTTGAAAATGAATTAATTTATATAAATGAAAATGGAGAATTTAATAAAATAAAATTACCTGAATTAAATATATCACCTTTAAATATTGGAGATTTTGAATTAAATTTATTTTGTGTAACAAAGAATAAATTTCAATATGTAATATATTCAGAAGAATTAGACAAAATTTTTTTATTAACATTTAAATGAATAATTTAAATAAATTATATTTTATTAGCATATTATAATTTATTGTATATAATTGTAATATAAAATAATAGTAATTATATTATTAATATAATTTTATTATAAAAATTCAAAATGTTAAATAATTGTTTTAAATATTTAATATTTTTTTTCGAATAAAATAATTTTATAAATGTCAAAAGAACAAATTCAAATTCAAAATAATTTAATTAATATTATAAATAATCTTAAAAATTGTATATTATTACAAAATAATAATAAATATTCTATATTATTAGAATATCATAATTTGATATTACAAAATATTAAAGAACCAAAAAATATAACATTTATTCTTCATACAATTTCAAGAGAAATTTATAATGCAGAAAAAATTGAAGAAAAAAAAATAATATTAGAATTACTTTCTGAATTTTTTGTACCTTTTAAAAATAATATAAAAGAAACATTTCCTTTTTTAAGTAGAATTTTAACAACAATTCAAAGTAACATAAAATCTGAAATTGATTCACAATTTTTATCTGAAATTTATACAAAAATATTAAATTATATATTTATTGAAAAAAATATAGAAAATAAACAAAATTATGAAATATTACAAGGTTTTTGTATTTATAATATGAAACAAAATGAAGAATGTTTTCAAAATTGTGGTTTATTATGTTTAAAAAATTTAATATTAAATTTAGATATTTATATTAAAAAAGAAAAATATATGAAATATATGTTTGAAAAAATTATTTTATTTTTAGAAAATTTTAATTTTTATAATAAAACTGTTTTATTATCTTGTTTAAATGATTTTATATTAAAATGTAAAGAAAGCTATAAACAATATGCTAGTTTGACTTTATATAAAGTATTAGATTTTTTACAAAATGATAACGAAAATTTAAGAAAAGAAGCATTAAATGTTATTTATTTATTAATATTTTATTGTCCTAAAGAAATTGAAAATTTAAAACAAAATATAATTGATTTTATAAATATATTAAAAAATTGCCCAGATGAATTTATTATGAATAAATCTAATCAAATTTATAATTTATTATTATATAATAATAATATTGATAATGATGATGATATTAATAGTAATTTAAATGAAAGTTATAATATAAATAAAAATATAAATCTTAGTAATTATAATGATATAAATTTATATAAAAAACAAAAAAATTATTTGAATTATAATAAAAAACATAAAAAATATTTTTCTTTATCAAAATTAAATATTAAAAAAAATATTGAAAAGGAAAATTTAAATAAACTTAATAATAAATCTAATTATCATAAAAATAAAAGTCAAAATCCTTCAATAAAATCTATTTCAAATAATATAACAATTAATAATATAGACAATGACAATAATCTTAAAACTAAAAATAATTTAAATAAAAATAATAATAATAATATAGTAAATAATTCATTTGAGAATAATAATAACAATAATAATAATAATAGTTTTAATACAATTAATATTTCAAAAAATCTTATGAATAAAGATAAAAAAATTAAAAATTCTATTTTTAATTCTCCAAAAAATTTAAATTTCTTTGAACAAGCTGAAAAAAGTAAAGATATTTATATTGTTGATAATATGCATATAAACTCTTATAATTTTGAAACATTTCCAACAAAAAATTATAAAGAAAATATTAATATGTCAAATAATAATATGATATTTAATAATTCAAAAAATGAATTAGATTTAATTAATAATAACAACCAAAAAAATTTAAATAAAGAACAAAATTTATTATTAGATAAAGAAAGTAAAAATACATATGTAATATCATCAAGTCAATCAGATGAAGAATATGAATCTAATAATTTTAATAATAAAAAAAAGATAAAAAATTATATTTTAAAAGAAAATAAAAATTTAGATAATAATATTAGTTTAATACAAACTCCAAATAAAATAATTAAAACTGAATATAATAAAAAATTAAGTCCTAATAGAGATAATAATATGAGTATTTCTATAAATTATGCAATGTTTAATCAAAATTTACATAGTCGACCTTCTTCTCCTCCTAATGAATTAAATAATGAAAATAATATTATTAATATTCTTTTTAAGCAAATAAAAGATTTAAATGATAAACAAAATTATTTAATAAATACAGTCGAAAAATTAAAAGAAGATTTTTATTCTACAAATAAAACAATTAATGAAAGATTAGATTATATTGAAAAAAAATTAGAAGAAAAAAATTTAAATATGAATAATAATGATAATTTACAAACTTTTAAAATAAATAATAATGAAATTGAAAATACAATTCAAAATTATATTAATGATAATAATTTTCAAATGATTTATTCTATAATAAATAATATGAATTTGAATGATTTTAATGAATTATCAAATAATTTATTAGAAAATATAATAAATTATGTTATAAATATAATTAAAAATAATCAAAATAATATTCAAATTAAAAAAATAATTCAATTTATAAAAAAAATTATTTCATTATGTAATAATAAAAAAAATAATTTTTCATTAAATTTATTAAATGATTTAAAAAAATTTTTAATAATGATTAAAGAAGAAAATAGCCTTAATGAAGAAATAGTAATTGAAATTCAATTAATTTTAAGTTATTTAACAAGTACAAATAATTCAATTAATAATTCTATATTATCTGATATAAATAAATATTAAATAATAAATTATAAATATTTTTTTAATATATAATAAATATAATTTAATTAATATAATAATCTAAATTATTAAAACAAAATTAAAATTTAAACATCATTTAATATTTTATTTACACAATTATGTAATTCCATAATTTCTGATTCATCTTCTTCTTCATTTTTTTTATCTATTTTTAAAGTAGCATTATTACTATTTTCTCCATTTAAAACTACATAACTTTCAATTATTGGATATTCTAATTCCATTGACGCATTATAATTTAAATTTAAAGTTTTATTATTTTCATCTAAAGCTGATTCATTATTAATATTATTTGAATTATTTATTATATTATTAAATTTTTTCATATTATTTGTATAATGACTTTTAATTTCTTCAAGTTTTTTCATTTTTTCAAAATTTTCTAATAATTTTTTATTATCTATTTGATTATTACTTTTTAAATTTTTATTATTTTTAATATTGTTTATGCAATATTCATTTTTTTCATATAAATTATTATTATTATTATTTATATAAATTTTCATTGGAGTTTTTGATTTTTGTTTCGGTTTTGCTATTAAAAATAATTTTTTTCTATCTTCTAATTTATTATTTTCATAATAATTATTATTTTTTTTAAATTGATTTGTTGTATTACTCGATAAATTATTTTTTTTAAATAAAATTTTAGATTTTGTATTTTGCATATTATTTATATTATTATTTACATTTCCAATATTAAAACCAGAATTAGTTGATGAAACAGTAGAAATACTTTTTATTTTATTTTGTAAATTTTTATTATTTTTTGTTAAAAGATTAATTTTTGAATTTTTTAAATCAAGTTCTTTTTTAAAAGAATTAATTTCTTGTTTTAAATTTTCAAATTGATTATTATTTATAAATTCAATATCATTTTCTTTTCTTAATTTATTAATTTCTTTTTTATGATTAATTAAAACATTATTTAATTTTTCTGTATAATTAATATTTTCTTGAATTTCAAAACTTTTATTTTTTATTTCTTTTTGAACAGATTGAATATTATTTGTTAATTCATTAACTTTTTCTTCTTGTTTTATAATAACTTCTTCAAGTTGTTTTTTTTCATTATCTAAAATTAAAAAATTATTTTTTAATTTTTTAATATAATCTTCATATTTTTTAGATTCATTTAACGAAGAAATTTGACTATTATTTTTAATATTATCATTTTCTTTTTTTAAACGTTCATTTTCTTTTTTTAAATTATTTATTTTATTTGTATTATTTTCTTTTTCTTCGGTTAAATTACTTATTGTTGATGTAAGTAATTTCATTTCGTTTTTTAAATTATTAATTTCTTCTAAATATTTTGAAATTTCAGTTTTAAGTTTCTTTTCATTTTCAAAAGATTTTTCAGTTATTAATAAATTTTCATTATCATTTAAAATTTTTTTATCCATTTCAATTATTTTTTTTGAAAAATTTAAATTTGAATCATTTTCTTTGTTGTTGTTTGTTAAATTTGAATTTAAATCAGACTAAATTTTTTTATATAAATTAAAATAAATTTTACCATTTTTATAAATGTTTTTTATATAAATAATTTATTTAAATTAAATAAAAATTTGTATTAAAAAAAATTAAAAATTTAAATTATTTAAATATTTTTTTATTTATAATTAATCATCTTTAAAATTTTATATTAAAATCAGAATATAAAATTAGATTATATTTTTAATAATGGAATCAAATACTGAAATAAGTAATGAAGAAATATTAAAAAAAGAAGAAGAAGAATTAAATAAAAATTTATCAAACGATGAACAACTTAAAAAATATTTAGAATTTAAAAAAAATTATAATTTATTAATTAATAAAATTTCAGTAATTTTCCCAAAAATAAAAACAAAAATTTTTTCTAAAATTTTAAAATCATATCGAATAGAATATAAAAATATTCATAATATAAAACATAATGATACAAATGATGAAAATACATTTATAACAAAATTTGATTACAATGAAGAAAATTTAAAAATAGTAAATGATTTATTATCAAACAATTTAACACCCGAAGAAAAAAAAATTCCTTTTAAATTATCCGAAGAAAAAATAAACATCAAAGAAGAAAATTACACATATGATGAATTTTTAAAATTATATTTCAAAGAAATAAATGAACCTTTTGATTCAATTCCAGGTGGATTTGAAATAATAGGAAAAATAGCTCATTTAAATTTAAGAGACAATTTTATTAAATATAAATACGTTATCGGACAATTAATAATAGATAAAAATCCTGGAATAAAAACAGTTGTTAATAAAGTAGGAAAAATTGAAAATGTTTATAGAACTTATAATATGGAAATTTTAGCAGGAAAAGTAGATTATAATGTAGAACATAAGGAAGGAAATTGTTTATTTAAATTTGATTTGAGATATTCATATTGGTCAAGTAGATTACAAGGTGAAAGAGATAGAATATTAAAATTAATTAAAAATAATGAAATATTATGTGATGCATTTTGTGGTGTTGGTCCTTTGAGTTTAAGAGCATGTAAAAAAGGAATAAAAGTTTTTGCTAATGATTTAAATCCATCATGTTTTAAATATTTGAATAACAATATTATAATTAATAAAATAAATAAGAATTTAATACATACATATAATATGGATGCAAGAGATTTTATCAAAACTTTAATTGAAAAAACAAAACATTTAATAAATGATGATGAAGATAATTTAGATAATAATTTTCCACATGATGTTCATATTGATCATATTTATATGAATTTACCTAAAGATGCAATTGAATTTTTAGATGTTTTTATTGGATTATTTAAAGGATGTAAAGAAAATATTTATAATAAAGATAATTTACCTATTGTTCATGTTTATGGATTTGCAAAAACAAATTCAGATTCAGATCCTATTGAAGAATTAAAAATGAGAATTGCAAAAGCTTTTAAAATAGATTATAATTTATTTAAAGAAAAATGTGAAAAAGATATTTTAAATATTGAAAATGTTAGAGATATTTCAAATAAAAAAGTTGTTTTTTGTATTGATATGAAAATTCCTTATATTATAGGTTTTAAATTATGTGATTTAAAATAAAATATTTAAATTGTATATAAAATAATAAAAAAAAAAATAAAAAAAATAAAATAATAAATTTATTTATAAATAATTATTTATTATATTATTAATAATATAATTATTATTAAATATTATTATTTTTTATGATATATAATAAATATATATAATTCTTATTATTTTTCTTGATTTTTTAACAAAATAGATAAAAAAAATTAAAAACTTTTTTATCTAATTGTTAAAAAATAATTAATATAATATTAAATGGATTTATTAATATTAATTATTTATAAAAATTTTTTCTCTTCTTTTAATTTTGGAAATATTAAAAATTCTATTTTTAAATTTTTTTTCGATAAAACTATTAAAATTTCTTCTTCTTTTCGTTGTTTTAAAAATTCTTTTTGTTCGATTTCCTTTACTTTCTAAATAATAAGAAATAAAATTATGTGCAGCAAAATTAAATAAAATAGAAAAATTTTTTCCTTCTTTTTTTAATATATGAAAATAGTCTTTTAAATAATGTTTAGATTCTATATAATAATTATATAATTCGGAAATTTTTAAATTAATAAAAATTTTAATATTTTTTTGTTTATTTTCAGGTAAATCTGAATATTCTTTTTCAATATCAATATTAAATTTTTTATAAATATCATATAAAGTTTTATTTAAAATAATTTTATTTTCTTCAATTTTAATATTAGTAATAATATCTTGCGGAATTCTTGGAAATTTAAAATTTGTATAATTTCTTAAACATTCATTAACAGATTTAAAAAATTTAGATTTACATTTTTTTAATAAAGAATCAAATTGAGTTTTTCTCAATTTATTATTAAATTGTAATGAACGCTTTAGTGTTAAAAAATTGTGATTAATTTTTTTATTTCTGATACAATTAAAAGATTTGTTTTGAAAAGATTTAAAAGGGTTAAAAGAATATAATTGAGTTGATTCATAGTTTGAAGAGGTGGATGAAAGAGAATCATTTTTTTCTTGTTTTGTGATTAAAAATATCATTTCTTTATTTTTATCCATTTAAAATAATAAAATAAGTGATATTTTATATTATATAATATAATAGAAATAATATTTTTTTTAAAAATATAATAATATTATTATAATAATTAAAATCAATTTAAAAATTATAATTAATAATAATATTTAAATATAAATAAAAAAATTAATAAAATAAATAAATTAAATTAAATTAAATTATCGTTTAATATATTTTTTAATTAAAAGCAAAAAATTTTCGTATGATTTATAATTAGGTGAAATTAAATCTAAATTTCCTTCTTTTAAAATTAAATTAAATTGAATATATTTTTCATTATATAATAAATTATCATTTTTTTCTTTTAATAATTCTAATTTTTTTTTTAATTTTGGATTTAACATAATTTTTATTAAATCATTAACTTTTATTTTTGATTCAATAATATTACTTTTTATATCTTTAATTTGTAATAAATTATTTTTTATACTAAAAATTCTTTGAAAATATCCACATTTTTCAGGGGGAAAAGTTTTTATATTTTTAATATCAAAACTTCTTGAATTAAAATTTGATTTTTTATATAAAATAATTCCAACTTCATATAATTTATTTACATTATTTAATATTTTATTTTCATAATTAATATCTAAATCTATTCCATATTTTGTTTTTTTATTTGATTTAAATATTTTATCTGAAGATTCAGTATTTAATATTTTTTCTTTTGTTTCATCTTCATCTAAATTATCTAAAATATTAACAATATTTTTTGAATCTATATTTTTATCATTGAAATTTTTTTCAATAATTTCTTTTGGATTATATAATAAATTATTAATATCTTCTTTATCATTTAAAATTTTTTCTAATTTATTTTTATTTTCATTTTTTTTTTTTTCTAATTCTTTAATATTATTTTCTTGTTTATTTTTATATTCTGAATAATTTTTATTTATTTCATTTAATTTGTTATTAACTTCTTCTAAATTATTATTTATAAAAATTATTTGTGATTTATAAAAAGGAATATTTTGTTCAGTTTGTAAATTTTTTTTATAATTATTTAAATTATTTTCGAAATTATTTAAACTATTTTTACAAACTAAATCAATTTCTTTAGAACAATCATACAAAATTTTATTTTCAGTTAATTTTTGAAATAATTGATTTATAGAAATTTCATAATCAAAATTTTTTTGATTAAAAATAGGTTCAATATAATTTAAATCATTTAAATATATTTTAATTAAATTTTTATATTTTAATCTTTTTTCTATTAATTCATTTATTTTTAATTTCTTATAATTATGATCAATTAAAACACTTTCAATAAAATCACTTTTATTTATTGATAATTCATTATTTATTATTTTTTTTCCTTTATCAATTAAATTTTTAAATAAATTTTCATTTAATCTTAAATAACTTTGACATTCATTAAGATTTAATTCATTTAATTTTTCTTTTAAATTTACTTTATTATTATTTTCTTCATTTATTAAAATATTTAATTTTATTTTTAATTCTTTTAATTTAAATGACGATTCTTCAATTATTTTATTATATTTAATTTTATTTGTTTCAAATGATTTTAATAATTCTTCATTTTTTTCAATATTTTTATTAAGTTCATTTATTTCATTTTTATATTTATTTAAATTTTCATATTTTTCTTCTAATAAATTATAATATTTAAAAAATTCAGAATATAAATCAATTAAATTATGTTCATTACCAACAACAACAGTAAAAATTAATAATGTTTTTATTTTATTTTTTAAATCATCATCAAAATTTATATATGCTATGTATTCATTATTATCTTTTGTTAATAAATAATTATATTCTGTTTCATATTTTGTCAAATAATCAATTAATTTTTTTAATATTTTCACATTATTTAATAAAATTGAATGTTCTTCTTTTGTTTTTTTAATTGTTTCGCTTGATTTTTTAGTAATATTAAATTTTAATTTAATTTCTTCATATTTTTGATTTTTTTTTAAAAATTCATTATGAGTTTTTTCTAATTGTTCTAAATAAAATTTTCTTATTTTTTCAAAATCATTTAAAATTTGATTTAACAAATATTTATCAATTTTTCCACAATTATTTTTATGTTTTTTATTAGTAAAATAATTTATTAACAAAAAATGATATAATTCTATATTAAATAAATTATTATAAATAAAATCTTTTATATTTTCTAATGATAAATTTATATTTTCATTATCATCATTTAAAATATTTTTTAAATTATTTAAATCATTTAATTTATTTTTATCAACAGAAATTTTTTCATTTAAAATAGGATAATTTATATTAATATATTCAATATTTTTTTCATTTTGTTTTATAATATTATTTAAATCATTTATATTTAAATTCATTTGAGTTTTTTCTTCGTTTATTAAAAAATCATCAAATAAAAATTTTGTTTCATTTGAATATGTATTTTTTATATTTAAAATTTCATTTTCATTATTATTTATTATTTCATTAAAATTTATAATATCTTTTTTTGTTCCTTCAATATCTTCTTCTAACATATTTAAATTATTATATTCTAAATTTTCTTTAGTTCTGATTTTATTTAATTGTTCTTTATTTATTAATAATTTATCTTTAATACAATTTTTTATGTTTAAATATTTATCAATATCTTTTTTTAAATAAATTAAATTTGATTTTTGTGCATTATAAATTTCCTCTTCGCATTTATTTAAATCTTCTAAATTATTTTGTAATTTATTGTTTAATGAATTTTGTTCTTTTTTTAGAATTTCAATATTATTTTCATAAATACTTTTATTTTCTAAAAATTTATTTTTTTCACATAATATTAAATCATTTAATTCTTCTATTTTTTTTGAATAATTTGCTATTTTATTTTTATTTAATGAAATTATTTCATTTGATTTCATAAAAATAACTATTAAATTTATATTAATATTTAAAAATATAATAATAATAATATGTTTAATATTATTTATAAATTTTAATTTTAGCAAAAAATTAAAAAAAATTGTACTTAAATAAATTAATTTTCTTCTGTTTCTAAAGGATTAAATAAATTTTTAAAAGTCCATTCTAATTGTGGATAATTATTTTCTAATAAATTAGTTATTCTTAAATAAGTATCATTTTTAGATATTTGTTGATTATTTGATAATTTAATAATATTCATTAATTTTGCATAATCTTCTTTATTCATTGTTCTTCTACTATTATTAAAAAATTCTTTTGATCCTTCTTTTAATAATTTATGTTTAGATTTAATATTATCTTTTTTTTCTTCTGTTAATTCTGATAAATTTTCATATATTTTTGAATAATCAAATTTTTTCAATGGTTCTAAATTGAAAGTTTTATTATTTTTTTGTTGAATTTTATCTAAAGAATCATTTAATGTATTAATTATATTATTTACATTTATATTAATATTATCATTAAAATTTAAATGAGGTTTTTCATAGATTTTATTATTTATTGTATTATTATTTTTATTTTCTTCTTCAAATTCATTTAATTTATTTTCTAATTCTTTATTTTCTTTTTTTAAATTAATTAAATCTGTTTTTAATTCATAATTTAATTCTTTTAAAGATTCAATTTTATTTTCTAATTCTAAAATTTTTTTATCTTTTTCTTTAATTATATTATTCAAATCTTCAATTTTTCCCAAAAAAAAATTATTTTGATTTTCATAAGCTTGTTTAATCATAATAAAACCATTTGATAATAAATTAGAATTATCAAAATTATTATTAATTTCTTTATTCATTTAAATTTTTAAATTAAAAAATAATAATAATATTTATAAATTTAATTCTATAAATTTTATTTTTAATTATTAAATATTTATAAATAATATTTATTATAAAAAATAAAATGTCTTCTAAAAAGGGAAATAATTTGGATTTAGATGCTTGCATAGAAGATTTATATCAATGTAAATTATTAAAAGAATCCCAAATAAAAATATTATGTGATAAAGCCAAAGAAATATTAAAAAAAGAAAGTAATGTCGTTCAAGTAAAGACACCTGTAACTATTTGTGGTGATATTCATGGTCAATATTTCGATTTAATGGAATTATTTAAAATCGGTGGACATCCTCCAGACACCAATTATTTATTTATGGGTGATTATGTAGATCGAGGATATTATTCAATAGAATCAGTGACTATTTTACTTTGTTTAAAAGTAAGATTTCCAAACAGAATAACATTAACAAGAGGAAATCATGAATCAAGACAAATAACACAAGTTTATGGTTTTTTTGATGAATGTATGCGTAAATATGGAAATTCTAATGTTTGGAAATATTATACTGATTTATTTGATTATTTACCCATTTGTGCAGTAGTTGATAACAGTATTTTTTGTTTACATGGAGGGTTAAGTCCTTCAATAGAAACATTAGATAATATAAAAATGTTGGAGAGATTTCAAGAAGTTCCACAAGAAGGACCAATGTGTGATTTATTATGGAGTGACCCCGAAGATAGGTTTGGATGGGGGATGAGTCCGAGAGGGGCTGGGTATATCTTTGGACATGATATATCTGAACAATTTAATAGAACTAATAAATTAAGTTTAATTTCTAGAGCACATCAATTAATGATGAATGGATATAATTGGGCACATGATAGACAAGTTTGTACTATTTTTTCTGCTCCAAATTATTGTTATAGATGTGGTAATCAAGCTGCTATTATGGAAGTTGATGAAAATAATAAACAAACTTTCCTTCAGTTTGACCCAAGTCCTAACCAAGGTGATGATAAAGCAGATAAAAATAAAAGAACTCCTGATTATTTCCTTTAAAATAATATAGATAAATAATAAATTTTGGTTCATTATTTATTAAAAAATAAATATAATGATAATAAAGATTATAATATTAATGTATTTTATAATTAAATTTAAAATATTTGATTATTTAATTATTTTTTTATATTAATTAATTAATTTTATTTATATTTTAACAATTATTTATTTTTTTTGATTAAAATTTAAAAAAAATAATTAATTTATAAATTTATTAATGTTTAAATAAATCACCTACATAATTTCTTCCAGTTCTATTTTTTGTTGGAGGAATAAAAGCTTCAGGGAAATATTTTTCACCCATTTCTTT
>JAEEGL012961866.1_pt1 | contig 12430 bp, 10 predicted proteins | sample 9134231 | NCBI WGS metagenome assembly JAEEGL01 (sample SAMN16246548, study PRJNA631951) | gut metagenome | biome: gut microbiome; feature: rumen; material: fiber-attached | host: Bos | place: Iran: Karaj | collected 2018-10 | reverse complement strand
TTTGGTATATTGTGTAAGTAGAATCCTAGGGGCAAAGAATATTAGAAGGCTTGTCATAAAAGAGTGTTGAACGGAGATTATTTTGAAAGTAACTATTGTAACTGTTTGTTACAACTCAGAAAAAACAATTGAAAAAACAATTAAATCAGTTTTGTCTCAAACATATGATAACTTTGAGTATATCATAGTTGATGGAGCCTCTTCTGATGGGACAGTTGAGTTGATAAAAGCATTAACTGTATTTGACAAAAGAACCAGATTCATATCCGAACCTGAGATGGGTTTGTATGATGCCATGAACAAAGCTACTGCTATGGCCAAGGGGGATTATATCTTGTTTATGAACAGTGGGGATGAGTTTTCTGACATCAATGTAATAAAAGATATGTCTGGCTACTTGAATAGTATAAATGAACTTGTTTATGGCAATGTCATAAGAATTAAACCTTATGGAAGTATATTAGAAAAATATCATGGAAAGCATAAAATCATGTTATTGCTATTACAGGGAAAGATGATGTGTCATCAATCTGTATTTACTAGGACAGACTTGATGAGACAATACGGATTTGATTTACAGTATACAATAACCGCTGATTATGATTTTATCATGAGAGTGAAAAAGGACAGGCGAAAGATTATTTATGTAGATAGAAATATCAGTGTAGTAGATAATGTGAATGGAATAAGCTCTGACAAAAAGAATTTGGATATCATGAGAGCTCAGGATGACAGAAGCCTGAAGACGAATTTTCCCGTTTGGTATGCTGCGGTTATACCGATAAAAAAGTTGGTCAGGGCTTTTAGATAAAGATTTGAAACGTATGATGAATGACATAAAGGGAAAAGTGCTAAGATACAGCGCCTTTTCAAAATTTCGGGATGCCTTACTTAAGATAAGGTATGGTTATAAAAACAATGAAATACACAGAAGATACGGAAAAAAGAACCCGGATGTCACATTCTATGTAATAAGGAATAATACGGTTGAGGCTGGATGGGGAAGCATATTGAATTATATTTGTCTTCACCTGAAATATGCTGTCGATAATGATTATGCCCCCGTTGTGGACATGATGAATTATCATAATGCATATGAAGAACCCGGGGATTATAAACATATAAATGTTTGGGAAAGGTATTTTGAACAGCTATCTCCGTATTCTCTAGAAGAAGTGTATAATAGCAGGAAAGTAATACTATGTGGAAGTGCATTGGCAAATCGAGGATATATAGGAAATCCTGCAACAGATGAATTCAAGTTATATCACGAACTATTTACCCGATATATTAAATTGAAACCATCAATATATGAAATGGTCGAAAACGAAAAGCAGCGCATTAGAAATCACGATGAAAGAATGCTTGGAATTATTTGCAGAGGGACAGATTATACATATTTGAAGCCACTGTATCACTCAATTCCATATTCTGCGGAGGAAACCTTGGCCTATATCTTAGATAATTATTCTGAGTATAAAAGCTATTATTTGGCAACAGAGGACTCAGCTATATATGAATTTTTTGTGAATAGACTTGGACAAAAACTGTACACTACAGAACAGGATAGATTTAATCCATTGGAAGTAAACTGTTATTTATCAGAGTTTACAAAAAAAGAAAAAATCGATGTAAGGAAGAAAAGCATAGATTATTTAAAAGTTTTATACTCGTTATCTTCGTGTGAATCAATTATGGGTATCCAGTGCGGAAGTCTAAGTGTTGCAACATTAATAAACGGCGGAGCTTATAAACGTTTTGAGATATTATCTAAAGGCGTTTATAAAGCGGAATAATTAGGGCGCAAAATGGTCTTTAGTTCAGCAGTTTTTGTTTTTGTTTTTTTACCAATTGTATTTGGGATAAATATACTGGCAGGAAGGCGGTTATCAAATTATTGGCTTCTGGGAGCCAGTTTGTTTTTTTACGCATGGGGAGAACCAGTTTTAATACTTTTGATGATAGTCTCTATAGTATTAAACTGGACGTTCGGTTTACTCATAGAACGATATTCGAGACAAAAAAAGGTTATGTTGTTTGTTGCAGTCACAATAAACTTGGGATTATTGATATATTTTAAATATATAGGGCTACTTACGGATATCATAAACAGTTTTTGTCAAAAACAAGTTATGAATACTCCACAGATTAGGTTACCTATTGGAATCTCTTTTTTTACTTTTCAAGCACTTTCTTATATTATAGATATATACAGAGGGGAAACAAAGGCGGCACGTAAAATCGTTGATACAGCCTTATATATAGCTTTTTTTCCTCAATTGATCGCTGGACCAATCGTAAAATACAAGGAAATATCTGAGCAGATTAAAGATAGAAGTATAACATATGATGGAGTGGCATGGGGATTCAGAAGATTTATATATGGTTTATCCAAAAAAGTATTAATCGCAAATGTGTTAGGCGAATGCGTAGATAGAATTCATTCATATGATATACAGATAGTTGATACAAAAATGGCATGGATATGCGCATTATTATACACTTTTCAAATATACTATGATTTTTCGGGATATTCAGACATGGCGATAGGAATGGGACAAATGTTTGGATTCACAATACCTGAGAACTTCAAATATCCATACCTTTCGAATTCAATCTCAGAGTTTTGGCGAAGATGGCATATATCGCTGGGAATGTGGTTTAGAGAATACATATATATTTCGTTGGGAGGAAGCAGAGAAGGTAAAAAAAAGACATATATTAATTTAATGATTGTATTTCTTTTGACAGGAATATGGCACGGAGCAAATTATACATTTATTCTTTGGGGAATTATAAACGGATTCTTAGTTGTAATGGAAAGAAGTGCAGTGGGAACTTTTTTGAGGAAACATCGATTTGTTTCTTACCTATATTGTTTCCTTGCAATAAATATTGGGTGGGTGATTTTTAGAGCAGATAGTGTTGTACAAGGTTTGCAGTATCTGGTTAGAATGTTTATGCCATGGAGACATCCTGAAACTTATATTTCTATATGGGAATATCTTGATAAAAAAGTTATCATAGTATTTGCATGTGCAGTTTTGGGATGTGGAATAATTCAAAAGTTATTATCTAATGATATAAAAAACAGATTAAAAGGATCATTTTGGGAAGCAGCATGTTGTTTCGGCATGATGATGATTTCGATAAGCATGATAGTGGGAGATACGTATAATCCATTTATATATTTTCAGTTTTGAGGCGAGCAGATGACGCGAAAATTTGGAAAAAAAGCTTTTTTGCTAATGTTTTTAACGATATATGTTCTATGGGTGGTCTGGTTTGTATATATACAATTTGCGGAAGTAAAAAACAATGAAAACCGCGACTTAAATGAAAAACCAAGACTGACTACTGATAATTATCTGAGCTATTCTCAAATGTGGGAGAATTATTTTAATGATCATCTACCATTTAGAAACACGTTTGTAACCATAAATACGATGATTGACCTGGTTGTATTTGATAAATCATCAAATGATCAGGTAATAATTGGAAAAAAAGGATGGATGTTTTATAAATATGATAATAACAGCGATTCCATAGCAGATTATAAAGGAACGAATGTTTATTCTGAAGAGAATTTGAAGGATATTGCACAAAAGTGCACCGATATAGATAGAGAGTTAAAAGCACGTGGTAAGGAGTTTGTCATATTTATTGCACCAAACAAGGAACGTATATATTATGATATGATGCCTGATAATTATGGGGCGCCACAAGAAGAATACAGAGCCGGACAATTGGTGAAATACTTGAAAGAGAATACTTGTGTTAGAGTAGTTTACCCATACAATGAGTTAATGGAGGCAAAAGAAAAACTTAGCGAGGAAATTTACTATAAGACTGATACGCATTGGAATTATATAGGCGGATATATAGGGGCATCGTGCCTTTTGGATGAACTGGGAATAAAGATGGATAACATAGATGATAAAAACATTGTGATAACAAGAATTGGGACTAAAGAGGGCGATTTGGCTAAAATGCTTAATATTGCTACTATTACCCAAAAATATGATGATGAATATAGCGTGAGTGGGTATGAAAATCATCACATGATTCAGTTGGAAAACGATTTTAACACTGTATATAATTATATAGCGGAAAGAGCTGACAAAAGAAGAATCTATGTATATAGAGATTCGTTTTCTGATAGCATGGCACCATATATAGGATCACAGTTTTCTGAATCATGGTTTAGATATTTCGGAACATATACATATGAAGATTTTATGAAACAGGATGCAGATATATTTGTCTACGAAACGGTTGAAAGGAACCTGGGGCTTTTACAAGGATTTTCATTGGGAGAATAAGTGAGAGGAAGACAATGATTTTAAAAAAAGTATTTAACACGGTATTTAGCGAAAAGCAAAAAGAAAAGATTAGAGGTATAATGCCAACGTACATTGAATGGTATGATAAGAGATTATATTACAAAAAGCATCTTGACGCATATAAAAAAGTGGCAAAAAATATAGTGTTCAACAGTTCGGAAAGATATGGTTACAGAGAAAACGAGTTATTTGTAAAGATTCGAAAAACTTATTTGAAGGATTATATTTTTCGTGAATTTAAAACTGGATTTGAAGAAGAAAAAGAGTATATAAAGAATCATGAAGTGAGTGTGTTTAACTATGAGGACATGCATCAGGTATATTATCATGAAGAAGATATTATGTTTGATCCGGACAAAGAATTACCTTATACCTATTTGTTTGACAAAAGGGTGTATCATCCTAAGTGTTTTACTCGTGAGATGGTAGCAAACTCTATGAATGCTTTACGTAATGAGCAGAATGAGACTTCCCCTCATAGATATATCTCAGATAAGATTAAAGTAGAAGAGGGAGATGTTATATTTGATGTGGGTGCAGCAGAGGGGAATTTTTCTGTTGAAGTAATAGATAAAGCAAAACATATATACCTATTCGAACCAGATCCTATATGGGTAGAAGCTTTGGAAGCGACATTCGCGCCATATAATGATAAAGTAACTATAATCTCTAAATTTGTATCTGATTTTGAGGATGATCAAACTATAACTTTGGATTCGTTTATAAAAGAAAATAATATTGAAAAAGTCGATTGCATAAAAATGGATGTAGAAGGATACGAGAAGAATGTCTTAAATGGTTTAAAAGAGGCATTGGATCAGGATATCGTTGAAAAGCTTTTTGTATGTGCTTATCACAACTATGACGATGAACAGATGATAGAAGAAAAGTTGAATGATAAATATGAGCTTGAGAAAAGTGAACGATATATGGTCGCAGTTTGGTATGATGTGTGGGAAATCAGAAAACCTATTTTTGTTCGAGGTGTTGTAAGAGCAAAAAAGAAAAGATAACTAATGTGAGGGTTCATATAATATACTTCATGAAAATGATAATGGAGTGTCAATGACATGATAAATAAAGAGGGCAAAGGAATCATTTATATTATGACAGGAATATGGATTATTATATTGCTGTCATTGTTTCAAATTCAACCACAGAATGCTACAGGGATTATTTATGGAATAAATTATAATTATGTTGTATATGTAATAGTTGCTGTATCCTCTCTTGTCATCTTTTTTATTCTTAGTATTATCTCAAGTAGAATCAATAAAGAACACACCAAATGTTTAAATTATTTATACATGATTGCATTAACGGGCGTAGTTATCATACTATACTTTGTTTACGACAAAGAGACTGAAAATGCGATGTGCGGGTATGATTGGCGATTGGGGTTCGTTCGTGAGGAGTATCCGCATCTTTTGTTTGCTTTATGTATGGTGGGGATTATCCTTGTCTGTGGAACTATCATTAAGAATAGAATCGGGATAAATATTTATATAAAATATCTGCTTTCGGGAATTCTGGCGTTTATAGGGGGGGCTTTTGCGTATGCTCCCAATCCCTTCAAAAATGATATTTGGGGCATATATCACACCCACGCGTATACAAATTCCATAGTACATGTTGCAAACTTGGAACCATATGATGACATTATGAAAAGCATATATGGTCATTATGCGATGATTTATTTCCCTTTTGTTAGATTATTGGGCAAAGATTATTATGCAATAGCAATCACGATAGCACTATTCACATCAGTAATGTATTTTTGTGCGTTTTATGTATTGATCAACACTATAAGAGATGATCTGTTATGTGTTTTTTCAATGGTTGCTTTGCTGGGGACAAGCATTACGTTTATGGGAAAAGGAGAGTATTTTCAGATAATACCTCACAGATGCCTTTTCCCGATGCTTGTGCTGGCGTTCATAGTTTGGCATACAAGACATCGCGATATAAAGTACATTTTCCCCGGAGGCTGTATCTTACTAGGTATATTTGCTATCCTGTTTAATCTTGAGATTGGTTTGGTTTGTTCTGTTGTATTGGCACTGGCGGTATTTTTTGATAAGCCGCGTTTAGGATTTATCAAGTGGACAGAGGGAATAGTTGCTGCAACTGGATTCTGCATAGTCTGCTTTGTCGGGGCTTATTTTCTTGTTAATGCATATAATCTAAGAGTTGATGGCGAATGGAATAACATAAAAACTTTCATTTTCCCCATTGCGTCTCAGGATTATAATATGCAGGAAATACTGAGGACGCCTATTCCTAAACCAATAACTGGATACATTGTTCATATTGTTGTTTTTTTAGTATCAGTATTTGCGTCATTTATACGGGTCATAAAATGTACAGGCAAAGAAAGAGAAGAAGCATATATAAGATTAATGATAGCCATGTGTGGAATGGGTGTTTTCACTTACTATATTAACAGGACTGTAGGATTTGGACTTTCTATTTCACATATTCAACTTGTGATGCTGTTAACAATTTATGCGGATAACTTTGTGGATATGAGTTTTGACATGGAAAACATGAGAAAGAATCCTGAAATCACCTATCGCTATCTGTTTTCTATGATTGCGTTTGGATTGGTAATGTGGTTCGCGATAGAAGGACTTATGGCTACAGGTAATATTACAGAGAATCATCGTAAAACGGTTTGGGACAAGAAATCTTTGGAAGCCGATATAGATAAATTCAAGCTTTGGAGAAAAGATGGTATTCCTGCGATAGGAATTGGAATTCCAGAATTATATTACCAAATAGATGAAGAGACTAACTTAGTGCTGACGGATTGGGGAGGTACAATTGATCATTCCGGATTTAAGAAACTTGAAAGAGTACTGAAAGAAATAGACGAAATAATTATTGGGGATGTTTACGCCATAGAATGGGCACTAGAGGATTACGAAGAAGTAGATTGTTTTGAAGGTAGTAATTTCAGAATGAAGTATTACAAAAAAAAATGATGCATTAAAAGGAAAACATATTCTATGAATTCTAAGGATACAAAAGGAATCGTTTATATCATATTGCAAATCTGGGTTTTGATGGTGATGTATTTCTATTACATGCTACCGCAGAACCAAAGCGGATATATATTCGGAGTAAGTTTCAATTACTTTGCATATTTGACAGTTGTTTTATCAGCATTTGCAGTTTATTTGATAGTATTACGAATCACCAATATGACAGATAAAAAGTGTGAAACAGGAAGATTCTTATATATATATTGTATTGTGGCAATCCTAACACTGATATGTCTGTATTATATATATGATAAAGAAACTGAGAGTTCTTATTGGGCTGAGGATTGGCATCTTGGATTCTTACGTGAAAACGTTCCACATCCGTTATTTGCAATTTGCATGATTGCAGGCATTCTGATATGCGGGATTGTTATAAAGAAAAGAGTTAAAATCGGTATTTTGATAAAACATGTATTTGCTCTTATTTTATCTATTTTGGGCGGATCGTTTGCATATGCGCCGAATCCTTATAAAAATGAAATATGGGGGGTTTATCACACGCATGCATATACTAATTCTATAGTTCATGTAGCAAATCTAGAACCATATGACGACGTAATGAAAAGTATATATGGTCACTATGCTATGATATATTTCCCGTTTGTAAGACTATTGGGCGATAATTATATGGCAATAGCTATTACAATAGCTCTTTTTACAGCAATAATGTATTTCTGTGCTTTTTATGTTCTTATACATATCATTCGGGATGATTTGTTGAGTATCGTCTCAATGATTGCAGTACTTGGGACAAGTGTTAATTTTTTTGGAAAGGGAGAGTATTTTCAGATAATGCCACATAGATGTCTCTTCCCCATGCTGGTCTTGGCTTTTTGTGTGTGGCACACTAGACATCGTGATATAAAATATGTGTTCAAAATTGGCAATATTATGCTAGGTATATTTTCAATACTGTTCAATCTTGAAACAGGGTTGGTTTGTGTTGTAGTATTGTGTATCGCAAGCTTTTTTGATAAATCACGAAAGGGATTAGGCAGTTGGATAAAAGACATAGTAATTGAAGTAATATTTTGCATTATTTGCTTTGCAGGGGCATACCTACTTGTGAATGCATATAATATGAGGTTCGATGGAGAGTGGAATAGCATAAAAACTTTTATATTCCCTATAGGATCCGAGGGTTATGATATGCAGGATATTCTACGTCTGCCACTTCCGAAACCCCTTACAGAATATATGTTACATATGATTGTATTCCTAGCTTCAGCGTTTTCGTCATTTGTTCGATTGATCAAATACAAACATGAAGAGGATAACGCCTCATACATCAGACTTATTATATCTGTAAGTGGTATAGGGCTATTGACATATTTTATTAACAGAACAGTTGGAATTTGTTTATCTATATCTCATATACAGTTAATAATGTTGTTAGCTTTGTATTCAGATCTTTTCATTCAAGCAAACGTCTCCAAGGAGGAGATGAAAAAAGATGCAGAAAAAACTTTCAGATACCTATTATCAATGATAGCATTTGCATTGGTGATTTGGTTTTCGTTGGAAAGTTTTATGGCGACCGGAATGATCATGGAAAATCATAAAGAAACGGTCTGGGAAACAGATAGCTTGAAAGAGGATTTGGAAAACTTTGAAAAATGGAAGCGTGAAGGTGTTCCGGCAATGGGGATAGGAGTGCCTGAGTTCTATTATTACGGGGGCGAGGAGGTCAACCTTGTACTTACAGATTGGGGATTAACTATAGATCATCCGGGATTCAAGAAAGTGGGATATTTTTTGGAAAATGAAACGGAAGAGGTGATTGTAGGAGATGTTTATGCCATAGAGTGGGCATTGGAAGATTATGAAGTGGTTGATACATTTGAAGGTAATAATATTCACATGAAGTATTACCATAAAAAACAACAATAGAGAATATTTGACGACAATGCTTTATTAGAGTAAAATATCTTAGAATATTTTACTCTTTTATTATGGGGATATTATGAAGAAAATCAGTGTATTGATTCCATGCTTCAATGAAGTTGAAAATGTGGAATTGATGAGTAAATCAATTGAAAATGTTATTGATGAAGCGTTGCCACAATATGATTATGAAATCCTTTTTATAGACAATTGCTCTACAGACGGTACAAGAGATGTGCTTGAGAAAATATGTGCAGAGGATAAGAAGATTAAGGCAATCTTCAATGTTACCAATTTTGGACAATTCAATTCGCCTTTCTATGGTATGTGCCAGACGACTGGGGATTGCACAATAAGTATGTGTTGCGATTTTCAGGATCCAGTAGAATTAATACCACGATTTGTTGAAGAGTGGGAAAAAGGACATAAGATCGTAAGTGGTATAAAGACATCTTCTAAAGAGAATCCGATAGTGTATCTGCTTAGAACGATCTACTATAAAATGATAAAAAACATGTCCGAAGTACAGATGATAGAGCATTTTACAGGATTTGGCCTTTATGACAAAACATTTATAGATATTCTTCGCGAACTGGATGATCCCATACCTTTTTTGCGCGGTATTGTAGCAGAATATGGGCATGGATTTAATCGAATCGAGATAGAATACGAACAGGCTAAGCGTAGAGCGGGAAAGACACATAATAACTTTTATTCACTTTATGATGCAGCTATGCTAAGCGTAACTTCATATACAAAAGTGGGTTTGAGACTTGCAACTATGTTGGGCTTTATCTCATCAGGGGTAAGTCTTGTAGTTGCACTTGTTTATCTGGTCCTTAAACTTATCAATTGGCATAATTTTGATGCGGGCAATGCTCCGCTTCTTATAGGAGTGTATGTAATCGGATCATTACAGCTTTTTTTTATTGGATTGTTGGGTGAGTACATTCTCAATATCAATACAAGAGTTATCCACAGGCCTTTGGTAGTCGAAGAAAAACGATTGAATTTTGAAGAAGAATGGAAGTAAGTGTTATTGTTCCTGTATATAATGCAGGTAAATATCTCGAGAGATGTCTAAACAGTATTAAGGCTCAGAAATTTGAGAATTTTGAAGTAATATTGGTAAATGATGGTTCGACAGATAATTCCAATGAAATATGTGCAGATTATTGTGCCAATGATAAAAGATTCAAAGTCGTTGTACAGGATAATTCTGGTCCGGATATTGCGAGAAAGACAGGCGTATCTCAAGCGAGTGGTGATTATATAATGTTTGTGGATGCGGACGACTACGTATCTGAAGATATCATTAGTTCAATGTATAAGATTGCAGTGGATTATGAAGCTGATCTTGTATGCTCACAGATATGGCGCTTCAATAATAATGGAAAGCAATGGCCTGGTTCGAATGCAGTAGAGTACATAACGTGTATTGATAATACTGCAGAAATGATACGGGCTTATTTTGAATCCAGATTGCTTGTGGGAACGTATTACGCAAAACTCATTCTACGGGAACTTATATCTGATTATGGATTTGTTAAGAATTCTATAATAGGGGAAGATATTTCGGCAGCCTTATATCTATTCCAAAAGGCCGAGAAGGTTTGCATTATACCAGATAGGAATTATTATTATTTTTGGAATAGTGACAGTATATCACATTCGGGTTATACTAGCAGACATGCTGAGTCTTTGGCTAATTATATAAGAGTCAGAGATGGTCTTCTCGATAAAGAGTATGTTGATGAGAGCTTGATATGCGGTTACTTTGCGGAATATGAAATGGCGGTTGCCACAGCCATGAGTCGAAGCAGATCTTATGACGAAGAAACTGCGTTGATACTTAAAGAAGATATAAAAGCGCATTGGGATAGAATAAAACATAATAAAAAAACCCCCTTGTACATGAAAGCGTGTATGCATATATATAAGACATATCCCAGGCTTTTTATCGGATTATACAGAGTGGTTTATCTTGCAACAGGGAGATAGAGTATGAGTACGATTACTGTAGTAGTTCCCACCTACAATGAGGAGAAGAATATTCCTCATATTTATGAAAGAGTAAAAAACGTATTTGAAAACAAAATTAAACAACATGATTTTCAAATTCTTTTTGCTGATAATGCGTCAAAAGATGGTACACAGAAGCTCATCAGAGAATTGTGTATCAAAGATGATAGGGTGCAGGCAATATTCAACAACACAAACTTTGGTTTCTCGAAATCATCATTTTATGGTCTTTCACAGGCGGAAGGAGATTGCGCTGTGCTTATGTATGCTGATATGCAGGATCCGCCTGAAGTTATACCTGAATTTGTCAAACACTGGGAAGAAGGATATAAAATAGTAGTAGGCATAAAGAATAAAAGCAAAGAAAATCCTCTTATGTATTGTATAAGAGGTATATATTATAAGCTTTTGGATAAAATGTCTGAAGTTGAACATATAGAGCAGTTTGATGGATTTGGTTTATATGATGCGAGTTTCGTAGAACAGCTTAGGAAACTTGATGATCCGCTTCCGTACCTTCGAGGTTTGGTTGCCGAGTTGGGACCGGAAAGGGCTTATGTTGAATATACGCAGGAAAAGAGAAAAGAGGGGAAAAGCACTTTCAATTTCCTTAAGTATTATGATGTTGCAATGTTGGGATTAACATCTTCAACAAAGGCTGTCATGAGAATGGCAACATTCTTAGGAATGATATTGAGCGTATTATGTGTAATCGTTGCATTAATTACGTTGGTATTGAAGTTGATTTATTGGGATTATTACAGCGTGGGAACGGCAGCTGTTATAATCGGTATATTTCTGGTGGGCGGTATACAGGTGTTTTTCCTTGGATTTCTCGGAGAATATATCGTCAATATAAATCAAAGGACAATGCATCATCCGGTAGTCGTTGAAAAAGAAAGAATTAATCTTAAGCGAGAGGTATGATCCTTGAAGAAAGTTGTAATAACCGGAGGAACAGGATTTATTGGTTCCTGGCTGGTCAAAGAGATGATCAACAATAACATAAAGGTCATATTGCTTGTCAGGGATAAAAGCAAGTGTACTGAAAATGAATTTACGGAATTGATCGAGTACTATTCAGATGACTACTATAATCTGGAAGATCATGATAATGATATAGATACTTTCTACCAT
>JAEEGL012627990.1_pt1 | contig 12430 bp, 10 predicted proteins | sample 9134231 | NCBI WGS metagenome assembly JAEEGL01 (sample SAMN16246548, study PRJNA631951) | gut metagenome | biome: gut microbiome; feature: rumen; material: fiber-attached | host: Bos | place: Iran: Karaj | collected 2018-10 | reverse complement strand
GCAGCAAACTCTTCTCTCATTACAACAAGGACTCTGTGCTTCCTCTTTATCCGTTCCTGTGCTTCCTTAGGAATAAGGTTGCTTAAGTTAATAGCACTGCTTCCGTCGATACTTTCCTCCAAAAGTACGTTACTAACCGCCTGTTGTGCGGTCGGATCACTGTGATGTCCTAGATTCTGGATACGTACCCCAAGCTCATCCTTGTGGTGACTACGGCTGAACTGTTCTTCAGCTTGAATCTCATAAATGAGCTTCGTCTTGCAATCATCAAGGATTCCTGTAAAGGAGCAATAGTGGGAATATATCAGCTCAGCGCGGTCTCTTGCAGAACCTTCTTCATATGAATCTAAGATATTAATAGTCTTGGCCATATTCCCACCTCCTTTACTGCAACTTCTTCATGTAGTACCACTCAAGGTATCTCTTACGTTCCTGAAAGTCCGGTGTTGAAACCAACAAACCGATATCTACTCTCTGAAGGAGGTCAATTGCCTCAATCTGCTTAGTAGTAAGATAAGGACGAATGCTAGTACCGGGCTTAAGGCCATTTTCTTCACGCACCTGCTTAGCTGTTTTTCCAAGAACAATACGGTTTAAAAGATCCGCCTCGTTACTGAAGTGATAATGCATCGGCTTCTCATGAATGAGTTGGATATTATCGGTAAGAAGCGGAAATTCCGTTCTTGCTTCAAGCAGATACTTAACGAACGCTTCCATTTCGTTAAAGCGCTTGATGTACGCCTCTTTAAAAGAAGCTGCCTTTTTTCCTCTGTACCCCATGACCAAGAAAACAAATCCATCACGGGTCATGTTGAAGCAAGGCTGTCTGTGTCCCTGAGCATTGATGTAGCTCGACTGCTCAAAATTGAGCTGTCGGAACTCGTCAGAACAATCAAGATTTCTGATGTCTCTGATTACGTTACGGTGATCCTTATTAAAGGCATCCGCTACCGCGAGACTGTCAACCCTAGCAACACCATTGTTGTCCGCATACATTCCGAACTTGTTTTTTGCAACTAAATTCTTCATTCTGATTTCCTTTCTACTGGTGGCCGGTAGTCAGAATGCAAAAGGAGCCGATGTTTCCACCGACTCCTTGAAACCTGAAAACAGCGCAACAAAGAATGGTGGATGCTACGGAGAAAAGTTCGGATTACTCCAAACTTTGAATCTCCTTATGCATCCCGCCACCTTATGGCCATCTCAGGTTTTGAGATTTATTTTTTGTTATGCCAAAATTCTAATTTAGTTTTCTTTTTTTGTATTTGGGGTCGATTGGGGGTCAATTTGGTTGGATTTGGTTAAAAAAAAAGCCTTATGGCAATTAGCCATAAGACTTTATATAAGAACTTATTTAGTATCATAAGTTGTCGGATCAGTTTTCCAAAAGCCATCCCCTTTTGAAAACTTACGCATTTTTACGCCCGTATAATCTATATCCGGAATTTTGTTTTCTATAATAATTATCTGTTCAGCACATGGATTTTGGATAAAATACTTAAACAATGACGATTTCATGCTTTCGCTAGCAAGTTCGCTCTCATCTACATCTTCTTTCAATGAAAGAATAGGTGAATCCATAACAAAAACATTCGGATGATATGTACCATACTCTCTCAAATACTCTTGCACAGCCATTGACACAATTACATTGATAAAAGCACGATAGCCTTGTCCTTGTGACATTTTTCGTGTTCCATTAATAATCACATCAAAAGACTTATAATCAAATACAACATCTCTATATCCATCGTATTTACATTCAACAAGAAGCTTATCAAGGATTTTATGAAACCTCAAACGAAATTCTTCATCAAACTGATCATTGATAGAAAGTTTCGGTGGTTCCGCTTTTGATTGATATTTCACTAGATTATCCCTTATCGTCTTTTGCGCATTTCCGATTGCATCCAATGAACTCTGATTAGCCAATGCTATCGCATATTGAGAAAAGGCTGTACGTAATTTGTCTGCTTTGGGCTGCAGTTCCATCTGAACTTGATTTTCCAATTCATCCATCTCTTCACGTAATTCTGACCTTTTCTGCTTGAGGAACTCTATCTCCATATTTAAGCTTTTTTGAACAGACTTCAAATCAGTCATTTTGGGCTCTAATTTTTCGATTTCTACTCTAGCTGCTTCGATGCATGAGTCATCTTTATCTGGGGTTAATTCATTTCCACAGAATGGACAAGCCTTAGGAGCCGCTGAAAGTAAATCCCCTTTTATGATTTCTCCTTCAACCATAAAAGTAAGTCGTTTCAAATCAGAACGATATTGGCTCTGTAATACTTTATATCTATTTTGAAGCACTTCCTTTTCAGCTATTTTTTTATCAAGCCTATAAACCTCGTCACCTATAGACTTATTTTGCTGGATAATATTGCTAATTTCGCTCTCCGTATGATCTATTTCTGCAAGTAATGTAGTTATTTTTTCTCGCATTTGAGAGGGCGTCATTTCCGGTGTTTCCATTTTTAGCGCCGATTCTTTTTCTTGCAATTCACGTATCTGAGTATCTGCAAATTCAAGAACTGCTGCTTTCTTTGCCTTATGTATTTCCGGTTTTTCATAATCCAGTCCATCATCGTGATCATTGCCAGTCATTAAGAACAGCAAAGAGGATTTTGCCACTGAATCCCTTGTATGCTGACTTGGCAAAAGGATACTTTTTTTTGAGTAGATCTCACCATCTAGAATTACAAACGCATGATCAAATGCTCTGTTACTTAGCTCCTCTCGTTGAAAATGTGCTGATTTATTAATTCTATGTATGTCTTGTATGCCCATGAGCCTGAGCCATATTCTACTAATACGATTGTTTCCATTAGTAGCTACAGTATAGTCTCCGGATTCAATTCCTGAAACATCACTGTACACAGTAATGTTATTTTCATGTAGTTTTCGTATCATTGTAAGGGGGCTATCGTCTACAACAAGTTCCATTCTGACTGTGTCATATCCCTTACTATCATCCAATCGGGATTCTGTACTACCCATCATGTAATCTATACATTCCGCAATATAACTCTTTCCTGTATTGGATGCTCCCCACAGTATATTAATTCCTTTTTCTAATTCAACAGAAGAAGACTCTACCCCAGGGCCAGTCATTGTAATTTTCTTAATATAATACATTACTCATCCCCCTTTCCATCATAAACAGCCTTCTCACGTATAATTCTTGACAGCTGCTCCTCAGTATATTGTGAGTAATTATCGTAAATTTGGCTCAAATTTTTGCGATACAGACTAGCATATGATGATTCAAAGGAACCTGCATATTTACGGCCCAAATCAGTTACAGAATATTCAAAACCATCTGCTAATACCACCTCTAAAAAGCCTTGGCGAACTAACTTGCTTATAGCTTCCCTAACAGCCTGCTTCCGTGCGCATACCTCGCTAAATTTAAATCCACTGTCACCATGTAAGTTATCCATGCTTCTTACAAACTCATGGCCGTAAATAGCCATAAAATCAATTATCACAAACAAGTCTTCTGTAAAAACAGGTAATGGATAAAAAGCAGATATTAATACTATACGTGGCTCTATCTCAAATCCAGAATTATATAATCTATGCATTGTCCACCCACCATAATTTGTTATCTCCTACAAGGATATGACAAATTCCTTTCTTCTCTGCTGGACCAATCCAGTTTAGTAATCTTCTCTGAGTATTGGCCGAAAGATGGACATCTGATGCCTTTGCCATCACTTTTAGCATTCTATTGAATCCATCATCTGACTCATATAATTCCCAAACATCTGCCACGCCATCATAAACTTCTCCCTTAACTAAATCAAAACCGTCCTTTTCATTGATTTTTAAAATTTCTTTTGAGGATTCCTTTATTGTTTCAGCAGAATAAAAATCTCTTCTCGATCGTTCAAAATTTCGTTTGTACTTTGCATACTCTGGAATCACCTCTAAGTCTTCCCTATCTATACATGATACAGATTCAGCATCTGCATATGCCATCAGCAACTGTCGAATATAAGGTATTTCCTTTTCATCTATTTCTAATGGAGGGGTTATAGCTTGAGGCTTAGCATGTTTCTGCAAAAGTTGTTCTAACATAATCAATTCCTGCTCATCCTCGTCGTCAAGCTTCGGTTTTACAATATCCCTATCTCCCTTTTCAATACGATTGCATTGAGGTACAGCATATAGAAAAACATCGGCTAAGAATTTTCCATAATCCCTATCTTCAAATTCACTTATCCAGTTCTGCTTTAATGAATCATCTAACTCGTTATCTGATTCAACCAGCGTTCGAACCGCATTCAGCGCTTGTTCTATCTTTTGAGCATTAAGAAACTGGCCTAATATATAATCGTCAAAATAATCAGGAGCCTCTGAAATTATAGCCGGATCAGCTGCGCCCACTTTTAGTGTACCCGCAACATCATGTTGCCCTTTATACCATTGAATGGACTCCTTATCCGGAATAATATACCTTCGATTTGTATTACCTTCCGCAATGTCTCGTTTAGTAATTCTCCTGTGAACAACGTCTTCATGATCGCACATAAAGGAAAACAACGCTTTTGCAAGCCCTGTCATATTCTGTTCGTTCATCCCCTTTTCAATTGCGTGTGCGTATGAAGAATAGTTAATTGACGACATGTATACATTTCCTCCCAATACATAAAAAACCTAGATGTCCATATATTTAGCCTTTCATTATTAATACCTTTTTACTTATGACTTCAGTTTCAAAACAGCTATATCCATTTTCTTCCCAGACAAATAGATATCATATGCTTGCTTTGCAGGAATAAATCTAACCTGAATATCTTGCAACCCTAATCGAGAAAGCATCTCCATTGAAACCTTCCCTTTATCTTCTATCTCATCTTTTTCTGTTGGCATTAAAAAGCAATTATGTACAGATGCAAACCCATGATCTTTGATGAATTTTTGATAAGCCAATTGATACAAGTATTGCTTTGTTATTGATTCAATACCCGGTTGGCATCTTGGTTCAACATCAATTACGAGTTGCGGATTATAATATTTTGCATCAAAAATAACAAACTGATCTACAGTTAACGAAACTAAATCAGGAATCAAAGTATCTTTTGCTGTTTTTCCAGTTGCTGTCCATAATGGTTTTTCAATCAAATCAATAAGTTTTTTGCTTCCATCATAATTAGGACGCAATGAGATTGGTAGAGAAAGCGTACTAAGTTGTCTATCTAACTGGTTATCCAATATTTCTGCACATACTTTTTCCCATACTAAATTAAATCTGTTTGTTCCAAACATAGATAAACAGTCCGTATCATATAAGCTCCCACTATGGTCTATATATGCATAAATAGTTTTTAACACCAACTGTTTTCTGGTATTGAATTGAGTACTCAATTCTCGATCAATCCTATATAGAATATAATCCTTTTCACCAAAATCATCGATTTCTTCTTCAGTCAGATCAACAGCTGTTATTTCAAACATGTCTAATAAATCCGCATCTTCCAACTCTTTTGAAGCTCTCGTTATTATACATTCATGAAGCCTTTTAAAATAATCATAGTCATCTTCTACTCTTCGTTTTGTCTGAAGATCTGTATAGAAGGGTCTATTATTAGAAAGCAATGTAAATGTTTCATTTATTGTCCTATCCCATAGGATTTCTCCATACCCATTGCTTTCTACAATATCTTCTGTATTACTATAAATTCCATTTTCATAATAATCTTGAATCAAAAATAGCAATACAGCTAGAAGATTAAAAGAACTGCCTTCACTACTATCATTGAACATTCTTATAATCTGCTCTTTAGAATTATATCTTTCTAAAACTTTTATGACCTGCTGCAATTCGTTTTTAGGCTCTTCACTGGATGTAATGTATTTTGGATAACACTTTAATGCGCATCCTGCAATTACAATGATTCCAACAAAAGTCAATACATAGTAATACTCATTTTCTCCAATTTCTACATCAGCAACTTCAATGTCTTCATCTACAAGTTCAGACATATCTTGTTGAGGTTCAGATGCTCTTACAGCCTTCAGTACACCAAACTCCTTAAGCTTTCTAATAATGGAAACTGCTTTGTCCTCACTACAGCCTAACAAATTGCATAACTCTCTCTGTGAGTACCGTTTTTGTTCTCTCAAATATTTAGAGATCACTTCTTACGACCTCCCTTATCAAACATCCTTTACCAGCCCGTTATTATCCAATTCAATTCCATTATGTTTAATGTCTTGAACCTTTATTCTTGTTTGAATGTCTCGATGAAAGATACCTATACCTTGTTCATCGAAGGCCTCACATATCTTTGAATAACGGGTTTGTCCTTTTGCGCTTCCCTCAAATAGTTTTCCTCTCTTCTGTTTACCAGCATCATCAAAAAGATACATCAACACTTTGTGCTTAAACACATCACAAAAGCGTTCACTATCTATTTCATTTCCGCCATCTTTAGGAACAACAATACTCTTAGCTATAAAATAAGGACCAAGTTGCTTATCTTCATTTATTTTTTCGTTTGCTAAAAACTCATTGATAGCCTTTCGAAGTTCGTTCCATTCAATACGCTGCTGCTCTGATTTTCCAACGACAACATATTTTCCCCTTATAGCCTCATCACTATCATCTATTCCAAGATATGTAAAATCCCATCTTCTTTTAAACGCTGTATCCATCGGAAATACACCTTGATCAGCACTATTCATTGTTGCCCAAATAAACATGTTATCTGGTATTTTGAGTTTTGAACATTCACTTACAGTAACTCCCAATTCTTTAGAAAGATACTGTTTGATATCTTCTGATGCCTGAATTGGATATTCACTCACATTATCATCGTCTCTATCAAGCAACTGGAAAATATCTCCAAAAACAGCAGCAACATTAGCTCTGTTTATTTCTTCAATAATTAATAGAAAAGGCTTAATATTATCTGATCTACTATTCTTTATAGCCTCAACATAAATGCGCATAAAAGGACCTGGAACATACTCATAAGTAATAGAATCATTACCACGAGAATCTTTTGCAGGAACAGGCTTGTAAGTTCCTACAAAGTGTGCATATGAATAATCCGGATGAAATGTAACACGCTCATAATTATCTGAGTCCCCCAATAGTTCCTTACGTTCTTTTTCTATTGTGTAGCTTTTTCCCGTTCCTGGTGCGCCAAATACAATCCTGTTTCTTGAAAACTTAGATTGGAATCCAGTATTAAACGTTATCGGTTTCATATTTTCTTCTCTATTTTCATCATTTTCCAAAGACATATCTTTTTCTAAATCTTCTGCATAATAGTATCTGTCATATAAAAAAAGTAAATTATCCTCATTACTCAATTGATAACATGAGGTTAGCTTTCCTTCAGACTTTTGTGGAAGAGAATTATTCTTATCAAATACAAATCTCCAATTTGCGGTTCTTAAATGTCCCATAGAAGATGACGAATCATAGAAATAGTCCCCAACACTATCAGCAAGAGCTATTAATCTCTCTCCATCCATTACAACAAAAACTGTATTCTTGCTGCATTTGTAAAATCGAGCAATTTCACCAGCTTTACGCGCAGAAGTTCTTTCATCAGCTGGATAATACAATTCTTTTAGTTTTTCTTGTACTGCAGCCTTATCAATACCTTCACCCTTTAGATATTCAGATAAATCGCCAAGGTCCGCCCATCCAAGACCTACAACACCCCTCTTTGCCCACTCAGGAGCATAACTTTTTTCTGAATCTGACGATCCCAAACGGACAAACTGACGAGGCTCACCAAAATGCTGTGCAAAAGCTTCGAATAATTCACGATAACACCAGCCGGCATAACTCTGAATCATTGAAATCTGTCCGCTTCTTGCATAATATTTTTCACTAGGTCTTATCTTTAATGCCCTAAGTACATGTACCTGCCAATCGGTAGAATGAAATCCTGATAATTTATCAGAACAAATAATTGAAAAATATTTATGAAACCAGCCCCAATCATAATACTGACTTCCTACTTCTGCCTTTAATTTGTCATCCAACTGCTCATAGTCTTCTAAAGATTCAAGCTTCGCTTCACGTATTATATTTACTCCCTTAACAAGAGCATCGCGTATAGCCTTCCCTAAAGCTAATGCTTCTTCCTCTGTCAATTCTTGGGGTTTTTGTGGACTTCCAGTAGTCCACATACCTGTTTCTTTTTTCTGAAACAATCCAAATTTATATGCTGAGCCGCCCGATATGCTGCCAAATAATGACTTACAATCTTTATTCATCTCCAACCAACAGCATAATGCATTTGTGTTATCGCCCTCAGAATAGAATATTGATTCTAAAATCTCCTTACCCTCAAGCGCTGCCAAGGTTTCAGGGGAATAATTCAATCTAAATTCATCCAAGGAATCTTGAACTTGCTCTGGTGAAATCGAGAATTCAAAACCATCTTCAAGCACAACTTCTTTAAGAATATTCGCCGCCCTTTGATATGGATTAATGCTATTTTCGTCTTCAGAAGCAGATGATCTATCTGAAGTAGAATAGCCTAAAAGTTGACTTAAGTTGTCCATAGTTTCATGAATACTATCATTATTCATCGTAAACACCTCCGTATAATTTATCCAAGAAATCCTTTTCAAGAACTATATCCTTGACGTTATTGTGTCTTCCAGAATCACTAATTGACCATTCTGGCCTTTGTATAACATGAAGCAAACCTGCAAATTCAAAGTATTGAGGAATATATTGGTGTCCTTTAGGCTTCTCAACTACATTTTTCATTGAAAAACTCAACTGACCATCTCTATATTCAGTAATTCTTTTATCAAGATCCTTCATTTCTTCAAGGTCATCATCATGTCTTACACATGTGTTAAGCAAATACCATTCCCATTTATCTAGTCTTCCATATTTCTCAATAGCTTGTAATGTAGCTCGTAATGGATGCAGTTTCCGGTTATCACTATATGTAAAATAGTAATGTGTCAGTGCACTACAATACGCTTCCTCATATAAATTCTTGATTTGTGTATTTATCTGTTTTTTTGTATCCTCATCATAGCTATCTGAATCATTCACTTGACTTTCCAATTTAGCTGCTTGATATACTATTTTTCCTCGCTTGGTCAATAAATTTGAACAATCAATTTCTTGCCTGCTTTCGAACGACTGCTCTATAATCAAGCCAAAATTAGCACATACACGTTTTACAGTTCTAACTGCTCCTGCCGAACTCATTTCCATATATGGCGCTAATCTCTCTTGTATTGAATTATTCCAAGCTGAGTGATTTGTAAAATTAGAATCAGATAAACACTCAATCATAATCATAAATTGCCTATGTAAATCTGGCCCAATATTTCGTCCTGTATAATCCCATCCTCTTAGTTCCATTCGCTTCTCCTAACAAGATAATTATCTCTTTGTAAGAACCAATACCTCATCATATTTTATAATTCCGCCTCTTCCCGATCTTGGCAAATGTAAATATCGATCTCTTATAACATATTTAAAACTAACCTCATAACTATATCCATTCTTTTCAGCTATCTCTGAAAGTATTTTGGCCGTAGGAATGCTCTGCCCTCTAATCTTACTGTCCCCTACGACAATAACATACTTTCCTCCTTGCTTTAGTTTTTCTCTAACCGCCTCCATATTTTTTGCCATATCCTCGAAATATGAGCCTACAATGCGAGATCTTTTTTGATCAACTTCCTCTATCTTTTTCATAAGAGGTACAAGAATCTCTGATTGCGAGGCATATGTGTATTCATCATAAAATGATTTAGCACTTTCTGTACCGATATATGATTTACGGCTATTTCGCAACTCCGAATCTGTCGCCAATCCCAACCACATATCTTCAAAGCGTAAACTTCTGACATAATCATATGCATTGATATATGGTGGTGATGTGACAGCTAAATCCACATTCCTATCTGTATCAATATGTCTCGCGTCCTTACTGTTGAGTATGATGCTTGAGTTATTGTATTCGGATACTCTTCGTGAAAAATCTATTATTGCTTCGCGATACATACCCTCCGTTTTAAAAAACAACTCTATAGGCTCTGCCGGAACTTTCGGAAAACGTGTAGATATATACGGCTTTGGCGAAACCTCATCTGCATTAGAAACTTTTCGTATTATTCCAGCTACAACTACATATAAATAATCCTTTATTTTTTCATTTTCACATGCCAAATCATCTATAGTACTTAACAAAAATGCTATTCCATCCTGGGATTTCTTGCAGAACCATTTATCTATACTTGGAATATCCGGAAGATTATATGAAATTTTTTCAGGCATCCTCATCTCTTTCATCCGATTAACGATATTATTCAAAAAGTTAATATCGTCATCAGAATAGAAAGTTGTTTTCACTTTAATTAATAATCTTGCAAATGGATCAATATCAATGGATATTGCATTTCTTCCCAAAAGCATAGCCTCAATAGCCGTAGTCCCAGAACCGCAAAAAGGATCCAAAACTATGTCTCCAACTTGCGAATAAGCATTAATAGCAAATCTAGGAACTGCAGAAATATATCTTGTCGGATATTTATTGAACAACCTATTTGTTGAGGCAACTATTTTTGCCTTATCCGGTATAATTTCATATATTTGATCCCTCTGCGGATTTAAAGGAAAATCATCTAGCTTAATCGTGTCCATTCTTAAATTCCTCATTTCTCTAATTTCACAATACTTTCCCTAAGGAATCTTCTTATGTGCTCTGTCTTTTTATACTGCTGAGAACTAGTAATAATTAATCGTTCAACAGCAATCTCTTGTACTTTAAAACCAATTTTCTCGGCTATCATAGCAAGAAAAACGTCTGTAGGTATAATAATCCCTGCGTATGCAGAATTACTAACTACAATAGAACAGTGTCCACCTTCCTTGAGCGAACTGTAAATCTGTTTAAGGGCTTCCTCCATATCGGCAAAATATCCATTTAACATATCTGGAATCCGTTTAGTCCATAACTTTTGCTTTCTTAATAGAGGAAGAATTTGTTCATTCAATTCCGGAAGTGAAAAACTAGTATATCTGTCCGGCCATGTTGCGTGACAATGAGATCTTAAAGATTTCATTCTTATATTCTTTTGATCTCCTGTTGATAAAACGAACTGGCCAAACCAAAGTTCTAAATAATAAATTTTCGTATAATCAAAACAATTTGCATATGGAGGTGAAAATAAAACATAGTCAAGGGATTTTTTAGCAACTCTATCAACCATATTTGTTACACTTTCAACATACACCTTTGGCTTAGGTCCATTATCATCTGAGTAATCCTCAATCATAGACTCAGCCTTCCCTTTTATCTTCTCAAGAGCAAATTGAAATGCTTCTCCTTTTTTATACTGTGGTGGTTTACTTTTTACCTTTAAGCCATTGCCTGCCTTTCTGTAAAGCGAGCACTCCTCCAATGTACAAATCCAAGCAAAGAAGAGCAGATCCTTTGCTTTGCTATCCGACAATTCACTCACATATTTTCTTATGTTTAATTGTGCTACTAACATTTCAAATTCGAATATTCTAACAAGGTAGTCATTGTCGGGCATAGGAAGGTTCTCATCTATATTCAACCCTTCCAAATCTGAAATGTATTTTTTAAATACTTCAATATCTTTTTGGGTATAGTTTTCAGTTTTTACTTTTGTGATAAATGCAGCAAATGGATTCACTTCGAAACCAATTGAATGCATTCCTCTTGACTTAGCTACAGCTAGAGTAGTTCCTGCCCCACAGAAAGGGTCACAAACTACATCTCCTTTCTTTAAGCCATATTCATCAAATAACTTTTCGACTAGAACCGGTGAAAATCCTTCTTTATAATTAAACCAACGATGGCGTGCGTACCTTGAACTAAAAACAAAATTACTATCAACATTTGTATATGTGGCCGACTCCAAATCACCATTAGTCACGTAATACTTTTCATCTAACTTTTTGTAAAAATCGGGCAATTCATTAAAATCCATATATCAGCCTTCCTTAATCCATCGCACTTTTTCCACTCTGAACCCATGCATCAAGTTCAGAACATTTAAACTTCCACTGCTTACCAATCTTATGTGCTGGAATATCTTTCCCTTTTCTAATCCAATCACGAATAGTTACAGCCTTTACTCCTAAATAAGCAGCAGCTTCTTCAATATTTATCCAGTTATCGTTGAAATTGCTTTCCTTCATTTTTTCTCCTCTGCAAAATTGAAACAGATACAATAGTCCATATTTAATATTAATTGAAAAAGGAATTTGTTTCAAGATATTTGTTGTTATTTGTTTATATTTTTTATTGTTTACTATAGTTTTTTCATTTTCGCAAGCAGTGCCTCGATTATCATCGACGCTCCTTGCTTGTTGGCTGGCTTTGCCCCCAATCCCCCAAGAACCTCGTTTCACTCGGAGCCACGCACCAACAAGTTGGCGCTAAATGCATTTTCCCCG
>JAEEGL010906072.1_pt1 | contig 12430 bp, 21 predicted proteins | sample 9134231 | NCBI WGS metagenome assembly JAEEGL01 (sample SAMN16246548, study PRJNA631951) | gut metagenome | biome: gut microbiome; feature: rumen; material: fiber-attached | host: Bos | place: Iran: Karaj | collected 2018-10 | reverse complement strand
CTGGTTAAAGCGTTGAAGGGGTTCATTTCCTCGGACTTGATCATATCAACCTGTACCTGAGTCCTTCTCATAAATATGAACTTTGCGTGGTTCTGAATGGCCCATAATAAAGCGCCAAAGGTCTTACCTATACCACGGCCTCCTACTATGAAGTTATAAGTCATCCGGTTCTGCATGATCTGGTTAAAGTCCAGATAACCTTCTTTAGTAAAAATACTCCTTCTCATATCTTCATTGTAAATAAAAAAGGCGGTCAGTGCAAACCGCCTTTATCTTTGCGAACAGCAATATAACTGTCTATCTGTCAAAGAATGAATAGCTGATGGTATGGCCCTTTTTGGTCTTTACCTGCTGGATCTCATTAATTCCAAGGTGGCCGTCAAGGACTCCCTGCAGCAGTTCAGCGTCATTGTAGATCTCTTCAAACTGCTCTACCGCTCTGGAAGGCATGTTGATCTTGTAGCCGTTGGCGACAACTACTACCTGACGGCCGTATTCTCCATTAGTGAAGAAGAAGCCATCAACGTTCAGGGTATGGCCAATGAACTCCTTAAGCTTTCTGAACTCTAAGGTCTCAAGGTCAATTCCTTCTCTTACGCTTCTAGCGGTGTTGCGGTTCAATTTGTCAAACATGATTTACTTTTCCTCCTTTATCAACTTTTTAACAATTCTTTATCAATTAAAGAGACTGCACTATCTCTTTACAGCATACTTGCCTATTACATCATAGGCTGAGTATTTAACATTGGTCAAGCCTAGCAGAACTCTCTTATATTCTTCAGTCATTCCCAGAGTATAACTGGAAGGTCTGATCACTAGGTTATCAGTAATTGTCAGCCGGTGGCCGTCTATTTCAATATCTATGTTGACAGCGTCATTGTATACAGACTCAGTACCGCCTGACTGGGTAAATATGAAGCCTTCCTTGAAGTTCTCAATTTTACCCAATTCCAGAGCGCTTATGGGTATGCGGTTTCCGTTGGAGTCCTTCTTATACTTGACTACTCCGGCTATGGTTATATGCAGCTTGCCGTCTTTATCCTCCAGAACGTACTTTTTAGCGCCCATGGTAGCAAACCGGTTAGGCAGTTCATAGCCTTCATCCTCAAAGACTCCCAGATAATGAACTACTCCGTGCTGATCAGTAGCGTAAGCTCCCCACTTGATAGACTCGTCTATCTGCTGCTGGTTATACTGGCTCAGATCTATGGAGCCGGTATACTTTACGCTATCGGTATCGCAATAGACGAAGTCAGGGCCTGCTATATCCAGCGCAGCCTGCAGGCATGACCGGGCTATTGCCGTACACCAGACTCCCCAAGCATAACTCAGGAAGGCTTTTTTATTGTTCTCTTCCAGCAATTCAGCAACCGGTTTATTATCAGAGACGAATACTTCCTCACCATCCACAAAGGTAAGAGTATCCTTACACGGATCCTGCACCATAAGGCCGTAGCAGCTATTCAGCATTTCCTTATAGAGCATGTAGTAAATATAATCGTCAGTGCCTTCTTTGGCTCCCTTCAGTACCGTTTTCTTCTCATAGTAGTTCATAATGACTTTACGCAGGGCAACCGGCAGCATGTGATAATTAGCGCTGTACAGGTCTGATATTTCGCAGTTATCCCAAGAGTACATTGACAATATGATCTTAAAATCAACATCCGTTAAGGTAGTCTCCAGATAGTCTGCTGATAAGATACGGCCATTACAGTTTACTATATTGCGGATATACCGGCATTTATCCTTACTGAGATAAGGATAACCGCAGGTAATATCTGTCAGCCTTATATTGGTAAATGAGATCCTGAACAGCAGGGCCTTCTTTCCCAGCAACTCTTTAAGCCTTGCTACCGTGCAGTCCTCTTCAGGATAGAACTTACTCATAGGCAGCTTGTATTTCAAAAGAACATTTGGATAACTGCTCACTATGTCAGCAGAGCGGACATTTTCTACAATATCATCAGTATAATATCTGTTGCTCATGGTATTGCCACCTCTGAAGGCTTCCCTGAGCAGGATATATACCTGTGGAGTAGGAAGTATTTTCCTAATACCCTTTACATTGTTTTTAAGGGCCTTCCTAACGTCATTACGGACATAGCCGGTTTTAGTAAGCGGTATACTGGCCAAGGTATAACCTTCAACGCTCAGTTTCTTCTGCAGGGCCTGAACCAAGCCCTTAACGTCATTGATACAGTATTCCATCTCCCGGTCAGTCAGCGGTGTATCAGGGTATCTGACTTTATCATAATCAAACTCTGCACCGGAGAGCTTCTGGGCTTCCACGTTATACCGTTTCGTGAACTGATCAAGGCTTAACCCGGTAAGCATATAACTGCAGCGGAACTCTAAACAGTCCATCATCAGGCATTTAAGGATCTTCCGGTTATCGGTAGCAAAGACTTCATCTGCCTGAAAGCTGTAGATCCCCTTCAGGAACTGGAACTCAAAGCTGAGGTTATGAACATAGACTACCAGATAAGCGCCTGAGAGATATTGCTTTAAGCCTATAACGAACCTCCGGAACTCCTCCCAAGTACGGCCAACTATGGTATATTCATCTATCTGAAACTGCCAGATATACATTATGGCCTGTTCAATGCTCTTCAGCCGGGTAGTTTCTATGTCAAAGGCAGTTATACAGTCTACATAGCGCTTGCCCTGCTTCCGGTTATTTCTTCGGAGTCTGGGGTACTTTCCCAGCAATTCATAGTTAAAATCATCAACGCTCAAAATATTCATTGCCATACTTCCGGGAATAGAGCCGGGGTCTATGGCTCTCATCTATCCGGCCTTCCTTGTCTCTCTTGATATTGCTTTCAGCCCAGTTATTGATATTCTGCTGGATCTGTTCATCCGTAAAGCCATTGTTATACATATTCTGTACGGCCTTGATCATCTGAGTACTTGAATATAACTGACCTAAGTCTTTGGCGCGCATATCATCAACCCATTTGAAGAACTTGTTAAAGTTCTGTTCATTGACTGAAGTAATACCCATTTCATGAATGGTTTCCAGCGCCTGAGCCATACCACGCTTTACCGAGCGGAGAGAGACAAGGCCCTTATCAAGAACCCTTTTAGCTTCTCTCATGAGAAGGTTTACCTGCTTCTGAGTCAGTCCTTTTTCCTTTATCTCCGGTACTGTGGGGAACTGACCCTTATAGCGTTCCAGAGCTACAGAGTCAGGGTACTTCTTTTCTAACTCTCTCATTTGTGAGCGGATACGCTTAGCATAGTAGCCGTACCGGCTCAGGCCTTTAAGGTTTTTAACTTTGGTATACTTGCTCATTTGCTATACCTCCTTTAATTGGTTAAGTATGTCATGAAGCAGCTTTCAGGGTATTGCCTGCTGATCATGGGGTCATTGGCTCTGCTCTTAGGCAGTATAGCCGTTATGAAGTTGTCAGCCTTGTTTACTATGATCAGGGATCCCGGAGTCCTTTTAACGGCCTTCTTCAGTTCAGCAAGGCCCTTCTGCTTCCTATGGTGATATTCCCAAGTCATTTTAGCATGACCTTCTTTATGGTGGCTTTAAGTGTAAGCCAGTCCATTGCTTCCATTTGCTTTATGCAGTCCTTATAGATAGACCATTCAACGGCCCAGTGTGAGGAGTCCTCAGAAAGTGTTTTTATCCCGGAGTAGATGATCATATCTACAATGGGCTTAGCAAGTCCTGAGTCTATCCATTTGTTTACTAATTCATCCATTTACAATACCTCCGATATTAGCAGCGCTGCTAAGAGTACTCCAAAGAGCATACCCATTAAGCAGCCATTCATTAACCAGTCAAGTTCATTAGCAGTTATGATTTCATCCTTCATTTTCTTCTCTCCAAAATTTAATTATATTCATAAGTATCTGTGCTGAAAGAGCTCCGCTGAAACAATGCAGTATGCCGTTATGTTCTTCTATAGTTCCTTCTCTTGGGTCATTCAGGGCGAAGTTAACACCTGCACGTATTCGCTCCTCGATCCATTCAACCGGGATGGCTTGAACGGTTGGAGCCTGTTTCACGGCTTCCTCCGCACCGGGTATTTCAAATGGGTCTATGAACGGCTTGAAGTCTATTTTATCTGCTTCCACCAGTCTCATACGTTTTCCTCCATTCATGGATCATGGTATAAACTACCGCAGCGTCAGATCTTCTCAATTTACCTGAGATGATTAACTGAGTCAGAGTGCTTTCCAGCCATTCAATAGGGATAGCTTCCTCATACCATTCTATAATCGGAGAGCATGTGTATTTATACAATAATTCTCTAATGCTCATTATGGCCTCGGTATCTAAATTTATCACCATAACAGCGGTATCAACGTCAATATATAGCCTCGGATCAGGCCGCTTTCTGCTCATGTTTTTCCCTCCTTTCAACAAAGAAGTCGCTGGCTATAAAACAAGGCACTATGGCAGGTTGATATAACATAATTCTCAGATAACCGCAGGGTAAGCAGTCAATGTTGGCCTCGTCTCTCACGTGTATAACATCACTATAACCGCCAACTACTCCGACAACGTCTAAGCCTATATCCGATTTCAGTAAAACATACTTCATACAACGGAAGCCACTATCATGCATTTCACCGGTTGGAATGATGATAATATTATCATATTCTTCTCCTATGATTTCATTTGTAGAATATGGCAAGGCATTTAATTCTTCACGGCTGATTTCTTCTATGTTATCTATCCTCATCTTCATTCTCCCTTCTAATGCTGATACGCTCCAGCTTATAGGCTCCTTCTTTTCCATCCCAGTAAGCATTAGCCCAGAGAGCGATAAATGCTATCTCTGCTTCAGGCTTGTAAACGGTGTTGAAGCGCAGATCAATGAAGTTGAAGGCAAGGTCTTGCCCTTCTCTTGTCATTTGCATATAGGTGCCGTTGCCTTCAGACTTCTCTTCCTTAATGAACGCTATCTTATATTTGTAAGTTATCCAGCGGTCAGTACCTTCATGGTGAAGATCCACGCTCAGGTGGTAAAGGTGTTTACTTTTTATCATGTAAGATACCTAATACCTTATTCATGGCTGCCTGAACTTCATCATTACTGTAGCGCTGCTCATTCAAGATACCACCTAACACGTACCCCAGAACATAGCAGAAGCCATCCCGATAACGGCTGTTAAATTCGTTTCCCTTAATTGACTCAGCGCAGCGGCTGAACTGCTCAATAGCCTTGTCTCCGAAACTTGATCTCATTAGCCTTCCTCCTTATCCATTTCTAATACCTTGTTCATGACTTCCTGAAGAGCCATGGCTCTGGCTCTGCACTTTTCCGTTTCCAGATCGTCATGATACCTTAATGCTTCTTCCCAGCTTTCGCAGGTCTCTCTGGTCATGTTGGCCAGCATTTCAATTAACTTTGTAGCGTTGATATTCATTTATCACTACCTCCTGACACCTATATTATTGCATAGGTAAAGCGGTTTTGTTCCCACAAGTTTTAGGTTGTGAAAAAAGTCTACATATTCACAAATTAAAATAAATATGATATATTGCAGTTGAGGGAATATGCCCTTCAGACAGCGCCGGAAGCGTGGGCAAGATCCGTCTAGATCCTGAGTATTCCCTCTAGGAAGGAAAATAGTATGACTGAGTTAATTAAGTTATTAGTTGAGACGTTTCCATCAACAGGCTTTCCGATCATTGCTTCCGGTGCATTATTCTGGTATATGATAGACCAGCGCAAAATGCACAAGGCAGAAATGGATGAACTCCGTAAGGTCATTGAGGAGAACACGGTAGTATTAGCGTCTCTGCGTCAGGTCATTGAGGACAAGGTGGCCTAGTATGCTTGAAAGTGTAGCAAAAAAGCTGAAGTTGCAAACCAGTAAGGATAGTAAATACTTCATACCTGCAGAGAATGGCGGTTATAGCTTATATGATAATTGCCGGAATAAGATATTACATTATTTACTGCCGAACTGTACTTCAGGAGCCTATGGTCTGGCCATGCAGTTTATGGAGACTACAGACTACCATAAAGTGAAGCTTGCTAAGGCCAATGCTGCTGACTGGTACCGGCTCTCCAAATGGCCCAAAAGTAAATACCCTGTGGTTGGCGCTATCGCCTGCTGGTCAGGCGGTACGGGTAATAAGGGCCATGTGGCAGCGATTCTGGATGTTGAGAGAGACAGCAACGGTAATGTTCTTGACGTAAAAGAGACTTTGGAGAGTTCATACTATGGTTATAAAGGTAAGGACTGGAGAAGAGGTAAGATCTACAAATACAACAGGACTACAGGCAGCCTTACAAAGAGCCATTATAAGTTCCTTGGCTATCTGCTTTGTCCTAATGTTGTATTGGATCCTTTACCGGATAAGTTATCCGTAAGAGACAAGGTAAAGATCTTATCTGAAGGGAATAGCCGTAAAGACGGTAAGGGTAAAGTAAGCGGTGGCGTTGGCTGGGTCAGATACATTCTGAGGATCTTCCCAGGCGCTAAATATCCTTATCAGATCGGCAACGCTAAAGGTACCATCACCGGCTACTACACTGCAAAAGCATTAAAGAAGTTATAAGGAGGTATAAGGAGTATGGCTAAATTAAAATTAGCGGACTATCTGCTGCTGGGCCGTATGGGGTTCAACAGAAAAGAGGTTTCTGAACTGGTAAATGATGAAACGGCAAATGAGCCGGAGATCGTCAGTGAAGAACCCTTGACTATGACTGATGAAGTCAAGAGTCTCATTGAGAGCCTGAAGGCAGAGATCAATGGAATTAAGGGAGACCTCCAGAAGAGCAATATTCAGAATGACGTTATGCCGGAGCCTAAAGATAGCGCCATTGACATTCTCGCTGGAGTGATCAACCCGCCAAAGAGGGAGAGTGATTAAACATGTCAGTAAACACTATGGGAATTGAACAGGCTTACGCATTGATTACAGAGCTTCACAAGGAAGCAACAGGCCGTCAGGCCATTCAGCCGGTAGACCTTACCAGCTTCATCAGCGTAGCCAATTCAACTTTACAGGCCGGATATGATACCGTACTGAACGCAATTAGTCAGGTTATCACCCGGACACTGGTAGCCGTGAGACCGTATGAACGCAAGTTTGCCGGTCTGGAATACGGTAATGACAAATGGGGAGCCATTACACGCAAGATCAGTTTTGCGGACAGAGACCCCTTAACGGATCCGTCTTACGCTCTGGTAGACGGTACCTCCGAAGATCAGTACACCGTACGCAAGCCGGATGTGCTGGAAACCAGATATGTAGGCTCACTGGTTTATACCGGTCAGCTTACCATCTTCAGAGAGCAGCTTAACGTTGCCTTCTCCAGTCCTCAGGAGTTTGCTAACTTCATGAGCGGTCTGATGGTTCACTTCTCTAACGAGCGTGAACAGTGGCTGGAAGAACTAAGCCGGGCTACTCTGGCTAACTTCATTGGCGCTAAGAAAGTAGCCAATAACGGAGTTATCCACCTGTTAACTGAATACAACACTGAGACCGGTTTATCTCTGACCGCTACTACCGTTAAGCAGCCGGCTAACTTCAACGCTTTCTGCAAATGGATGAACGCAAGAGTAGAAACCATCTCTAAAATGATGACTGAGAGATCTCAGTTATACCAGTTAACCATCACCGGTAAGAATATCTTCAGACATACCCCGGTCGCTGATCAGAAGGTCTACATTAATGCAGACTTCCTCTCTCACATGACTTCTCAGGTACTGGCTGATACTTACCATGATAACTACCTGAAGCTTGCTGATACTGAAGCCGTCAACTACTGGCAGAATATCCAGAGTCCGTATGACGTACAGGTCAAGCCGGTATATATCAACAGTTCAGGTGCCGTTGTCAATGCAAGCCAGAACCAGACGATCAACAACGTTATTGGAGTTATGTTTGATAGAGACGCTATCGGCTACAACATTTATCAGGATACTCTGGAGACTTCACCGTACAATGCTAAGGGTCAGTACTATAACCTGTTTGCTCATGTACGTGCGCAGTACCAGAATGACCTGACAGAAAAGGGAGTCCTCTTACTTCTTGATTAGTAATAGGGTTCAACTCCTTACCTATTGCTATAAGACGGCCATAACGGTTATGAGACGCTATGGCCGTCTGCAGAAGGAGGGAAGATATGATAACTGTACGCTTATATAAATGGTTTAAGAAGAAAACCAACAGTACCAAACGGCCGGGCAGCAGTATAACCTATGTTGACTACTCATGTGAGGTTAGAAGTCCTTCCAGTCTGATCAACCCTGTAGTTGAGATAAGCTCAAATAGTAATATTTTACAGCAGGGTTATACCTATGCTAGTATACCAGCCTTTCATGGCTCAATAGAGGGTAAATACTATTTTGTGGATGATGTAGTCTATGACCGTGGACTTTGGGTTTTATATCTTAAAATTGACGTATTAGCAACTTACAGAGGATATATAAGTTCTACTCAGTTGTATATCTTGAGAGCTGCTAACCACATAGACGGCAACCTGACCGACACCTACTTTCCTGCTACTAGCGAGATAACTACTAATGACGTTATCTTTGACGAGCCAGCTGCGGTAAGTTATGGATCCTCAGGAAGATATGTGCTGAACGTCATAGGAAAAGGGAATACTCCCGGAATAACTTCCTACCAGCTTACCCCTGCACAAATGCAGAACTTAATGACTGCTTTATATACTACCGCTGACGGCTATGACTGGGGAGATTTTACGCAGGGGTTCTGGAACTCGTTATTCAACCCTGAAGAAAAGATAGTCAGTTGCTTCTGGTTTCCTAAGCCCTTACTTACTTCCGGATCCGGTACAGTAAGTATGGGTCTGTGGGATAGTGGTGTTTCCGCTGCTAAGATAGATCAGTCCTCACCCGGAACACATTCCTATCAGGTGAATATCCCACGGCACCCACAGGCCAGCAGTTTTGGTAAATACTGCAACTTAAAACCCTACAGTGAATATGTGCTGGATATGGGCTTCCTGCCCTTGATCCAACTGGACAACTCAAAGCTGCTCAATGATCCTTCCATCAATATAGATATTTACCCTGATCCGCTTACCGGACTTGCTGAGGTAAAAGGTTATACCTACAACACTTCACCGTCAGCGCCAAATGAGCAGGAACTCTTCAAGCTTACCGCTCCTTATGGAGTGCCTGTTAACTTATCCTCCCAGAAGAATAACCTCGCCGGAGTCGTAACCGGAGTAGGTTCCCTGGTGGCTGGACTCGCTACTGAGTCCGTTGGACTGGGCGCTGCATTGGGTATCATGTCTGAGAGCGCCAAACAACTGGAAGGCCCTATATCTAACAGCGGTACTATCGGAAGTATTGGCGGTCATAGACTGGACAAGGTACTCTATTGCAGGTTCCGGGCAATTGTGGATAAAGACGTTGCTAATTTAGGTGGGCCTTGTTGTCAGCTTCTCCAACCTCAGAACATCAACGGCTACTTAGTAGCAGCGCAGGGACTCTTTGAATGTGAACTGGCCACAAAGTCGGAGATAGACATGGTCAATAACTTCATGACTACCGGGTTCTATTATGAATAGGAGGTGATACTATGAACAATGTACCTTATTCATACCAGTTTATGAACTTATACAACTCTGCTATAAGTCCTTCTTCAGTCCATTGTAAAAATACAGCGCTGGTAAACTACTTCAGCAGATACCTGCTTCAGAAGGCTTTATCAGTTTATGAGTTTACCGGTCTGCCTGAAGAGTGGGCCGTAAACTATTTCAAATACTGTATATTTGCCTTTGGATACTTAGCGGTATTCAATACTGAGCGGTACGGTGTGATCTGTCAGGAGTGCACGCTCTCTGACACCTATACCTTATTCCGGCAGCCTAATATCGCTATCATCACTAACCCGGTATTTAAGAAGAGCCTTCAGCTAAAGATCGGTAAAGAGTGTGAGATCATCAAGCTTCAGCCTGACTATGGCAATGTCATGGATATTGTAAGCGTCTATGCTGATATGATGGCCTTATGTCTTGAAACAGCCGGTATCAACCTTCTTAACTCCAAGACTTCTTATATCTTCATGAGTGATAATAAAGCTGCTTCAGAGTCATTTAAGAAGTTATATGACAAAGTGGCCAGCGGTGAGCCCATGGCGGTTATTGATAAGAACCTTCTGAACGAGGATGGCAGTAAGAACTGGGACTTCTTCCTGCAGAACGTTGGCCAGAACTTCATAGTTGATAAGGTCATGGATGCACTTAAAAACCTTGAGGACCAGTTCAATACCAGAATAGGTATACCCAATGCTAATACTCAGAAGAGGGAGCGCCTGATCACGGATGAAGTAAAAGCTAATGATGTAGACACACATTCATTAGTATACTTATGGTTAAACACTCTCAGAGACGGTTTAGAGCGTGTTAACAAGCGTTTTAGCCTTAACCTAGGTGTAGAATATAAGTATGAGGAAACGGCTCTGGAGGTGGCTGAAAATGGCTAATGGACAGTTATTATCAATAATGGGTCTCTATAACTACTACCCGGCTATCTTTGATAACCTGAAGGTACCTAAGCAGATGGATAAGCAAGTCCTGATCAATAACTTAGTATTAGAACTTGCTGAACTTGAATTGCTATACCCTTCAGCGGAGCTTATGCGTACCGCTATTGGTTATTGGAGTGAGTCAAGGATCCACGAATGGGAGAGAGTAGCAGAAGTCCTGTACAAAGACTATGACCCCTTTATAAATATCAAAAGAGATGAAAGAAGAACTATCCATCAGACAGACGGCAGTACTTCTAGCAACTCCGGAACTTCCAGCGATAACGTAAATGCATGGAATGACGGTATGACTCCGAGAACTTCCTCACAGTCTAATATCTCTGGTTCAGATACCGGAGAACTGCACCGGACTGAGACATACCATTTGGAAGGAGATAGCGCTATCCGAGACGCTCAGGACATAGTTAAACTGGAGATCGGTATACGCTCTGAATATGACCTGTACTCTTATATCATCACTGAGTTTAAGAACAGGTTCTGCCTATTGGTTTACTAGGAGGTGAATTATAATGGCAACAAAGAAAACTACTGAAGTAAAAGAAGTCAAGGAAGTTGAAGTTAAAGACGCTCCTATTGTCAAGTCCTATGATGATGGCTCAGGATCTACTGACTTCACCATGGAAGGGCCTTTTGACGCTGTTATCAGATTTGGCCCTGCAGCGATACTCACACTACACCTTGACCTGACTAACTTTACCCTCAGCGGCACTCTGCAGGATATTCCGGCTGAGTATGAGGGTTCATTTACCGCAGAGATCAGTTAGGAGGTATCAGTATGGGTTTATATGAACAATTCCCTTATACCAACCTGCATGAACTGAACCTTGACTGGATCATCAACGAAATAAAGAAGTTAGGTGAAGCTATCGGTCAAACAGACTTTGCTATCACGTATGCTGATCCGTTTCAATGGGATATTAATACCGCCTATGGTAAGTATACGTTAGTACAGTCAGGATACTTCTATTATCTCTCTATGAGAGACGTACCGGCAGGTGTTGATATTGCAGATACTTCCTACTGGCTTGAAGTTGCAGACTTTGACAATGCCCTTGAGGGTATGGCAGCAGATATTTGCACTAACCAGTTTGACAGTCATAGTGCAGTAAGAGCTTATCAGGCCGGAGACATATTCTGGATGGATCTGAGGCTTTACAGAGCGAAGGTCAATATTGCTGCCGGTTATCCCATTACGACCACCGGCTCATTAGCCAACGCTGAGCCTTACGTGTTCCTAGACTATATAAAGGGTCTGCTACAGGATATTACGGATGATGTAGACAGCGCTTTATCTAGGCTTAATCAGTTTGAGAGCAACACATACCTTCAGGACAACGAACTCTTTACAGTTGAAGGTACGGCCTTCATGGATGGCTATATAACCTCAGGCAGCGCTGCGTGGGTCATTATGGTACCTATTGCGAAGAAGATGGATAATGTCTCCAGCGTCTCTGTAGAAGGCACCTGCACCGGTACCGGCAGACTTGCTACCGGTGGTTATGTTGAGGGTAGCTCTTTGGAGATCTCCTCTTATGTAGACTCTGTCTCCTTGATCAAGTCTCAGAACGTAGTAAGGCTAGTCCTGCGTAAAACCGGTGGCTGGCAGTCAGGTGGCTCTACCATCACCAATAACTCCTCAGCTTCCTTCCAGATCGCTGGTAATAGTTCATTACAGTTGAGGTTCTCAGAGTAGCATTGACACCCTGCTACCTGCAGAATAGAGGTCAGCGCTTCTTTCAAGTCTTTCTAGGCGCTGGCCTTTTCTTATGGCCAAACGGCAGGGCTGTAGTTAGGCCGTGGTATAGGTAAGACCTTTGGCGCTTTATTATGGGCCATTCAGAACCACGCAAAGTTCATATTTATGAGAAGGACTCAGGTACAGGTTGATATGATCAAGTCCGAGGAAATGAACCCCTTCAACGCTTTAACCAG
>JAEEGL010092511.1_pt1 | contig 12430 bp, 13 predicted proteins | sample 9134231 | NCBI WGS metagenome assembly JAEEGL01 (sample SAMN16246548, study PRJNA631951) | gut metagenome | biome: gut microbiome; feature: rumen; material: fiber-attached | host: Bos | place: Iran: Karaj | collected 2018-10 | reverse complement strand
GCGCGCGAGCTGCTCACGACCGCCACGATGCCGTATGTCGTCACGCTCGGCGAAAACGAGCGCTCCATCCCGCACGTCCCCGGCGGCCTGAAGTTCTACGACGTGTTCGATCCGCAATTTGTCCCGGCGCTCCGCGCGCACATCGCGAAGCGCTTCCGCGAGGACGCCGCCGCGCGCCATGCTCGCACCGACCCGTTCTGCATCGGTTTCTTCTTTGACAACGAGCTCCAGTTCAACCCCTGCGTCGCCAAGGCGGTTGCCGCGCCATACGCCGAGTGCGCGGCCAAGCGCGAACTGATCCGCCGCGCCTACGCGAAGTACGGGCAGGACATCGCCGCGCTCAACGCCGCATGGGGGACGAACTTCGCCGACTGGGAGGCGGCGAAGGCCATCGCGTCCGAGCCGAAGGGCCCGGGCTGGCGTGAGGACCGCAACGCCTTCCAGACCGAATGGTTCGACCGCTACTTCCGCGCGGTCAAGGCGGTCATCGCGGCCGCCGCGCCGGGCAAGCTGTATCTTGGTTGCCGCTTCGTCGGCTTCCGCCAGAGCGGGCTTCTGTGGAACGCGGCGGCGAAGCATTGCGACGTCGTGTCCGTCAACGCCTACGCCAACTCGATCTTCAACCTCTCGAAGAAAATCATGGACGGCGGAGTGCAGAAGCCCATCCTGCTCGGTGAGTTCCACTTCGGGTGCCTGGACCGCGGGATGTTCAAGGCGAGCCTCTGCCCGGTGGGCGACCAGACGGAGCGCGGGCGCTCGTACGCGCGCTTCGTCGAAGGGGCGCTACGGCATCCGCTGCTCGTCGGCTGCCACTGGTTCCAGTACCGCGACCAGCCGCTTATCGGGCGCGGCGACGGCGAGGCGTACCAGTGCGGCTTCGTCGACGGCACCGACCGCCCCTACCGCGAGCTCTGTGCCGCGGCGCGCGACATCGGCGAGACGATGTACGCAATCCGGTCGGGACACTAGCCCTGCGCCGGGTGCGCGAACACCGTGTACACGCTCGCGGCCTTGCCGTCCATCGTGAAGATCGCGCTGTCGCAGTCGAACGCCACGGGCTTGTCCTCGCCATCCCGCGCCCGCAGGGTTCCGGGGGGGCACTCGGCGATCATCGGCGCATGGTTGGCCATCACGCCGAACGCGCCGTACGACGAACGCATCTCGATGATCCAGACCTCGCCCTCGAAGACGGGGCCCTCCGGCGTGACGATGCGGAGTGGGAACGTGTTCATGGCGGGATGTCGCTACGCTTGGAGCGTCTTGGCCTTCGCACGCGCGTCCTCGATCGTCCCGACCATGTAGAAGGCCGCCTCGGGGAGCTCGTCCGCCTCGCCCGCCAAAATGGCCGCGAACGAGCGGATGTTGTCCTCCAGCTTGACGAATACGCCGGGGATGCCGGTGAACGTCTCCGCCACGTGGAACGGCTGGGAGAGGAAGCGCTGGATCTTGCGGGCGCGGGCCACGGCGAGCTTGTCCTCGCGCGAGAGCTCGTCCATGCCGAGAATGGCGATGATGTCGCGCAGCTCCTGGTAGCGCTGGAGGAGCTCCTGGACGCCGTGCGCCACGCGCACGTGCTCCTCGCCGACGACCGAAGGGTCGAGCATCGAGGAGTTCGACGTAAGCGGATCCACGGCCGGATAGATGCCCTGTTCGACGATCGCGCGCGAGAGCTCGGTCGTGGCGTCAAGGTGCGCGAAGGTCGTCGCGGGGGCAGGATCCGTGTAGTCGTCGGCGGGCACATAGACGGCCTGCACCGACGTGACGGACCCGTCGCGTGTGGACGTGATGCGCTCCTGGAGCTCGCCCATCTCGGTGGCGAGGGAGGGCTGGTATCCGGCGGCCGAGGGGATGCGCCCGAGCAGCGCCGAGACCTCCGAGCCCGCCTGGGTGAAGCGGAAGATGTTGTCGATGAACAGCAGCACGTCCTGGTGCATCACGTCGCGGAAGTGCTCCGCGATCGTCAGCGCCGAGAGCGCCACGCGGGCGCGGGCGCCGGGCGGCCCGTTCATCTGGCCGAAGACCATCGAGGTCTTGTCGAGCACGCCCGAGTCGCCCATCTCCTTGTAGAGGGCCGTGCCCTCGCGGGTGCGCTCTCCGACGCCCGCGAAGACGGAATAGCCGCCGTGCTCGTGGGCGATGTTGTGGATGAGCTCCTGGATGAGCACGGTCTTGCCGACGCCGGCGCCGCCGAAGAGCCCGATCTTGCCGCCGCGCCGGTACGGCGTGAGCAGGTCGATCACCTTGATGCCCGTCACGAACACCTGCGCCTCCGGATTCTGCTCCGTGAACGCGGGGGGCTCGCGGTGGATGGGGTCGTACGAGGCCGCCTCGATGGGGCCGCGCCCGTCGATGGGGTTTCCAAGAAGGTCCATCACGCGGCCGAGCGTGCCCTTGCCCACCGGCATGCGGATGGGCGCGCCGGTGTCGAGGACGTCCTCGCCGCGGCACAGCCCGTTGGTGTCCTGCATGGCGACCGTGCGCACACGGCAGTCCCCGAGGTGCTGCTCCACCTCGAGCGTCATGTTCATCGGCTCGGGGCCAAGCAAAGGATTGGTGGTCTTGAGGGCGGTGAGGAGGGCCGGCCGATAATGGCCGGAGAACTCGACGTCGACGACGGCGCCAAGCACCTGGATCACGCGCCCATGTTCGCTGGTTGTGCTCATGGGGCGGGATTATACCGCATTCGCGCCCTCCGCGCCATGGGCACTGGAAAACCGCGCCCGACTGTGCGACAATACCCGCACCACCCGCGAAAGGGACAGACCCGCACCATGAAGACCTTTGAAGACCTCTTTGCCGAACTCACCCGCAAAGCCGCCACGAACAACCCCGACTCCAGCACCGTGAAAGAACTTGCCAAAGGCAAGCACTTCATCGGCAAGAAACTCGTCGAGGAGGCCGCGGAGTCCTGGATGGCCGCAGAATACGAGGGGAAGGAGCGCACCGCCGAGGAGCTCTCCCAGCTCCTCTACCACGCCCAGGTCATGATGATCGCCAACGGCCTCACGCTCGACGACATCTACAAGGTGCTCTAGCCGATGAAGCCGTTCGATTCCATCGAGGACGTCGCCGAGGACCTGCGCCGCGGCAAGTGCGTCCTGGTCGTCGACGACGAGGACCGCGAGAACGAGGGCGACGTCATCTGCGCCGCCGAGCACGCGACGCCCGAGAACGTCAACTTCATGGCCAAATACGCCCGCGGGCTCATCTGCATGCCCATGTCGCGCGAGTTCACCGAGCGCCTCGACCTCCCCCAGATGGTCGAGGAGAACACCGAGCGCCAGGGCACCGCCTTCACCGTCTCTGTCGACTACGCGGACACCGCCACCGGCATCTCCGCCGTCGAGCGCTCCCTCACCGCGCTCAAGGTCGTCGACGAGCCCACCCGCCCCTCCGATTTCCGCCGTCCGGGCCACATGTTCCCCCTTGAGGCCCGCGCCGGAGGCGTCCTGCGCCGCGCCGGCCACACCGAGGCCACCGTCGACCTGCTGCGCATCGCCGGACTCAAGCCCTGCGGCCTCTGCTGCGAGATCATGCGCGACGACGGCACCATGGCCCGCCTCCCCGACATCCAGGCCTTCCGCGAGGCGCACGGCCTGCGCCTCTGCTCCATCGCCGACCTCATCGCCTACCGCAGCCGCACCGAACATCTCGTCCGTTGCGTCGAGGAGGTGGACATGCCCACCCGCTACGGACGCTTCCGCCTGCGCGCCTACCAGTCCGCCGACGGCTTCGACCACCTCGCCCTCGTCAAGGGCGACCTCCGCGCCGCCCCCCGGCCGCCCCTCGTGCGCGTCCACAGCGAATGCTTCACCGGCGACGTCCTCGGCTCCTGCCGGTGCGACTGCGGCCAGCAGCTCCATGCCGCCATGGCCATGATCGAGCGCGAGGGCTTCGGCGCCGTCATCTACCTGCGCCAGGAGGGCCGCGGCATCGGCCTCGTCAACAAGATGCACGCCTACCACCTCCAGGAGCAGGGACTCGACACCGTGGAGGCGAACGTGAGGCTCGGCTTCCCGCCCGACCTGCGCGACTACGGCGTCGGCGCCCAGATCCTCGCCGACCTCGGCCTCCACGACATCCGCATCCTCACCAACAACCCCCGCAAGATCGCCGGCCTCGAGGGCTACGGCCTGCGCATCGTCGAGCGCGTCCCCATCGTCATCGAGCCCGGTGAGTTCGACGCCCGCTACCTCGCCACCAAACGCGAGAAGATGGGGCACCTCCTCTAACCCCTCCCGTCCGCCGCCACCCCGGCGCCAGCCATGAACATCCACACCATGAACGGCTTCTGGGAACGGGCCCGGGGCCTGCTCGGGAAGAAAGGGCTTCCCGAGGGCGACGTGTACCTGTTCCCCCGCTGCAACGCCGTCCATACGTTCGGCATGCGGTTCGCGCTCGACATCGCGTTCCTCGACCGCGACGGCCACGTCGTCTCCCTCCACGAGAATGTCCGCCCTTGGCGGATGGTCTTCGGGGGACGCAAGGCGTCCGCGACCGTCGAGGCGCAGGCCGGATGGCTGGGAAAGGCGCTTCGCGCCTCTTCGCCGTTCGGATGCCCGCCTCCGGGGCCTTCTACTCGACAATCGCCTTGAGGCGGAAGAATCGCGACGGCCCGGTGTCGGGAATCAGCACGGTATTCCCGGAAACCTCGTGCACGTCCGCGGCGCCGGACGACCAGTCCGCGAGATTCGTCGTGGACAGGATCTTGAGGATGACGCCATTGGTGGTGACGATCGGCGAAAGCCCAAGAAGGGCCCGGCCGGACGCGTCCACCGAAATGGACGAAATCGGCGAGAAGTCCTCGGTCGGCTTGCCGAAGACGTAGCGGAACACATTCTCCACGCCGCCGGTGATTTCCTCGGGGCCGCCAAGCCCCTGGTCGCCCGCCCATGCCTCGTAGGGCGAGAGCGGGGCCGCCAGATCGCCGGACCATTCCAACGTGAAGGCCCCGGAGCCGTCGTACCCCATCACACCGACGATGCGGTATGTGGCCCCCTCCTCGACGGAGAGGTCGAGCGACGTGACATAGTCGGTTGCGTCATGTTCTATGGCGTACGCCAACCTGTTGTCCAGCGAGAGCGAGTCGCCCGTATAGACCGCGATATAGGTTGGATAAATGTATCCTCCGCCCAAACAGGACGTCTGGAAGGTCATTGTCCCGGTACCGGGTGCCGTCCACTCGTACCAGATGGTCCGACACTGGAAATAACAGATGTCGGTGAAGCCGTCATCGCTTAGGTGTTGCGTATGATAGGGCTCGTCGGCTTCGACCGTATAGGCCGAGTTGTCGTCGATGACGAGCGTTCCGCTGGCACCGGAGATGGGGATGGGGTCGGCGAAATAGTCGCCCTGCGGCGCCCCCTGCGCGGCATCGTAGGTATAGGTCGCGCGGACGACGGGGCTCGGATTCTTGCCGGACGAGAACGCGCGTGCCGCGATCGTGACAGTGTCACCGAGGGTGATCGGCCCCAGATAGATGTCGCTCGTCTCGGTTGGATCGGACCCGTCGAACGTGTAGCGAATCGTCGCGTCCGAATCGGAGCAGATGATCGTCACATTGGTGGCGGGGTAGAAAAGGCAGCCATCGGGAGAAAACACGGGAGCGGGGGTCGCCTTCAGACCCGTGAGGACGATGTCGTTGCCATAGCTGTTGCCGATCGTGCCCGCGCCATCCCCACACCAGCCGCGCCTTCCGGACTCCGTGACAACATACGTTCCGGTCGTGTCGGCAAGCGTGACGGAGACGGAGCCATCGACGCTGTCCTTGGCCGCGACGACGACGTAGTCCCCCGCCGGAGCGAAAAAGGAGTAGATGCCGTTCGCGTCGGACGTCGTCGTGGCGATCGTTTCCCCGTTCCTCATCAGCACGACGCCCGCCCCGGCGACCGGCACGAGCGAGGCGTCGAGGACGCGGCCGCTCGCGATGGACCCGGTGTTCGTGGGAAACACGTTGAAGAGGTAGCCGTCGATGACGCTGAACGCAAAGTTGCTCGTGCCGAGATTCGGCGGGTTGTACCAGGCGTCGTCGAGTCCCGCCCACCCCATGTTGAGGTGCACGTAGAAGTCATCGCCCGAATAGCCGTAGCCGTCGATGACAACCGAGTGGCCTCCGGCGCCGGACACGCCCAGCCCGACTGGGCAACGCGCGTCGAGGTTCGGGATGACGCCCCGCTTGAAATGCTCCAGGTCATAGCTCTGTCCGGTCCCGTAATGGACGGCCTTGGCGCTGGCGTAGCCGAAGTCGATCGGTAGGCACGCGACACCCGAGTAAAGGGAGGAGCTGCTGTTTCGCAACGTCCAGTTCATCTCGACCGTGACGCCCACGTCGAAGCAGAGCTTGCCGATCTCCTGCCTCTGGGCCACGGTGGCCCCGCTCGCCGGAACGAGCGGCATGTTGTCCCACTCGTAGACACCGCCCATCATCGTCGCGAACGCGGGCGAACCGTCAACGGCGCAGGGATAGGTGTGGGAAACGACGGATGCCGTCGGGAACCGCCAGTAGCGCATGATCTGCGCGATGGCCGTCGCCGTGCAGCCGCAGACGAAATTGCTCGGCGTGTAATAGTTGTAGCAGGGTTCGCCATCGCTGGTGTTGTCCCGGGTCGACTGGCTCCACCGGGACTGGAGAAGCGGCTCGACGCGCACGTCGGAGACGGAGGACACCCCCTGCATGGATCGCGGCCGCGGGGTTCCGGCATGGGCTCCGTCTTCCGCGAGAAGCGCCGCCCATTTGCGCTGCGCCGCCGTCGGCCCGGCGGCGGACTTCGGCATGGTCCCTCTCTTGACCGCCGGGGCGGCCGTGTCCCGGACAACGCCCGCCACGGCCTCGCGCGCGGCGATGTCGCCGCGCAGGAGCGTCCAGAAGGGGCTGGCTTCGTCGGGAACGACGCCGTCGCCCGTTTCGGAGAACGCGAGGACGGGGTCCACAAGGTCGTCGGCCGAAAGGACGACGTAGCCGCCTCCCTCGAATTTCGCGATGTGGAGCCGCGCGCCCGTGGCGGGATCCTCGAGCTCGTCCACGGACGTGACGGTCCGCCCCGCGGGGAGCCTGCCCATCGCATAGCCGCGGCCGACCCACGCCGTGGCGGCGCGGGCGGCGTCGTCCGGGGAGACTTCCGCGGCAAAGGCAACGGCGGAGACAAGGGCCAGAAGAGGAAACAGGCGTTTCATGGCTAGAGAATGGAAGCACCAACAGGGAACACAGGCAAGTATAACCGAAAGGATCGGGAAGGGCAATGGCGCGTTCGCTGGGGAGACCAAACGTTGTCCGCCTTCTGTCTCGCGCTGTTCGGCGACGACAACGTTTTGTCACACCCCCTTCTTACCTGCCCTTGCGCACCACCCCGCAATGTGCTATCGTTTTCCCCGATGCAACGCGCACGGCTCCAACTTCCACGATTCGGGCAGGGACGCTCCGGACAGGCGATGGTCGAATACATCGTCTGCCTGGCCATCCTCGTCACGCTGACCGGCCTGCTGGCGCTCCTGCTCGTCACCATCCGCGAAAACAGCGGCCGAGTCCTCGACCTGGTCGCCTCCGAATACCCTTGAAAAGGAGAACACAACATCATGCGCATCCGCACTCCCAAAAGCCGCCGTGGCCAGACCATGGTCGAGTACATCATCATTGTCGCCGTCGTCGCCATCGGTGGCCTCGTCCTCTTTGGAATCTTCGGAGACACCCTCAAGAAGAAGATGAGCGGCGTCATCAGCTCCCTCGACGAGGACAAGGGCTCCGAGGCGCAGTCCGCCGCCGACGAAAATTCCGCCGAGCAGCTGAAGTCCTTGGACGCCACCGGCATCTAACTCCGTCTTGAACCCCTTTCCCCGACCGCGCTCCGGCCAGGCGATGATCGAGTCGCTCCTCGTCGTCCTTGTCCTGTGCCTTCTTTTCTTCGGCCTGCTCCAAGTGGCGCTCGTCTTCCAAGCGGACGAGATCCTGCACCACTCCGCCGCGAGGGCCGCGCGGTCGCGCTCCGTCGGGTTCAACGACTGGATGGCGACCAAGGCCCAGCGCGTCGCCGCCATCCCCAACTCCGGGGCCCTGCTCGAACCCGTCCTCGGCACCCCCCTGCCGGTCTTCGACGACACGATGTCGCCCGGCGAGAAGTGGGACTCCTCCATCGACCCGGCCCGCACGTACCAGCGCTCGGACAAGGCCGCCATGGAGCTCGCCCGCATCCCCTTCTATCTCGCCTCCGAGAACCACCTCCGCGGCCAGGGCATCCTCGACTACGAGGAGTGGCAGAACCACGCCTTCGACGTCTCCGTCCAGTCCTCCAACCCCCTCGCCGCTGCGCTCGGCGGCGCCGGCACCCTCCGCGGGACCGTCCGCCAGCGCTACCCCCTCTGGATGCCCTTCCACCGGCTCTTCTACCGCCCCGAGCCGGACGCCGAGGGCACCGACCGCGTCACCCTTTCGGGCGAGTCGGAGATCCTCGACCATGCGTCGCTCTACCTCGCCCTCTAGCGCCCTCCCCCCGTCCGTGGGAACCCGTCCCGCCGGGGTCCGGGGACAGGCCATCGTCTTCCTCCTGATGGCCCTCGTCATCCTCTTCTTCGTCCTCCTCTGGAGCGCCGACCTCCACCGCTTCATCTCCGTCAAGGACCGCAGCCAGAACGCCGGCGACGCCGCCACCCTCGCCGCCGCCCGCTGGCAGGCCACCTCGCTCAACCTCATGGGCGAGCTCAACCTCCTCCATGCCCTCGCGCTCGCCGCCGGCGACGCCGCCGCCGTCGATCTCGTCACCAACACCCAGGCCCGCCTCTGCTACACCGGCCCCATGACCGCCTTCGCCGCCGCGCAGCAGGCCGCCAAGCTCAACGGGATCCCCGTCCACGACGAGTTCACGGACTTCGTCCGCGAACGCGCCGCCGTCGTCCGCACCGGCTACGCCGGCAACTTCGGGAGCAACGCCTCCGCCTTCGTCGAGCCCTACCCTGGCGCATGGTCCGAGTACGCCGCCATGATCGACGCCGTCGCCGCCGACGGCGTCGCCGCCGGCGCCGACAACGCCGTCTTCTACACCGACGCCTCCGGCGCGCACACGCTCCTCGACACCGGCTTCTACGACGCCATCGCCGGACGCATCTGGTGCTGGTTCCACTTCCACGCCCCCAAGCTCCTGACCTCCTACACCTCCCCCTCCTGGTGGGATCCGCTCCCCAACCTCCCCCGCCCCCATTACGCCAACAGCGAGTTCTTCTCCCTGCGCCTCTCCCCCTCCCTCCGTCCGCTCCGCGCCGTCGTCGGCGGCCATCCCGACCGCCTCCTCGGCCTCGCCGAGGACGCCGGCCATCCCCTGCCCTTCCCGTCCGCCGAAACCAACGACTATTGGAACGCCGAAAGCCAGGTTTGGTACGTCTACTCCGGCCACGAGTGGGGCCGCTGGAACACCCTCGATCCCCCCTTCCCCGTCAAAGGCCACATCCGCCCCGAATATGACTACGAAGGGGCCGACGCCGTGGCCCGCGTCGAGACCTCCGTCGAACGCTTCACCACTGGCGCGGACGGCGCCGGCGCAGGCGGCGACAGCGTGGTCTGGACCGCCGCCGGCAAGCCCTTCGGCTACCTCGAGCCCGACGGCGCCAAGGTCGTCCCCAACGCCTACGGCCTCGTCCTGCCCGCCTTCCGCGACGTGCGCCTCATGCCCATCGACGCCGCGACCGGCGGCGCCGGAGGCAGTTTCAAGATGGCCTGGCGCCGCCACATCACCGAACACCTTCCCGACTACCTCCGGCGCGGCACCGCCGCCTGCCGCCCCAACTGCTGGTACTGCCGCCAGCTCATCGTCTGGGAGAACCCCGTCTTCCGCAAGAACGGCGCCGAATGGCTCCGCAAGAACAGTGACCGCTGCACCGTCACCGGCGGCGGCCCCGGCGACTCCGGCGGCACCCAACACGCGCACTAGCCCCGTTTCCACCATGTCCCACGAACCCGACCTCCCCCCCTCGCCCAAGGACGAACGCATCGCCGCGCTCGTCCGGAGCCTCCTCCAGGAACTGGGCGAAGACCCCGACCGCGAAGGCCTCCGCGACACCCCGCTCCGCGTCGCCCGCTCCCTCCGCTTCTTGACCCGCGGCATGTCGCAGACCCCTGCCGAAGCCGTCGGCCACGCCCTCTTCGAGAGCGGCTCCAACGACATGGTCGTCTTACGCGACATCGAGGTCTATTCCCTCTGCGAGCACCACCTGCTCCCCTTCTACGGGCGTTGCCACGTCGGCTACATCGCGCGCGGGAAAGTCCTCGGCATCAGCAAGATCGCCCGGATCGTCGACGTCTTCTCCGCGCGTCTCCAGATCCAGGAGCGCCTCACCGCCGAGATCGCCCGCGCCATCCGGGACTCCGTCGACGCCGAGGGCGTCGGCGTCGTCATGGAGTGCCGCCCCCCCTGCATGATGATGCGCGGCGTCGAAAAGCAGAACTCCGTCCTCACCACCTCCTCCGTCCTCGGCACCTTCCGCTCCAACGCCTCCACCCGCGCCGAATTCATGAACCTCGTGCGTCCTCGCCCCTAGCATCGCCTTCCGCCATGACCCGCTACGCCTTCGTCAACACCCTCACCCTCTCCCGCGCCCCGCTCGCCCTCCTCGCCGTCGCCTGCTCCCTCCTCAACCTCGCCTACCCCTCCTGGGGCTGGATTGTTGCCACCGCCGTCCTCCTCGCCCTCTCGGCCCTCACCGACCTCTTCGACGGGAAGCTCGCCCGCAAATGGGGCGTCGTGAGCCGCTTCGGCGCCCTCGCCGATCCGCTCATGGACAAGGTGTTCTACATCCTCACCCTCCCCACCGCCACCTTCCTCGCCCTCTACTCCGAGGACGTCGTCCACGCCTCCGTCCTCCTCGCCCTCGACATCGTCTCCATCGGCCGCGACCTCTGGGTCTCGTTCCTGCGCGCCGCCACCGCCGGCACCTCCGCCAAAATGGGCGCCAGCTGGGCCGGCAAAATCCGCACCGCCCTCGCCTTCCCCGTCATCGCCATCGTCCACCTCGCGCTCGGCATCCGCGTCCTCGCCCTCCACGAAAAGACCTCCCTCGTCCTCCCCTCCGCGCCCCTCTACGCGCTCGAAGCCGTCATCCTCGCCGCCACCCTCTGGTCCGCCGTCTCCTACACCCGGTACTACCTGCCGTTCCTGACGGACGCCGAAAAATGCGCGTAAGCATCCTCACGCCCACCCTCAATTCGGCCCGCACGCTGGAGGCGTGCCTGGCTTCCGTCCGGGCCCAGGACGTCCCGGCGGAGAACGTCGAGATCATCGTCGCCGACGCGGGCTCCTCCGATGACACGGCCGCCATCGCCCGCCGCTTCGGCGCGCGCGTCGTCCCGAACCCCCTGCGTACGGGCGAGGCCGGCAAGTCCGCCGCCCTCGCCGTCGCCACCGGCGAGCTCGTCGCCCTCATCGACAGCGACAACATCCTCCCCTCCCCCGACTGGCTCCGCCGCATGACCGCGCCGTTCGCCGACCCCGCCGTCTTCGCCTCCGAGCCGATCCGCTACGACCGCCGCGCCTTCGACCCCGCCCTCACGCGCTACTTCGCCCTGCTCGGCATGAACGACCCGCTCTGCCTCTTCGCCGGGAACTACGACCGCGAATGCGCCGTCACCGGCCGGTGGACAGGCCTCCGCGTCCCCACCGAAAAACGCGACGGCTACCTCGCGCTCGACCTCGGCGCCGCCCCCGGCGGCGCCCTCCCCACCCTCGGCGCCAACGGCACGATCCTGCGCCGTTCCGTCCTCGCCGACGCCACCACCGCGCCCTACTACTTCGACATCGACGTCATCCAGCAGCTCGTCGCCGCCGGCCATACGCGCTTCGCGAAGGTCGACATCGGCATCGTCCACCTCTACGCCGGCCGCCTCCGCGACTTCTCACGCAAGCAGGACCGCCGCGTCCGCGACTTCCTGCACTTCCGCCACCGTGGAGGCGCCGCGTCCCCCGCCCAATCCACGCGGTCGTACTCCTGGAAAAAGTCCGGCATGGCGCGGGGTGTGCTCCTCTTCTCGCTCGCGACGGCCACGGTCGTCCCGCTCCTGGCGCAGATGCTCCTCGGGGCGATGCGCCGCCCCGACCGCGCCTGGTGGTACCACCTGCCCGTCTGCTGGACCACGCTCCTGCGCTACGCCTCCGCCGTGCTTCTCGCGCCTTTCCGCCGCTCCGCCCCCGCCCCGCGCGACCGCTGGCAACGCGCGCCGTAACATCCGGGCGGCCGGCAGACGCCCCTCCCCCACCCTTCCCATGCGATCCTCCCCCCTCCCCACCGACGACCCTTCCCCCGTCTTCCGGCTCGAGGCGCCCTACGCCCCCTCCGGCGACCAGCCCGAGGCCATCGAGGCGCTCGCGCGCGGCTTCGCCGGCCCCGACCCCGGCGGCGGCCGCAAGCTCGTCCTGGAGGGCGTCACCGGCTCCGGCAAGACGTTCACCATGGC
>JAEEGL016236051.1_pt1 | contig 12431 bp, 11 predicted proteins | sample 9134231 | NCBI WGS metagenome assembly JAEEGL01 (sample SAMN16246548, study PRJNA631951) | gut metagenome | biome: gut microbiome; feature: rumen; material: fiber-attached | host: Bos | place: Iran: Karaj | collected 2018-10 | reverse complement strand
TTTTGTCTTCATTATTTCCTTGGTTCCTTAATTCCTTAGACCAAAAAACTCTGCGGGACATTAGAATTACCCGTGAAACCATTAAGCGTGAAGCCGATGTGATGGCAAAAGATTTTGAAAGCCTCAGGAAAAAGCTGAAGGCTCTGGAACTCAAAGTCCGGAAGGTGTCCGACATTGATTTCGCCAAGATTAAAGGCGACCTTGATACTACCGAGATGTACCTCGCCCTTATCCGTGGAGTCGTCACGATGAAATAAATGATCTGACATCAGACATCATACATCTTACATCAATTGGTGTTTATCACTCTTGCAGAGAGACAAGATTTCTTCTCAGCTAACGCATCAAATCAAAGATATATGCGAGGCTTTTTGCCTCTCTAATTATTTACGTGGTAGTATCAAATTATTATGGATAAGACACTTCGCTCCATTTATCTTCGGTTAGATGTTAATATGCAACATCTAACAAGCAAGGCTATTGCTCAAATCATCGTTAAACTCATATATGCTAATAATGGCGGTATGAGAAAGAATGAGATTAAGGATGCATTAGCTAAGGTAAACGAGTGGAGGCATATTGACAGTAAGGAAGTAGATAATATCCTAGATAATTTGGTACCAAAGGAAGTAAAACTTCATAATGGCTTATATACTCTTTCAACACCAAAGCGGGACAATATTCGCAAATCCATAGAAGACTCGGAAAAGAGGAAAGAAATAATAATAGACACCTTCTTCGGACGGTTGAATAGTAGTAGAGACGATATTCGCGAATGGCTCACTGATGTAAGTATTAAGTTCTTTGAGGTATTTTCAGACGAATGGATTTCCGATTTATCTGCTCATACCAACCATGTCACAAGAAACGAGAGTGCAATCAGACAATTAATAACGAATCGAACAAACAACAATAAGTATATAGATGCTGAAGATAAGAAAGTACTTCCAGGAAGGTTCTTTGAATTTGTTAATACACGCAATTCGCTAGTTATCGATTACCTCTGGGAGTATGGAACATCAGCATTTGCATCTATACTTATAACGAATAAGCATGGTGTTGATAAACTAACTCTTGATACTTTCCGCGATAGTGTTTGTATATTAGATACAAATATCTTGCTGTTCATTGCCCTTGAAAGTCGTTTCAAAGAAGCAATGGCTGCTCTAGAGAAAGTTTTTCAAGATTTGAACGTAAAAGTAAAAATCCTATATATCACAAAGAAAGAATACGAAGGTAAAGTTAGATGTCAGCGTATAGCAACGCTTCATAATTTGGAAAAATATGGTTATGATGTAACCGCAATGCCCAATGATGATTTTACAAATTATGCTCGCCATCTTAAATGCAGATCAGTATCTGATTTCGAAAATTTCTTTGATTATAAACTAGCACTTCCTAAGCATATAAAAGAAGAGGTAGCAATAGACCTTCTAGATAATGATAAGGAACTTGCCAAAGAGATAGAGAAAGCTCAAAACGATGAGACTCTTTTGAATAAACTGAAGGATATTTTCCTTTCCATTGTACGTAGGAAAAAAGGCGTATCTGCCACATGTCATGATATAGGACTGTTGGAAGGAGTCAGATTCCTTAGAAAGAGGGGTGAACCAAAAGAAGAAAAGTATTTCATATTATCTGAGGAAATATCTGTTATTCAATATTCTAAGTCCTGTGGATTTAGGATGGGACTACCATTATCTCTTCGTGTAGATACGCTTATAAATATGCTTGCCGTTAATAATGGCGGTGATACATTTGATGCATCAGACTACAAATCACTCTTTGCCAATCTTATACGTATGGAACTTATCCCTCACAGAGATACTTTCCGACAGACGGAACTATATAATCTCTATAAGATGAATTTCCGTATAGCTAATCTCCCCCCTGAACGTGTAAAGGAAATTGCAATGGAGATGCATCATAAGTATCTCGATGGTGAAGATGAAAAAGAATTGCTTCGTGATCTTAATGATATGGTCACCAAAGGTGAAATCAAGGTAGGCGATGAATTGGAGGAAACAAAAGGTCTACTTTATGAGTCAGATAAGCAAAAACAAAGATTAGAGGAAAGTGAAAAGAAGGCGATTCTGGCATTAGAGAATAATATTAGAGAACAGGTAAGCAAAGAGTACGATGAAGAAACTGCTAAAATGAAAAAGAAGTATAAGCGTGATGCACCACTCCTTTATGCATTCATCGCTTTTGTTCTTATAGGTGCAATCATGTCTGGGGCTATTGGAACCTCTGTTATTGCCAGCTTGCTTGTTAGTATAGTTGCTGGTATTGTTACTGGTGTATTTTTTAATCATCGTGCAGATAAAGTTGTAATAAAGAAAAGGATGTCAGATAGAGAATTTTTTATCAGACATGAGACTGAGTTTAGATTGCAGAAACAACTGAAGTAGTTTTTTTATAAGAATGTCTGAAGTAAGCGAAGCGATACAAGCGAAATGTCTCGCCTTTGGCGACCGCTATAAAGCTCAATGATTACCAGCTTGAGCAGGCAGCTAATAAGAAGCCTGGCGACAAGATGGTAAATGGAAAACGAGTCTATAACAAAATGTCAGGGGCCTGCTATCCTTAGTACTGTGAATGCAATAGCATTGACAAATCAGTTATAAAAACGATGAAGATCTCCACTATCCAAATAAAGGATTATCGCAGTATTACGGAGGCAAAACTTTCTTTAGGAGATATTACCATTTTGTTGGGTAAGAATAACGAAGGAAAGTCCAATCTTCTGATGGCGGTTAATATTGCAATTTCTACTCTTCAAGAATTTGCGGAAATAAGAAAGAGAAGATTGTCGTATTCGCGTTTTCGCACTGTTGAACGGTACTTATGGGAACGAGATTATCCTATTACAAAGCAAAAAGGAGATAAGCGTAACAAGAAAACTACTTTTATTTTGGAATTCTCTCTTGATACTCATGAAGTTGAGGAGTTCAAGAAAAATATTGGTCATCAATTGAATGGCACCTTGCAGATTAAAATAACCTTCGGTAGTGAGAGCCGCCCAGATATCAAAGTTGTAAAGCAAGGTAAAGGAAGTAAACCACTGAATGAGAAGTCGCAAAAAGTAGCACGTTACATAGCTGAGCATATAGAGTTCAACTATATACCTGCTGTCAGAACGGTTGATCATACAATGGATATCATCAATGAGCAGATAGCAGAACGTTTGCAGGAGCAAAGAAAAAATAAAGATTACCAAGATGCGCTTGATAAAATAAACGAAATAGAGAGAAATGTATTGAGTAATCTCTCAGGTGAAATCAAGAATACACTTACAGAGTTCCTGCCCGATACGAAGAACGTTAAGTTGACATCAGATGATATTGGTATAATGATACGTCATCGTCAAGATATTAATGTTCTAATAGATGACGGAGAAGAAACGAACCTTTTGAATAAAGGTGATGGTGTAAAGAGTCTTGTAGCAATGTCTCTGCTCAAAAGTAAGAAACTGATAGCAAACTCGGTGTCAGTAATAGCTATTGAAGAGCCAGAATCGCATTTGCATCCATCTGCTATAGATGCCCTTAGAAAAGCCATTCATTCGCTCTCTGGTCGCTCTCAAGTAATTATTACCACACATAACCCTCAGTTTGTTAATCGCAATGACATTGGTAGTAATATCATTGTGGATGATGGCAATGCCAAGAAAGCAGAAACAATTCGTGAGGTACGAGAGATTTTGGGTGTGAAATTGTCTGATAACCTCTTTAATGCGCGATTGTTGTTTTATGTGGAAGGCGTGTCCGATAGGATAGTATTAAAATCTTTACTAAGTCACTATTCTACAAAACTGAGAGATGCGATTACAGGAAATGAGTTGGTAATTCAACCTATGAGCGGAACTCATCATATTGAGATGCATCTTACATCTGCCAAAACGATGTTAGCGGATTACCATTTATTCCTGGATGGAGATGCCGCTGGACGTGATTCGGTAACTAGAGCTTGTGGGTTAGGTCTGTTAGACGTTCGTGAATATACTCTCACTCACTATACAGATATGCCTCTAGATTCTGAGATGGAAGATATGCTTGATTTAAATGTCTATCGAGATATAATACTCGATAAATATGGTGTTGATATCTCTTTAGACGGCTCTTTCAGAGCTAGAAACAGAAAGTGGTCTGATAGAATAAAAACAGTTTGGATAAATGCAGGAAAGATTTTCGATGATAATACATTAAATGATTTAAAGTTTTTGGTGGCAGGAAGAGCTGCAGATAACCCAGCAATAGCCTTGAGACCTGAAGGACTAGTAATGCTGCAAGGATTAATTAGTACCTTAGAAGGGAATCTTTAGATAATTGATATACAGTTACAGATTAATCTTTCTGCAATTTCCTTTCTTTCTGCGGGACATTAATATCTGTGTGACAAATATGAACTACATAATATATACTCCGAGCGCAACGCGCTTGAAACAGGAAATTACTAAGTGTATTTCCGAGAAGGCTGATGCCAATGGTAATGGCATTGTCAACTGGCAATGCGTAGATACGGATGGTGGTGATAAGGCACTGGTTCTTACGGAAGGACAATGGGCGGAGAAGGGATGTATCACTTTGACGCAAGTTTCTGGACATAATGAACTGCAAGTGAGATTTTTTTATTGGGAAACTTGTGAAGGCCGAGACAACAATGACGATAAGTATATGCTTGGACGATTCACAGAGCTGCTCTTGTCGCATTTCCACTATTTCATCGATAGAGTTGTAATAGAATAAACATATACTACTGTGAAGCAGCTGTATAAAAAATCATTATGAGGGGGCGGGCTCTTATCAGGGTCTCTCATAAAAATTAAAGGTTCAATAAACCTGATAATCCTGGTCCCTCTTTCAAAAATAGAAATTAATAATAAATCAAAATATCATAAATTATGGATGCAGCAATTATTACAACTTATCGCTGTCCGATGCGATGCAAGATGTGTAACATTTGGGATAACCCCACAAAAGTAAGTGAAGAATTTAAACCTGAGCTTTTGGAAAAACTCCCGAAACTCCACCATATTAATATTACAGGTGGAGAACCTTTTATCCGTGAGGATATTGAGGATATCGTGAAGATCCTTCTCACAAAGGGCGAGCGCGTTGTTTTCGCTTCCAGCGGCTATTTTAGCGACCGTATCATCAAACTTTTTGAGAAGTATAAGAATGAGCCAAAGTTGGGTATTCGTATTTCTACTGAAGGCCTCTCTTGTAAGAACGACGAACTCCGTGGCCGGCAAGGTGGTTTTGACAAGGGCTTGAGCACCTTGCTTGAACTGCGTCGCATGGGCATTAAGGATGTTGGTTTTGGAATCACTGTATCAAATCACAACTCTCCCGATATGCTCCAACTCTATGAGTTGAATCGCAACTTAAAAATGCAGTTCGCAACGGCAGCATTCCACAACTCCTTCTATTTCCACAAGTATGATAACGTCATTACAAATAAGGATGAAGTTGTTGGAAACTTTGACGAACTCTGCCAGCGCTTGATGAAGGAGAACAGCCCCAAGAGCTGGTTCCGTGCATTCTTCAATATGGGACTTATCAACTATATCCAGGGCGGTCGTCGTATACTTCCTTGTGAGGCTGGTAATGAGAACTTTTTCCTTGATCCATACGGAAACATCCTTCCTTGCAACGGTATGGAAGAGGATAAATGGTTCGATAAGATGGGTAACCTGAATGAACAATCATTTGAGGAAATCTGGAATAGCGAGCAGGCTAAGAAGGTTCGTGAGGGTGTAGCCCACTGTCCCAAAAACTGCTGGATGATTGGTACCGTTAGTCCTGTCATGCATAAATATATGAAGCAAGTGCTACCTTGGGTGGTAAAAAATAAACTTGCTGTGATGCGTGGAGGTCGTGTAGATACTGAGCATATTCCTTTCTACCATGTAGGTAATAACGACACTCAGGGCGTTGGTTTGAACAACCCCCACCAGTGTATGGAGTGTGGCAAGGAAAAATAGTCTTAAGTATTACCAATGAACCTACGAAATGAAGATAGCATTTATTGGTGGACGAACTTTTCACCATGCAGACGGTATAGCAACGTTCATGTACCATCTTGCCACTGAGTTGGTTAAGATGGGGCATGAACCCATTGTATTCTGTGAAGGTGATAAAAATAGTGAAACTATGCTCAATGGCTTCAAGGTCATTGAGCGTAAGTCGCTTGGTTCTGCTTTTCTTACCAAGCCTCTTTTGGGCCTGCGGGCTACTTTACATTGCATTTTTAAAGAGAAAGGGGTACAGGTGTTTCACTACAATACTTGGGCGCCTGCAATGATAGCTTCTCATATCCCTTTACTTTTTGGGCGTAAAGTGGTAATGCAGAGTCATGGTTTGGAGTGGAAACGCACCAAATATTCTGCAAAGAAGCAGGCGTTGGTAAAGAAAATAGAGACATGGTCTGCTAAGACGAACAAGAATTGGACGATGGTCTCTCAGGAGCAGACGGACTATTTTGTTGAGCACTATGGTCGCAAATGCACCACAATAACCTGTGCAGTAGAGATGCCAGGCGAAGCTCAAAAGAGTGATTTCTTGCAGCGATATGGCTTGCAAGGAAATGACTATTTCCTATATATGGGCCGTTTAGTGCAAGACAAGAATCCGGACTATCTGATAAAGGGGTTTGTGAATGCCAATCTTAAGGGCAAGAAACTTGTATTATGTGGCGGTGCTGATGGCAATGTCAAGTATGAAGCATATTTGAGGGGGCTGACGGATTCCAAGGATGTTATCTTTACAGGCCCAATATTTGGTGCAGACAAAGATTCAGCATTCCGCAATTGCTATGCTTTCTGTATTCCCTCTACATTAGAAGGACTTCCTATGTCTCTTCTTGAGGCTATGAGTTATGGTAAGATAGCCATAGCCAGCGATATTCCAGCCTGTCATGAGGCTCTCGGTGAAAGTGGAATTTATGTGCCTTATGAGGATGATGTGGCAATAGCCAATGCACTACAAAATTTGACTAATAACGAGGAGAAATTTGAGTGGCAGAAAGAGGCCAATAAAGAAAGAGCACAGTCGGCTTTTTCGTGGGAGAATACGACTCTAAAGTACCTAGATTTCTTAAGCAAAATTTGATTACAAATGAAAGGAATAGTATTAGCTGGAGGTTCCGGCACCAGGCTTTACCCAATTACCAAAGGAGTTTCAAAGCAACTCCTGCCAATATATGATAAACCGATGGTTTATTATCCTATCAGTGCGCTGATGCTTGCAGGAATCAGAGATATTCTTATTATCTCAACACCATGTGATTTACCTGGTTTTAAACGCCTGCTTGGTGATGGTTCTGATTATGGCGTTCATTTTGAGTATGCTGAACAGCCTTCACCTGACGGATTGGCCCAAGCCTTTATCATTGGTGAAAAGTTCATTGGTGATGATTCTGCGTGCCTTGTTTTAGGTGATAACATCTTCTATGGTGCAGGTTTTACGGCTTTGCTTCGTAAGGCAGTAGAAGATGCAGAAGTCAACGGTAAGGCCTCAGTATTTGGCTATTGGGTATCAGACCCAGAACGCTATGGCGTTGCAGAATTCGATAAGCAAGGTAACTGTCTCAGTATCGAAGAGAAACCCAAAGAGCCGAAGAGTAACTATGCTGTGGTTGGACTTTACTTTTACCCCAACAAGGTGGTTGATGTCGCCAAGCACATCAAGCCTTCTGATCGTGGAGAGCTGGAGATCACTACAGTTAATCAAAAATTCCTAAAAGATGGCGAATTGCTAGTTAAAGTCTTTGGTCGAGGTTTCGCTTGGTTGGACACAGGTACTCATGATAGCCTTGCTGAGGCTTCTACCTTTGTAGAGGTCATTGAAAAACGTCAAGGCCTGAAGGTGGCTTGCTTGGAAGGCATCGCTTATCGTAACGGCTGGATTACTGAGATGAAAATGCGTGAACTTGCTAAACCTATGCTAAAGAATCAGTATGGCCAATATTTGCTCAAGGTGATTGATGAGATGAAAGAAGAAATAAATTCGGACACTTTTAGAGAATAGATATGGCGAGCATTAACGATGTAAAAATAATAGAGCTCCCTAAATTCTTAGATGCCAGAGGTAACCTCTCCTTTGCTGAACAGAACAACCATATACCGTTTGAGATAGAACGGACATATTGGATATACGATGTCCCTGGTGGAGAGGACAGGGGGGGGCATGCGTTCCGTGAAAATCAGGAAGTTGTGATAGCCCTTTCTGGTGCCTTTGACGTAGAGGTGGATGATGGCGTGAATAAAAAGCGCTTTAGTCTAAATAGGTCTTATTATGGACTGTATATACCTAAAGGATTGTGGCGCACTATGGAGAATTTCTCCACTAATTCATTTGCTTTGGAGTTTGGATCTGTAGCATATAGTGCTGAGGACTATATCCGTGATTATGATGAGTTTGTAAAATTGAAGAAAGATGGCAAGTTATAGTGTTTTTGATTGTACTATGGTGGAGCTGGATAAACACCATAGTGACCGTAAAGGAAACTTGACGGTGGTTCAAAATGGTGCGACTTTGCCATTTGACGTAAAGAGGGTGTATTATCTGTATGATGTGCCTGGTGGTGAAAGTCGCGGTTCTCATGCACATAGAGACTTGGAGCAGCTGATAATTGCGGCATCGGGTTCTTTCACAGTGACATTAGATGATGGAAAAAGCAAGCGCACCTTCTTCTTGAATAGGCCTTATCAGGGATTGTATGTCAAACCTGGTCTTTGGCGTGATTTGGAAGATTTCTCTTCTGGCGCAGTATGTATGGTTTTGGCCTCTGATGTTTATAATGCAGATGACTATATTCGAGATTATGACGAATTCTTAGCATTCAGAAATAAATGATACATAAATTAGCTGATTGTATGAATCAAAATGTGCCAGACAGTACTAAGATCTGGCAGTTTTGTGTAATATTTCCTAAATGTAAAATAGGGGAGAATTGTAATATTTGCTCACATTGTTTGATTGAGAACGATGTGGAGATTGGTAATAACGTCACCATCAAATGTGGCGTGCAAGTATGGGATGGAATTACATTGGAGGATAATGTGATGATAGGCTCTAACGTCACGTTCACCAATGACATGTATCCGCGTTCCAAGAATAAAGATTGGAAGTTATTAAAAACAAGGGTATGTAAAGGTGCGACCATAGGTGCAGGTTCAGTTATTCTGCCTGGAATAACAATAGGTGAGGGGGCATTTATTGCCGCTGGCTCTGTCGTCACTAAGGATGTTCCAGCAGGTGAATTATGGTTAGGTAATCCTGCAAAATTTTATAGAAAAGTAGATTTTTAAGATATGATTCCATTTTTATCACTGAAAGACGTAACTGCTCTTCATGGAGCAGAGATTAACGAGGCCGTTACTCGTGTAGTAAATGGAGGTTGGTATCTCCAAGGCAAAGAGAATGAGCGTTTCGAAGAGAACTACTCAAAGTTTATAGGAACAAAGTACACCATTGGATGTGCCAACGGTTTAGATGCGCTTATCTGGATCTTCCGTGCATACATTGAGATGGGTGTGATGCAACCCGGTGACGAGGTGATTGTGCCTGCAAACACCTATATTGCAACCATTCTTGCTATCACAGAGAATGGGCTGAAGCCCGTTCTAGTGGAGCCTAAGCTCAACACATTGGAGATTGACGATGACCTCATTGAGGCAGCCATTACTCCCAAGACAAAAGCTATTGCCATTGTTCACCTGTATGGCCGTAATGCTTATACGGATAAGATAGGTGCTTTGTGCAAGAAGTATAATCTGAAGTTGGTTGAGGACAATGCTCAAGCTCATGGTTGCAAGCATACTGATGGTCGTGTAACGGGTTCTATTGGTGATGCAGCAGGCCATAGTTTCTATCCTGGTAAGAACCTTGGAGCTCTTGGTGATGGTGGTGCTGTTACCACTAATGATCCTGAGTTAGCTGCTGCCGTTCGTACGTTGGCCAACTATGGCTCACAGAAGAAGTATGTGTTCAAATACACTGGCCGTAATAGTCGTTTGGATGAGATTCAGGCTGCTGTGTTGGACGTGAAGTTGAAGTATTTGGTAGAAGATAATGCACATCGTAAAGAAGTAGCTCATTACTACTATGAGCATATCAACAATCCGTTGATTACTTTGCCCGATTTGCTTCCTGATGAGCAGAATGCCTATCACCTGTTCCCAATTTTGGTTGCTGATGGCAAACGAGATGCTTTGCATGACTGTCTGGAGAAGAATGGGGTAGGTACGGTTTGTCATTATCCAATTGCACCTCATAGGCAAGAGTGCTATGCCAAGGCAGAGTGGAACATTCCTCAATTGAGCTTGCCAATTACAGAAAAGATTGCTGATGAGGAATTAAGTTTGCCAATTGGTCCTACTTTAAAGGAAGATGAAGTTAAATTGATAATAGATAAAATTAATAAATTTGAGTAAAATGAAAGTAGTACTTTTAGCAGGTGGCTTTGGTTCCCGTATCAGTGAGGAATCCGTATTTAAGCCCAAGCCAATGATAGAGATTGGCGGTATGCCCATCCTGTGGCATATCATGAAAGAGTATGCCTTTTATGGCCATAATGAGTTCATTATTTGTGCAGGCTATAAACAGGAGTATATCAAGGAATGGTTTGCCAACTATTTCATTCATAATAGCGATATTTCGTTCGATTTCCGTAATGGAAAAAATGAGATGACGGTTCATCATAGCCATTTAGAGCCGTGGAAGGTAACAGTTGTAGATACTGGTTATAATACCATGACAGGTGGCCGTATCAAGCGTATTCAGGAGTACGTTGGTAACGAAGCCTTTTTTATGACCTACGGTGATGGTGTCTGCGATGTTGACATCAATAAACTTCTCGAATTCCATAAAAGTCATGGTAAGATTGCTACGCTTACCGCAGTTAAAATGGCCCAAGAAAAAGGAGTACTTGACATTGAAGGTGGAGCAGTTAAGGCTTTCCGAGAGAAAAATTCTATGGATGGTGCTCCAATCAATGCCGGTTATATGGTGCTTGAACCTGCAATTTTTGACTTTCTTGATGGTGATGCTTGCGTGTTTGAACGTAAACCACTGGAAACACTGGTCGCTAAAGGAGAATTGATGTCCTATGTTCATGAAGGATTCTGGCAGTGCATGGATAACATCCGTGAGAAAAATATGCTAGATAAACTCCTTCAGGAGAATAAGGCTCCTTGGAAAAAGTGGGAGCGTTCTGTACCAAATGTGTTGTAATTAATAAAAAGATAGAATAATATGGCTAAGAAAGAAGAACTAAAAGCTCAAATCTTAGAGCTGACACGAGAGTATTATAAGGAGGTTCATGCCCAGAAGAAGGAATTTGAACCAGGTAAGTCATTTGTCCATTACGGAGGCCGCTACTTCAATGACGAGGAGATGGTGAATCTTGTGGACTCATCTCTGGACTTCTGGCTGACACAAGGCCCTTGGACGCACAAGTTTGAGCGTCGTTTGGCTGATTGGTTGGGTGTGAAGTTCTGTGCAGTAACCAACTCTGGTTCCAGTGCCAACCTGCTGGCATTCTATACATTGACCTCTCATAAGTTGGGTGATCGTAGAATTAAGAAGGGGGATGAGGTAATCACAGTAGCTGCAGGATTCCCGACAACTGTTACACCCATTATCCAGTATGGTGCTATCCCTGTATTTGTGGATGTGGCTCTGCCTGGATTTGATATTGATGTCAATCAGTTGGAGGCTGCTTATAGCCCCAAGACCAAGGCTGTGATGATGGCTCACTCATTGGGCAATCCTTTTAATCTGAAGGCCGTACTTGCTTTCTGTGAGAAGCATAACCTCTGGCTCATTGAGGATAACTGTGATGCTCTTGGTTCTGAATACACTATTGATGGTGTAACTAAGAAGACTGGCACATGGGGCCACATTGGTACCAGCAGCTTCTATCCTCCTCATCACATGACCATGGGCGAAGGTGGTGCTGTCTATACCAACGACCCGTTGCTGAACAAGATTACGCTTTCTTTCCGTGATTGGGGACGTGACTGCTGGTGCGCATCAGGTGTGGATAACACCTGCCGTATGCGTTTCACGGGTCAGTTCGGTGAACTACCTCAGGGTTATGACCACAAGTATGTTTACAGTCACTTTGGTTTCAATCTGAAGATTACTGATATGCAGGCAGCAGTTGGTTGTGCCCAGTTGGATAAACTGGATCAGATTGTAGCAGCCCGTCGTGCTAACTATCAGATGCTTTATGATGGTCTGAAAGATGTTCCTGGTTTGATTCTTCCAGTAGCTGAGGCAAACAGCAATCCTTCATGGTTTGGTTTCCTGATTGCCGTAAAGGAAGATGCAGGCTTTACCCGTAATGAACTGACAGGCTATCTGGAGCAGAACAAGATTCAGACCCGTAACCTCTTTGCTGGTAACTTGACCAAGCATCCATGT